>Ga0316190_10000269_pt1 | contig 35112 bp, 30 predicted proteins | sample Eddworburrow2_MG_FD_204929 | JGI IMG/M metagenome (GOLD analysis project Ga0316190, IMG submission 204929) | Coastal sediment microbial communities from Maine, United States - Eddy worm burrow 2 | ecosystem: Environmental > Aquatic > Marine > Coastal > Sediment | place: USA: Maine | collected... | reverse complement strand
AGTCTTCACAATTAAAGACGGATCATCGTTGCTGTATATTCCCTGCGAGGTCAGAGTAAAGTGCTGGCGTGTAACTCTGGCACTTTACTCTGACCCCCGTTTTACGGGATGACTGAAACTAAGGCAGTAGTTTCTCCAGTAACGCCGTGGCGTCAGCGCGTGTCAGGTAGCGAGGTACACCGTAGGTACCGTGGGCCTCGGCAAATGCACGGTCAATGATCTTGTCGAAATCTTCGCGCTTGAGTTCTTTGATGGTTTCGGGGATCTGCATCTCCGAATTGAGTTTGCGGATACGTGCGATGAAGGCATCCGCCAGTTCTGCGTCCGACGCATTACTCTCGCCGATATCAGAAATTCGGGCCAACTTGGCCAGGCGGTGGGCACAGTTCGGTTTGGAGAAATCCAGCACGTAGGGCATCACGATGGCATTGGCCAGTCCATGCGGTACGTGGTAAAGACCACCGAGCTGATGGGCGATGGCATGTACATAACCGACACCGGCACGTGTGAAGGCGAGACCGGCCATGCAGGCGGCTACCGCCATGCGCTCACGGGCTTCCAGGTTCTGGCCGTCCGTGTAGGCGAGGATGAGATTGCGCATGATGCTGGCCGATGCCATGAGCGCCAGTCCATCGGTTTCGGCCGTGGCCACAGTAGAGACATAGGCCTCGACCGCATGGGTCAGGGCATCCATCCCCGTAGGTGCCGTGATGAAAGGCGGCAGCCCGACCATGAGTTTGGGGTCAAGCGCCACCATGGCGGGTACGGTTTTGGGATCGATAATGGCATATTTGATCTGAGCTGCCTTGTCCGATACCACGGCCGCGATGGTCACTTCGGCACCGGTACCGGCGGTCGTTGGAATAGCGAAGAAAGGCAGGCAACGCTTGCGTGGCCAGGAATACAGCCATACCCCGGTCAAGCTGGATGGATGACAATTGTTGGCATGGCTGAGCAGAATCGCTTTCGCGCCATCGATCGATGACCCGCCGCCCACGGCCAGTACGGCATCCGGCTTGAAGTCTTTGAGGCGTTCGACGCCTTTGAGCACCAGGTCGTAACCCGGATCGGGTTCGATCTCGCTGAACACCTCCACCTCGACCTTACCGTTTTTCAACAACTCAATGTGCGGATTCACGATCCCGAGTTCGAGCAATTGCCCATCGGTAATCACCATCACCCGTTTTAGGCCAAGACCGATAATCTCGCGAACCAGTGACAAGGAAGCGTCAGGCCCAACAAAGGAGAATGGTTTGGGGAAATTCAGCACATGCCCGGCCAGGCCTAAGATTCCAACCCTGATACGACTTAAAAGATACATTGGTTAAACTCCTTGAATTACGATTTGCATGTTAGTTCAGCGCTTCACGTAACGGTAGCGTTCACTCATGCTTCTCAGGCAATCATCGAAAGTCCTGCTTATCTGCGTGGTATTTCTGATTCGCTCAATTTTTGGCCAGGTGGCGCGGCGGCCTTCCTGGAATATTTTTTCGATTTCCACCGGCCCGAAGTTGGAGAACGTTCTCCCCAGGTTCATCAGGTGCCGTTCCGGGTAGATTGTGATGTCACCACTGTAGGTTTGCCGAGCCATCGCGTGCGCTTTCTTGATAATGGAACTTAGACCCGGCAACTCGAAATGCTGGTGAACCAATTCCAGGAAATGCTCGATCTGTACCATGGGCCCCTTGATGGCCACATCCTGAATGAAGGGCAGCAAACCTTTTTCGTCCATATCATCGCTAAGGAAAGGCAACACGTGAGGATTCGTCTGGCTGACGATGTAATGATTGATATTGTGCAGCCGGTTGACCCTCTCTTTTGGAATATCCTCGTGCACCGAACCGTCAATCCAACGGCTTTGCGGCATATAGGCCACAGACTTGCCGGCAAAGTTCTTGGCCCGCAGTTGCACCGGCGGAAAAAGGCCGGGAATAGCAGCCGATGCGAGAACAGCCCTTCGGATCAGGACATTCGGCGCGGTCAGGTAGTTGAGCAGCCGGGGAAACTGGTTGGACTCCGCCGGTGATACGGTAATGTTGAGGATGCGATTGGTGTGCACATAGGCTTCCAGGAAGGTCATTTGCGGGATATTACGGTCGATTGATTTTTTCAGCAGCGACTGGTCCAGCACCCCGGAGCCCTTGATCATGTCAGTAATACCGAACATTCGGCACCACTCGAATTCCATCCGGCTGGGGACCAGTATTTCTTCCAGCTCCGTATCAGTATGGCTGGCGACGATGCCGGCAATGACCGCGCCGGCGCTGGAACCGGTGATGACGCGCGGCATGATGCCCTGGGCTTCAAGCTCCTTGATCACGCCGAGGTGGAACAAGCCCTGCGATGCGCCGCCGCTGAGCAGCAGGCAGGAACGCCCGAAACTGCGTGCCGCACGCTTCAGAAAACGTCGTTTGCGCATGGGTGGCAGCGCCTCGGCATCGCTGTCAGTAAGAAGTTGGAGACAGGTAGATACCTCGTCCAGGTATTCATTGATCAGTTTCTTGGTACCGGCCCGGGCATGCTGATAGAGCGCCGGATTGGCCATGTTGCCCAGGTTGCCGTGCAGTTCTTCGCGCAGGCGGAAGATCGTGCGCTCAGCGTCCCGCTTGCGCCGCAATTTTTTCAGCACCCTAACCCGGGAGGCCAGCAAGCGATAGTCGTAGTCGTCGGACTCGAGTTCCTCGCGCCATTTATCCCGGCCCTCATGCCGGTCCAGTTCAAGTGCCGCTTCGTACCATTCGGCGTAGCTATCGGCTGTAGCCAGGGCCTTTTCGCTTTCTCGGAAAGTTCTGTTCATCAGGCGAGAATATCAGGGAAAATTTAGTATTTCCTTGTCCGAGATCAAGGCCGACGGTCTGAATAAGGCCTCAGCCTTTCATGATCGCTGTGCGCACGTCTTTCAGCGGTGCGTCGTCAGAAAGGCTGACCCGGTTGTTCCGGGTGTTGACACCAAGATCGCCCCAGGTCGAACGCATATCCGGAAAACTGTGCTCATGTACATGCTTTTGATACAAGCCCGTCAGAATTGCAGTACCGGTCAATTCATCCAGTCGCTCAAACAATTCCCTTGCCCGCCAGGTTCTCCCATTCGCCATGCAGCAGGCGGAAAGGGATTGCAGTGCAGTATCGAGCGACTGACGGCCGTCAGTGGTTTCGCGAAGTCGCATGTCTGCCATCAACATCAAGGCGGCACCTGACCAGTACACTCGCATGGTTGAATTTCTGCCACCGCGTGTTGCCTGTGCCAATGATCCGCCCTGGGTGCCCTTTTCACCCCGTTTGAATCCTTCAAATAGTTTTTGCCAGGCCTGGGTTTCACTCAAGCGACCGTCCCGTGCGCGTAAAACATTCTGATAGTACGAAGCCAGGCCTTCGGATAACCAGCGGTCACGGCTGGAAACGTACGGGACCAGCATATGGCTGAATTCATGGGTGGCGGTCCAGTCATCCATGAACTCTTGCAGCGGGCGGGTTTCGTCAATGTAAAACACAACTGCGAGACCACCGCCCCGAATCACGTGCGCCGTTACGACCGCTTCGTCTCTCGTGCCAATCGGAACGACCAGCACCTGTGGCTGGGGTTGCGGGAAATATCCGTAAACCGATGTCACAGAGTCAACCGTCTGCTCAATCCATTGCCGAATTTTTTTCCTCTGTGATGTCGACAGGTTTCCCGGCGCTGCCAGTCGTATATTGGCTCCTGCCACTTTTATCAGATCTACGTCAAATTTCCCCAGGGCCACTCTCGACTCCCAGTCTGCGGAAGTTTTATCAGGACGGAAGCGGATTTTCGAAGCCGACTTTTCCAATTCTTTCCAGGGTGTCGAAATTGACATGCCTTTGGGCAGATTGACATCAACGACTATGTCCCGGCTTTTTGGCCCTTTCCAAAACCAGAGATTGGTGCTCATTACGAGGTCTTCACCTGTCTGCATGATTAAGTGGTAGTCCCTGTTTTTAAGTGCCACCGTGAAACCGGTTTGCCAGTTGATACAGGCGTTTTCAGGCAGGGCGGGCAAGCCAACTACGGAGCCGTTGTCTGAAACCTTGAGTGGTTTACCTTCATAAAATGGTCCGTTCGAAACCGCGCCCGCTTTTTCATGCCTGTACAGGCGCAGCGGTGCGGGCCCGTCGAAGCACAGGCTGACCTGTACGTCATCCAGGCCATCCGGGAAGCTGGCAGTCAATACATCTTCAGCATCAGCATACAGTGGACAGACTAACATCAGCGTCGCAAGAAATAGTTTCATGTCCGCTTAAAAATACCTATACAAAAAATGGTCATAATTATAATATATCCATTGAATAATACATCTATTAATTATACAAATATTATACTATAATTCTTATTAATATGAATTTATGGTGAAATCTAATCCGATTAACTTTGAATTTAAGCGCGTATTAACTGTAACAGGAGTCATTTATGAAGAGTAATGCCAAAGTCGCAAGACGCACATTCCTGCGCAAAACACTGGTTGCCAGCTCAGCGATTCCATTGGCTGGGATACCAATTATTCTGAAAGCCAACAACGAGAAAGCAGACGAGTCAGACCCCATATCCGTAGCGCTGGGTTATCGACATGACGCCACCAGCGTTGACACTAAAAAGTATCCCAACCGGGCTACGCCGGAGGGACAGAAGCAAGTTTGTAACAATTGCAAACTCTACCAGGCTGGCGCTGACGGCTGGGGCGGTTGCAGCATTTTTCAGGGCAAACTGGTTAACGGCGAAGGCTGGTGCAGTGCCTGGACTGCTGTTTGAGACTAAACAGAGGCCACCGCTAAGCCACTATGACGGTTTCCTCAGAATGGTTTCACGACCACCATCACCAAAATCACGATGGACAAAACAAGCGAGATCTCGTTGGCCCAGCGATAGCAACCACTGCTGTGATCCAGATGTCCCGCTTGCATCCCCTTCATCTTGGTGGTGTTCTGGTTGCCATACTTTTTGCTGCCAGCAGTATTGCATCAGAGTCTGCTGTACCTGAACCCTCCAAAGGACAACTTTTTAACGGCGATCCGGTCATTGCTAAATTGAAGCCGGAAAGGAAGGATGGCAGGGGTTTCAAATTAACCTATTCAGTGGATGCTTCACTGGATGTGTTCTGGAAATTCAAAACTGATTTTGACAGTCTGCTTTTGTTGAGAAACAAGTTTATCAATTCCCACCGGCTTGTCAGTCGACTAGATAATGTAGTTGTTACAGAAACTGAGTATTCCCATAAATCCAGGGCGGTTTTTAGATGGCAAACCACGGTCTTTCCCGAGCAGCATCTTCTCAGGTATGAACTGCTAAACCCGGAGGAGTGCGGCCAAAAGTATCATTATGGCTACATTCAATTGGAAGCCCTGGATTACGGAACCCGTGTTAACCAGGTTACGTACTTCGATTTTTTCGGTGCTTCTGTGTGGGTAAACTATCCGTTCAAAGGGGGTATGACTCAAGTTCTGAACTATACGGCCCGGTGGGAGCAAGAATATATTTCGGAATTTGGGTATCAATACAAGAACTGATGTCCTCCAGCTTCAGTACACGACTGAGAAGCGCTGTTGGATGTGTGCTGCCGTTTCGACCTCGTCTATCAAGGCGACGGCGAAGTCAGCCCGGGATATCCTGCTCCTGCCTCCCGGGCTCTCAAGCAACTGGTCGCCTCCAATCCGGAACACACCGGTTCGCTTGCCGTTGGTGAAATTCTTTGCGGGTGTGGCATAGCTCCAATTTACACTGGTAACCGATCGCAGGTATTCCAGTGCTAATACCTGCCCCTCAATCTCCGTTTGGAGTTTTCTTGGTATGAATAGCATCGGTAAAGTATCAGCATAAACAACACCGGGTTTCACCTCGAGCGAACCCGAACCACCGACATGAATCAACCGGGGGGCCGTGTCTCCCATATCGCGCAGTGCGCTGACCACGTTTTTGACCGCTATGAAGGGAACAGCATCATTGGGGTCTTTCGATTTGCCCAGAACACCCCGGACAGAAATGATGACAACATCCTGATCTGCAACCAGGCTGGCGACGCTTTCGGGAACAAGAACGTCTCCCTGTACGGCCGACAGCTTGTCGTGAACCCGGGCGATGCGTGAGGGATCACGCGATACCGCGGTCACGATATGGCCACGGTCCAGGGCTTCTTTAACAGCCTGGCTTCCCACTTTACCGGTCGCCCCATAAATGAGGATTTTGAAATTTTTCGATTCGGTCTGGGAAGCAACATGGCCGGGAGCCACGCAAAGAACAAGCGTCAAAATCGTAAAACAACAGCTTGATAGCAGTTTTCGCATCGTCAGGTTCCTGGTAGTGGCTGGTATGATTCAAGCCCCTTGCCGAAGTTTCCATTCAGTCAGGCCCGATTTGCAATATTAACAATCCGCCAGTAATAAATGGGGGTCAGAGTGGGTTAGCCCGGATTACCGGACAGTTTAATTAAGCCACCGATCGATATTCCTTTTCAAACCTCAGCGGTGTTATGTATCCCGGTGTCTGGTGACTGCGCAGACGATTATAGAACACCTCGCTGAGCTCGAAGATGGCAATTCTGAGAGATTTTTAGTTTCTTTTTGACCCAAGTCAATCTGCCCCCCTCATTATGCAGATAGCATGTTAGGTTGCGATTCCAGCGAGGAAGGAACCAGAAAACAGCCGATAAATACAACCGATGAGGGCAAGAAAAATGCTAATTCGAATCATCTCGATAGTGATCCTGGGCTTGTCATTGATATGTTCGCCGTTCGCATCAGGCGATAATAATGACGCAAATTCCTCTTTTGATGCCCGAATTCAGGTGGCCAGCCGGAGTGGTGACGCCGGCGGCGTTCATCTTGCTGAGTCGGTCTTTCGACCACCCGGACGAGGCTCCCACCGGGTTGCCCTGATGTTCGTCGGGCATGGTGAACCTGCGATGGTCGAGGACGGTGACATTCCCATAGTGTATCCCGACGGTGCGCCCTTTGGTCCGCATGGCGAAGACCTGGGTGTTCCAGAAGCCTACCAGCATACGGAATGGGCAGCGGCTTATGAAGAGATCGCCACCGCCCTAAGTTATATCTTCGGAGATATTAATCAGAACGGTATTGTGCACGAGGCTGCCGTCTTTCCGGACGGGGATGTGCCTGATTTCTTCACCTGGGAAGCCTTTCACGCGAGTATTTACAACAATTACTACCAGTGTGGAAATTACAGTCCGCATAATGATTCGATTCGTGGACATATCAATAGCCTGAACATCAAGGTGCCGGGTGTGCAGGTGGACGTTTACCTGGCTCTGCTCGACGATGTGCCGCGTATTCGAGATGTGGTCTACGAGATTTCCAACGGCTTCTACGAGGAGTTGGTGGTTGTCCCGATGCTGGTATCCAACTCCACCCACACCGATGAAATCAGCGACCAGATGGAGGAGGTCAGCCATCTGATTAACGATATGGAAGTAATGGTTACCGAGCCGTTCTTCGAAATCCCCTACATGCGCAAGAGCCTTGGCGGGGGCATCGTGTCCATGGCGCATCATCTCAGAAACTCTGTACCTTCGGGGGTGGAAGACCATAACATCGGCGTACTACTGGCCTCGCACGGAACCCCTTACGTTCCCCCATTTCCTGAATTTGGCTGGGCCGAAGGCGACATCTATTCAGAGCTGATCACGACGGAGGACGCTTTCCATAAAGACCTTGAAAGTAAGCTGCCCTGGGTCTCCCGAACAGGCAGAATGAATTACTCCACCCCGTCAATCGAGAACACCCTGGACGACTTCGAGCGGGACGGTTTTACCCATGTCCTGGTTGTACCCTCTGCATTTCCTACCGCTGCACTGCACACCATGTACGATGTGGCCACTGCAGCCGTTGGCCGGGTTGTCCTGCCCGAAGAGGGCGTGGTGGAGCATGAGCGTCCCTCTGGCATGAAGGTATATTACACATCCCGCGGTATCGCCGACCTGGAGCCCGGTCTCGGCGAGTTCCGTACAGGTTTGGAGTTTCTGGGCAAGATTGCGGTGATGGAAGCGCTGGACAAGATGCCTCCGGAGATTTATTCCACTGACTGTCCGGCCGGGGATTTGTGCATTACGCTTGACGCAGGGGTCGCCATTGAACACCCGCTCAATTTCATGTTTTATGAGACTACGTCGGATGGCTGGCCCGGCGATTTCGACGCCCTGTCCATGCCGGACTGGGTACTGAAAGTTCCGCCAACCGTACCCGAAAGATTCCCCGCCCGCTTGCGCGTTCCATTGGGAGACAACCTGCTTGCGCTAACTGGCAAATCACTGGATGACACCCGACTCGGGCTGGTGGTCACATCGTCCGCTGGGGACATAGTCGAACCGGAAGATCCGCGCGGGTTCTCAAGCCAAACTGTAATTTACCAGCCGGATGCTGGTCTTGACCTGGGGCGGGTTGATCTGGCTGAGCCTAATCAGAAGCCACCTTGCAACCCGGGAGAGGTTTGCGTTTCCGTCACTGCCGACCAGGTGACGGGCCCCGACCTGAAGCTGATGTTTTACGTGACCTCGGAGGCCTCGTGGCCAGGTGATTTCATGACGCTTCCGACGCCGAGCGCCGTTGTCACGGAGACTGTGCCCGTGCCGGATCAATTTCCCGCTCACATCAATATTCCGCTGGCTGGCAACCTGTTCACTTTCTCGGGTCAGGAACTTGTGGGTGAGCGGCTCGGGCTTGTGGTCGTTACCGGCGTGGCCGCCAATTTTGTAGTCGAGGCTACTGATGCACGCGGATTCTCGGAAGGGACGATGGTTTACGATCCGGAGCAGCCCATGGAATACGGGAGTATCGCGCTTCACATCCCGGAAGGCAATCCCTCCGATATAAATCCCTGGCACCCCGAGCGCCTGACCGGTCCTTTGCTCTGGGAAGAGCATATGCTCGGTTCGGATGACTTCGTACCGGGGGCGATCTACCTCGACGTGTATGATCTCGATGGGGACGGTATCAGGGATATCATCATGGTCGGAGAACCGCATTTTGAGCAACCCGATCTCCCGCTGGATGTGCTCAAGCTCGGCGTGTACTACATGAACGCCGACATGACCGTCAGGGAAACAGAAATCATCGACCAATGGTCCGCGGCCGATCCGTTGTTTTACAGTCCCTGGGGTGTGAAAGTGATCGAGCACAGCGGCAACCCGATGATTATTGTTGGCCTGAACATACCCGAACTGGCGCCTTTGGAGGATGGCTCGGGTAATGTTTTGTCTTATCATCGCGACGGTAACGGCTGGGTCCGTTCCGTGGTGCGCGATAACCCGGATCCGATAGCGACCAATTACAACGCCATGATTGTCGTCGCGGCCGATATTGACAATGATGGTGATGAAGACCTGGCTTTTAGCGGGGCTTTCGGCACGTCCTCAGTCGGCAATTGGATGGAGAACACGGGCGATCCGGGCAACCCCTGGATTCCGCACTTTTTGCCGATGGACCCGGCAACGGATCCCCATATCCGTGGAACCCTCGCGTACAAGAGCGCTGATCTGAATGGAGACGGATACCCGGAGGTCGTCTATAACGCGATGTTCGATGTTGCGAACAGCAATCCTCCCCGCTACCGGGGTGAAATCTGGATGGCCATCAACCCCGGCCCGGGAAACTGGGATCAGCCCTGGCAAAAGGTAGTGATCGATGATGACAACTGGGCTGCGGCCGACATGTGGATTCACGACTTCAACGAAGACGGCTACCCGGATCTGATCGCTAACCAGATCTTCAATTCTACCGTAACCCGTTATTGGAGCCCAGGTTCAGATTTGTCGGGAACCTGGCAACCGGAAGTCATCATCGCGGGGCTTGCCTCGCCCAGTGACATGTGGCTGGCTGACATGGACAAAGACGGTCTGATGGACGTTGTCAGTGCCGACCACACCGCACACCGTGGCCTGTGGCACCGAAATCCGGGGTCCGGACAAACCGGCCTGTGGCAGCCTAACCTGATTTTCAGGAACATCCGGCTGCCCGGAGACTTCGCAATGCTGGATTTCGACGGGGACGGCGACGAAGATTGGATAGGCACCTCCCTGACGCTGGGCAAGGCTTTCATCATCGAGCAGGTGCATCCACCCGAGAGCCTGGTGGCCACGATTTCCTTGCCCGATAATTTCTCAGGTACCCCGAGCAAGTTGCTGGTTACCCTGGCCTCAAGTTTGCCGGTTCTCGGCCCGCCGGCGGCGGTGCTGGTGGAAATCAGCAACGCGGATAGCGACGGTGATGGCATTGGCGACGTGGAGCGGATCCTCAACTCTTCCAGGGATCTGACCCTGGCGATTGCTGATGTTGGTTTGACGGGGAGCTACCACGTGGTTGTTGCGCTCTACATGGAAGGTGGTGGCACTTTCCAGCCGGTTCCGGGCATCGATTACCTCGCTGCGAGCGAAAAAATCGACTTGGGGCAGGGCCAGGCGACAGTAAACCTGGAACTGGAGTTGGTGCCCAACACGCCATGAGGGCCGCAGAAACACCCGGGCCGTGTGCCCGGGTGTCGTGGCGGACCGGGTGATGAGACCTGGAAGAACAATTCCGAATCCATGTTGCGCGAGATGATCTCCCAGAACCACAATCACGCCAGGGTGGAGAATTTCTGGCAGGTTTTACTTTTCGATAACCTGGTATTGAAAAACCTCATCAAGGCTAACGGAAAGTGTTTCTGCAATCTTAAAGGCGACTTCCAGTGAGGGGGAGTACTTGCCTTTCTCTATGGCTAAAACGGTTTGCCGTGTGACACCGATGGCATCAGCCAGTGCCTGTTGGCTCATTTCCCCGTTTTCAAACCGCAATTTTCGGGTGTTATTGGTGATTGACTGCTTCATATCAATAACCACGTCGATAGTAGACAAGTAGTAGTGTGTAGCTTGTCACCTGTGAGATAAACACCGCGAACAGCAGGAGGTTTGCGACCCAGGTTGAGTCCAACTCCTGTATGAACGTATGTGCGGCAATCATTAATACCGCTATACCGAGAACCCAACCGGAAATATTACCTGCCTTCATTGTGAACAGGCGGTCTCTTTCGTCCCGGGTTGATCCGCGTCTTTGTGGTTAAAAGCGGCAATCACGATATGCAGGACAATCTCCAATATGACGACCGTGATAACCGCACCGATCAAAGTCCGGACACAACCGCCATGTCCAGGGTGCCGTTAAGCAGCCCATCATAAACCTGTGAAAAATAGCCGCTAAAAATCGTCAGGAAAATTCAGTATATTTTTTTGCATTACCCCTGGATTTCTCCACGGGATACTTTTGGCCATTTAGTTTGATCTTGTTTTGCGCGGCCGCGAGTAGATCGATATCGAGCTTATCCGCCAGCCGGATCAGGTAGAGCAGGGTATCTGCAAGCTCGCTTGCGACTTCATCAAGCTTGTCCGCAGGCAGATTTTTACTTTGTTCCTGGGTGAGCCATTGAAAATGCTCCATGATCTCGCCGGCTTCAATGCTCAGCGCCATGGATAAGTTCTTGGGTGAGTGGAACTGGTTCCAGTCACGCGTGTCAGCAAATTCACGTAATTGATGTTTAAGGGTGTTGATATCGTTGCTCATGCCCGGCCTTGGTTTTTTATAAATCAATAATTCCAGAAAATTAGAAATAATGTTCCAGGAACTCTATTTAACTTGATTGAATGTACCAGTCCTCGGTGCAGCAGTTCTGCACCAGGAATTCCATCAGCGTATCCATATTCTCGCTTTCAACCCTGCAGACCAGTGTGCGGCTTTCACGTACCTGGGTGACCAGCCCTGTATTTACCAGCTTGGCGATATGGTGTGACAGCGTCGAGGCCGGGATGTCGAGTTCGTCCCTGATTTCACCGACCGGGCAGCCATCCGGGTCACCGTGGGCCAGAAACTGGTAGATTTCCAATCGAGTGGGGTTACCCAGTGCTTCTAGTTGTTTTGCAGCATGTTCAAGTTCCATGGGTGAAAACTACACCTATGGAATATGCCTGTCAATTAATATTCTAGAATAGTCGAATATTTTCGATTTTGTCCGGGTTACACTTCGTAGTTCTTTGACAAAGGGCTTTGAAGCCATGTAACTGCTGATAAAGATATCTGGAGTAATTTGGTGGCAGAGACGATACGTGAGCACAGCATTTTTTACCTGACTTTTCCAGTTGTTGTCCTTAATCCAGAAGGGTCTATATGTCTCTGCCGTATTTTTATTCATTTTGGCATGTTTAAAAGTGACGCATCCCGGTCAGGAATGATTTATCCATTACCCAACTGTTATAATTTCAACCACCCCACCAGATGATCAAAAAATGCTTTTAAACAAGAAAATTGAACACCCGGCACTGCTTGGCAGGCTTAGGCTTGTAATTACGCTTTTTCTGTTTGTAGCGCTGGCCAGTGCCTCCACTGCCGTTGCGCAGGAGGAACAGAAAGTAGAAGTGCAAACCCCGGCCGCCGAGGTTGTTGAGTTCAAGGACAATCTTGGCCGTGATACGCCACGCAGCAGTTTCATAGGTTTTCTGAAGGCAGCGGAAGAGTTTGATTATGATCGAGCCGTCCAGTTCATGGATATGCGCAACCTGCCGCATGCCGCAAGACAGGTCGATGACAAGGAACTGGCAAGGCAGCTTGATTTCATCATACAACGGGGTATGAAAATCAATATTGAACAGCTCAGCGCAAAAGTCACCGGGCAGGTGGTTGATGGTCTGCCTGATTACCGGGACGAACTGGGTCACCTGATAGGGGACGATGGTGAACAGGTTCTTTATATGCAAAGGGTGCCTGGACTGGATGATAATTTTATCTGGAAAATATCCAATGCCAGCATCGCGCTGGTGCCTGAACTTTATGATTACTTCAGTTACCCGGCCTGGATAGAGTACTTCCGGGAGAACTTGCCGGATGATTCGAGTTTTCTTGGCGTCGAGTTGTTCAAATGGGTAATCGTGTTAGGTGTGATAGTCATATTTTTGCCAACCTTCTGGCTTATAGGCTACATTTTGAGCCGGCTGATCAGTAAACCCGGAGCACCGTTATTTGACCCCATACGGCGGTTGCTTACGCGGCCAATTCCTGTCCTTGCGGTTGGTCTGCTAGGCGGCAGTCTACTGAGAGAACTTGGGTTGGGAGCCAGGGCCCAGGAAATTGCGAATTCCAGAACACTGGTGACAATAGTCGTGGTTTGGCTAATGTTCTCACTGATTGACCTTGCGCGTGAAAAAAGACGGGAAAGGTTCATTGCCGAAGGTCGCTCAGACGCGCATATCCTGGGAAGGCCACTGGCCAATGCGCTCAAACTGCTGACATTGCTTATCGCGGCCCTGGTATGGTTAAGCAACTCCGGCGTCGAAATTAGTGCCTTACTGGCAGGTCTGGGCGTTGGTGGTGTTGCACTGGCTCTCGCACTGCAAAAGCCCATCGAAGATCTGCTCGGCGCTGTATCGCTGTACTCACAACAACCCATGCAGACCGGCGACCTGTGCAGGTACGGAACCATTCTTGGCAGCATCGAAGAAATCGGCCTCCGCACGACGCGTATCCGGACTCTTAGCGACACCCTGGTCTCGGTGCCCAACTGCCTCATCGCTCATGGTGCAATTGAAAATTACTCAAAACGTGAAAAGATGCTGTATCACCCCGACCTGCCGCTTCGTTTCGACACAACGCTTGAGCAAATGCAAACCGTCATCGATGGCATTGACGGCATGGCGCGCGCCCACGTAAAGGTGATGGAGGATTCAGTCAGGGTCAGATTTGTCCAGTTTTCTGAAAACGCATTGATAATCAAGGCACGTATATATGTTGATGTGTCGGATTTTGGCGTCTACCTGGAGGTGGTGGGTGAGCTGAACCTGTCAATTATGAAGATTGTCCAGGATGCCGGTGCTCATTTTGCTGAAGGTGCCAGCAAGGTCATGCTTGAATATGGAAACGCTTCAGAATTGCAAGCTGTAACACCCTAGGTTTATGTCCCCAGAAAAAGCAGAGAGCTTAAATAAAGCTCTCTGCCACTGGGTGTGATTTGCCTTCAGCATTGGCAGGTGAGTACATGACCCGGACCTACCAGTCACCTGGCGCAGAATTAGCTGGATGGGGCCAGGGTAATTATTCAAAGGCGCTGAATATTCTCCGCTACATCAGGGGTTAAGAAATTCAGCCCTTGTATGAATATTCTCTTTAAAGCATCCACCCAGTGCGGTCGTGCTTGTCTGTGAGTTGGTATCCATTACCCCGCGCGACTTAACACAATAATGCGTAGCATCAATGCTCACGGCCACATCTTCAGTGCCCAATAGCGTCTGCATGGCCACCAGTATCTGCCGTGTCAGGCGTTCCTGTACCTGGGGGCGCTGGCCGAAAAATCGTACGATTCGATTGATCTTGGAAAGACCAATGATCCTGTCATTCGGGATATAGGCAACCTTGGCCACGCCATCGATGGTAACGAAGTGATGCTCACAGGTGCTTGTCAGGTCGATATTGCGGATCTTGACCATTTCATCTGCACCCATCTTGTTCTCGATCAGCGACAATTTCGGAAAGTGCTGATAATCCAAACCGGAAAATATTTCATGTACATACATTTTCGCAATGCGATGTGGGGTTTCTGCGAGGCTGTCATCGCTTAGATCAAGTCCCAGGGTCTCAACCACGTCGGCCATCAAGTCCCGGATACGGTCATATTTTTGCTCCGGGCTGAGACCGGTTTCGATCATCGGTGTTTCCAAACCACGCGCTATCAGGGCATCGCGTACCAGAATTGCTTCCGTGCTCAACCCGTCATTATCAGCCTGGGTGAGGTTGGTGAGATAAAAGGGCTCTACGCTCATGATGCTTTCTCCAAAAATTGATGAGTGCTGGCGACCTCAGCACGATACTGCAAGGTCAACGAGACCGAATCCGCGAAACGCAGTGCATGCGGCTTGTCAATCGTGACACTTGCAGACTGGACAGTTGGGTGCTCGCTACAGATGCCGAGGACATCTGACACCAGCTTTTCCAACAGCAGGAACTGTCCTTCCTCAACGTGATTGATCACCCGCTTGGTGATCGTTTTATAATTCAGGGCATCGTCGATGTGATCCTGTAACACCAGGCCTTCTATGGCGTAATTGATTTCAATATTCAGGACGACATCCTGCTTTTTGGTTCTTTCATCGGGGTTGAACCCGATAAATGTACGCAAGCGTAAGTTCTTGATGTTGATCGTGGCGCACGATGGCTGCGCAGATCTGTTGGTGAAGCTCTTTAACTCTGGCATAGCTGCAATCCTGGATTATTTGTTCGGTTTAGGGTCTTTTATAGCTTATGAACTATATAATATACAATACTTATACATAAATTAGCAATAACCATATTTAAATTGTATTAAAAAATATCTATATAATGTACAATATATATACACTATGATTTTAATCAATAGGAAAATCCATGAAAATACTGTTTGCACTTATGCTTTTGCTGCTCAGCGTGCCTGCCATGTCCTGCGATAGTGAATTGCTCGATCAGGACTTCAGGCGCCTGGCATCAACTGACGAGGTCAACCTCTGCGAAGCCTACGCTGGCAAAGTGTTGCTGATCGTTAATACGGCATCCAAATGCGGCAACACACCTCAATATGACGGTCTCGAAAAACTCTATGAACAATATGGTGAAGAAGGTCTCGTCGTTTTGGGCTTTCCGTCCAACGACTTTATGGGCCAGGAACCTGGCACAGAGGAGAATATCGAGGAGTTCTGCCGCCTCACCTATGGTGTTGAGTTTCCGATGTTCGAAAAGACCTCGGTCAAACAGGACAATGCACATCCGTTTTATGTGGCCCTTGCTGACTCCGCCGGTACTTACCCCACCTGGAATTTTCACAAGTACCTGATCGGTCGCGATGGTCAGATGATTGCTGAGTTCAGCCCGCGTACCCAGCCCTATGATCCGGACCTGGTTACTGCGGTTGAACTGGCACTTGAAAGATAAGTCCGATGAAAAAAACTGCTGTTCTCATGATCTCAATACTGAGCACGCTGGTTTCGGGAAACCTGATGGCAACTGAAGAAGCTGAGTATAGTGTTTCACTGCAAAAGGACGAATTCGAAATTCGTGAGTACGCACCCTCAATCGTTGCGGAAGTCATTGTCTATGCAGATTTTGAAGACGCCTCCAATGTTGCGTTTCGAAAATTATTCAAATACATATCGGGTGATAATACCCGCCGCGACAAGATTGAAATGACAACTCCGGTGTCGCAGAAAGCCGAATCGGAGAAAATTGCCATGACATCACCGGTGGGTCAGCATGCGTCGGGCCAGGGTTGGGCGGTCAGTTTCATGATGCCGGCGTCCTATACGATGGAAACCATTCCGGTACCGGAAGATCCAGACGTGATACTGCGGGAAATACCCGCCTATCGTGCGGGGGCAATCCGTTACTCTGGCAGGTGGAGTGAAAAGAGCTATAAGAAACATTTGGCTTCACTAGAGGAGTGGATTGAGCAGAACGACCTCAAGGTCGCTGGTGAACCCGTATGGGCCCGTTACAACGCACCATTCACACCATGGTTCATGCGCCGAAATGAAATCCTGATAGCGCTGGCACCATAGAACGGAACCATCGGATGGGTCTTAACAGCAGGCTACCGGAATGAACGCACTGAACCCGAAAAAGCTGCTCAACAGCAAGTGGACCGCAGTTAAGCCGGAGCGAAAGGAAAAACACTTCTTAATCACCGAAGTCGAATATGACGAGAATGGCAAGGTTATCCACTGCCTGATTGAGGCAGTGATGACCAAACGCACATTTTCAATTCAATGGCAAACGCTAAAAAATGCCAGTCAATGGGTCAGTGGTTGGCTATAAAAAAGGCCTTTAATCCAACTTTAGTTCGTCGGTGGGGAGCCAAGGTGGGTAGTGACTGCCAGGACTCGCCACAAGTACATCCGTGTAGGCTCGGTCGCGACTCGGCCCAGGCCGCCCTCTCGACCGGTTCCCGGTCTCACCTTGTCCCTGTCGCTCACGGTCCTGGCAATCACCACCCACCCCGGCTCTGGACACACCGAAGGCATCCCCAATGAATAGCACTATCGTAGGCGAGGGGGTGTGGTGTCTTGCTTCAGGACTGTATGAAACATGGATGTTTCATCCAAGCCTACACGGATGTACTTGTGGCGTGTCCTGAAGTAAGACACCATGCCACCTCGGCGGCCGACAGATCTGGTGGCCATGTCCAGGGGCACTCTATTCCACAAGCCCATGACTGACTAATGTTTAAGCTTGGAAGAGTCAGATAATGTGGGGCAGCAGTACCTTTGCCCCCATATTTAGTGTCTGCTTATTTAAGATGGACTGAATATAGTTATGACCTGCGTTCTAACGCCCCCTCGATCAACGAATAAACCGCCGGTACCACCACCAGCGAAAGCAGAGTTGAACTGATCATTCCGCCGATGACCGCAACTGCCATCGGGGCATTACTGTCTGAACCGGCACCCACGCCAAACGCAGCGGGTAGCATGGCCAGAATAATGGTCAGTGATGTCATCAGGATTGGGCGCAGACGTATCGGGCAAGCTTCCTTCAGGGATTGCTCGATACTCTTGCCGTCTTCGCGGCGCTGGTTGGTCAGGTCGACCAGCAAAATGGAATTTTTGGCTACCAGGCCCATCAACAAGACCAGTCCGATCATCGAAAATATGTTGAGCGTATGACCTGTGGCCCAGATAGCAACAACACCGCCAATGATGGCGAGGGGTTGGGCAACCATTATGATGAAAGGCTGTATAAATGAATTGAACTGGCTGGCGAGCACCATGTACACGAGGATAATGGCAACCACGAAGGCAAATAGCATGTAGAAAGTGGTTTTTCCAAATTCTTCCGCCCGGCCTGACATATTGACTTCATAGCCCAAAGGCAGAAGGTCGGCGGTCACGTTGTTGACCAGGGTGACAGCCTCTCCCAGCGACACGACCGGTGTGCTGTAGAAGTTGGCAGCATATTGAAGGTCATGACGCGAAATGACAGCAGCCCCCAGTTTGGGTTCCAACGTGACAAGGTTGGCCAGGCTCACCATTTCACCATTCGAGGAGCGTAGGTAGACTTTGGAAATATCATCGCCGTCATCAAGCTGACCCCGGCCTGCTTTCAGACGAATGTCATAGCGCTCACCATCACCGGGGTCATCGTTAAAACGGGCAATATCAACACCGCCGGCCAATACGTTGATGGCCAGTGCAATTTCATCGGAAGACAGGCCCAGGCTACGCGCCAACGACCTTCTCATCCTGGTTTCCAGTTGCGGGAGATCAAGTTGTAACTCCAGGTCCAGGTTACCGATGCCGGGTTCCCCTGCCAGTCGTTGACGGACGATTTCCGCCAGGCGGGCGACCTCATTCAGATCGGGTCCGCTCAAAATAAAGTGCAACGGTTCACCGCGCTGGCCGCCTACCATGGGCATGGGTGATGGAAAAGCCTGCACACCCGCTATTCCGGTCAGTTCGCCACGCAGTTTTTCTATCATTTCGACCTGGGTAATATCACGTTCTTCCCATGGCACCATCCTGACCAGGAAACTGCCCTTGCTGACCTGCCGGGACTGATCAGCACCAATGGTCACAAAGTAACCAGCGATATCTTCATGCAGCTCAAGTATGTGTTCGATAGCCTTGAGTTTTTCCTCGGTATAACTGATGGAGGAGCCCAGTGGCGTTTTGACGCTGATCATAAAACGACCTTCGTCCTGCACGGGCATGAAGCCTGAGCCGGTGTGGCTAAAGAAGTAACCACTCGATAGCACGACCGCCAGTGTGATCCAGGCGACCAGACGGCGATTGCCAAGTGCCGAGTTCAGCAGCCTGGCGTAAACCCTGTCCATGGCACTAAAGCCGCCGTCTATCAGGTGATAAAGTTTTCCATGTTTCTTCTCAACCTTGAGAAACCGGGAGCACAACATGGGTGTCAGGGTCAGTGATACAAACAGCGAGGCCAGAACACCAAAGGTGACCACCACTGCAAAGGCTTCGAAAAATCTGCCAATAACACCCTGCATAAATATCACCGGGGCAAAGATTGCCACCAGTGTCAGCGTGGCCGCCATCACCGCAAACACAACCTGCCGTGTTCCATGTATGGCCGCGTCTATCCGCCCCGAGCCGTGTTCCTCGGCGTGCCGATAGATGTTCTCCAGTACCACGATGGCGTCGTCCACCACCACACCGATCAGTAATAGCAAGCCCAGCATGGTCATGGTATTGAAGGTGTAGCCGAGAAAATACATGACCGCAATTGCACCCAAAAGCGACACAGGAATGGCCACTGCAATGATGAATGTGGAGCGTAGGTTCTTTAGAAACAGGAGTACTACGAGCGCAGTCAGCAATGTGCCCGAGATCAGGTGTTCTTCCAGTGCATCGATAATCCCCTGTGTCAGTGTGCCGTCATTGTGAGCAATCTGCAGTTCGATTCCCGGTGGCAGACTGGGTATCAGCTCTTCATTCATGCGCCGGGTGATCTCATTGACTATGGCTACGGTGTTCGCGTCCTGCACCTTGACGATACCGAGGCCCACCGTGGGCTCCCCATTGAATCTTGCCAGTTGGCGGAAATCTGCCAGGCCGTCTTCGATGTCTGCAAAGTCGCGTAAACGCTGTGGGGCACCACCGCTATAGGCGACGATCATCTCACCCAGTTGTTCGGGGCTGTGGTATTCAAGATCCAGTTCGAGCAAATCTTCTCTACCCTCGCTGATGAGAAAGCCGCCTGGCAGACGCAGGTGCTCGCGGTTGAACGTACGCAACACGTCGGGAACGGTGATACCAAGCTGTTTCATACGGGTGGGATTCAGGTTGACCCGGATGGTGCGGCGTTGTTCACCGCCGAGCTGAATTTCACCTACACCATCGATGGTTTCCAGCCGTTTCTTGATGACATTGCGGGCGTACTGGTTCAACTGTTGCAAGGTGCGGTCACCCGTCAAAACAAGCCACATGACGGGCAGGGCACCGAACTCAATTTTTGCCACTACCGGTGGCTCGGCCTCATTGGGCAGGTCTCTCAACACCCGGTTAACGCGGGACTGCACCTCGTTGAAGGCGACATTGACGTCCTTGTCCATATTGAAGCGGATATTGATGACTGAAATCCCGGGAGAGGAATTGGAATTGATGTGATCGATACCCGGTGTGCTGTTGACCGAAGACTCAATCAGGTTGGTAATGCTGGAATCAATAATTTCGGGCGTGCCGCCGGGCAGAATCGTGGTCACGGAGATCATAGGAAACTCAACCGTGGGGTAACGGTCAACACCGATATCCTTGTAACTGATGATGCCGAACAGCACCAGTACCGCGGAGAGCATATAGGCGAACACATGCCGCCTGATGGAAATCTCGGGTAGGTTCAACTGACCGGCTCCGCAATTTTCACACTGGTGCCGTCGGTCAGAAATGCTGCACCATCGGTTGCCACTGTTTCACCGCCCTCGAGACCGCTGGTGATTTCAACAAAGCCAGCGTCGTTGTGGCCGGTTTCTACCAGCCGGGCTTCTGCTTTGTCGCCATTGATCACATAGACCAATTGTCCTGCCGGTCGGCGCACAACACTGATGTTCGGAACCATGACGGCGTTTCTGCGGGTTTCCACCAATACCTGTCCTGAAAGAGTTGCACCCGGTCTTAAATCACCCGGGTTTTCCAGGTCAACTATGGCCATTACAGCACGACTGCCGCTGCCGATGGTCGGCTGCAGATCGGTAATTTTTCCGGGGGCAAACACGCCCGGTGTGAGCGGACTGTAAATTTTTGCGGGCTGGCCTATTTGAATCCGTAAGGCGACAGTTTCGGGGTAGGGCAGCCAGGCCTGTAGCAGATCAGTGCGGGTGACTTCAAACAGGGCCTGCCCACGTTTGACGAAATCTCCGGTCGTGATGAAGCGTCTTTGCACAACACCTGAAACCGGTGCGATGACACGAGACTTGTTTAACGAGTCCTCGACAATGGCAAGCTGGGCAACGGCTGCCTTGTAGTCTGCCTGGTATGCCTCCAACTGCTCGGTGGCGTCATCAAGCTGGGTTTGAGAAGAAAGGTTTTTTGAAGAGAGCTTTTCCAGCCGGTCAACCCGGCGTTTGCCATTGGCGATGTGTACTTCAAGACGTTCGAGACTGGCCTGTGCCGCCTGCTGTCTCAGCAATAGCGTGGAAGTATCCGTTTCCGCGAGTAGTTGCCCAATCTCAATGCGATCACCGGTATCCGCTGTAATCCTGGTGATGCGTCCTTCAACCTCCGCCGCAAGGGTTGGCGCGGACAGGCTGTGTACCTGGCCGACCGTTTCCAGCCATATGGGCAGTTCTTTGGCTTCTGCCCTCGAAGTGGAAATCAGAACCGCTTTGGTATTAGCGGTTGCACCGTCCCCGGTTGAATCCTCATTACTGCAGGCGCTGAGAAACAGGGCAAGTAACGATATAAACAAGGCTCTGGGTAAAATTCTGTTATCGGCATGATGTTGCATCAGCTATTCTCCCTTTGAAGCATGCCGTTGATCAAAACATCCATGACCCCTTTACTATAGGTGCCGGCGTCATCGATAAAGTCGGCTTCAGGAATGTGTTGCATGGCCGGGGAAGCCTGAAAGAAAAACATGTTGGCTGACACAATCATAAATGCAGCCAGTGTCGGGTCAATGTCATCCCGAAACTCTTTATTTTGCTGACCCTGGTGAACCATTTCCACTAGCCTGTTAAAAACCTCACCCATAACCAGCCGGGTAATTTCCTGTCCCTGTGGCGAATCCTCGGACAATGTTTCCCGCAAGATCAATTGGGTGCTGCGCTTGTGATCCAGGATATTGTGTAGCTGACCGGCGGAAAACCCGGTCAGGCGCTGTTCGAATGTACCAGGCGCGTCCTCCAATGCATCAAGCAAAGCCGAAGACCGGTGGACGGCTGTTTTCATGACCGCCAGGTACAGGTCGTTCTTGTTTTTAAAGTGATGGTAAATGTTGGGTTTGCTGGTGTTGGCAAGACTGGCGATGGCACTCATGGAGACGGCATCAAATCCCTTCTGGGCAAACAGGATTTCTGCAGCTTCCAGAATGGCTTGCTCACCATCAGATTGAGTTGTTTTTTTGTCGGGCTGGTTTTGCATTGGTATCAGGCCTTGCTTAAGTGAACTGACCGAACGGTCGGTAAGTATAATCCCGTTCTGAAACCTTAACAAGAAAAGCTCGGCTCCAGATGGCCTGTTCAGGTAAAATTTCCTCCCTGTCTTTTGAAACTACTGAGCAAATGCGGCGTCTATTGCGGGGAAATGAATGCAAACTAACCAGGCCACGGTCTTATCCGATGATGAAAAATAAAAAATTTGTAAGTTTCTCCAGACTGCTTCCGACCGCCTTGCTGTTGATTTGGTCCTCATTGGCAACAGCCGTGGAATTTGACGATATCAAGGATTTTGGTGAAGTTTTTGAGGTTTCCGCAAATGCCAATGACCGGCAGCGAATCGAAGTAAGCTGGAAGATTGCCGATGGTTATTACCTGTATAACAACAAGTTTCTGAAGTTTAAAACCGAAACCCCCGGTGTTGTGCTGGGTGAGGCGGAGATACCTGAAGGTGAAAAAAAGTTCGATGAGTTGCTGGGTGAGGAGGTCATCAAGTTTCACGATCGCCTGACAATCACCCTGCCCCTGGATTCCGTGGAGCCCGCTGTTGAGCGGGTCAGCCTGAAGGTGCGTTCCCAGGGGTGCATGGAAGATGTATTTTGCTATCCCCCCACTGAACAGCTGCTGGTGGTCAATTTACCGGCTCCAGTAGAAGATGCTGCGATTGCGACATCGCCTCAAGCTGCAGCAACACTGGCCGATGTATTTAACCAACCACTGACTGGGCTGAGGCAGGATTCGATCAATAAAGAACCGGCTCTGCAGCCGGATGAGGCGTTCGTATACGAGGCGATTGGTTTTTCTCCCGAAACCATCCTGGTACGTTTTACCGCCCAGCCCGGCTATTACCTGTACCGGGACAAGCTTGCTTTCAGGGTGGAGGGCGACAGTGGTTTTGAGGTTCGTGGTACCGAGCTTCCTGCAGGTACCATTAAAGATGACCCGGAATTTGGTCCCGTCGAGGTTTACTTCGGGCAGATAGAAGTGCCGGTACACGTCAACCGGCCGGCAGGACCGGAAAAGAAAATCAGCCTGCAAGCCGATTACCAGGGTTGCCGCGATGGCGATATTTGCTATCCCCCTCAAACCTCGAGTGCTGAGCTGCAAATGCCGGCCTCAGCTGAGGCCATTGGTGAAGGTCAGCTTCCCGACCGGTCTTCGGTGGCCAAAACCAGCTCTCCGTCTGGGTCCCGTTCCAGCCTTCCGCCGGTTTCAGAACAGGATGCTCTCGCTCAGATGCTGCTGAAGAACCCCACCGGGGCGTTGTTTGCATTTTTCATCGCCGGTATCCTGCTGGCGTTTACACCCTGTGTATTTCCGATGGTACCGATACTTTCAGGCATCATTGCAGGCCAGGGTGACCGCATGACGACGTCTAAAGCATTCTGGCTATCACTTGTTTACGTACTCGCCATGGCTGTGACCTATACCGTGGCGGGTGTATTGGCCGGACTATTTGGTCAGAATCTCCAGGCCGTTTTCCAGAACCCCTGGATACTTGGCTTCTTCATCGCCATCTTCATTGCACTGGCATTTTCCATGTTCGGGTTTTTCGAACTGCAGTTGCCCTCCAGCCTGCAAACCCGGTTAACAAATGCCAGTAATCAACAAAAAGGCGGCAGTCTTGCCGGTGTTGCGGTGATGGGCTTTCTGTCTGCCTTGATCGTGGGCCCTTGTGTTGCCCCGCCGCTGGCTGCGGCCCTGATTGTAATTGGTGCTTCAGGCAGCGCTCTTTTGGGTGGTACAGCCTTGTTCGCTCTCTCCATGGGTATGGGTTTGCCATTGATACTGTTTGGGGTTTCCGCCGGTAAACTGGTGCCCAAAGCCGGTCCCTGGATGGATAGCATCAAGGCCGTGTTCGGGATCGCGTTGCTGGCACTGGCCATCTGGATGCTGGAACGAATTGTACAGGGTCCGGTGATTCTGCTGCTGTGGGGTATGCTCGCAATTGCCAGCGGTGTATACCTCGGTGCTCTCGAGTCCGTTCCCGGGGACGCTTCGGGGTGGCATCGTTTATGGAAGTCACTGGGCCTGGTGCTGTTACTGATTGGAACAATCGAAATTATCGGTGCTGCAAGCGGTGGTGAAAACTGGATGAAACCACTTAATAAATTGCGTACCGGCGGTCAGGTCAACAGCATCGAACATATTACTTTCAACAGGGTTAAGTCGCTGACCGATCTGGAAACTGTTGTAGCCCGGGCAAACCAGGCCGGCAAGCCGGCAATGCTGGACTTTTATGCTGACTGGTGCATAGAGTGCGTGCGTATGGAGCGTAACACTTTCGGTGAACCGGAAATTCAGGCTTTGTTCGGAGAAATTCAACCGCTGCAGGCTGATGTCACTCTCAATGATGAAACAGACCAGGCGCTGATGGAGACGTATGACATTATCGGCCCGCCGGCCATTCTGTTTTTCGATCGACAGGGCAGGGAGATGCGTGGGTACCGGCTGGTCGGGTATTCTGAACCTGAAGAGTTCGCAGAACATCTTCGCAGCGTGCTGGAATCACAGTGATGCGGCAGCTGGTCGTTACACTGGTTGCAATAGCGGCGCTGTTAGCCGGGTTTTATTTGTCAGCACGTCACTTTTCAGAACCTATTGTTGTTGCTCAGCCAGCATCTGGCAGCACCCTGGTGGGAAGTTTTCGTCCGGATTTTCAACTGGGAAACAGCACCGGTGTGTTTGTTACCCCGGCTGACTATGCCGGCAAGACAGTTCTGATCAACTTCTGGGCAACCTGGTGCGTCCCCTGCCGAAATGAAATGCCCATGTTAATGGATTTGCAAAGGCAATACGGATCAGCCGGCTTGCAAGTGGTGGGAATCGCACTTGACGATGCCGAAACCGTCAAGGGCTTTATACAAACCTATGGCATCACTTACCCGATACTGGTAGGTGAAGCCGATGTTTTCGACATTAGCCTGGCTTATGGAAACGGGGAAGGCGTACTGCCCTACAGTGTGCTCGTGGATAAGGCGGGTATTGTCCGCTGGCAATATGCAGGCATCATCCAGCGTGACAAGATCTCCAGCCTGTTGAGCGAGTTGCTCTAGACACGCACAAAACCAATCGATGGCAAAGTCATTGCCCAGGCCAGCCTCTCGGCCGGTCCCCGGCCTCACCTTCTCCCGGCGCAGGCCGGGACCTCCGCCCAGCTCAGTGATGCTGGAAAAATCACTCTCTTCAGGTTCCCGTTAAGCGTCCTGAGACCCGGGTCTATGCAGGAAAGAAGGTACCAGACCGCTGGTTCGGGGCGCGTATTGCCAGTTTGTTAATATTTTGTTGCGCCGATTATGTGGTGATCTTCTTCAATACGGTGGCGAACGGTAGACAAGTGTCATCTTTTCGGGCAGACTGACTGCCCCCAGACGAGGAATGCTGATCCGTGGTAAATGTTCGCGTATTTAATGGCCCCAATCTGAATCTGCTCGGTCAGCGGGAACCTGGTACTTATGGGCAATGCAGCCTGTCGGATATCATGCAGGACCTTGAGCAGTTCGCTGCTGATTGCGGTCTGCAACTGGATCATATGCAGACCAACTCCGAAGGAAAAATGGTAGATGCCATACAACAGGCGGGTAAAGACGGTGTTGATTACATCATCATCAATCCCGCAGGCTATACCCACACCAGTGTCGCCATTCGTGATGCGCTGCTGGCAGTAGAGATACCTTTTGTTGAAGTCCATCTCTCCGCGGTGAATTCGCGGGAGCCCTTCAGGCAGATCAACTACTTCTCCGATATTGCTATCGGAGTGATCAGCGGGTTTCGCGGTGAGAGTTATTTACTGGCCTTACAGGCTATTTTGAATCAAATTGAACCCTGAAGCGGGAGCGATGGCACGTGGATATCCGGAAAATTAAAAAACTCATTGAGCTGTTGGAAGAATCCAGCCTTACAGAAATTGAAATTGTAGAAGGCGAGGAGTCCGTGCGCCTGGCGCGTGGCGGGCAGGTACCAACCTTACCCTTCGCTGCACCTCAGATGGCTGCACCCGCAGCTGCACCGGTGCTAACTACACCATTAGCAGAACTGGCTCAAGATGATGAAGACCAAGTACCTGAAGGTGAGCTGGTCCTTTCGCCCATGGTAGGCACATTTTTTGCGGCTTCCGGCCCCGGTGCCGAACCGTTTGTCAGCCTGGGACAGGCTGTGGGTATGGGCGACACCCTGTGCATCATTGAAGCAATGAAAATGTTCAACCAGATTGAATCCGACGTGTCCGGTACAGTGGTTGCGATACTGGTCGAGAACGGTCAGCCGGTTGAATATGACCAGCCATTATTCGTGATTCGATAATCCTGGACTATATAAAATGGCCGTACTTGAAAAAATCGTCATAGCCAATCGCGGTGAAATCGCGCTACGTATACTGCGTGCCTGCCATTCCATGGGCATCAAGGCCGTTGCTGTGCACTCTACCGTCGACCGCAATCTGAAACATGTGGCATTGGCAGACGAAGCGGTTTGCATTGGACCTGCCCCCGGCACAGACAGTTATCTGAATATCCCCGCCATAATTGCGGCGACCGAGGTGACCGATTCTGTGGCGGTGCATCCGGGTTACGGTTTTCTGGCCGAAAATGCAGATTTCGCAGAACGTGTCGAACAAAGCGGGTTTATTTTCATTGGTCCACGGCCTGAAACCATTCGCCTGATGGGTGATAAGGTTTCAGCCATCAAGGCCATGAAGGAAGCAGGAGTGCCCTGCGTACCCGGTTCCGGTGGTGGACTAGGCGAGGACCTCGCGGAGAATCAGTCCATTGCCCGGCGCATCGGCTATCCCGTAATCATCAAGGCGGCTGCCGGCGGTGGCGGAAGGGGTATGCGTGTGGTTCATACCGAAGCACACCTTTCCAATGCACTGCAGCTGACGCAGCGAGAGGCGGAGACAATATTTGGTGATGGCACCATTTACATGGAAAAATACCTGACCAACCCGCGTCACATAGAGGTGCAGGTGATCGCTGATCAGCATGGTAACGCCATACACCTCGGAGAACGTGACTGCTCAAGCCAGCGTCGTCACCAGAAAGTTATCGAGGAAGCGCCCGCACCCGGAATCACGGCAGAACAGCGTGCAGAAATTGGCGGTGTTTGTGTGGAGGCCTGCAAACGCATCGGCTATCGAGGCGCCGGTACATTCGAGTTTTTGTACGATGATGGTCATTTTTATTTTATTGAAATGAACACCCGTATACAGGTCGAACATCCGGTCAGTGAACTGATAACCGGGGTGGACCTGGTCAAGGAACAAATCCGCGTGGCAGCTGGCGACAGGCTCTCTTATACACAGGACGATATTGTCATCCGGGGACATGCGATAGAATGCCGTATCAATGCCGAAGACCCGGAAACTTTCATGCCGTGCCCCGGAACCATCACTGGTTTCCACGCGCCCGGCGGACCCGGTATACGAGTGGAGTCGCATATCTATGATGGTTACAGGGTGCCACCTGACTACGATTCCATGATAGGTAAAATCATTGCCCATGGGGAAGACAGGGAGACAGCCATTGCCCGTATGCGAATGGCACTTGATGAGACGGTATTGAACGGAATCAAGACCAACATTCCGCTACACAAGTGGTTACTCCTCGACCAGGGGTTTGTTAAAGGCGGTTTCAATATCCACTACCTCGAAAAGCGCCTCAAAGACCGGGCGTCAAAATAGCGATCCGGCCGGTGTCAAAAGGCCCCAGACCCTGATGTCGTGGCTCGAACTCAGCGTTCGGGTGTCGCGGCAGAACGCGCCGCTGGTTGAAAGTCTCCTGCAAAACGAGCCGGTGTTGGCGTTGACACTAACAGATGATGCAGATGATCCCGTGCTTGAACCGGGTGTTGGTGAAACACCCCTGTGGCCATCCGTCTGTGTCACCGCGTTATTCAGCGGAGATACACCGGTTGAACCATTGACGCGTTTGCTGAGCCTTTTACCGGGCGTGGACCGGCCACACCAGGTCAATTTCAGAAAGTTTGAAGATCAGCAATGGGAACGGGTTTGGATGGACCGGTTTAAGCCCATGCGGTTCGGGTCTGATTTGTGGATTGTTCCGGGTGATGCGCAGATACCGGCCACGGCCTTGTATGCTTTGCGTCTGGATCCCGGCTTGGCTTTTGGCACCGGCACACACCCGACCACGCATCTTTGTCTTGAGTGGATGGATGGCCATGATTTCAATTCTCAACGGGTGGTAGATTACGGCTGTGGTTCCGGTGTGCTGGGTATTACGGCCGCCATTAAAGGTGCCAAAACCGTAACTTGTGTCGATAACGATCCCCAGGCCCTGACCGCAACCTCGGATAATGCGCAAAGGAACGGCGTACAGGACAGGGTTGAAGTCCAATCACCGGAACAATTCAGACCACGGCAAGCGGACGTGGTGCTCGCCAATATATTAGCCGGTCCGCTGATGGAACTGGCGCCGCGCCTGAGCGCATCTCTCCGGCCGGGAGGTTCACTTGTTCTCTCCGGTATTCTCGAAGCCCAGGCAGAAGAAGTCGAGTCTGCCTATACGACCGGTTTCCCCGGGTTGAAAAAGGAAGTTTTGGATGGCTGGGTGCTTTTGACAGGAATAAAGAATGAAAGCTAAGGTAAAAATCAACCTTGGTTCAGGCCACTGGAAGCTGGGAGACTGGATCAATGTGGATATTGACCATGAAAGCCAACCGGATGTTTGTGCCAACCTGGCGGGCGGTTTGCCCTTTGCCAGCGGTGTTGCACACCTGATGCACACCGAGGATTTCATCGATCAACTGGAGCTTGATCAGGCTGCCGAATTCTTGCTCGAGTGCCACCGCATCCTGGCCCCGGGTGGTGTACTGCGTGTACTGACACCGGATATGAGGAAACTGGCGCATCTGTACCTCAACGACCCGCTGCAGCTCAAAAGCCTGTGGAGTACGTTCGTTGGTATTCCCTTGTCTCTGGACACCGAGGGTGAAATTTTCAATAGGGGAATGCGGTTTGCAGGACACACTTTTTTATATGATGAAGAGACATTCAAGGCACTTACACTTCGGTGTGGATTCGACGCCCGCAGGGTCGAATTTCAACAAAGTGACGTTCCCGAATTGCGGGGGCTCGATTTGCGTTCACCTGAAAATGCTATCTCAATGTACTTTGACTGTTACCGACAAGAGTAGCCCGCTTATGTCATCGCGGAGAATTTAGATCCAGTTCTGCCAGTAGTTCTTCCGGGGTAGACCAGTCCCTGCCGCAGACAAAGCGTGGCAAATTCCAACGGTTGCTCTGAGCAGTGAGCAGCCCGCGATCGGTACCAACGGCAGCCAGGCAATGATGTTCGTCGCGGTGTAACGGAAAATACTCATTGCGGATATACTCGCTGGATTCGCCAAAGGGATAGGCAAAAAAGCGGGGTCTGCGACCGGTTTTCCTCTCGATATATTCACCAGCCTGGACGACCTGTTCACGACAATGGTCAAGACTGCGAACCATTTCGAAACCACCACGTGCATAGTCCCCTTCTTCAAGGTCAGGGTGGTTGTGATCCCATCCGTGATTACCGATGGCCAGCAATGGATGGGCATCTGCGTTGCGCCACCAGTCATCACTCATATGTCCCATGTCAAACAGTGACTTGCGATCAATGACCTGGCGTGCCTGCGGGCTTGCAATGACGAAGCTGGTGGCATGTAAACCGGGCTGATTTTCACTGCCGTGAACCGCGACGAATTTTTCCATGATTTGCAGAAAACCCGCCTGTGAACCATGTCCGGGAAACTCCAGTGTGCGCACGTCAAAATTACAACCATCGTCAAAAGTCAGGCAGATGAGCGGACGCCCTGCAGGCAAAGAAGCGCCATCGAAAAGAGCGGTTACGAGAGCTTCAAGGGATATAAACCGGCAACCGGCGGTGTGCAGTGCATCCAGATCAGCCGCCAAGGCAATATGATCATTGTTTCCGGTTGCACTGCCGGTGATATTCTGGGAGTGATAGGTAAGTATGGCTGCTTTCAAGATGTGATACCCGGTTTGAAACTTTCTGCACTGGCAAGAAACTATATGACACTTTGGTAAGTGAGTTGGATAATATACTCTTTCCGTCGGTCAGTCTTCGACAGCCATTTAAAATTTCACATATAGCACGGATTTCCAGGGGCCAAAAAAAATCTATGAAAGTCTGGAACGCCATTCGCAGACAGTCGGTCGACTTCATCGTCTACCTGGCGTTACCACTGGTCTCTGTTTTTCTGCCATCAGCCTGGTCACGTGCACTTCTGGCGCGTAGTTCCAACCTCAACTGGGTGTTGTCAGAGGAGGCGGAGGCCGCCTGGTCAAGTGCCAGCAAGTATGTCGATACAGGCAATGAGAAGGCCTGGAAAGCGCGCTGGAAGCAGGTTGAGATGCTGGATGCACGCGACTTGTACCTGATGAGCTTTGGCCGTACGCGCTCTGTACTGGGAGAAATTGAATGCGACACGGATCTGGAGATCGTCAGGGACAGGGTCCTGATCGGCATGCACTGGGGTCCTTCCATATCCATTTTAAAGTTATTGCAGGTTGCCGGTCTTAATCCGGCATTGCCATACCGCAAGCCGGAACGGGGAATACTCCGGATCAGGCCTTTTTTTTACATATTTGTGACCCTCGCGACCCGGCATATCGTAAAAACCATGGGTGATCGGGCGGTAAAGATTGGTGGTGCGGGCAAGGTATTACGCGCAATGATGGATCAACCGGGCAGTGTTATCGTGGTGATGGATGCACCACCGAAGGCAGGCAGGCCGACACTGAACGCCGGGGTGATCGGTAAAAATGCCAACTTTGAAGCGGGTTTCCCGAACATTCTTGCAGATAACCACAAAGAATATGTTTTTTACGCTATTAACCTTCAAGTGGGTGGCATGGTCAGGAAAAAACTTGAATTGATGGGACCGTTTAACTCAAGCGACGCTCAGGAGTTTGTTGAGCAGTACGCCGCGTTTCTGGACAGCCACCTTTCCACAGACCCAGCCCAATGGCGAATTTGGCATGTCGCCGAACAGTTTTGGGGGTGATCCGTAGGGTGCGTATTTTTACGCACCATGTCTTAATCCAATCATCATTTTTGATCATTACACAAAAGTTAATGGTTTCTATCAGGGCGCCAAGGCTGCACGGTACCTTGCTTCAGGACTCAAGCCGCTCCTGCGCATCCCTGCGCCCGCGGCATACCGTTCATCCTGAACATAACATCCATGTGTCGCTCATCCTCGACATGGCCCAGGCCAGCCTCTCGACCGCGTTGCGGTCTCACCTCCTCCCTGTCTCGTAAGGTCCTGAAGCAAGGTACTGTACACCCTCGGCTAAGTACTTAATCAAATTACATTGGTTTCAGGTAGATACATTCTGTTTCGGCCGAAGCTGGGGTGGGTGTTTAGTTTCAGGACCGTACGAGGCAGGACGCCGAGTCTCGAGCGACACAAGGATGTGTTCAAGCGAGTCCTGGAACTAAACACCCGCTCCAGCGTCCCCAATCATCGATAAAAAAGAAAGTAGAGGCCTCGAGAGAATAGACAGGACAGGGATTGCTCAATGATGCTTGTAGCACCATTGGCTTTTAACTTTGGAAATACTACGACTACAAGCCGTGCAAAACTGAAACAATCGCGCCGCACATCCATGTGCTCACCCGCGATATACCGTTCATCCTGAACATATCTCACCCTATGAATTAACTAGAACGCGGGCTTCTCGGGTGCTGCCTGGTAGCGTTCGACTGCCTCGACAATTTCCTTACGGGCGGCATCGAGGCCTTCCCAGTCACCGGTTCTTACCCATTTGTTCTGTTCAAGGTCTTTGTAGTGTTCAAAGAAATGTTCGATCTGGTCAATCAGCATGGGATTCAGGTCTTTGTATGTTTCGATATCCCGGTAGATGCCAGTGACTTCGGTAACAGGTACGGCGAGCACTTTGGCGTCTTCACCGGCCTCATCTTTCATTTGTAATACGCCAACCGGGCGGCAGCGTACGACGGTTCCGGGCAACATTGGCAAAGGCAACACAACGAGGACGTCAACCGGGTCGCCGTCACCGCAAAGGGTGTTGGGTACATATCCGTAGTTACATGGATAGTACATGGCCGTTTTTAGCATCCGGTCGACAAAAATTGCACCGGAGTCCTTGTCTACCTCGTATTTGATAGCCGGGCTGTTCATCGGGACTTCGATGATGACGTTGATTTCGTCGGGTATATTTCTTCCGGGGTGGACTTGTTGCAGGCTCATTTTATCTTCCTTGGTATGTGACCTTTTATTATACGCAAACTGGAATTGAAAGGCGGTTTTGACCATGTTTTTAGCGGCTTTTATTGATTTGTTTATCGTCTTCGTTTCAAAGCCGGACGTAAGCAACTACAATATCTGCCCCGATTTCAAAGGTATCAAATGATGTGTCCGGCAACACCAACTGAAAACCAATCCCGTGGGTATATCATTCCCATCGGTGGCGCAGAAGCAAAACACAAAGATCCGGTTATTCTCCAGCGATTCATAGCGCTGTGTGGTGGTGAAGACGCGCGTATCCTGGTCATTCCTACCGCTTCACTGCTGGACGAAACCGGTCCTTTGTACCAGGAGTTGTTTGAAGGCATGGGTGCAAAAGCAATTTGCATCCCGATTGAAGAGCGTGATGACTGTTACCGGGAAGAGACAATAGCCGCGCTTGAAAGGGCCACGGGGGTTTTTATTACGGGTGGCAACCAGTTACGTCTGAGTACAATACTGGGTGGAACACCGGTGGCCCGCACCATTCGCCGGCTGAACTCTGAAGGGGTACATATGGCAGGTACCTCTGCCGGCGCCGCCATAGTTTCTGAACACATGATTGCCGGTGGTCGTGGCGGTCCGTCGCCGCGCGAAAGCGGTGTTGTATTAGCTCCCGGGCTGGGCTTAACCAATCGCGTCATCATTGATCAGCACTTTAACCGGCGTGGCCGCATGGGTCGGCTTCTTGCGGCCCTGTCGTTTAATCCTTTTGCCTGCGGTCTGGGTATTGACGAGAATACTGCGGGGTTTATTGCGCCGGATGGAACAATGGAGGTCGTAGGCCACGGAACCGTGACAGTGGTCGATCCATCAGACCTGCGCCATTCCTCCATGAGTTATGTGCGTAAAGCCGAGGCCGTCTCGCTGATCGGATTGAAACTGCATGTACTGGCCCATGGCTCTCAATTTAACCTTGAGACCCGCAAGGCAACACTATAATCACTCTGAACCCGGTGCAATATGCGAACCGGGTACAGCATGATATGGTTATGAACTAAACCGTGAACCCGGCAACGCCGGTTTTGTAATGACATCAAATTTGAAGGTCCCGTTATGAAAATTCTGTCCACCAACGTCTACGTCGGCCCCAGTCTGTACGCACATTTCCCGGTTATTCGTCACCATGTAGACCTGGGTATCCTGGAAGAATGGCCATCCGCCAGGCTTGGAGAGGACTTTATTAATGCACTGGTCGAGGCATTACCGGGTCTGCACAACCATGGTTGCTCCTATGGTGAGCCTGGTGGATTTATCCGTCGTATGCGTGAAGATGATGGTACCTGGATGGCTCACATCTGGGAGCATGCGGCGCTGGAATTGCAAAATGAGGCAGGTTCATCTGTTTCATTTGGACGTACGCGTGGCTCTGGGGAGCCCGGTCAGTACAACATGGTTTTTCAGTACAAGCAGCGTGATGTAGGTCTTGAGGCTGCCCGTATAGCGCTTCAGCTTCTATTAAGTCTTCTACCGGATAACCTGAAAAAGGAGGTTTCATCTGATGTCGATGAGGACTTTAGCTATGAAGAAGAACGCGATGAGTTCATTTTATTTGCTCAACGCAAAGAGTTGGGGCCAAGTACCGCCTCATTGGTTGATGCGGCAGAAGAAAGGGGCATACCCTCGATACGGCTCAACAAGTACTCGTTGGTTCAGTTTGGCCACGGTGCATATCAGCAGCGAATCCAGGCGACGATAACCAGTAAAACACCACATATCGCGGTGGAGATTTCCTGTGATAAGGAAGATACGCATAACCTGTTGCGAGACCTGGGTCTGCCGGTTCCTTCACAAAAAATGATTTATAGCCCGCGTGAAGCCGTTCGTGCGGCACGCAGTATCGGTTTCCCTGTTGTCCTCAAGCCATTGAATGCCAATCACGGTCGTGGCGTATCGATCAACCTGACCACTGATGAACAGGTTGAAAGTGCATTCATTTTTGCGCGTGATCAGGGCACCAGCAAGGCTGTGCTGGTTGAAAGTTATGTCGAGGGCTTTGATCACCGCATGCTGGTGGTTAATAACGAACTGGTAGCAGTCGCCAAGCGGGTACCCGGTCATGTCGTTGGTGATGGAAAAAGTACCGTCACGCAACTGGTGGACAAGATCAATGAAGACCCGCGACGGGGTATCGGACATGAAAAAGTACTGACACGGCTCGAACTTGACCGGCCGGCACTCGAACTACTGGAGCTGGGCGGCTATGACGCTGATACGGTACTGCAGGAGGGTGAGGTTTTCTACTTACGGAATACTGCCAATCTTTCAACCGGTGGTACAGCCGTTGATCTGACGGATGTGGTTCATCCCGATAACAAGGAAATGGCGGAGCGGGCGATTCGCTCGGTGGGTCTGGATGTGGGTGGCGTTGACTTTCTTACCCAGGATATAACCCAGTCTTACAAGGAAATCGGGGGTGCAATTGTAGAGGTCAATGCGGCACCGGGTTTCCGGATGCATGTTGCCCCTTCTGAAGGTGAACCACGCGATGTTTCCGGCAAGGTGATGGATATGCTGTTCCCGCCGGGTACCCCCACACGTATTCCGATTGCCAGTATTACCGGGACCAACGGTAAGACCACAACCTCCCGCATGCTCGGCCATATCCTTAAAACTGCCGGCCATACCGTGGGTATGACATCAACAGATGGTGTCTATATCGATGGTCGCCTGACGGTTAAAGGTGACATGACCGGACCGACGTCCGCACACATCGTGCTGCGGGATCCGAC
>Ga0316190_10000268_pt1 | contig 35115 bp, 30 predicted proteins | sample Eddworburrow2_MG_FD_204929 | JGI IMG/M metagenome (GOLD analysis project Ga0316190, IMG submission 204929) | Coastal sediment microbial communities from Maine, United States - Eddy worm burrow 2 | ecosystem: Environmental > Aquatic > Marine > Coastal > Sediment | place: USA: Maine | collected... | reverse complement strand
GCATTGCTGGATCAGGCTTGCGCCCATTGTCCAATATTCCCCACTGCTGCCTCCCGTAGGAGTCTGGGCCGTGTCTCAGTCCCAGTGTGGCTGATCGTCCTCTCAGACCAGCTACGGATCGTCGCCTAGGTAGGCCGTTACCCTACCTACAAGCTAATCCGACTTAGGCTCATCCAATAGCGCGAGGTCCGAAGATCCCCCGCTTTCCCCCTTAGGGCGTATGCGGTATTAGCTCGAGTTTCCCCGAGTTGTCCCCCACTACTGGGCAGATTCCTAAGTATTACTCACCCGTCCGCCACTCGTCGCCAGAGAGCAAGCTCTCCGCGTTACCGTTCGACTTGCATGTGTTAGGCATGCCGCCAGCGTTCAATCTGAGCCAGGATCAAACTCTTCAGTTTAAAGCTTTGAGCTTAAAACAGAGCGAATCCCCACTCTAAATTACTTAAGAATTTAGGTTGGTTCTTACGCTCGAATTTGCCTCTGCAAACTCCAGCGCAAGCACCCACACAAATTATCTGAATACATTGTTAAAGAGCAGTCCCCGGTTTATCGGGGCGGACCCACAATTATACAGGCGGAGGGCTTCTCTTGGCTAGTCCTCGCCTGCCATCATGCTTTGGTTTTGGGGTCTGCCGAGGGACACCGTACCCTCAGCGAGCGGGGCATTATAGCGGCCGGTACCCCACCGTCAACAACAAAACGAAAGTTTTATGACTTTTTTGCAGGACGCCGCGAAAATCAACGACTTGCACCGGGCTGGCGGGCCGGCTCTGCGGTTCTTTCGGGGCCGCTGCGCTCAGAAGCGGAAATTGAAGCCGGCCATCGGCCCCTGGTAGTCGAAATCCGACAGCCACAGCGTGTCGCAAAAAAGGGGACCACGATTTCCCGGCAGCCGCAGACGCGCGGGCTACAGGCCGACCTGCACCAGGAGTTGCCGGTATCGGGGATCGTCGCGGTAACCTTCCAGAATCCAGCTCACCCTGAGAAATATCAGGTCTCGCGCCCGTTGTTGCACGGCCTCGCCGAGAAGCCGGAACCCCTCGTCGGCGTCGCCGGCAGCGAAATGAACCGCGGCAACCAGGGCCGGCGAAACGTAAGCCCCTTCCGACAGCTCATTGAGTTCCTGCAACAGGCCTCGGGCGACATCGAACCTGCCCGCCCGGAAGTTCGCGGCAGCCAGGTTGGCTATCTGCCGCGCCCCGCGTCCCTGGCGCTCTACATCCGCTTCGAACGCATCGATCGCGCCGCCGTGGTCGCCCTGCGCAAGGCGCGACCAGCCCAGCAGGCTCGCACTGTCCGCGTGCTGTGCGCCGGCCTGCGCGGCGACCATAGCCCGGTCATACCGGCCCGCGTGAAAATACCGCCAGCCGGCGTTGACCCTGACGTAGGTATCCTCGGGGGTCGCCAGGAGCCGTTTCTCGATCATCGCTATAGCTTCGTCGTGACGCTCCCGGGTCGATAGAAACAGCGCATAGCCCAGCACGTTCAGCGGTTCGAGCTCGATCGTCTTGCGGTACTCGCGTTCCGCCGCCTCGAAGTCCCAGTCGTACCAGGTGAGTATGTCGGCATACAGCGTCCTCGCATCGGCGAGGTTCGCGTCCAGCGACAGCGCACGCAGCGCCGCTTCCCTGGCTCGCGGATATACGTCGTGGGGTCTGTGCCGGCCATACTCCGTGCCGAGGAAGCTCCAGGCCCAGCCCAGTACGGCGTACGCTTCGGCAAAGCCGTCGTCTATGCGTGTTGCCTGCTCGAGCAGGGCGATTGCCTGCTCGAGGTCCCCGGGAGACTGTCGAAACGTGTGATACCGGCCCAGCAAGTACAGGTTGTAAGCCTCGAGGCTTTCGGTCGGCAGCGGGCCCGAGCCGCCCTGCCGGGCAAGATTCCCCACTTCCAGTGCCCGGGCAACCTGCTCCGCGACCTCCTGCTGAATCGTGAAAATGTTTTGCACCGAGAGTTCCCGATCGTAGCTCTCCGCCCACCGGTGCTCGTCGGTAGCCGCATCGATCAGCTGCACCGTAATGCGAAGCCGGTTCTCGTCGACGCGCACGCTGCCTTCGATGACGATGTCGGCACCGAGCGCCGCCGCAATCTCGGGAAGGCTTAGCTTGCTGTCGCGATAGGGCTCGACGGAGGTCCGCGAGATCACGGCAATACCGTCTATCGATGCCAGGCGGCTCAGCAACTCGTCATGCATGCCGTCGGCAAAAAACTGGTGCTCGCCACTTTCGCTCATGTCCCTGAACGGCAGGACGGCGAGTGCGCCCGCCGGAGCGGACGATCCATCCGTCTGCGGAGCGGCGTTCCAGAACCACGCCGACGCGATGGCAATGAAGGCCGCAAGAAGAGCGCCAGCGACGAGTGCTCCCCTTAGCCCGCGCCGGCGCGGCGCCGGTTCGAAGGGGCGGACTTCCGGGATCAGGCGATAGCCGCGACCGCGGACGGCCGTGATGTAGCGCGGACTCCGGCTGTCCTCACCCAGTGCCTGGCGCAACAGCCGGACGCGCTGTGCCAGCGTTTCATCGCTAACCACGCCGCCGTCCCAGACCTCCTCGATCAGTCGATCCTTGTCGACCCTTGCCGGGGCGTGCCGGACGAGTGCGGCAAGCAGCCGGAACGAGAGCTCCGGTACGTCGATGGCCTGCCCGTCACGCGTGAGGGTGCCCTCGCCCAGGTCCACGACCAGGTCATCGACGACAAGCCGGGTGGGGGCCTGCGCTCCGCCGGACGTGCTTTCGGGCCCCTCCGCATTCCATTCGGTCATTTGTAGCTGCTTGATTTTCGGATTGTTATCCGGATTCAGAGAAGCTTCAGCGTTCTTCACCGAAACTTCAAGGACCGTGACCGTCCCGCCGCTAGCATGCCGGCCAACTGATCACCGACTATAAGGACAGTCACATGAAAAACACGACCTCCCTGGCGCTGGTTCCACTGCTTGCGCTGCTCCTGTTCCCCGCAACGGTAATCGCCGAGCCTGGCCTGGCCATCGGCGGCAGCCTCGGCTCGGCCTCGCTCAACCAGGATTTCGACGGGTTCAACGTCGACACGGACAGCACCGCGTTCCGGCTGACCGTCGGCTGGCAATTCAACGACTACGTGGCCCTCGAGGCGGGCTATCACAACTTCGGCCGCTTCGAGCAGACGTTCGATGTGGGCGGCGCGCCCGCCGAGATCAGCCTGAAGGCGGACGGCTTCACGCTTGGCGCAACCGGCAGCCTGCCGCTCGGCGAGCGTTTTGCACTGTTCGGCCGTGCCGGTGCCTTCTTCTGGGACGGCGATGCGGACATCAACGGCGTATCGCAAGCCCGCCCGGAAGACACGAATCTTTTCCTCGGCATCGGCCTCGCCTGGCACCTGACCGACAAGCTCGACGTGACCGGCGACTGGACGCGCTATGAACTGGAGGACACGGAAAGCGACGTGGCATCAATAGGCCTGAGGTACCGCTTCTGATCTCCCGGGATCATAGCCGTGTCCCGTGTTGCAGCAATGACACGGCCGTGCCACCTGCGTCGCCGATCGTTGCTACGACGAGCGCAGCGGGCGCGGCTGTGTCATCCAGCAGGGCGAAGCCGCGGAAAACCGAGCCGTTGAGACTGGCTTCCATGCCGGTGCAGGCGTCCTGCTGCAATTCCACGCGGTAGAGATTCGACCTGGATACCATGACGGTGATCCTGCCGTTCGTAATGCACCCGGTCGTTGCGTCCTGCATGAATGCCGAGCCGTCCGCATCGATGCCGAGCACGCTGCCTGACGCCATCTGATAGGTACCGGAGATCGTGGCCAGCGAAGAGCCGCGGTCATACAACGCATTGAAGTCAAAGGCCAGGGTTTCGGAAAAGCGCAATCCCAGGCTGGTTGTGCACTCCTGCGTCAGATCGATCGTCTCGCGCTCGACCAGGTTGCCGGTGAAGCTGCAGTTCGCCAGCGTGGTGCCGTCTGCGAATGACTGGCCCAGCGGGCTGACCAGCTCGAAGCCACTCATGATCCGGGACTCAGCAGGAAAGAAGCTCGACCCCTGGTTGCCCGACGCGTCCACGTACTGAAAGGTGCCACCCACGGATACCAGGAGTAGTACATCCCGGCCATCCGAATCGGTGCCGCTCCAGATGCCGGAAGGCGTTGCTGGCGGGGACAGGTTGGCCGAACATCTGCCGTTCAACCAATCTTCGTTGTAGCGACAGTCGGGTCCATTGTCGCTCGACTCGCTGCACCCGGCCGCGACCAGGAGCAGCCCGCACACGGCCATTGCTTTACCAGCGGTGATTGCTGTTGTTGTATTCATCTCGCGTCTGCCTGTCTGTCAGTGGAACTGGCAACAAGGATGGCGCAACCCCGGCCGCTGCGCCTGAGGCCGGGGTGATGAATAACTGACGAATTACCGGGCTGGGCTCAGTCCGTTTCCTGCTCTTCGCCGTCCGCCGCCGGTTCGCGACTCTCGAGCCAGGTCTCGTACTCGCTGGACAGCAGCAGGTCCGCCATCGCCGGGTCTTTTTCGAAAGCCTCGGGCCCGAGCGTGTAGCCGAAGGTCTTTTCCAGCTGGTCGAGCGCTTCCACGGCCTTGCCATACTGGCGCATCGCCGTCCTCGCCCGCAGCGCCGACCACCAGCCGAGCTCGAGACCGGGCTCGATCTGCACCGCCTGTTCCGCGTAGCTCAGCGCATCCTCGGCATTGCCCAGCACCAGCGACGCCGCGGAGAGCCTTGCGGACATGGCCGAGTCCTGCACGCCGAGGCGGGACTGCAGTCTCAGGAGCGCATCCATCGCCTGCTCGTATAGCCGCGACGGGAAGTAATAGTCGAGCAGCATCAGCGAGTACAGCGGATCTTCCGGAAAGTACTTGTCGACGTCGATGAGCGCCGTGCGCAATTTGCGGCGGTTCCCGGTCGCCCTGGTGACATGCACCGACATCAGCACCACGGCACGCTGGCTGCGCAGCGTTTCGTCGAGATCCCCGAGAATGTCGAAATAGCGATCGACCTGCCTGTCGCGGGACGCTTTCAGGAGTTCGGTCATCTGGAACGCCTGCTGCTCGGTCGGTCCCTGGAAGTCGAGCAGCTTGCGAACCGCCGGTTTGCCGGGATTCAGGGAAACGAGCTGAACGCCGACGCCGTCACTGAATTTCTCGCCGTCCAGGTAGTCGATCCAGTCGACGATCACGACGCGGCCCTTCGGGTCCAGCCGCAGCTCGTACTCGTGATAGTTGAACTGGAAGTCCGGCAGGTCGTAACGGACGATCGCCTTGCCGCGATCGCCTTTCGAACCGAAGCCCAGCCAGGCCGCCCGGATGTTGCCTTCGGTGCCCGCGAAGGCGGACTTCAGGATATCGACCAGGTTGGCATCGAAACTCTCGCGGAAGCTCTTCTTGACCTTCGGGTCGATGAGCCGCAGCCCGAAGATGCGCTCGAGCATGTCCTCGTGGTCGATGGCATGCGCAAACCGCTCGAAGGAATTGTTGTTCAGGTCGGTAACGATGTCCTGGAAACCCGCGCGAAATATTTCCTGGCGCTCCAGTTCCGCCTGTTGTTGCGCCTCGCGCGCGTCGTCCTGCGCGTGCGCCGCCGGCAGCCAGCCGACAAGGCCGGCCAGCAGGCAAAGATTGACGATTGCAGTTTTCAAAGCCGCTCCTCGGTATCAGTTCAGGCTGACACGGGCAAAACGTCTTCGACCGACCTGGTAGACATTAGTGCTGCCCGCATCGATCGTCAGCGACCGGTCCTCGATGCGCTCGCCATCGATCCGCACCGCGCCCTGCTTGATCATGCGGAAGGCTTCGGAGGTGCTGCTGACGAGACCGGCGCCCTTCAGGAGGTGCGCGATCCCCAGGGTCCCCGCTTCCGTCTCGAGCGTGAGTTCCGGCATGTCCTCCGGCATGGCGCCCTCGCGGAAGCGCGAGATGAACTCTTCCTTCGCGGCCGCTGCCGCGGCAGCGTCGTGAAAACGCTCCACGACTTCCATTGCGAGCTCGAACTTGGCGTCGCGCGGGTTCATGCCGTCCTCGACCCGCTTCCCGAGGCGCTCGATGTCATCCAGTGAGCGGAAGCTCAGGACCTCGAAATAGCGCCACATGAGGTCGTCCGAAATCGACATGAGCTTGCCGAACATCTCGCCCGGCGGTTCCGTGATGCCGACGTAGTTGCCGAGCGACTTCGACATTTTCTGCACGCCGTCCAGTCCCTCGAGCAAGGGGGTGGTCATTACCACCTGGGGCTCCTGCCCGTAGTCCTGCTGCAGCTGGCGGCCCACGAGCAGGTTGAACTTCTGGTCGGTGCCGCCCAGCTCGATATCCGCCCGCAAAGCAACGGAGTCGTAACCCTGCACGATGGGGTAGAGAAATTCGTGGATCGAAATCGGCAGCCCGCCTTCGTAGCGCTTCCTGAAATCGTCACGCTCGAGCATGCGGGCGACCGTGTGGTGCGAAGCGAGTTTGACGAGACCGGCGGCATCCATGTCGCCCATCCAGGTCGAATTGAATGCGATCCGGGTCTTGTCGCTGTCGAGAATCTTGTAGATCTGTGCCTCGTAGGTTTTCGCGTTTTCCGTTATTTCCTCGGGCGACAGCGGCGGACGGGTCGCGTTTTTGCCGGACGGGTCGCCGATCATGCCGGTGAAATCACCGATCAGGAATACGACCTCGTGTCCCAACTCCTGAAACTGCCGCATCTTGTTGATCAGCACCGTATGCCCGATATGCAGGTCGGGCGCGGTCGGGTCGAAGCCCGCCTTGACGACCAGCGGCCTGCCCTTCCCGAGCTTGGCCGCCAGTCCGTCCTCCGGCAGAACCTCGTCGGTGCCGCGGGTCAGCTCCGCGATTTGTGCTTTTATAGTACTCATTGCTGCCTGTCAGTAACCGCCATCGGCGTGCAGCGGAACTGTAGCATTCTCGGCCGCCGATGAAAGCCCTTATGGGTTACCTCGCGACCATATCAAGCTTTCCTGTTAAGGGTCTGACTTATAACAGTTTTCTTTGACGTTGCCGCAGCGCCACGGTAGAGTAGCGGCATTCTCAAACGTGGGGTCGCAGACTTGCATCGTCCGGTCAGTCCATTACTGCACGATTACAAGCCGTCTGCAGAAAAAAAGCCGAAAAAATCCAAAGCCCTGCAGTGGTTTGTGGTTGGCCTCGGCCTGCCGCTCGCAGGCCTCGCATTCCTCTCCACGCTTACCACGACCACGCCGCCTGCGCCGCCGCCCGAAGAGCCGGTGTTGACGGCGGCAGACGGTTCCGACTACGACACGGAAATACCCATCGAGCTGGTCTACGCGGAGACGCCGCTGGTGCTCGCGGACGCGATAAACCCGCCGCCCTACCAGAAACTCAACCTCACCATCGGCCGCGGGGACACACTCGACAAGCTGTTCAGAAAACACCACCTCGACCTGGGCCACCTGTCGCAGATTGCGAAACTCGACGAAGCGCGTAGACGTTTCCGCAAATTGAAGCCGGGCGACCAGTTCGAGATCACGCACGACCAGGGTGAACTGGTCAGCATGTACTCGAACCTGAGTCTCACGAGCGCGCTCAGCATCGAACGCGACGAGAGCGGTTTCAAGGCCGAAATCATCGACCGGCCCATCGAGAAGCGCAAGCGCCACGCCTACGGTTCGATCCAGACCTCGCTTTTTGAGAGCGCCGCCGAGGCCGGCCTGTCCGATCGCGTCATCATGAACGTCGCCGGCATCTTCGCCTGGGACGTCGACTTCGTTCTCGATATTCGCAGCGGCGACGACTACTACGTGCAGTACGAGGAAATCTGGCAGAACGGCGAGTACGTGACGGATGGTGAAATAATCGCGGCGGAATTCAACAACAACGGCCGCACCCACCGCGCGATTCGTTTCATAGACGACGAGGGGCGCAGCGATTACTACACGCCGGATGGCCACAGTGTCAGAAAAGCCTTCCTGCGGGCGCCCGTCGATTTCACACGCATCAGCTCCAATTTCAATCCGCGCCGCCGCCACCCGATCCTGAACACGATTCGTGCGCATCGCGGTGTGGACTACGCCGCGCCGCGGGGCACGCCGATCAAAGCGGCGGGCGACGGCAAGGTCATCTTTCGCGGCGTAAAAGGCGGCTACGGCAACACCATCATCCTGCAGCACGGCGGCAACATCACGACGCTCTATGCGCACATGTCACGCTTTGCCGGCGCGCGCATCGGCACCCGCGTGCGCCAGGGACAGACCATCGGCTACGTCGGCGCGACGGGTCTCGCGACGGCGAACCACCTGCACTACGAGTACCGTCTGAACGGCGCGCACAGGAATCCGCGTACCGTGGAGCTGCCGCAGGCCGACCCGATCGACCAGCGTTATCGCCAGCAATTCCTGGCGACCGTGGAGCCGATCCTGCAGGAACTCGAAAAATTCAAGAATACGCAGCTCGCTTCCGTTGCCTACAGCAACAAGTAGTGCGGCCGCACGATGCCTGATTACTACATCGGCCTGATCTCCGGCACGAGCATGGATGGCATCGACGCCGCGCTGGTCGAATTCGGCGATCGTTCGGTCGACATCGTGAGCGGGCGCACGACCCCGTACCCGGAGGCGCTGCGCAACAAGCTCATGGACGCCACCCGGGCGCCGGAAACCTGTACCGCCGACCTCATCGGCGCGCTCGATCACTGGGTGGGTGAATGCTTCCGCGACACGGCACTCGAGCTCACAGAAGCTGCCGGCGTGGACCCTGAACAGGTGCGGGCCATCGGCAGCCACGGCCAGACGATCCGGCATCGTCCGGACGACGAACGTCCCTTCACACTGCAGATAGGCAACGCGGCGATCATTGCCAAGGGCACGGGCATCGACTGCGTCGCCGATTTCCGCAGCGCGGACATGGCGCTGGGGGGACAGGGGGCACCGCTGGTGCCGCCGTTTCACGATTGGTTGTTCCGCTCCCCGGATATCGATCGCTGCGTGCTGAACATCGGCGGAATGGCGAACATTACCGTGCTCCCGGCGGCGCCGGGATCGATCAGCGGCTTCGACACCGGACCGGGCAACACGCTCATGGATGCCTGGGTCCGACGTCACTACAACGTTGCGTACGACGACGAAGGCCGGTGGGCCTCGCTCGGGACGGTCGTGCCGCCGCTGCTGGAGGCGATGCTGGCCGACCCGTATTTCGCGAAGCTGCCGCCCAAGAGCACCGGCTTCGAGTATTTCAACGACGACTGGCTGTCCGAAATGATCGAGGACGACGCCGAGTTCGCCGATGTGCAGGCGACGCTCGCGGAGCTGACCGCGGCGACGATCGCCGACGCTATCGCCCGGCACGCCGCCGATACGAGTGAAGTCCTGATCTGCGGCGGCGGCGTGCATAACCGCGACCTGGTTCGGCGGCTCGGCGACCGCCTTCCGGGGACCACGCTGCTGTCCACGGCCGATTCCGGACTGGACCCGGACCGCGTTGAGGCCTGCGCCTTCGCGTGGCTCGCCATGCGTACGGTGAACGGCGAGCCAGGCAACGCCCCGGGCGTCACGGGCGCCAGCCGCGCGGCAACGCTCGGCGCCATCCACGACGCCCGCTGAATTGAGCAGCAGTTAAAGGTCTCGTAACGTCGACGTTGCTATACTGGCGGGCCCGACAGGAATAGAGAAGACTGTGGACGCGCCCTCCCTGCCAGCTGCCGACCTTTACATCAATCGCGAACTGAGCATGCTCGAGTTCAACAAGCGGGTACTGGCGCTGTCCCAGGACCCGGAGGTGCCGTTGCTCGAGCGGCTGCGCTTTCTCTGCATCACGTGCACCAACCTCGACGAATTCTTCGAGATCCGCGTCGCCGCCCTGAAGCAGCGGATGGAAATCGGTGCGCTCGCGCAGGGGCCGGAAATGCTGCCGGCCCAACAGGTGTTCGATGTGTTGCGGCACCAGATGCTCAATATCGTTCGGCAGCAGTACGAACTGCTCAACAACGTGATGTTCCCGCAGCTCGCGTCGGCCGGCGTGCGTTTCGTCCGCAGCGAGGACTGGTCGGGCGAGCAGCAGCAGTGGCTCAGCGAGTATTTCGACGAACAGGTCGTACCGGTGCTGACGCCGCTCACCTTCGATCCGTCGCGCCCCTTTCCACGCATCCTCAACAAGAGCCTGAACTTCATCGTGCGCCTCAAGGGTCGCGATGCGTACGGGCGGCGGCGTCATCGCGGCATGGTGCAGGCGCCCCGGTCACTACCGCGCGTTATCAAGCTGCCCGAGCACCTCAGTGATGAGGGCTGCCACGACTACGTGTTCCTGTCGTCGGTTATCCGCGTTCATGTGGACCGGCTGTTTCCCGGCCTCAAGGTAGACGGTTGCTACCAGTTTCGCGTGACGCGCAACAGTAACCTCTACGTCGACGAGGAAGAAGTGAGTGATCTCGTCGGCGCGCTCGAGGGTCAGCTCGAAGCGAGCCGTTACGGCGCCGCCGTGCGCATCGAGGTGGGTCACGAATGTCCGGCCGACCTGCAGCAGTTCCTGCTGGATCATTTCCGCCTGCAGGAGCAGGACATGTATCTCGTCGACGGGCCGGTCAACCTGAACCGCCTTTCCACGGTCTGCGACATAGAGGACCGTCCCGAGCTGCTGTACAAGCTCTTCTCACAGGGATTTCCCGAAGAGCTGCTCAACGACAAGGACATCTTCTCGATCCTCTCGAAGAAGAACGTCCTGATGTACCACCCGTTCCAGAGTTTTGCGCCGGTCATCGACTTCATAAAGTCCGCCTCGACCGACCGGGACGTGCTGGCGATCAAGATCACGCTCTACCGCACGGGCCCCAACTCGCCGGTCGTGGACCACCTCGTCAATGCAGCACGGGCGGGCAAGGAAGTGACGGTGATCATCGAGCTGATGGCACGGTTCGACGAAGCCGCCAACATCTCGCTCGCTAACCGGCTCCAGGAGGCCGGCGCGCACGTCGTCTATGGCCTGGTGGGTTACAAGACCCACGCCAAGATGACGCTTGTCGTGCGGCGGGAGGGCGAGGCACTGCGCCGCTACGTGCATCTCGGTACCGGCAACTACCATCACAGCACGGCCAAGGTCTACACGGACTACGGCTACATGAGCAGCGACAAGAAACTCGGCGAGGACGTGCACAAGATCTTCATGCAGCTGACCAGCCTCACCGAAGCGCGCGATCTCAATCTCATGATGACGTCTCCTTTCAACCTGTTCGACGGCATCATGGCGAAGATCGGGCGCGAAACCGAGAACGCGCAGGCGGGCCGCAAGGCGCACATCATCGTCAAGGTGAACGCGCTTAACGAACCGCGCGTCATCGACGCGCTGTACGAAGCCTCGCAGGCGGGCGTCAAAATCGAACTCATCGTCCGCGGCATCTGTGTACTGCGCCCGGGTGTTCTCGGCCTCTCCGACAACATCACGGTACGCTCCATCCTCGGCCGCTTCCTGGAACACTCGCGCGTCTACTACTTCTACAACGACGGCGAGGAAGAGATTTTCTGCGCCAGCGCGGACTGGATGGAGCGCAACCTCCTGCACCGCAACGAGAGCTGCTTCCCGGTTCGCCAGAAGACGCTAAAAGAGCAGCTGAAACGCGACCTCGAGCTGTACCTGGCCGACAACTGCAATGCGTGGGTGCTGCACGGCGATGGCAGCTACGAACGGCTGTTGCCGGGGGAACGGGACCCCGTCTCTGCCCAGGAAACGTTCCTGCAGCTCCTGGCTTCGCCCAGCGCCTAGTCGAAGTCGAGTTCGTAGCCGGCCTGCGACAGCAGACGCTTTTCGCGTTCGAGATCGGCAACCGTCAGAGGATTCGCCGCGCGCCATTCCGGATCGAATGTGAGTGTGAGGGAACGAGCGTCGACGCTCAATTCAACGGGCGGAATCTCCGTATCGTTGCGGCTGCGGTTCATGAGCACCGCGAGCCGCAGCAGGATGCCCAGCCGCAGCGCGGGCTCGCGCCAGGCGCGCGGCAATTCCTGCAGGTAGCGCGTCACGATCTGGTGGCGGTGGCTTGCGATCAGGAACGCCAGCAGCCGTTGCTCGGCGCGCGGAAATCCCGGCATGTCGGCATTCTCGGCGATGTAGGCGCCATGCCGCTGGTATCCGTCGTGCGAGATATCGAGGCCGATTTCGTGCAGACCTGCCGCCCAGACCAGTCCCTGCTCGGCGAGCGCCGACGTCAAGGACCATTGTTCGGCGCACTGGCCTAGCAGCAGGCAGGCGGTGTCCGCCACCCGCTGCGCCTGCGGTTCGTCGACGTTGTAGCGCCGGGCCATCGCTCGCACGGTGCGCTCCCGCGCGTCTTCGTGCTGCAGACGCCCGAGCAGGTCGTAGAGCAACCCCTCGCGCAGCGCACCGTCCGACACTTTCAGCCGCTCGATGCGCAGCACGCCAATCAGTTCCGCGAGGATCGCCAGTCCGCCGGGCCACACCTGGGCGCGCCGCTCCGACAGACCCTGCAATTTGAGTTCGTCGACGCAACCGGCGTCGATAACGCGTTCGATCAGCGCCTCGAGCGCATCGAGCGTCAGGTCCCGTTCCACGATGCCGAGCGCACTGGCCACCCGCTCGGTCGATATGATCGTTCCGGAGGTACCTATCGCCTCGATGTCCCGCGAGCCGCGGAAAAACGCTTTCACAGGGCGCAGCTCGAGACGTGCCGCGACCCTGGCTGCGTTGAAGGCCTCGCGGGTGACGACGCCGCCGGGGAAAAAGCGTTCCGTCATGCGCACGCAACCGAGGTGCAGGCTCTCCAGCGAGCGGGGCTCGGCGCCCTGCCCGAGTATCAGCTCCGTGCTGCCGCCGCCGATATCCATAACCAGGCGGAGCCCCTCATTGGGCGGGAGGCTGTGCGTGACGCCCATGTAGATGAGCCGGGCTTCCTCGATTCCCGAGATGATTTCGATGGGGTGGCCGAGCGCTTCCTCGGCTTCGCTCATGAAACCGGTGTCTTCGCGCGCGCGACGAATCGTGCTCGTGCCGGCGGCGCGGACACCGGCGGCGTGCATGTCACGGAGCCGCTGGCCGAACAGCGAAAGACAATGCAGTGCACGGGCGCGCGCATCGGGAGAGAGGTCGCCACTGTCCGAGAGGCCTTCGGCGAGGCGCACGGTTTCCTTGATGCGGTCGATGATCGTGAGCTGCCCGTGGCGCATCTCGCCCACGATCATGTGAAAACTGTTGGAACCCAGGTCGACGGCAGCGATGACTTCCTTCACATCGCTGGTTGCCGGGACCCCGGCGCGACTTTCTTCGCTGGTGGTAGCTATTGTCCCGGCCGGGTCGACGACTCGCTGTTACGCTACACCGAGAATGACGATCCACAGCCGCAGGTCGTCTGCGCATTCGGGTTGCGAATAATGAACTGCGCGCCCTGCAGGTCTTCCTTGTAGTCGATCTCGGCACCCATCAGATACTGGACGCTCATCGGGTCCACCACCAGCTTCACGCCCTGGTTCTCGACCTGGCTGTCGCCGTCCTCGATGGTCTCGTCGAAGGTGAAACCGTACTGAAAGCCCGAGCAGCCGCCGCCGGAAATGAATACGCGCAGCATCAGGTTGGGATTGTCCTCTTCCCTGATCAATTCGCCGACCTTGCTGGCCGCCGCGTCGGTGAAAACGAGCGGGGGCGGCGCCATACCGCCGGTTACTGAATTTTCTGTCTGCATGTCCTGTCTTCCTGCTCAGCGCTCCGCCGCAGCGGCCGCCGATTCGTCGAGTTTAGCCGTCTGTTCCAAGAGCGGCACCTGGCCTTCGGGCTGATGCACCAGCTTGCCGTTGATCTCGGCGCCGATGGCCATTTCGATCAGATTGTAATACACATTGCCAATGACACGCGCGGTCGGGCCGAGTTCCACCCGCTGATTAGCGAATACGTCGCCGCGCACGATGCCGTTGAGCACGACATAAGGCACCGTGACGCCGCCGTCGATATTACCTTCTTCGCTGATGGAGAGCGCCGATTTGCTGTCCGGATCCGCGGTCACACTGCCGTTCACGGTGCCGTCTACGTGGCAGCCGCCCGTAAAATGCAGGTCGCCGCTGATTCGCGTGTTCGCCCCCACCAGGGTGTCGATGACCGTGTGCCTGCGTTGTTTCCGTCCTAGCATGTGTACCTCCTCAACCCTGGCTCGTCGTCCAGGCAAAACTTTCTTCGATGCTCGAAATCGAGCGCGTTTTCGACTCGACCTCGACGTTTACGCGCTCTGGCGTGAATCCGTCCGGCAGGACCACCTGGCGATTGAAATCCTGGAAATAGCGAAACGAAAATGCCCACGCAGGCTCGGCCTCATCGGGCAGCAGCTCGGCATAGCTGAAGGTCTTGTCGACCCCGCCCAGGTCCCCGTCGACAGTGAGTTTGACGTTGCCCGAGACCTTGCGATCGTGCTTCAACGCCTGCACCAGGACCAGCCGAATATTGTATTCGCGCTCGTTCTTGCCGCGCGTCAGTCTCAGGTCCTGAACCCGCAAGCCCTTGTTGCCGTCGGCGGGCGACACGATGCCACGATAGAACGCGATGGCGTCGCGCTGCTCCTGGATTTTCGCCTGCAGCTCGGTGAGGCTCACTTCGACCTCCCTGTAGGCCTCGCGATCGATATCCCGGTGCGTTTCCAGCAGGGCGACCTGCTCCTTCAGCGCGCTGATCTCGTCGTCGAGCTCGTCGATGCGCTCCTCGTACGCCCTGCGCTCGCCAGCCGCGTCCACGACGTCGTAACCCGCCTGGATCCTGCCGAATTCATAGACCAGGTAGCCGCCCACGGCCGCCAGCACGACGATGACAGCGCGCGTCGCCCAAAGGCGTACGGGACTGTGCAGCTGTAATGAAGAGCGTCGCGCCACGGGTGCTCGGAAGTGCCGGAAAGACGTTATGTTACGCGGAGCCCCGGGCAAACAGAAGTGCGGCAGGTCACGTTTACGACGCCGAAATGCAAACCCGTTCACATTCTCGTTTATGCGTCCTGCCGGCTACAGCAAGCCGTCCCGATTACTCCTCGCGACTCCTGAGCCGGGCGATATCCTTGTCGAATACCGCACGCCAGCGCTTCGGCCACCAGCGCGGCCGCGGCGGCAGGCCGTTCGGGTACGCGGTCGAGCCGAGTTCGTGCAGGGCGCAGGCATAGACGCGGCGCTTGAAATAGATCACCTCGTTGACGGGCCGCCAGAAATCCACCCAGCGTGCGCGGTCGAATTCGGGCTCTGCGGCCAGGTCGAAGCGCAGCTTGTCGGGCGCTGCGGCGAGGCGCAGCATGAACCAGCGCTGCTTCTGGCCGATGCACAGCGGGGTGCTGTGCCTGCGAATGAATTTTTCGGGCAGGCGATAACGCAGCCAGTCGCTGGTGACGCCGAGCACCTCGACGTCGGACTGCTCGAGCCCGACTTCCTCGTACAGCTCCCGGTACATGGCGGCTTCGGCATCCTCGCCGCGCACCATGCCGCCCTGCGGAAACTGCCATCCCTTACTGCCGATCCGCCCGGCAATCATCAGCTTGCCACGGTCGTCCGCGAGGATGATTCCGACATTCGCACGGAATCCCTCATCATCGATCCAGTCGCTATTCATCGCAACCGTATTAAACTCTTCAACTGCCTGTAACTTTACACCAATCAGCCGCCGCCAGGAGCCGTCTTTGTTTGCGACCCGATCGATTCTGTTGTTCGCGGGGCTGATCACGGCATCGGCCGGGGCGCTGCTGCTCGCCCTGGGTTCCGGCAGCGCGAACATCGGTATCGGCGAGAGCCTGGCGGTCCTCTGGGGCGAGGCGCCCGAGCAGGTCCGGACCCTCATCGTCGACCTGCGCCTGCCGCGGGCCCTAAGTGCATTTGCCGTCGGCGGGCTGCTCGCCGTTGCCGGGGTGCTGATGCAGGTCCTGCTGCGCAACCCGCTGGCGGAACCCTACATTCTCGGCACCTCGGGAGGCGCCGCGGTCGCAGCCCTGCTGTGCATGCTGTTCGGGCTGTCGAGTTTTGCCGTCGACGTGGCGGCCTTCGGCGGCGCCATGGGCGCAACCTTGCTGGTGTTCTCGATCGCGCACGGTACGGGTGCCTGGACGCCGGCGCGGTTGCTCCTCACCGGCGTCGTCCTCGCGGCCGGCTTCAGCGCGGCAACGACGCTGTTGCTCGCACTGAGTCCCGACCAGCACCTCCGCGGCATGCTGTTCTGGCTCATGGGCGACCTGAGTTTTGCGTACGAGCCGGCGCGCGAACTCTGGCTGTTGCTCGGGCTGACGGTCGCCGCGACGCTGGCCGCGAGGCACCTGAACGTGCTGGCCCGCGGCGAACTGCAGGCTGCGATCGTGGGCCTTCCGGTGACGGCCTTCCGCTACCTGCTTTTCGCGGCCGCTTCGCTGGCGACGGCGCTCGCCGTTACCAGCGTGGGCGTTATCGGCTTCATCGGCCTGGTCGTACCCCATCTCATCCGCATGTTCGCGGGCAGCGACCACCGCATCGTCGTGCCGGCTTCCGCGCTTGCCGGCGGCGCGCTGCTCGTCGTCGCGGACACACTTGCGCGCACGCTGCTCGCCCCGCGACAGCTGCCGGTCGGCGCGCTGACCGCGGCCATCGGCGTGCCGCTGTTCCTGATCCTGATGAGCCGCAGCCGGCAGTACCGCTAATACCAGCGTGCGCGTTCCGCGAGCTTGACGGCTTCGGCATGGTAGAGCCCGAACAGGGTTGCATTGTTTTTGCCTGCGGGCGCGGGGAGGCGGGTTGAGCCCGCCAGCACGCCGGGATTCACCGGGCGCAGGCCGGTCGCATCGAATTGCGCAGTCTGTGCCTGTTTGCCGAGCAACCACTCGATGAGGCTGCGTGCCGCATCCGGACTGCGCGCGTGCCGCCCGACGCCGGCGGCGACCACGTCGAAATAGCCGGGCCGCGGCCACGTCGCCGCAACCGTCGGTTTGCCGAACTCGTGAAACGCGAGACTCGAGACAACCGCCAGTGGACAGGTTCCCGCTTCGACGGCCTGCAGCAGCGCGCGCTCGGTCTCGTACGGCGGCAGTGCGAGGTTTGCGACCAGGCCGCGCACGAGCGTCTCCGCCGGGTGGGCGCCATGATCCGCGATCAGCCCCGCGATCAATACCCGGTTGACGGCCAGCGCCGAGATGGAAACGCAAAGCCGTTCGCTGAATTCGGGTTCGGCCAGATCCTCGTACGAACCGACCGAGTCGCAATCGCGTTGGCTTTCCGCATTACACACCACGTCGATCGTGTCGAAGCCGGCCGCCATCCAGTAGCCGTCCGGGTCGCGTAACCAGCCGGGAACGATACCCGTCATCGTGTCCGACTGCAGCGGCCGCAGCGCGCCTTCGTCGGCGGCCTGCCAGATGCCGTGCACCGAGCGCGTCAGCAGCACGTCGGCGGGCGGCGATCCCCGTTTCTCGATCACCTCGCTGACGATCTGCTCCTCGGGCCGGTGCCGGACCGTCACCGGTATGCCGGTCTCGCGCGTGAACGCGGCGAACAGCGACGGCAGGTAGTTCTCGTCCTCGTAGGACGCGTAGACCACGACCGGCTCCGGCCGCGCCGCGGGCGCACGAGTTTCCGGGGCGGGCCGGTCGCAGGCACAGAGCGCCAGCACCACCGGCAGGAATGCCGCGAACCGCATCATGCCGCCTCCACGACGACGCGATCGCGTCCCGCCGCCTTTGCCCCGTACAGCGCCACGTCAGCCCGCGCAATGAGCGCCTCGCCGAGCGATTTCAGGTCGCCGTGACCTGCGCCGGGATCGAATTCCGCGATGCCGATCGATACCGTGACCGGGACCTGTCCGCCGTCCGGAAGCTCGAATGGCGCGGCGGCAACAGCGTTACGAATGCGCTCGGCGAGATACTGCCCGTCGGCGCTGCTCGTGTTGGGCAGGAGAATCACGAATTCTTCTCCGCCGAAACGGGCCGCGACATCGCTCGCCCTGACTTCGGCATCGATCCGTTGCGCCAGCTCGCGCAGCACGCTGTCGCCCGCCGCGTGACCCCAGTTGTCGTTGACCTGTTTGAAATGATCGATGTCCAGCATCATGCAGACGAGGCCGCTGCCGTCGCGGCACGCCCGCGCCAGTTCCTCCTTCATGCGCGCCTGCAGGTAGCGCCGGTTGTGCCAGCCCGTCAGCACGTCGGTGAAGCCGCTGCGCCGCAATCGGGCCCGGTTCACCGCGTTTTCCAGGCACAAGGACGCGACCACGCCGAGGTGAGCGAGAAAGTCGCTCGCGTGCCGGGCGGTATAACGGCCCGGATCGGCGCTTGCGAGATTGATGCTGCCAATCAGTTCGTTGCGGCAACGAAGCGGAATCATCGCGATGCTGGCCAGACCGCCGGGCGACGCCACGATCATGCTGTGATCGCAGGCGGCAAACGGGCCGAGCCACGGACGCTGCAATGCGATGTATTGCGGCGCCAGCCCCGCCAGCGTGTCGACGAGGACCAGGTCGGGGCTCCGGTCGATGTCGGTCTTGTGCAGCAGGTGGCGAATGTCGTGCCCCGGGTCGCGCAGCACGACGCTGACGGTTTGCAGCTCGAAACTCGCGCGCAATCCGTCCGTCATCTCGTGGAGCAGGCTGTCCAGGTCGGGCGCCTGCAGCAGCCGGATCTCGCGTTGTTGCGAGGAGCGCAGCTTCTCGTGATTCCTGCGCGCCTGCGCCGTCAGCGCCTCGAGCCGGCTTTCAGCCTCCGCGAGTTTTGCCTCGAGTTCGTCTGCGGTCTGCATGCAACGGGGATCCTTCAGGCCGACGGACGATTCTTTTACCAGAATCGGCCGGCCACGTCGCACGACGGGCCCGCAGAATGCGCGCGGCCTCAGCTGCGCAGGGCCAGGTACTCCCGTCCGCGCTCCATCAACTCGACAAAACCCTGTTCGTCGCCGCTCGCGACCAGTTTGCGGATGCGGCCCGCGGCGTCGACCAGCGCATCCAGCGGCCCGAGGCCGAAACGGTTGAGATGCTGGATCTCGAAATACAGGTGCGGATTGTCGCCCGCCACGTCGCCCGACACGAGCAGCTGCGAGTCGAAGGTCGTCGATGACATCCGGGCCAGCCTGGGCGCCGCCTCGCCGCTTTCCGCCAGCGCCGTGAAGAAGGCGATGTTCAGGGCGTGCGACAGCCCCAGCACGTAGGCGATGAGACGGTCGTGATCGTCGAGGCTCATGTCGAGCTGCTCCGCCATCGTCGCAGAGAACAGGGCCTTCGCCTCGGCGGTCGCCTCGGCCGACCCGGCGTCGCAGACGATCAGATGGCGGCCGGACAGCAGCCGCGTGTCGGGCCCGAACATCGGATGCAGCGACGCCACCTTGCAACCCGTCTGCTGCAGTTCACGCAGCCCGTCGATCAGTGGCGTCTTCAGCGAGCCGATGTCGAAAACCAGGCCAGGCGGTTTCAGCACCGCGAGCTGGGCGAGTATTCGGCCCGAGACGGCGAGCGGGGTCGCGACGACGATGACGTCGTAGTCGACGCCGGCGTCGGTCCAGTTGCGGAATACACCCGGCGCGTCTTCCTCGGAAGCATCCGCGATCGTCGTCTCGAATCCCTGGCTCGCGAAGAAATTGACGAACCAGCCGCCCATCTTGCCCGCGCCGCCGATCACGAGCACGCGCCTGCCGTTACCCTGGCCTTCGGCGATCACGCGTTCACGCTCCTGGCTGGCGAGGGAGGAACGGATGAGCTCGGTCAGGATTGTCTCGGCCAGTTCCGGATCGACGCCAATCGCCTCGGCCTGGGCGCGGCCCCTGTCGATGACGTCTTTCTCGCGCGAGAAATCACGCGTCGCCGTACCGTGCGACAACTTGCTCTGGCCGATGTCGCCGACGATGCGCTGGCGTTCTGCGATCAGGTCTATGATCTGCCTGTCGACGTCCGACAGCGCATCGCGGAGGTTTTCGAGGTTCATTGGTTTGCGGTAGCTCGTGCTGCAACATCAAGACACCTCTTTTACAGGACTCCGGCAAAGCTGGGCAAGCCGGCGCCATACTTCAGTCGTCGTCGCGATGACGCCATTTCCGCTTGGAGTGACCGCGCCGGTCGTGGCGGGGGCGATCACGCTTGTGCCAGTAGCCGCGATACCAGTCGTAGTGGCGATGCCGCGAGCCGTAGTGCTCGGGATGATGACCGCGACGATCGTAACGCCGCTCCCAGCTGTAAATTTCGAACAGCTGCCACCAGGCGAGGTAATGGTTTTGGCGCAGCGACGTGCGGTGATACCAGGAGCGGAATCCCCGGTCGTGGCGCAGCCATTGCGGCATGTACCGGTCACGATGAACGATCACGTGGCGGTGGTGCCGCGATTCGTGGCGATCGTAGGACCGGTCGCCGGCCGAAGCGGTCTGGGCCGAGCCCAGGCAGAGGACGCAGATGACGGTGAGCGTGCCGATAGACTTGAACATGATGACCTCCGGTACTGTCGGGTTCGAGGCCATAGTAGGTTCGCCGGCATGAACCGACGCTTAATGCAAAGCACTGATTTAACTGATTTTATGAACGCCAGATGAACGAGCCGGCGGTGCGCCGGCGGCGCCCGGCACTGTCGCTTGCGGGGCAATCATGCGAATATCCGGGCTGCTGTCGAACAATGAATTCAAAGAACGGGCGGAGCGAGAACGATGAAGACACGCGCAGCAGTCGCATGGGAAGCCGGCAAGCCACTCGAAATCGAGGAAATCGACCTCGAGGGACCGAAAGCCGGTGAAGTGCTGCTGAGAAACGTCGCGACCGGTGTCTGCCACACCGATGCCTTCACGCTGTCCGGCGAAGATCCGGAAGGCCTGTTTCCCGCCGTGCTCGGCCACGAAGGCGGCGCGGTGGTCGAGGAAATAGGCGCGGGGGTCACCTCGGTCGCCGTGGGCGACCACGTCATTCCCCTGTACACGCCCGAATGCGGCGAGTGCGACTTCTGCACCTCCGGCAAGACCAACCTTTGCCAGGCGATTCGCGCGACCCAGGGCCGCGGCCTCATGCCCGACGGCACGTCGCGATTCTCCCTGAACGGCAAACCAATCCATCACTACATGGGCACGTCGACCTTCAGCGAGTACACGGTGCTGCCGGACATCGCCGTCGCCAGGATCAGCAAGGAAGCGCCCCTCGAGAAAGTCTGCCTGCTCGGCTGCGGCATCACGACCGGCATCGGCGCGGTGCTGAACACGGCCCGCGTCGAACCCGGCGCGTCCGTCGCCGTCTTCGGTCTCGGCGGCGTGGGCCTGAGCGCCATCCAGGGCGCGACGATGGCGAAGGCAGGGCGCATCCTCGCGATCGACATCAACCCGGACAAGTTCGAGCTCGCGAAGCAGCTCGGCGCGACCGACACCGTCAATCCGCGCGACTACGACGCCCCGATCCAGGACGTGATCGTGGAACTCACCGGCGGCGGCGTGGACTACTCGTTCGAGTGCGTGGGCAACGTCAACCTGATGCGTTCCGCGCTCGAATGCTGCCACAAGGGCTGGGGCGAGTCGGTCATCGTCGGCGTCGCGGGCGCCGGGCAGGAAATCTCCACGCGGCCGTTCCAGCTCGTCACGGGACGCGTCTGGCGCGGCACTGCTTTCGGCGGCTGCAAGGGCCGGTCGCAGCTGCCCGGGATGGTCGAGCAGTACATGGGCGGCGAGATAAAGATCGACGAGTTCATTACCTACACGATGCCGCTGGAAGACATCAACAAGGCCTTCGATCTCATGCACGAAGGCAAAAGCATTCGCTCCGTCATCCACTTCTGAGGCGGCCCTTTCGTGAACCGGGTCGCCGTCGCAACGACTTCCGCGATCGCCGCTGACGCTGCCCGCGACGTCGCCGCCCGGGGCGGCAACGCCGTCGATTGCGCGCTCGCCACCGCGATCCTGTCGATGAACACGGAACCCGGCGTCTGCGCCCTCGCGGGCGGTGCCTACGTCACGGTCTGGGTGCCGGGCCACGACCCGGTGACCTTCGACGGCAACCACGCGGTGCCGGGTCGCGGCCTCCCGCAGGAAGCGCGTGGCAAGGGCAAGGTCCCCGTGCGCCTCGACTACGGCGGCGGCGTATCGACGATCGTCGGCCCCGGCTCGGTTGCGGTCCCCGGCGCACTTGCCGCCGTCGAGAAAGCCTGGCAGCGCTTCGGCAGCCTGCCGTGGCGAGATCTGTTCGAACCGACCATCGAGGTCGTGCGTTCCGGTTTCCCGCTACCTGCGGCATGTCATTACTACCTGGGATACAGCGGCGAACTCATATTCGGCCGCAGCCGCGACGGCCATGCCGCGCTTCATGACGACGACGGCCGGCTTCGCGAGCGGGGCAGCCTGATTCATGTGCCGCACCTCGCGGACAGCCTTGCGGCAATCGCGGACAGCGGCGCCGGCGTGTTCTACGAAGGGGAGCTGGCCGAAGCGATCGCCGCGCACGTGCAGACCGGCGGCGGCGCCCTGACACGGGACGACCTCGCCGCGTACGAGGCGGTCGAACGGCCTGCCCTGGTCGCCCATATCGACGACTGGCACATTGCCACCAATCCGCCGCCTGCCGTCGGCGGTGCGGTGCTCACGGCCATGCTACTCGCCTGCGGCGACCTGCACGCGAGCGACTGGGACAGCGCCTCGCTCGACAAGCTGATCCGCGTGCAACGGGCGTGCCTCGACTTCCGCCGCGACCGGCTCGATATCGCCGAGGACGTCGACGAAGCGGCTGCCGAACTCATCCGTGCGGCGAAACAGGGCCGCTTCCTGTCGCAATGGTCCTCGTCGTCGACCGTGCATACGTCCGCGGTCGACGAGTCCGGCATCGGCTGCGCGGTCACCGCGTCGTCCGGCTACGGCTCGGGGGAAATGCCGGACGGCACCGGGCTGTGGCTGAACAACGGTCTCGGGGAAATCGAACTCAACCGGCGCGACGTAGATTCGCGTGAGCCCGGCGAGCGCCTGCCGTCGAACATGGCACCGACCGTCGCGCGCAGCAGCAACGCGACCATGGCCATCGGTTCGCCCGGCGCCGACCGCATTACGACCGCGATCCACCAGGTGCTGGTCAACACGCTGCAGTTCGGGATGCCGCTGGCCGACGCGATTGCGCACCCTCGCATTCATGTCGACACGACCGGCGAGGCCGATAGACTCCGGGCCGAACCCGGGCTCGACCTGCCGGCACTCGATCTGCCGCTGCATTCGTTCCCCGACATCAACATGTATTTCGGCGGCGTGAGCGTCGCCACGTACGATCGCCGCAGCGGTTTCGAGGTAGCGGCAGACGCGCGCCGCGAAGGCGGCATATTTCTCTCCGGTGCGTGATCCCGTGACAGTGGTTTGGTAGTCTGCGCCGCTGGTGACCGTGCGACAGTCACTGCAGTGGAGAACCGCTTGACCAATCCTTATCTTGCGCAGCAGCTTCCGGAGACATTGCCGGGAAACCCGATGCAATGGGCGGCAGCCTGGCTCGACGAAGCCACCCGGCAATTGGTACAGCGCAACCCGAACTCGATGACGTTCGTCACGGTCGGGAACGGCGCCAAGCCCTCGGCCCGGGTCGTGCTCTGCAAGGACTTCGTCGCGGACCCGGGGTACCTGGTTTTTTTTACGAACTACCAGTCGAGAAAGGTCCGGGAGATCCGCGCCAACCCGGAGGTCGCCGTCACGTTTCACTGGGACGCGCTCGGGCGCCAGGTGCGCATCGAGGGCACCGCGGTTTTCTCGCCGGCAGCCGAGAGCGACGCCTACTTCGCGACCCGGGACCGCGGCAGCCAGCTCGGCGCCTGGGGCAGCGACCAGAGCGCCCCGCTCGCCTCCCGCGAGGCATTGCTGCGGCAGCTGCAGGAGCGCGCCCGGGGCCTCGGACTGAACGTCAGCGACGACCTGCAGTCCATAGAGATCGAGGACGGCGGGGCCATTTCCCGCCCGGACCACTGGGGTGGCGTGCGTGTGTGGGCAAGCGCGGTCGAGCTGTGGATCGAAGGACGGGATCGCATCCATGACCGTGCGCGCTGGCGGCGCACACTCGATGCAAGTGGCGGCGACGATTTTGCCGCGGGCCCATGGGAAGGAAGCCGGCTGCAACCCTGATCACGAGAAGCGATGAGCGAACTGATCTCCGAAGAACGTTGCCACTGCCCGTTCTGCGCCGAACCGATAACGATCGTGGTTGATTACTCGGCCGGCTCGCAGGTGTATATCGAAGACTGCCAGGTCTGCTGCCAGCCGATGGAAGTCGTCGTGGACGTGGACGCTGACGGTCACCGGTCCGTCGGGGTGACGTGTGCGAGCTAGGGTTTTCATACTGCTGCTCGCGGGTCTCGCGTGCCTGCAGACGGCGGTTGCGCAGATGACGCTGACCGAAGGAGCCGACATCAGCGTCGACGTCACGGCGGACGGCCGTATCGTGATGGACCTCCTGGGCGGGATCTGGGTCCTGCCCCCGAAAGGCGGCAGCGCCGAACAGCTGGACGCCGGCCTGTTACCGGCCGCAGGTCCGCGGTGGTCGCCGGATGCTTCTGCGATCGTCTTTGAAGCGCGCTCCGAGCAGCGCAGCGGTCTTTACCTGTACGACATCGCGAGCAAGACCGTGCGTGTACTCGGCGACGGACATTACTCCGGCCGCCAGCCCGACTGGCACCCGGACGGCGAACGCATCGTGTTTGCGTCGCAACGGCATGACACGGGACTCGACCTGTGGGAACTCGATGTGCCGACAGGACTGTCCTGGCGCATCACCAGCCAGCCGGGCGACGAGAGCGAGCCGGCCTGGTCGGCGGACGGCCGCAACCTGGTCTACGTCCGCCACCACGACGACCGCTGGTCGCTCGTGCTGCGGCGGTTCGGGCAGCCGGACCGGGAACTCGTCGTCTCGGCGGAGCGCCTGTCTGCGCCGTCCTGGCGGCCTGACGGCAGCCTCGTCACGTTTGCGCGCGAATCCGCCGACGGCGTGACGATGAACATGGTGATCCTGTCCGACCCGCTGCTCGAACGCGTCCTGATCGACGATGCGGAACTGATCGTTGCGCCCGTTGCGTGGCTCGATCGGCAGGTGATGCTGTACGCGGCGAACGGCCGGATTCGCAAGCGGCAGTTCAACTCCTGGGTATCGAGGACCGTGCCGTTCCGGGCGACGGTCGGCCGGCCCGTTGCCCACGTTCCCAGGGCGGTGCCGGTTCGCGAACTCACGCTGACCGGTGAACCGGAGGGGATGCTGGTGATACGCGCCGCCAGGCTGTTCGACGGCATCGGCGGCGGCTACCGGGAAGGTCTCGACATACTGATCGACGGCGGACGGATCAGCGCCATCGAGCCGCAGCAGGAACGCGCCGGCGCCGTGGTGGTGGACATGGGCAACCTTACTATCCTGCCGGGCTTCATCGACGGCTACGCGGCCCTGCCGCCCGCTGCCGCCGAAGGCCTCGGCGCAGCGCTGCTGACCTTCGGTGTGACGACGCTGGTCGCCGATGTGGACGAAACCGACGCCCTCAACCGGCGCTGGTCGGGCAAGGACACCCCGGGACCGCGGGTGCTCGCGGCCAGGCCCGCCCCGGAAGCCGCGGAGCCGGCGCCGTGGCTCGTAACCGTCGCCGGTGACATGAGCGCCGGCATGGCGCAACGCGACGCGGTCGAACGCTGGCAGCAACAGGGCGTGCCCGTGCTCGCGGAGACCTGGCAGGCGGCGCTCGGCTCCGGGGCGTCGCTGCTGCTGGGCGCCGCCGCGCTGCCCGGCTCGCCCGGCGCTCACCAGTACCAGCACATGAAGCTCGCGGCCGGAAACAGCGAGCCCGTAACCATCGTCTCCGGCCTGGCCGACGCGCAGACACCGAAACTCGACGCGTTACTGGCATCCCGGCAGGCGGGACTGCTCGGCCGCGACTTCGAACCGGTGCGGCGCTTCTCCGAGCCGCCGCGCCTCGCCACCGGAACGACGAACGTCGTGCTCGGCAGCAAGCCCAGTGGCCTGCCGGCAGGGCTCGGACTGCACGCGGAATTCCGGGCGCTTGCGGCCGCCGGGCTGACTCCGGAACAGGCGCTGCGCGCTGCCGGTGTCAATGCGGCGGCAGCGCTCGGGCTCGGACTGCAGCTGGGCCGTATCGCGGTCGGCAGCTTTGCCGACCTGGTCATCGTGGATGGCGACCCGCTCGCCAATATCGACGATGCCCTGCGCGTCGTGGGCGTGGTGCGCAACGGACGCTTCTTCAGCACCATCGGCCTGATCGATCGGATCGGAAAATCGCCGACCGTCGAATTATTTGACAAACCGCAGAGAAAGTCGTCCTGGCAACGAGCGCCCCTTTGAAAAACGGTGTTTTGCGGCTCGGGTGGTAATTCGCTGCAGTCCGGCAATCGTGAGGCCGGGGATTAAATATATATGTTTCAGTGGGTTGTGCGTTATTTTGCCGGGCCTGCATTATGTGCGGCGCAGCAATAATGTCGGATTTCTTTACAGGTGGGGATTCTGCGTCCTGCGGGGGTTTGTGTACCAGGCGCTAAAGCATTGAAAACGCAACCGCATTTACCGGGTTGGCACAGGTCTTGCTTTTATATGCTTGCCCAAGCGAAGTGTAACTGTGCTCGGTGGCACACAAGGAACAGACACAGGATTTAGACGCCAGAAGAACAATAATTATAAAAACAACAAGATCCAGATCCAAAATAATAAAATATCTGTATCCGACCGCCGATTTTGCAGTTACCTCTTTTACCAAAAAGAGAAATTAGCCCCGCCGCTCACGCTGCGGGGTTTTTTATTGCCTGACGCTCGCGGCATACTGAGCGGCATGCAACGACTCCTGCTGATACTGCTGCTCGGCTTCCTCGGTGCCTGCGGCGGCAGTTCCCGGGATTTCGAAGAGACGAGCATCGCCGAGCTGCACGACCAGATGCAGCGCGGCGAACTGCGTGCCGAGGAACTGACCGCCTGGTACCTGGGACGCATCGACACCATCGACGACGCCGGCGTCGCGCTCAACGCGATCATCGAGGTAAACCCGGATGCGCTCGCGATCGCCCGGTCACTGGACGCGGAGTGGCGCCTGTCGGGGCCGCGAGGGCCGCTGCACGGCATCCCCGTGGTCCTGAAGGCGAACATCGACACCGCCGACCGGATGCATACACACGCGGGCTCGCTGGCGCTGGCATCGCACCAGCCGCCTCGCGACGCCTTCCTCGTCAGCCGCCTGCGTGACTCCGGGGCCGTCATTCTCGGCAAGGCGAACCTCAGCGAGTGGGCCAATTTCCGTTCCACGCGCTCCAGCAGCGGCTGGAGCAGCATTGGCGGGCAGACCCGCAACCCCTACGACACGGCACGCAATCCCTGCGGGTCGTCCAGCGGCTCCGCCGTCGCCGTCGCCGCCAACCTCACGGCCGTCGCCGTCGGCACCGAAACGGACGGCTCGGTGCTCTGTCCCGCGGGCGTAAACGGCATCGTCGGCATCAAGCCGACGCTGGGCCTCGTGAGCCGCAGCGGCATCATCCCGATCGCGCACAGCCAGGACACGGCCGGACCCATGGCGCGCACCGTTCGCGATGCTGCCATCCTGCTTTCCGCGATGACCGGCATCGACGCGGCCGATCCGGCGTCGATGGCGGCTCCCGAAACGGTGCCGGACTACACGGCGAATCTCGCGGCCGACGGCCTGCAGGACCGCCGCATCGGCGTGCTTCGCACCTACACGGGCGCAGGCAGCAACCCGCAGGTCGAGGCCCTCTTCGAGGACAGCATTGCCGTGTTGCGCGAACAGGGCGCGGAAATCACGGACCCCGTGGAGATCGACACGAGCGGTATCGGTGCCGCGGAACTCGAGGTGCTGTATTACGAGTTCAAGGCCGACCTCAACCGCTACCTCGAGCAGTCGGACGCGCCGCTCGGCTCACTGGCAGCGATCATCCGCTTCAACGAGGCCAATGCGGAGACGGTCATGCCATTCTTTGGCCAGGAGCACATGCTCGCGGCTGAAGACAAGGGTCCGCTCACGGAGCCGGGCTACCAGGAAGCGCTCGAAGCCAGCGGCGCGGCGCTGCGGGACAGGCTGACGGCGGTCATGGACGAGCACGGCCTGGACGCGCTGATTGCGCCGACGAACGGCCCCGCGTGGATGACGGACCACGTCAACGGCGACAATTTCGAGGTGGGCAGCTCGTCGTTCGCCGCCGTGTCAGGATTTCCGAACGTTACCGTACCGGCCGGATTCATCGCAGGACTGCCGGTCGGGATGTCGTTCATCGGGCGCGCCTTCACGGAAAAGGCCCTCATCGAGATGGCCTACGCCTTCGAGCAGGCCACCCTGGCGCGGCGGCCGCCGGAGCTCTGAGCCGGGAATGACGGCCGTGCCGAACTGCGACCTGTTTTGCGGCGTTCGCATGGCCGGTATGGCCTAATCGCACTTCTTCCGGTAGCGCTTCCACGACCCATGTTCAAAACCGTGCGTATAACAATCCTGCTGTTCGTCCTGTTCATGGTCGCCATGGGCACCTGGCTCGCCGAGCGGCGCAGCACGGACTGGAACAACAGCCTCTGGGTGAAGATCTACCCGATCAACGGCGACGGCAGCGACACGAGCGAGACGTACATTGCCGAGCTGAGTGTCGGCACGTTTGCGGAGATCGAGGAATTCCTCGCACGGGAGGTCAGCCGTTACGGCCATGGCCTGGAACGGCCGGTACGCATCGAAATGGGTGAGCCCGTCCGCGAACAACCGCCCCCGATTGACGAGGCGGACAGCATGCTCGACATCTTGCTCTGGTCACTCAGGATGCGATGGTGGGTATCGGACGTAACCGGCGACCAGGACCGCATCGATCCCGACGTGCGGATATTCGTGCGCTACCACAGCCCGGAGGAAACCCTCAGGCTGGAGAATTCGGTCGGCGTACAGAAAGGCATGTTCGGCGTCGTCAACGCCTATTCGAGCCGCAAATACGCCGGCAGGAACAACGTGGTCATCGCCCACGAATTCCTGCACACGCTCGGCGCCACCGACAAATACGATCTTTCGACCGGCATTCCGCTGCCGCCGCACGGGCTCGCCGATCCGGACCGCTCGCCGCTCTATCCGCAGTCGAAAGCCGAAATCATGGGCGGCCGCATTGCCATCGCGGCTGACAAAGTGATGGACCCTCGAAATCTCGGCCACGTCCTCATCGGCCCGCTGACGGCAATGGAAATTCGCCTGTCGGAATAGCGGCGCCGGCGCTTCCTCTGCCGCCACCGCTGGGCTAGGCTCTCGGAATGCCCGGCGAGGACACCAGTTTGCTAGACGTATCGGGGCTCCGCGTCCGCGTGCCCGGGCGCGTGCTGGTCGAAGCGCTCGACATGACCCTGACGCGCGGCGAATTCATTGCCGTTCTCGGCCGCAACGGCAGCGGCAAGACACTGTCCCTGCTCACGCTTGCCGGGCTGCGCCCGCCCGCGGCGGGCGCCATTCGCCTGGCCGGCGACGCAATGAGCGCGTTGCAGAGACAGCAGGTCGCAAAGCGGCTGGCGCTGTTGCCGCAGGACACCGACGATATTTTTCCGGCAACCGTGCTGGACACCGCACTCATCGGCCGGCATCCCCATATCGGGCGTCTGCGCTGGGAATCGCCGGAAGACTATGAGCAGGCGCGCGACTCGCTGGCGATGGTCGGTATCGCGGAGCTCGCGGATCGCGACGTGTTGTCACTGTCGGGCGGCGAGCGCCGCCGTCTCGCAATCGCCCAGATCCTCACGCAGGCGCCCGACGTCTACCTGCTCGACGAGCCGACCAACCACCTCGATCCGCAGCACCAGGTCGACACATTGCGCATCTTCCGGCGAGCGGCCGATAACGGCGCCGGTGTGATCGCGAGCCTGCACGACGTCAATCTCGCGGCCCGCGTCGCCGATCGCTGCCTGCTGTTGTTCGGCGATGGCCGCTGGGAGTTCGGTGCGACGGGCGATGTGCTGAACGAGGAGCGCCTGGAGGCGCTGTTCGGAACACCGATGGAAGCCGTGAACTGGCGGGACGGCCGGCTGTTTGTTGCCGGCGGCGGCCGGCCCTGACGCATCGGTCAGTCGACGTAACCCTGCAGCAGGTCCAGGTAATGCGCGTGCAGCGCCGGGTTTGCAGCGAGTACGGACCGCGTTTCGAGGCCCGGTGGATTGCCGTTCAAATCCGTGAACACGCCGCCCGCCTCCGTCACCAGGATCGACAGCGCAGCGATGTCGAGTATGTTCACGTCCGACTCGATCACCGCCTCGATCTTGCCCGCCGCCAGCAAATGGTAGTGGTAGAAATCGCCGTAACCCCGGATGCGGTCGGCTGCCGCGACGATCTCGCCCAGTTTTTTCCAGCCGTCGCTCTTCGCGAGTGACTTCAGGTTGCCCGTGGATACGGCGGCCCGCCGCGGGTCGTCGATGCGGCTGACTTCGACCCGTTTCCCCTTGAGGTACGCGCCTACGCCTTTTTCCGCCCAGGCCAGTTCGTCCATCATCGTGCCGCTGGAAACACCCAGCACGATCTCGCCGTTGTGCATCAGCGCGATCTGCGTCGAGAAGAACGGGTATTGCCGCACGAAACCCTTGGTGCCGTCGATGGGGTCGACCAGCCACAGGAACTCGGCGTCCGCATGCGTCCGTCCCAGCTCCTCGCCGTAGATGCCGTGGTCGGGGAACTGGCCGAGTATGACCTTCCGTATCGCCGTCTCGCATTCGACGTCCGCCTGCGTCACGGGCGTCATGTCGGCCTTCGTTTCGACCGTGAAATTACCTGCGTAGTACTCGCGGCTGATCTTCGCCGCCGCACGTGCCGCCTCCAGCGCCACGTGCAGGTGTTCCGATGACAGGGTCTCGTCGTAGCTGGTCACGGTAACGCCACGGCCGGCCCTTCCTGCATCAGCGCGTAAACCTCGGGGCTTCCGGCCGCATGAACACGACCGGCACTTCTGCGAAATAGACTGACTCCTGCACGGTAACGGCCACTCGCAGCGTGGCCTCCGGATCGGCGAAGGCCGGAATGGTCACGGTCATTTGCGCCGGCGCGTCGGGGGAGGTGACGTGTTCCGCGCTGGCGACGACTTCGTTTCCGCCGGACAGCAGTGCAAAGGTCGCCTGCGCCACCGGAAACTCGGAATCGAGCGACAGCCGCGTATATTGCGCGCCGAGTTCCAGCGGCAGGATGATCATCTCCAGCTCGTTATTGGCGAGCTCGCACTCGCCGCTCGCCCAGCGGCAGTTCGAACGCGCGACCAGCGGGTAGGCGGCGCCGGGCTCCGCGACATCCGCCTGCTCGCCGACCATGGCGCCAACGGCAAACCACGCCAGGACTGCGAGGATGGGCGCCACGATCATGGCGATGACAACGTGCTTGTTTTTCCACATGGTCCTATCTTAACGCAAAAAAAAGGGGGCATTGCTGCCCCCTTTTCTCAAGCCGAGAAAGAGTCTCAGTGATCGAGGCTGACGGCTGCGCCGGCACCCTGCGGTACGCGGATATCTTCCACGATGTGCTGGATGTGCTCCGGCGGCGGCGCCGTTACCTTGGATACGCCATAAGCAACCGCGAAGTTCACCAGTGCGCCGATACCTCCGAACGCGTTCGGTTCGATACCGAGGAACCAGTTCTGCGGCAGATCGCCCATGAACGATGTGCTGGCGATGAACATGATGCCCTTGTGCTGGAATACATACAGCAGCGTCACGCCCAGGCCGGCAACCATACCTGCGATCGCACCTTCCTTGTTCATGTTCTTGTTGAAGATGCCCATCATCAATGCCGGGAAGATCGAGGATGCCGCCAGGCCGAATGCCAGGGCTACCGTACCTGCCGCGAAGTCCGGCGGGTTGAAGCCGAGATAACCGGCCACCAGGATCGCGAAGGCCATCGCTATTCGACTGGCCAGCAATTCCTGCTGCTCGGTGATATTCGGTTTGAACACGCCCTTGAGCAGGTCATGGGATATCGCCGAGGATATGGCGAGCAGCAACCCTGCCGCGGTCGATAGTGCAGCCGCAAGGCCGCCGGCCGCGACGAGCGCGATGACCCAGTTCGGCAATCCCGCGATTTCCGGATTCGCCAGCACCATGATGTCACGGTCGATAAGCGTTACCTCGTTGACTGCGGGGTCGGCTGCGTAACTGATTTCACCGTCGCCGTTCTTGTCTTCGAACGCGAGCAGGCCGGTCTCTTCCCACTTCTTGACCCAGGTCGGACGCTCTGCATACACGAGCTGCGTGCCGTCGGGGTGGTTGATCGTCTCGATGAGGTTCAGGCGAGCCATTGCGGCAACGCCCGGCGCCGTCGTGTAGAGGATGGCGATGAAAACCAGCGCCCAGCCGGCCGAACTGCGAGCGTCCTTCACTTTAGGCACCGTGAAGAAGCGGATGATGACGTGCGGCAGGCCAGCAGTACCGATCATGAGCGAGAACGTGTACACGAACATGTTGAGATAACTCAATCGTGCCTGTGTCGTGTAGGCCGCAAAGCCCAGATCGTTCAGTACCTGATCGAGCCGGTCGAGCAGGTAGACTTCGCTGCCCGCCATCGTCGAACCCAGGCCAAGCTGCGGGATCGGCATGCCCGTGAGCTGCATGGAAATGAAGATTGCCGGAATCGTATAGGCAAAAATCAGGACGCAGTACTGTGCGATCTGCGTGTACGTGATGCCCTTCATGCCGCCGAGTACCGCGTAAACGAACACGATACCCATGCCGATTACCAGGCCGACGTTGTAGTCCACCTCGAGGAAGCGCGAGAACGCGACGCCGATGCCTTTCATCTGGCCGATAACGTAGGTTACCGATGCGACGATCAGGCAGACGACGGCCACGATACGGGCGGTCTTCGAGTAGTAGCGGTCACCAATGAACTCGGGAACCGTGAACTTGCCGAACTTGCGCAGGTACGGTGCGAGCAACATGGCGAGCAGCACGTAGCCGCCGGTCCAGCCCATGAGGAACACGGAACCGCCGTAGCCCATGAACGCGATGAGGCCGGCCATCGAGATGAACGATGCGGCGGACATCCAGTCGGCCGCCGTCGCCATACCGTTTGCAACGGGATGGATGTGACTGCCTGCGACGTAAAAATCCTTGGTTGTTGAGGCGCGTGACCAGATCGCGATACCGATATAGAGCGCGAACGTCATCCCGACAACCAGGTAAGTCATTGCTTGTAGTGACATGATCTTCCCCCCTAGACGTCTTTGTCTTCGTGCACGTCATGCGCTCTATCGAGCTTACCCATGCGGTTGGCGTAGAAAAATATCAACGCGACGAATATGTACATCGATCCCTGTTGCGCGAACCAGAAGCCGAGCTTGTATCCACCAAGGCGAATATTGTTTAGCGGCTCGACGAGTATGATTCCGAAAACGAAGGAAACGACAAACCAAATTGCTAGGCAAAGGCCAATGAGGCGCAAATTTGCCTTCCAGTAGTCGGCTTTCTGAGACATACGTCCCCCTTATGATGCTTTTATTGGAATTGTCACCAGCGCAATCTATCAAACGGTCTCAACGCGCCCGTACAGACTTTAGTCGTAGGTAGCGAACCTAAGCATCATCAGCACATACGGGTAGAATTCATAATTATTATTTAAATCAGTTATTTATAAAGCCTTCAGCCTTGCCCGGGCAGGCCCCGTATCGCTCGCGTTCGACGATAGTAGTAGACTTTGCGCAGAACTACAGAGCACCCGCAAAAGGGTGCCAAAAACCACAAAGAGGGGAGATCGTTGCGTTGATCAGCTGGTGGGCGCTGCTACTGTTGTCGCTGGGCTATGTCTCGCTCCTGTTCGCGATCGCGCACTGGGGTGACAAGGCAGACCCGGCCCGGTTTTCCGGTGCTGCGCGCGCAACGATTTACGGCCTGACGCTTGCCGTCTATTGCACCTCCTGGACGTTTTACGGTGCCGTCGGCACCGCCGCGCAAAGCGGCTGGGGCTACCTGCCGATCTACCTCGGCCCGATGGCGGTCATCTTTTTTGGCTGGGGGATGATTCACCGCATCATCACGGTGAGCAAGCGCCAGAACCTGACGTCGATTGCCGACTTCATTGCCGCACGATACGGCAAGGCACGCAGCCTGGCGGTGCTGGTCACGATACTGGCCACGATCGGTTCGATCCCCTACATCGCCCTGCAGCTCAAAGCGGTCGTCGCGGGTTTCGACATCGTATCCAATTACGCGGCCGCGGGCGCCGCCGAAAACGACACGGCTTTCGTATTCGCCGCGGCGCTCGCGGTATTCGCCATATTGTTCGGCACCCGCAAGATCGACGTCACGGAACACCACGACGGCCTGATGCTCGCGGTGGCATTCGAGTCGGTCGTCAAGCTCCTGGCATTCGTGGCTGTCGGAATGTTCGCCTGGTCCCTGCTGGGCCACCAGACACCCGCCGTTTCTCCCGAAGCCGCAGCCAGGGCATCAGCGGCGTTCAGGCTCGATCATGTGCCCGACATGTTCGTCACGCAGCTGATCCTGGCCAGCGCGGCGATCTTCTGCCTGCCGCGGCAGTTTCACGTCGCGGTCGTGGAAGCCTACGAAGATGCAAACATACGGCCGACGCGCTGGTCGTTCCCGCTCTACCTGCTGATATTTTCCGCTTTCGTTATTCCGATCACGATCGCCGGGCTCAAGATGCTGCCGCCCGGCGAGTTCAGCGGCGACGCGTTCGTACTCGCACTGCCCATGCAGGGCGAACACACCCTGCTGACCATGCTGGCGTTCCTCGGCGGATTCTCGGCCGCGACGAGCATGGTCATCGTCTCGAGTGTCGCGCTGTCCACGATGATCAGTAACGAGATCGTTATCCCGGCGCTCATGAGCATCAAGATGCTGGGGTTGTCCGAGCGTGAGGACTACACACGCATCCTCATGCACGTTCGCCGTGGTGCCATCATCGGCATCGCCGCGCTCGGCTATTTTTACCTGGAGGCCACGGACCAGTCCGCCGCGCTGGCGTCGATAGGACTGCTGTCGTTTGCGGCGGCCGCGCAATTCGCGCCGCTGATCGTGTTCGGGCTCTACTGGCCGGGCGCAACGCGCACAGGCGCCATCGCCGGGCTCTGCACGGGCTTCGTGCTGTGGTCCTACACGTTGTTTCTGCCCAACCTCGCGCGCGCGGGCGCGCTCAGCGATGCGTTCATTACGGAGGGGTTGTTCTCGCAATCCTGGTTGCGACCCGAAGCGCTGCTCCTGGACATACAGAGCAATTCACTGACGCATGGCGTTGCCTGGTCGCTGGGTGCAAACATACTGGTCAACGTCCTGGTGTCGATGATGACGCGGCAGTCGTTGGT
>Ga0316190_10000267_pt1 | contig 35230 bp, 32 predicted proteins | sample Eddworburrow2_MG_FD_204929 | JGI IMG/M metagenome (GOLD analysis project Ga0316190, IMG submission 204929) | Coastal sediment microbial communities from Maine, United States - Eddy worm burrow 2 | ecosystem: Environmental > Aquatic > Marine > Coastal > Sediment | place: USA: Maine | collected... | reverse complement strand
CCGCTCGGAAAGCTGTCGGGAAGCTTGGGTCGGCTCATGAACGTGGCGTGCAGCCCGTTACGGACTGCCAACTGCTTGATGGCCGATCGCACAAGGACGGCCTGGTCGGCAACGGCGCACCCCTCGCCCGGGGCGAAGGTCAGCTCGATCTGGCTCGGCCCCAGCTCGATCTCGATCGATCGGGGTGGGAGGCCGAGATCGACCAGCCCGTTGCGAATCGGTTCGAAGATGGGTTCGATCAGATCGCCATGACTCTCGCTCAGCAGCTCCCAGCCGGGGTGGATGTTGCGCACGCCCGAGTCGGGGTCGGACCGATAGAGGTGGAACTCCATCTCCAGGCCGGCTTGGTACCGAAAGCCGAGCGCCGCGAGCGTCCGCTCGGCCCGACGGCAGAGGGCGCGGGTCGACAAGGTGAGCGGCGCTCCTTCGACATCGGTCAGATCGCAGAGCATCCAGCCCGTCCGCTCGGCCCAGCCGAGCACCCGAAAGGTAGCGGCGTCGGGCATGAGCACCATGTCACCGGCGCCGAGCAGCCCGTTCATCGTGCGGCTCGTCGATTCGGCCCAGACCGGCAGGGCGTAGGTGTTGCCCGTGTCCTTGGCCAGGAGCGATCCGGGCGCACGGATCCCTTCTCTCAAGGCGTTGTCGAGCTGCCCGGCGGCGATCGTCTTCCCTCTCAGCAGGCCGTGTTGGTCGACGAACGACAGCCGCAGATACTCCAGCCCTCGCTCGGCGACCTGGGCTCGAACCTCTCGGATCCGCTCGGCCCGGTCTCCGGTGCCGGCATCGCCATCAGTCATCGAGGGGTGGCGCCCATCCCGAAGCCGAGCGGCGGGCGGCCTCGAACGAACGCCAGCACGCGTCGTAGTCCCCCTCGGAGGTCGCGGCGTCAGCCGCGGCGGGCCCTCGCATGGTCTCGGGTCGCGCGGTGCCGATCAGTGTGTTCTCCGAACGTTCCCGCTGGGCGGCGAGCAATTGTCGCCGGTGGGTACGGATACCGACGTCACTGGGGCTGAGGTGCTCGCCGGTGCGGTCGAAGACCGGCCCCGGAGACTCGACCGCCCACTGGTCGTGGACATTGATATCGGGTCCCATGCCCGTGTAGGTGGTCCCGCTCTGCTCGACGGGGTCGAATCCCCAGTTCTGGGCGCGGCCGGTCTTGGATCGATACCCGGGCAGCTCGACCTGGGTGATGCGTTGGGCTCGCATCACCTCCGCATCGACGGGTTCGCCGTAGCTCACGAACATCGAATACCAATAGCAGCTCTTATCGTCGATCGGAACGTGCCATTGCATGATGGTCATGGTGGGGCTCATGGCGACCGCGATCGCATTGGGAAAGATGCAGTTGGAGATCCGCACATGGGTGAAGCGGCCGCCGAAATCGCGGAGGGTGCGTAGGCGGAAGCCGTAGTCGGTCGGCTCGGCGGTGATCTCGGGGGGACCGGCCTCTCGCATGAGCTTGGTGACCGAGACCCCGGTGTCCGCCACCGCGGCCCGGAACTGTTGACCGTAGGTCTCTTCCTCATCCTCGAGAAAGCGATGGAGAAAGGCGGCGTGAGCAGGATCGATGCCGACCTCCTGGGCCTGGAGCCAATTGCAGTCCCACCGGCCCTTGAACGCAAAGACCTGTTGTGTCGGAGCGATGAAACAGTCGAACCCGGGAAGCGGCGGTGGTTCGCCCTCGCCCAGCCAGGCCCAGATCACCCCGTTGCGTTCGATGACGGGATAGCTGCGCTGACATACCCGGGTGTGGAAGGTGCTGTCGGGCGGTTCCGCCGGGGTCTCCAGGCAGCTCCCGGCGGTGTCGAACAGCCAGCCGTGGAACACACACCGCAGCCCGCCGTCCTCGAGGCGGCCGAAGGACAGGTCGACGCCGCGATGCGCACACCATCTCGAAAGCAGGCCCAGCTCGCCGCGCTGGTCGCGAAACGCCACGAGCGCCTCGCCGAGCAGGTCGACCGCGACGACGGGACGGTCACCCACCTGGGAGGGATCGAGCTCCTCGGTCAAGGCTGCCGGTTGCCAATACTGACGCAGGACCGCTCCACCGGGTGTTCCCGGACCGCTCTCGGTCAGCAATCGGTTCTCGGCCGCGTCCATACCCGTATCGTGCCAGAGCCCGGTCTCTACCTCTAGCTCGTGCCCTCCTCGGGGATCTTGTAGGCGGCCGCGGTCGGCTTGAGCGGCCGGGCGTACCAGAGGGGACGACGCAGGCCGCCCGGACCCGGAGCCGGGCGGGTCATCGCCAACCATTCGAGATAGGCCTCGCGGGACTTGGCCGTATCGACCACCACGTCGCCGTACCGGTCACCGGACTCGGCCGGGGTGACCCGCACCCGTTGATGCCAACACTGCATCCCGGAGATCGGGTCGGGTTGCACGCTGAACGTGAGGTTCTGATGGACCCCGGTGTCGCTCCACCAGATCCGACCGGTGTCGGCATCATCGGACTCATAGGCGGTCATGCCCTCGGTGCGGGTGAGTTTCCAGCTCGTGCCGTCGGCGACCGGCTGATCGATGTGAACCCGCCCGGCGCCCCAGGACCGTGCCTGGTCCTGTTCCACCCGCCATCGTCCCATGTGATGTGACGCGGCGACCACCCCGGGCCGGATGCCCTCGGTTCGCCAGGACTGGATCACGAAATGGCCGATTCGGGTAGAGATCCGGACCAGACCGTTCTCTTCGATGCCGAGCTTCTCCGCATCGCTGGGATGAATCCACAGAGGGTGGCGGTGACTGATCTCGTTCAGCCATTTGCTGTTGGCCGACCGGGTGTGGATGAGCGTTGGGATCCGAAAGGTAGGTAACAGGATCCTCTCGTCGCCATCCATGTCCAGGTTCTCCCAGTGAACATGGGACGGGATCCAGGTCGGGGTGGCATATTCGGGCCAGCCCCAGTCCTTAAGGGTCGTCGAGTACAGCTCAAGCTTTTTGGACGGGGTCGGGAAACCTTCCTTGATCTCACCGTCGACCTCGACGCCCGGTGATCCGTCGCCCAGGTCCGCGAGCTGGGTCCCGTCGAGCGTTGCCGGATCCCCGTCCCATCCACCGATCGAGCCCGGCTTACGGAACACTCCGGTTTCGTCCCGCTCGCATCCCTCCACCGAAGCCGGGTCGACCGACCGCTCATAGGGCTCGTACGGGTCGCCGGGAACGGCATAGGCCCCCCGGTCACGCATGTAGTCGAGCGGGGTCTGACCCTCGTCGGCGGCGGCCTCCGCCAGGCCGGGAACCCCGTCGGCAAAGGTCTTGCCGTAGTACTCGTCGACCGTCATGGGGGTGCCTGGCTCGTCCACGCTCTCGAACCATTGGCGGATGCCCAGCTCGCCATCGGGGTCGATCCGCCACGACAGGTCGATCCAGAACTCGTTCTCCTCCCACACCTCGCCGGGATTGTGTTCATGGGAGCGGGTCTCGTCCCCGAGCTGCTCACCGCGCAGCTCCGCGAAGCGCCGCATGACCGGCTGGCGGAATCCGATCCACCGGCCGGCATGGGTCTCGAAGCTGGCCAGGTCGTGGCGTTCGGAGCCGACGCCCATCGGCAGCACATAGTCCGCGAACCATGCTGTCTCGGACCAGGTCGGGGTCAGCGCCACATGGCAGCCGACCTTGTCGGGGTCCTTCAGCGCTTCGAGCCAGGTGAAGCCGTCCGGATTGGTCCAGATCGGGTTGTAGACGCGGGAGAAGTAGGTGTCGAGCTTGCCTCTTCCCTCATTGAGGAAATGGGGAAGCAGGATCGACATCTCGTGATAAGCGAGCGGGTACTCGCGGGGCCAGTTGAGCTCGTTCCACTCCTCGAGGGCCGGGGCGCCCTTCGGCGGGTGGGGTTTGAACTTGTTCCAACCGTTGCCCGAGGTGCCACCGACCGTACCCACCGAGCCGGTGAGCACGTTGAGAAAGAACAGACACCGGGCCGTCTGCCAGCCGCCAAGGTTGCCGGCGCCTGCCGCCCGCCAATTGTGGGACGCGAACCGGGTCGGATGGGCGCCGATGATCTCGGCGATCTCGCGGAGCTGGTCCGCAGGGACACCACACGTGTGCTCAGCCGCTTCGGGGGTGTAGCCCGCGTAGTGATCGAGCAGCGCTTCCTCGACCGACTCGAACTCGACGGGAAGGTCGGGATACTCCTCGGCGATGAACGTCTCCCAGTTCGTCCAACGGCGTACGAAGTCCTTCTGCCAGGTGCCGTTTTCGAGGAGTAGCCGGGCCAGGGTCAACAGAAGGAACGGTTCGGTGCCGGGCCAGGCCGGCAACCAGTGGTCGGCCTTGGAGCCGGTGTTGGAGAGCCGGGGATCGACACAGATGACCGTGGCCCCCTTCGCCTGGGCCTCGATGATCCGTTGGGCGTGAGGATTGAAGTAATGGCCGGCTTCGAGATGCGAGCTGATCAGGAAGATCACCTCGGCATTGGCAAAGTCCGATGAAGGCCGATCATGGCCCATCCAGCTCTGGTAGCCGATTCTGGCGTTGGACGAACAGATGTTGGTGTGGCTGTTGTGGCCGTCGATACCCCAGGCCTTCAGGACGCGCTCGGTGTACCCGTCCTCGCCGGGTCGACCGACGTGGTACATGACCTCATTGCGCCGACCCTCGGTGATCGCGGTGCGGATCCGCGAACCGATCTCGTCCAACGCCTGATCCCACCCGATCCGCTCCCATTGCCCCGAGCCCCGCTCACCGGTGCGCTTGAGCGGATGCATGATGCGCTCGGGGTCATACACCTGATTGAGGGTGGCGGGACCTTTGGCGCAGTTCCGACCGCGCGATGCCGGGTGCAGGGGGTTGCCTTCAAACTTCTCGATCTCGCCCGACTCGTTGTCGACATAGGCGACGAGCCCGCAGGCCGCCTCGCAGTTGAAACAGGTGGTGGGGATCAGCGTGTAGTTCCGCTCCACCTTGTCGGGCCACGCCTTGGCGTCGAGCTCGGTCCAGTCGTGCCAACGGTCATGGGGGGGATACTTGTGCAGGTCGGTCACGGGTGGCTCCTACGACGGGCGGGGACAGGTGAGAATTGGGGGTGAGGTCGAGCGGGGAGGTTCACGAGAGCGGTACCGACTGGCCGGCGCGCAAGAAGGCGTCCTCGTAGACAAACATGCCGACGACGGTGGCTACCCCGGCGACCGCGGCGAGCCAGGGTCCGGTGTCCGCGGCGAGCGAGATGATGACGAGCAGGGCGGGTGCGACGATTCCGACACCGACGGCGCCCCACCAGAAGCGGGGGGCGTAGGCGCCTGTCGTCAAGGCCTGGACGGCGAGCTCCACCTGACGACCCCCTTTTGCGTACAGCTCGAGGGCGATGAGCGTCCCGACCGTGATCAGTCCGCCGAGGAGCACCCAGCGAATGGCCACCGGCTCGGGGATCTCCATGAACAGATCGAGCACGGCGTAGGCGCCGCCCCCCGCCGCCGCGGCCTGAGCGAGAAGGGTCGGCAACAGGAGGGGGGTTTGCCAGAGCGCCCGCCCCCGGCACTGGCCGAAGAGGAAGGCGGTGTAGCCCGCAGTGCCGACCGCGCCCAGCACCACCGGGATGGCGAGCACCTTCAGCAGCCGGCCCGAGTCGGCGAGGCCGCCGAACCACCACAGGGCACACACGATGGCGAACGCCCCGAGCAGGTAGGCCCCTCTGACCAGCCACGACGACCAGTTACCCTTGGTCAGCAGGTAGTGAAATCGGCTGGGCTGTTTGAGGTCGGCGATCAGCAGGGCCCCGGTGACGGCGAGGAAGAACCCAGCCACCATCGGCGGCACCACCCCGACGGCGGCCTGCGCGTCGCTGTGCCCCAACAACACCAGCAGGGCCGCCACCGACATGACCCCCGCAGCGATCGCCTTGGTGACCAGATAGCCGGCCACCTTCTCGCGCCAGGTCATCTCGTGGGCGGTGGTGTACGCGGTCCGGGCGACGACCGCGGGGTCATCGACCGGGCGGTCGCCCAGGGCGACCGGGACACTGGGATGGCCCGGGGTGGTGTCGGCCCAGATCATGCCGTCGTTGGCGATGGCGGAGCGCGTTGGGTCGAGCGCGGCCTGATCGGCTCCCCGGTAATACACCTTCGGTCTGGTGTTCTGCTCCGGTGCTCGTACCGCTACGTCCTGGCGGCCGATGATGCGCGAGATCTCGCTGGTCGGATCGTCGAGGTCCCCGATCTTGATGGCCTCGGTCGGACAGACGATCTGGCACGACGGCTCGAGGCCCACCTCGATGCGGTGATTACACATGTTGCACTTGTGGGCGGTGTTCGTCTCGGGGTTGATGTACAGGGCGTCGTACGGACAGGCGTTCATGCACGACTTGCAGCCGATGCAGTTGTCGTCCTGGAAGTCGACGACACCGTTGTCGGCGCGGAACAGCGCGTGGGTGGGACAGATGGTCATGCAGGGTGCGTCGTCGCACTGATTGCACCGCATCACGGTGAAATGGCGGGCGGTGTTGGGGAACTCGCCGGTCTCGATGTACTTCACCCAGGTGCGATTCACGCCCAGGGGCACGTCGTGCTCGCTCTTGCAGGCCACGGTGCATGCGTGACAGCCGATACAGGAGTCGCTGTCCAAAAGGAAGCCCAGTCGGGTCATTCCCCGATTGTTGCCGGTCGAACGGCCCACGTCAGATCCAAGCCCGCTCATCCGTACATTTCAATCTGGCTGGCGTACATTTCGATCCGGCCGGTCGATTGACGGGGCGGCCAGGGAGGCGGGCCGGGCGAGAATGCGCGACACTCTCGTCATGCTTGAGTTCGTCGCCACCGGTAACGATTCCGATGCCGCCGCGGAGGTTGCGGCCAACCTGGGGGGCATTTCCTATCTCGCCGATCCCGATGACCCCCGCGAGTTGCCCTTCCGCGCCATGGTGAGGGCGATGACTTCCGACCTCGACGCGCTCGCGTCGGCGGCGGGCACGGGGCTATACACAATCTTCAGTCGCACCATCAAGGCGCGACCCGAGGCCGTCTCGCCGGGCCAGCCTTCGACCGGTGTGACCGGGATCTTTCCGCTCGTTCATCACCCCGACCTCACCCACACCCAGACCGATACCCATTGGCGTGATACCCACGCCCCGCTCGCACTCGCCCATCATCCCGGAATGTGGGACTACACCCAGTGCAGCGTGCTCCAGACCATGGCCGGTCCGGTCTATGACGGGTTCGCCATGGTGGCATTCGCGTCGATGCAGGACATGAAAGAGCGGTTCTTCGCCAACGACGAGGGGCGGGCGATCATCCACGCCGACGTGGCCAGCTTCGCTGATACGAAGGCTTCACCCCGTCGGGTCGTCGCCACCGAGACCATCTATGGTCAACGCCCCCCGGTACCCCCGGTCACCTGGCCCCACGAGTAGGGCTAACCGGCCCGACCACATAGTGGTCGGTTTCAGAAATACGTGGCGGAGATTCTTCGGAGCCCCCCGACCAGCGACGATCCGGCTTCGCCGGTCTTAGCTTAGGCACCGCGCCGGCGGGCGCGAGCCTCGTCGGGAACGCCGAGCTCGTCGAGGCGGGCCAGGACCGTGGCGCAGACGGCATCAACCGCGTCGACCGGGGGGGGTTCTCGGGACCGGCCGCAGCCCAGGTGGTCAACGCCTCCGCCAGATCATCGAGCTCGAGCGCGATCGCGAGCAGGGGCAAGGCCAGCCGTTCCTGTTCGCCCAGGACCGACACGCTCTCGTATCCGTCGAGCACGGACCCGAACCTATTGTCGGTAGCGCGCCAGAGCCGCGCCAAGTCGGTGACGGCCGCATCGGGCGTAGGGTCGGCAGGGGAAGCGGGGAGGGCCGACGCAGCGTCGCCTTCCACCGGGCCCCGACCGAGCTCCCGGTCGGTCATCACGGTGCGGGCGGCGAGCACTTTGGCCTGCGGGCCCAGCGCCCCATCGAGCCGACGGACGAGCTGGAGCACGGCGCCGGCGCGAACCGGTTCGGGCTGGGCCAGGCGCGTGAGCGCGGAGCGTAGACTCCAGTCACCGGTGCGGGATGACTCGGTAGTTCAAAAGGGATCTGCTCCGGCACCGGTTGGACTCGCTCGCGATGGCGCAGGGCCAGATGCGTCCCCATCGCGTACAGTGCAACGTCGTTCACGTCGACCACGCTGGCCCGACATCGAACCCCGAAATCTCCAATTGTTAGGTCTACCTAACACCGAACGTCGGCTACGGTATGAGGAATGCCCCACCAGCCCTCGGAACATCATCCGGCTTTCGAGGAGTACACCGAAACGATCTTCGAGTTGGCCGAGGATGGCGTCGATGTCATCCAGGCGCGAATCGCCGAACGGTTGGGGGTCTCGAGGCCTGCGGTGTCGGAGATGATCCGACGTATGGAGCGGTGCGGGTTGGTCGAGATGGGCGCGCAATCACGAATCTCGCTCACAGCTGAGGGTCGGGCCCTGGCGGTGACCGTCGTTCGCCGCCACCGATTGGCCGAACGGTTCCTCACCGACATGCTCCATCTGAGCTGGGCTGCGGCCCACCAGGAGGCGGGCCGCTGGGAACACGTCATCTCACCGGTGGTCGAGGATGCGCTGGTGCGCGTGCTGCAGGACCCCCATACCTGCCCCCACGGCAATCCGATTCCTGGCTCGGACTACGAACCCGACGAGACGGCTCGAGCCCTAGCCGAACTGGCCGTGGACGAGCAGTTCACCGTGCGGCGCATCCCTGAGGAGTTGGAGTTCCAGCCCGGCCAGCTGGTGTTCCTGGAACACGCCGGACTGATGCCCGGCCGGACTGGCACCTTGTTGTCCATCGCTCCCGACGGGACCACGACCGTGTCCATGGGGGGCAAGGCGGTAGGCATCGGCGGCTTTGTGTCCGAGCGGATCATCGTCACCACCGGGCCGTAGCACTCCAGGTCGAAATAGCACTCCAGGTCGAAATAGCAAGCTTTCGACTCGATCCCTCAACCGCGGCGGGCGCTCAACAGGGGGCGTCGAGCCAGCCGACCTTCGTCGACCAGAGGTCCGACACATGGCCGGTGACGCCGTCGACGGTGACACGATTCCAGATATCGGTCGAGAACCCCCGGCTGTCGGTCAACGTCTGACCTCGCGTCTGACATTCGATCAACAGGAGATGACCCTGGGCGAGATCGCGGAGCCGGGCACTGAGGTTGGACGGACCGGCCCGCATCCCGACTCCGGAGCACGGGTCCGGGTCGTACTGGCAGGTATCGGCCATACCCCTGCCCACGATCGTTGTCTCGCTCGGCACCGCAGGTGCCGGGCTCTCCGAGGATGCCAACTCCAGCCCGATGAACGGCATCGGATCGATGAACCCATTGGTGTTGGCGGGCTCGGCCTCACCTGCGGGCCACACCGTGCAGGGCATGGAACCCCAGTTGGTCGGCGGCATCCTGATCCCGGCTTGCACCCCGAAGTGCAGTTGGGGATCGATGGTGTCGAGCGGGCCGACGGTGCCGATCGCCTGCCCGGCGACGACCGGGTCATCGACGGCGAGAGTCGAACGGACATGACCGTACAGGCCCAAGAACAGGCCGCTGCCGTTGGGATCGGCATGCTGGATCGCCAGCGCCATGTTGCCTTCTCCCCAACCCCGGCCTGGGCCGCTCACATACGCGACGACCCCATCGGCCACCGCGAAGACCGGAGAGTCGACCGCCACCGTGGCATCGACGCCCACCGAGAACGAGCCGGCCTTGTGGTCGGAATTGCCGTGGCAACCGCTGGCCAGGAACGGGCTCCACACCGCAGCTTCGAGGGGGGCGAGAAAGCCGCGTCCGGTGACCGGTGGCGTCTGGGCCTGACTCGGCGAAGAAGCCACCAGCGTGGCACCGATGGTGACCGCGACCGCGACGATCACCATATGGGCCCGGCTTCGCCGGCTCGACAGGACTCTGTTCTCAGTCACGCCCCGAGCGTACCGATCAGAACACGGCGAGCGAGTTCGCCCCTCTATCGGCGGACCCGACAATAGTGAGGACCCATAGTGACGGTGCGTGGAAATTTCCGTTTGTCCGTACAATGAAGGCATGGGACCGGAGACCGTCTCGACATTCTTCGCAGTAATGCTGATCGGCGCGGTCGCGGGCACCGCGGTCGGCCTGGCTGTGCCTTCGCTGCGCGCCGGACTGGTGAGCGGTGGACCGAACTTGATGGCCATGCTCAGCCTTTCCGCCATGGCCGGCAGCCTGTACCTGTCCGAGGTGGCAGGCTTCGTGCCCTGCGAGCTGTGTTGGTTCCAACGGATTGCCATGTACCCGCTGGCGGTGATCCTTTCCATCGCCGCGGTGCGCGTCGATCGCTCAGTACTCTGGTATGCGGTCCCGCTCTCCCTGGCCGGGCTGGCTATCTCGATCTACCACGTCCAACTCCAGCTGTTCCCCGACCAGGGTTCGGTGTGCGATCTGGACAACCCGTGCACCGGGCGCTGGGTCGAGGCCTTCGGGTGGATGACGATCCCCCAGATGGCCGCCATCTCATTCGCCTTGATCACCACCATTGGCGGGCTGAGCCTGCTCGCCGGCACCGAGGAGTCCCCATGAGCAACCGACGGAAACTGAGCCCCCCTCCGCACCCCAGCCCTACGGTCACGCGCAGCCCAATCTGGCAGAGGCCCGCGGTGTGGATCGCAGCACTCGTGGTGGTGGCGGGTGCCATTGCGCTGCTCGTCGCGGCCGGGAACGATGCGGACTCCGGAGATCGGCCGGCTGAAACCGCGTTCGCGGAGCTCATCGGCACCCCGCTCGCCCCGTTCGCCCAGCCCGATCCGGGCATCGGTCAACCGGTTCCCGACCTATCAGCACAAACACTGACCGGAGAGCGGGTGCGAGTCGGCGGGGACGACACGGCCCGCATCTACGCGTTCTTCGCCCACTGGTGCCCCCACTGCCAGGCCGACCTGCCCCGAACGACCGCGTGGCTGGAGAACAACCAGCTGCCCGAGGGCGTCGAGATCATCGCTGTCTCCACCGCGGTCAACCGTACCGGGGACAACTATCCGCCCTCGGAGTGGTTCGAGCGCGAGGGTTGGCCCGAGCCGGTCCTGCTCGACGATGACGACGGCACGCTCGCCACCGGCATGGGTCTCACCGGATTCCCCTACTGGGTGGCCGCCGATCGTGACGGCACCGTGGTGGCCCGCGTTGCGGGCGAGCTCGACGACTCGGGCCTCGAGGCCCTGATCAGCGCGGTCAGCTGAGCATCGCCAAGTTCGACGGAAGGCGACGACCACGGTGTCTCACGGGAACGGAGCGCCGACCGGTTGGATGCCGGGCATCGGGGTGAACCGCTCGAGGCGCCGGACCCGGTCGGTCCAGCGCCGCAGGGCGGGGTAATCCAACCGGGAGATGCCCCCTTCCTCGGACAGCATGACGTCGGGGAAGATGGCGAGATCGGCCACGGTCGGGTGCGGCGGCGAACAGACCCAGTCTCGCCCGTCACGCTCGGCGAACCAGAGGTGCTCGTCCAAGACCCGGAACAAGCGGTGGGCTCCTTGGCGAACCTCGTCGATGTCGAAGCCGTACCCGAGATTGTCGTGCAAGCGGGCGGCCGAGGCTGTGGCCGTCGTCCCCTCGGCGAACAGCATCCACTGGGCGACCTGGCCGATGAGTTCGGGATCGGCGGTCGGGTACCACCGTCCACTCCGGTCATGTTTTGCGGCCAGATACAACAAGATGGCGTGAGCATCGCGCAGCACAAAATCGCCGTCGATGAGCACGGGAAGGTGTCCGAGGGGGTTGATCTTGCGGAAGGCGGCACCCTTGTGCTCCTCGCCGGGAAAAAAATCGACCGGCACGGACTCGTAGTCCACATCGAGCAGGCTCATCAGCAACCGCGGCTTGTAGCAGTTGACCGACAGGGCGTAGTCGTACAGCTTGATCATGATGCCTGCTCGATGTCCCCACTCAGAGGTCTAGGACGAGACGGTCGTCGACCGACCGGGAGACACAGGCCACGATGCGCTCACCGGACTCTCGCTCGCTGGCGTTCAGGTACACATCTTGATGATCGGGCCGGCCCTCGATCACCCCGAGTACACAGGTTCCGCACGCGCCCTGCTCACAGGAGGACGGGAGATCGATGTCGTTGGCGCGAAGAACATCGAGGATGGTCTCCCCCGGACCGACGAACACCGTGAGCCCCGACCGGGCCAGGGTGAGTTCGAAACCATGGGATCGATCCAGCTCGTTGGAGTTCTTGAAGTACTCGAAATGCACCCTTGGATCCGGCCAACCCGAGTGGCCCGCGGCCTGACGAGCGGCGTCGAGCATGGGTCCCGGCCCACAGATGTAGAGGTGGGAAGAGGGCTCGTGGCGCGCCACGATCTCCTGAAGCGCCTCACCGGTCTCAACCGGGCTGAGACCAAGATGGGCGGTGGCGGCCGGTCCCAGCCGGCCGAGACGCGGGGCGAAGGCCACATGGTCCGCGGACCGGGCGAAATAGTGAAGCTCGAAGGAATGGCCGCCCTCGTTCAGGGTCTCGGCCATGGCCAGCAGGGGAGTGAGCCCGATTCCGCCCGCCACGAGGATGGTGTGCCTCGCATCACGGCGCAGGCTGAAGGTATTGCGGGGGGCGGAGATGGTCAGCACATCGCCCTCGCTCACCGAATCGTGCAGCACGGCGGAGCCGCCGCGCGAATCGGCCTCCCGCTTCACCCCGATCACATAGCGGCCCTGGTCACCGGCCCGATTGGTCAGCGAGTACTGCCTCACCAGGCCATTGGGCAAGAAGACATCGATGTGGGCTCCCGGTTGGGTGGTCGGCAATTCACCGGAGACGGGAGCCAGCTCGAACGCCATGACCCCGCGGCCGGATTCCGCCTTGCGCTCGACAACCACCTCCACCCTGGCGTCGTCGCCGACCCCCGGCCGGGAGGAGACCGGTTCGCGTATCTCCACCCGTTGGAGCGCAGCCTCGAGGGGCGCGGGGCGTGGCTCCCCGCCTGCAGCCGCCTCGAGGACCTGCCGCAGCTGCTCGAGGGCCTCGGCGTGATGGCGCAGTGTCTGGATCTCCAGGCTAGGAGTGGGGGTCTCGGCCAGCACGCCGCGCACCACGACCCGACCAGCATCCACCGGCTGCACGAAGAACACCACCGTGGCCTCGACGCCGGCGAGCACCGACGTGACCCGGGCGCTCAACGGACCCATCGGCGTCATGGTGACCGTCGGCTCCTGTTCGGCCTCGAACCCTGGGCCGCGATCAGACCGGTAGTCGCCCAAGCGGCTCATCACCATCAGGGGTGAGGCGTTGACCGGCAACGAGCGCAGCGCGAAGGGGGCTCCGTCGTCGAGCACCTCGATGGGTTCCGGCCCGCCGGGGTCGACCTCGGAGCCAAGGTTGGCCCACACCAGCCCATAGCGCTCCTGGGCCGGGAAGACCCTTGTGCAGAGGGTACGAGCCGGCGCCTGGCCGGGATGGGCGGGGATGTAGGTGCAGCCCCCGGTCCGGGAGCTGTAGCGCCAGCCGTGGTAGACGCATTTCAGCTCGGATCCCTCGTTCGATCCGATCGACAGCCGTACGCCGCGGTGCAGACACCGGTTGTCCCACACGTTGAGGTATCCGTCGTCAGCCCGCCACACCGCCAGTTCCCGCCCGAGCAGCTCGGTCTGGTAGACGTGGCGCAGGGGGGCATCGTCGGAGCGGGCGATGGCATGCCACCCGTTCTCGATAGGGGCGGCGGTCAGGTCGAGACCTTGACGACCGGCCAGATCCGAACCACCCAGATCCGGACCCGCCAGATCTGAACCGGCCTGGTCCGGGCCGGTCATCGGGCCCGAACCACTGAATAGTCGACGCCGAGGTCGCTCAACCAGCGCCGATACGCGATCGAGCTCTGGTCGGCCCGGATCGGGGTCTCCGCCCGCGGGTCGAGGGGTAGACGCTTCGGATACTGATTTTCGAGGATGGGCTTGTCCTGGGAGAAGATGATCTGTTGGAACTTTTTCAGGTCGTTGTCCGTGCTCGTGCTGTCGACCAGGCACAAGAAGTTGTGGGCGCGGATCTTCTCTTGGGTCATCGCCTGCACGAACAGGGCGATCACATCACGGCGACTGGGGTCACCGGCCACGGTCTTGTAGAGCACGACGCAGTACGGATGGGGCACCCGATACGTGTAGTCGGTCATCTGCCCGCCTGCCGCGGACATGGCGGCCACCGGTTGAAAGAACAGACAGTCGCGGGCCCAGACCTCGCCGCCCTCGACCCCGGCGTGGTAGTCGACCACTTCGGTATGGGGTTCCTCACCGAGCAGACCGGTGTGTACGTACGGGAAGTGCCCCATGTCCAGAAAGTTCTCGACGGCCCTCGGTGCCGAGGTCGCCACCTGGATACTGCAGGCGTTGAGGAGCCGACGATCCGGTTCGAGCGCCTCAGGGATGTCGAAGACCGCGCCGGGCGGCTCACCGATGCTCGTCCACACATACCCGTAGCGGGTGTCGACGGGAAGCAGCTCGTCCGGTCGATCGGCCAGAACCACCCAAGGCTCCGCGGCGGCATCAATGCCGTGGACGATCTCGTACCCGAGCAGGGTGGTGCGATAGTCCCGGTCCGGCGACAGCTCGGAAAGTGCCGCGAGCGGATGCCACAAATTCAACACCGCTGGATCGACACACAAGCTGGTCTCGGGGCTCACGGCCCTACCGGCCAAGAGTGGCTTGATATGCGGATTTCTTCGTGCATAGGCTGCGACCCGGCTTGTGTCCCACAAGTCAACAACCTATGGAGACGCGACAAAATGTTCAGGAAGTGGCGATTTCTCATCGCGTTGCTCGGAGTCTTCGCGCTCTTCACCGCCGCTTGCGGTAGCGATGACGACACCTCGACGGCCGAGGTCGAAGAGAGTTCGAACGAGACCGATGAGGCTACCGAAACCGACGAAGCTGACGAATCGTCGACCGACGCTACCACGGAGGCTGACGGCGAGGGCATCCGTGTCGCCCTGGTGCTGCCCGGCGAGATCAGCGACCTTTCGTGGAACCAGCAGATGCATTCCGGGGCCGAGGCCCTGGTCGATGAGGGGTTGATCTCCGAGCTGGCTTTCACCGAACTTGTGCCCGAGGGTGACGCCGAGCGGGCCATCCGGGGCTTCAGCGAGGACGGATTCGACCTGGTCGTCGCCCACTCGTTCGGCTACGGCGAGACGGCCAAGGCCGTCGGCGCCGACTTCCCGGACACCGCCTATGCATGGGGCGGCGGTATCGGCGGCCAGGAGGGCAACGTCGCCGACTACGCCCAGCCGTTCCACGAGGCGTACTACCTGTTGGGCATCCTCGCGGGGGGCGCAAGCGAGACCGGCGTGCTCGGGGGGGCCGGTGGGTTCGACATCCCGGCCTGCCATTCACTCATCGAGGCCTTCTATCTAGGGGCGCAAGAAGTGAACGCCGACGCGCGGGGCGTCACCACCTATACCGGCGACTGGGTCGATGTGGCCATCGCCAAGGAAGCCGCGAGTGCGGCCGCGGCGGACGGCGCCGACGTCTTCGGTGCCTGCGGGGAGGGTCCCGTGTTGGGCCAGATCGAGCTCGCCCGCGAGCAGGGCCTGCTCGCGACGGGCTATGTCGGTGACATGAGCGTGCTCGCCGAGGAGAACGTGCTGGCCTCGATGGTGTGGGACACCTCCGCTCTGCTCCGCCCGATGATCGAGGACGTCCAGGCCGGAACGTTCACGCCGGCCAAGGAATACCGAGTGGGTGTGAGCGACGCCGGCTTGCTCATCGCCATCAACGACGGTCTCACCGACCGGGTCTCCGACGAGGCGATGACCCTGTTCGAGACCCGCCGCGATGAAATCATCGCCGGCACCTTCGAGGTTCCCTTCATTCCCGAGTGAGTGAAAACTCCCCAACCTCTCGGCAGATTGGGGCCCCGGCGATCCAGATCGTCGGGGTCTCACGCCAGTTCGGAGAGGTACGAGCTCTCAACCGGGTCGATCTCGACATCCATCGAGGTGAGGTCCTCGCGGTATTGGGGGAGAACGGCGCGGGCAAGACGACCCTGATGCGCATTCTCGGAGGGCTCGACCAACCCACCGAGGGAGAGGTCCTCCGCGATGGTGAGCCCTTTGCGGTGAGCTCACCGCGCGAGGCGGTCGCCCATGGCATTGCGCTCGTGCACCAGCATTTTGCGCTCGTCCCCACCATGACCGCGGCCGAGACGATCTTGTTGTTTCGGTCCGATCGTGCCCGCCGTTGCGATCGGGCCGCCGCGGCCGAGCAGTTGCGCAGCCTGGCCGACGAGATCGGCTTCGACGTGGACCTGGAACGGCCGGTGGGCGAGCAATCGGTCGGAGCCCGCCAAAGGCTCGAACTCCTGCGGGCCCTGGACTCCGATCCCGACGTGCTCCTGCTCGACGAACCCACGGCGGTACTGACCGACGAAGAGGCGTCAGCCATGCTCGACGTCGTCCGCGCTCTGGCCCACGACCAGAACCGCGCCGTCGTGCTCATCACCCACCGACTGCGAGAGGTGATCGCCGCCGCGGACCGCGTGGTGGTGTTGCGGGCCGGTGATGTCGTGAGTCCAGCGGCCGCGGTCGGCGAACGGACACCGGAGTCGCTGGCCGCGGAGATGGTCGGTGCCGACGTGCCCGCGGTCCGGCGCCAGAGCGCCGAACGCGGCGAATCCGTCTTCGCCATGAATGGGGTCGACGCCGGCCAGCTCCGCGACGCCACCCTCACCCTCCACCAGGGGGAGATCATCGGGGTGGCCGGCGTCGACGGGAACGGCCAGGTGGAACTGGAGCTCGCCATCGCCGGGCTCCTCTCCCCCACCGCGGGCCACATCACCCTGGGCGACACCGAGCTGATCGGGCTCCATCCGCGAGCCCGCATCGAGGCGGGGCTCGCCTACCTTCCTTCGGATCGATTCGCCCGGGCGCTGGTCGGACCGATGCGCTGTGACGAGAACATGGTTCTCGGCCGGACACCCTGGAGGCTGAAGGGCCATTCGAGCGACGCGGCCGACCGGATGCGCCGCTGGACGGTCAAAGGCCATATCGGCCACACCGCGGAATCGTTGTCGGGGGGCAACGCCCAGAAGCTGGTGGCCGCACGCGAGTTCAGCGATTCAGCTCAGATGGTCCTCGCCGCGCAGCCCACTCGGGGCCTCGACCCCGGGGCCGCTCAACGCCTCCGTCAGGAGCTCATCGACTTCGCGTCCCACGGGGGATGTGTTTTGTGGATCTCCGCCGATATCGATGAGCTGCTCGACTCGGTGGATCGCCTGTTCGTCGCCTTTTCCGGCCAACTCATGGGACCGTACGATCGGCCCTTTGACCGCACCCGCATCGGGTTGGCGATGGCCGGCGCCTCGTGACGGCTACCACCGAAGCCTCGCCCCGGGCGGCCACGTCAATGGGCTATGCCACGACGACGGTTCGCGCCATAGCTGCCCCCGCGTTGTCGATCCTTGCGGCGCTGGTCATCGGGGGCATATTCATCGCCTGGGCCGGCGAAAATCCGTTATCGGTGTACAGGCTCGTGGTGGCCGAATCGCTGTTCGAGCGCACCGGTTGGCGTGACACGCTGAGCCGTTCCACCCCCTTGATCCTGATCGGGCTGGGCCTCGCGGTCGGTTTCAAGGCCTCGGTCTGGAATATCGGAGCGGAAGGCCAATTCGTGGCCGGCGCAGCCGCGGCGATCGCGGTGCTCGGGACGGTCGATCTCCCTTCAGTGATCGCCATCGCGCTCGGCATCGTGCTCGGTGCGCTCGGCGGGGCGGCGTGGGCGGCGATCGCCGCGATGCTCATCACCCGGTACGAGGTGAACGATGTGATCGCCACCCTGCTCCTCGCGTTCGCGGCGGTGCCCTTGTTGAACTGGGTGGCCCGCGGTCCGCTGAAGGACCCGGAGAGCTTCCTCCCCCAGACCCGTCAGGTCGGTTCGGGCGAACTACCCGACATCCCCTGGCTCGATACCCATATCGGGATCATCTTTGCGCTGTTGGCCGTCGCGGCGATGGCTTGGGTCATGCGGGCAACCCGCTTCGGCTACCTCGTCCGCGCCCATGGCGCCAACCGCAACGCCGTGTACGCCAACGAGTCCCGGCGATCATCGATCACCGTGGGCATCCTGCTCATCGGCGGCAGTTTCGCCGGCATCGCCGGCTATGTCGTGCTCGCAGGCGAACAGCTCCGGGTCTCGGGCGGAACGGCAACCGGGTTCGGGTTCACGGCTATCATCGTGGCCATTCTGGGCCGCAACAACCCGATCGGCGTCCTGGCGTCGGCGGTCGGACTCTCCGCTCTGTTGGTCGGCGCCGAAGCGGCGCAACGCCAGACCGGACTGTCGGTCACCCTGATGCAGGCGGTCCAGGCCCTCATCGTCATCTGTGTCGTCACCGGGAATGCCCTGGCGGAACGGCGGGGCCGCACCTCGGCGCGGAAGAGCCCCGCATGATCCTGGCCCAGACGGAAATCACCACCCTGGTCTTTTGGACCGCCGTGCTCGCCTCCGGGGTCCGACTCTCGGTCAGCGTCGGTACCGCCGCCATAGGCGAGATGATCACCGAACGGGCCGGAGTGCTCAACCTCGGGCTCGAAGGCACGATGATCATCGGGGCGTTCGCCGGCTTTGCCGCCGCCTTCGAGAGCGGATCGGTCTGGGTCGGGCTGGCGGGCGGCGCGCTGGCGGGCGGCGCGGTCGGCTTGTTGTTCGGCCTACTGGTGGTGATGATCAGGGTCGATCAGGTCGTGGCCGGCCTGAGCATCACGCTCTTCGGTCTCGCCATCACCGCCTTTCTCAACACCGAGATCTACGGCGATTCCCCGATCCCGCCGCGGGTGCCGACCCCGTCCATCCTGCGTATCCCCCTGCTCGAAGATCTGCCCTTGATCGGCGAGGCGTTCTTCCAACAGAACAGGGTGGCCTATGTCGCCGGCGCCGTCATAGTCGGCATGGCCTGGTTCCTGCGCCGGTCCTATTCGACGATCGTGCTCGATGCGGCGGGCGAAGCCCCCGAGGCCGCCGACGCCGCAGGACATCGAGTCACCATCGTCCGACTCGTCGCGACGACGGCCGGCTCGGCCCTGGCCGGACTGGGTGGGGCGGTCCTGGTCGTCGGTCAGTTGGGCTTCTTCAACTCGAACATCACCGCGGGACGGGGCTGGGTAGCTCTGGCGCTGGTGATCTTCGGACGATGGCGCCCGACCTGGATCGTGGTCGGGGCGGTGTTCTTCGGCACCCTCGACGCGCTCCAGTTCCGGTTCCAGACGCTCGACTCGGCCATCCCGTTCGAGTTCTTCATCGCCCTGCCCTTCGTGGTCACGCTCGTCGCGCTGGCTATCGGCAGCCGAGGGGTCCACGGTCCGTCAGCGCTCGGGGTTCCGTTCCGCCGCTCCACCGAGTCGAGCTGAACCGGCCCGAAAAACAAACCGGGCGCCGCCCATGGATCCATTGATCCACGGCGCGACGCCGGTTCGGTGCTCCCGTCGGTTACGAGGTTGCTCCAGCGGAGAAATTGGCCAGGGCACCGGTGATGGTGTTGACGATGTCGTCCTGGCCGCGCACGTCGTGGCGGTCGGCGACATACGCCGGGTCGTTGTAGAGCACCGACACGTTCCCCGCGTCGTCCTCGATCACCAACATCTTCTGAGGCAGGTCGAGGGCTACCGCCCGGTTGGTCTGCATCAGCGGCGTGCCCAGCGAGGGGTTACCGAACACGATCAGCCGGGTCGGGTTCAGCGCAAGACCAGCATTGGCCGCGTTGGCGTCATGATCGAGGGTCAAGACGACATTGATCGGGGGCGCCGCGTCGAGCGCGGCGACCAGGGCCGCTGCAGTGTCGTCGACCGAATGGTTGCTCGGCACCACGACCAGCCCGTCGCCGGCGCTGGGTCCACCCGCGGAGAACACCGGCTCGACCACGGTACCGGTGGCGACACCTGCGAAGTTGGCCAGAGCGCCGGCCACCACCGACAGTTGAGGCGTGTCGGAATCAAGATCGTGCCGGCCCGCGAGGTAGGACGGTGCGTTGTAGCCCACCTGCACATCGCCGAGCAGGTCGGTCCACACCAGCATCTTCTGGGGCAGATCGATGCCGGTGCTCTGGGACGCCTGCATCAGCGGAGTGCCGAGAGCGGGGTTTCCGAAGAACACTTCGGTCGTCGGTGGCAGCACGAGATCGCGGCTGGCCGCGCCCGCCTGATGGTTCACCGTCGCCACGATGCCGATGTTGGGGTTGGCATCGAGGGCCCCCGTCAGATCGCCGAGGGTCGTCTCGAAAGACTTGGTGCTTTCAACCACGACCATGCCGTCCGGTACGTCGGGCCGAGGCCGTGAGGCCAGGCCATGGCCCGACAGGACGAACCCATCGTCGCAGGAGCCGGCTTCGGCGTCATCATCGGCCTGGGCCACGAAACCGACGTCAACCCCTTCGAGCGCGCCGTCGCCGCTGCCCACCACGAGCACGCCAGCATCATCCGCGCCGGCCCGGCCCCAGAAGTATCCGGAGATCGTGCCGGTCGAGGCATCGGGATCCAACTCCCAGGTCCCGGAGATCCAGCTCTCACCTCGACGGGTGGTCCAGATCGAAGCGGAGCTGGAATAGTCCCCCTCCATCAGAGCAATGTCCGAGGTGGTCGAGCCCGTCGTCTGCACCTGTTCGCTGCCCCAGCGTCGAGCCGAGGACGGTGAGACCGTCTCGCTCTCACAGCCCTCGACGCCAACCGAGAACTCGGCCTCCTGACGGCTGGAGCTCCCCTGGTGGTCGCCCCCATCCCCGTCCTCGTTCGAAGAGTCCGCCGAGGCTCTCGCGAAATTGGCCACTATCAGAATGAGGACCAGCGCGGCCAGGCCTGCTGGACGCGCCAATCGTCGCAATCTTCCGCCACCCATATGCCACTCCCATGGATTATCCACCCGCGTTGAAGGAGTCTACCGAGCGTCCGCACCCATACGGGTCGGCCTGTTGTCGCACACAAGAATCGCCTTGCCACCACGACCGACGGGCACACTTTGGCCCCGAGCCCCTCGCTTGGCCCGGCACTCCCGCTCAGGACAGAGCGGCGAGGTCGTAGCTGGCGACGGTGCAACCGACGGCAAAGATGGGGATCGGAGTGTAGAAGTGCACCGTACCCGGGACACCGGCCGCGGCTGCGCTGACCGCGAGGAAGGTCCGGATCTCGAATCCACCCTGACCCGCCTCGGCATAGACGGTGAGATCGTCGTAGTCCAGCAGGGCCTGGCGATCGTTGCGACACCACCGATCCAGGAATTCCTCGTCCCAGGCCTGGTTGATCTTGCCCGAGTCAGGCGTGGCCGGCCAATGGGAGATACCGCCGGTACCGACCAGAGCGATCCGTTCAGGCACCGAGTCCGCGGCACGGCGCAGGGCCTCGCCGAACGCCCAGGCGCGGTGAAGCGGGGTCAGCGGTGGGCCTTGGCAGTTGATGTTGACCGGAATCACGGGCAGATCGAACGCCGGAGTGAGAAAATGGAGGGGCACGGCAATGCCGTGGTCGAACCGCCATTCCTCGGCGTAGGCCACATCGACGGTCGCCATGACCTCGCGGATGAGGCGTTCGGACAGGTCGCGGTTTCCTGGTGCCCGGAACTTGTCGATGGCCAGCCAACCGGCGTCCTCGATGGGACCGTCATAGAAGTCGGCCATGCCCATGGCGAACGCCGGCATGTTGTTCATGAAGAAGTTGGCGAAGTGCTCGGCGGCGACGACCATGATCGCTTCCGCGCCCCTCGCTTCGATCGCCGCTCGCATCTGGTCGAACGCGGCGTAGAACTCTTCTCGCACCTCGGGGTCGGCCTGATCGGCTCGGCCGGTGATGCCCGGTGCATGGCTGCATACCCCGGCGTAGACGAGGGCCATGTCACTCTCCTCCTTGGCCGGTGTTACCCGTGCCGTCGGCGGCCAACGAATCCTGGCCCAGGCCCGCGGCGTGGGCGTCCACACCCTGGTAGCCGGTCATGGCGTAGACCCCTTCGCGGACCGGTCCGTGTCGTTCGATCCCGTCGCGCATGAGTTGGAGATAGTCCGCCCACTCGATCTGATGCAGCGCGGCGAAGTGCATGAGGATCTGCCCGTTCACTCCCAGGTGGAACAACAGGCCGATGTCGGGCTCGATGAGCGCGGTGATCTCTTCATCGGTGAGCTCGTAGGGGCCGAGCACGGCTCGACGGTCGGCCCGGTAGGCCGCTTGGAATGCCTCGTCGCGATTGAGCTCGAAAAGGAACTTCTGCACGTAGTAGAGGCTCATCTCACCGCCTGCTCGAGGTTTGGCCCGCGTGGGGATCGGCCAGCTTGGCGGTCGGTGGGCAGGTATCGCACGTTCTGAGAATTCACCCAGATCATGCCCGCGTCAAGGGCCTTGGCCACCCTGTGGGCCCGACCGACATCCCGGGTCCACAGATATCCGGCCAGGCCGTAGTCGACGTCGTTGGCAATCTTGATCGCGTCAGCTTCGTCCGCGAACGCGATCGCGGCCAATGCCGGCCCAAAGATCTCCTCCTGAGGAGTCGCCGACGAAGCCGATGGCCTTGATGGCCGGGTGTTCGGCGAGGCTGCGACCCGCCGTCTCGCCCCTGCCGTGCACGACGTTGAGCCCCCCGGCCGGAAGCCCGGCATCCAGCGCGATTTCCGCCAACAGGTGGGTGGTGAGCGGGCTCCACTCGGCCGGCTTGCGCACCACGGCGCACCCGGTGGCCCGGGTTGCTGTGATCTTCCAGGTGGAGAGCAGGAACGGGGTGTTCCACCGGGTGATCACCTCGACCGGCCCGATCGGGTGTCGCGTCGTGTAGTTGACGTGGTGAGCGGCCAGCAGCGCGACGCCATCGGCGGCCGAGGGAGCACGGTCGGCGAAGAACCGAAAGTTCTCCGCTCCGCGTTGGGCTGCGGCCGTCATGAATCGTATGGTCTGGCCCGTGTCCACGCTCTCGGTGATCGCCATCTGATGGGCCCGCTGCTCGATCAAGTCGGCGACGCAGTGACGGACCCGGCGGCGTTCGGTCCCGGGCATGGCGCCCCATACTCCGAACGCCTCCGTGGCCGCCCGAGCGGCCATGTCGATGTCGGCGGCCTCGCCCGATGCCACCTGGCCCAGCGACGACCCGTCGATCAGCGAGCGGTTGACGAAGGCTTCCCCCGCCCTGCCCGATACGGCTTCACCGGCGATCACATGCGACAAGGCGCGGCTCTCGAGCGCACCACGGCACCGACCGATCAGCGACGGTCGCTGATCTCGTTGAGCGATCACGGGTATCAGCTCGTCCAACGAGTCGCGCCGAGCTCAGAGGCACGTACACCATGATCGAGGCAGACTTCGGGCCTGAACGGTTGCAGTGCCTGCTCACCGAGTTACACGACCTGGCCCGACTGGAAATCGCCGCCCCCGGAAAGCAGGTTGGCCCATGACCGAGATGACACCACCGCCGGACCGGCTCACCGACGAGCAGGTCCAGGCCGAAGCCGCGCTCCTCGACCGAGCCGAGCTCACCGCCGAACAAATCCGCCAGACCACCTCGATCCATCCGGACATGACGATGGCCGACGCCTATCGGGTGCAGCGCGCCTGGCTCGACAAGAAGATCGCACGCGGCGAGACATTGGTCGGCCACAAGATCGGCCTCACCTCGCGCGCCATGCAGGCCACCATGAACATCACGACCCCGGACTCGGGATTCCTCACCCAGGCCATGGTGTTTCCCCCGGACACCGAGCTGGCGGTGGCGGACTTCTGCGACCCAAAGATCGAGATCGAGTTGGCCTTCGTCCTCGAAACCGACCTGGCGGGGATGGATCTCTCGATAGAAGACGTCCTCGCCGCCACGGCCTATGTCACCCCCGCGGTCGAGCTCATCGCCGCCCGCTCGTTTCGTCGCGACCCCCAGACCGGGCGCACCCGGACGGTGATCGACACCATCGCCGACAACGCCGCCGATGCCGGCATCGTGTCCGGCGGCACGCGGATCCTGCCCCACGGCACGGACCTCCGCTGGGTAGGCGCCCTGGGCTACCGCAACGGGGTGGTGGAGGAGACCGGCCTCGCGGCGGGGGTCCTGGATCATCCGGCCACCGGCATCGTCTGGCTGGCCCGCCGGTACGCGGAGCAGGGCCTCACGCTCGAGGCCGGCCAGACCATCCTGGCCGGTTCGTTCACCCGGCCCATCGACATCCGACCCGGGGACGAATTCCGATTCGACTACGGCCCGTTCGGCTCGTTCACCGTCGCGTTCAAGTAGGAAAGGGCAACCCATTGAGCGACACCACCAACCAGTACCACCAGGAACGGCTCGAGAAGCCACCACCTCCGGTCGGTTGTCCCGTGCACAATACGTGGAGTCCCTTGAACGAGGACTACATCGCCGAGCCTTACTCCATCGCGGCCGAACTGCGGGACCAGCTCGGCGTGTTCTACGCCGAGCCCCTCGGCTATCTCGTCGTCACCGAGATGGACGACATCGAAGCCATCTTCACCGACCACGAGACCTTTGCTTCGGTCAATGTGCAGGACCCGGTGTTTCCCCTCGCCCCCGAGGCCCAACACGTCTTGTCGGCCCCGGACTTCGACCCCGTGGCCGTGATGTCCAACCGCCCCGAACCCGACCATGGCAAGATTCGGGCCCACACCCGTCAGGGCTTCTCCAACAAGCGGTTGAAGACCCTGGAACCGTACATCCGACGGCGGAGCCATGAGCTCATCGATGCCATGCTGGCCACCGGGTCGCCCGCCGAGTTCATCGAAGCCTTCGCCTTTCCTCTACCTGGCGAAACCGTGTTCCGATTCATCGGCTTTCCCGAGGGCGATGACGAGTTGTTGAAGGGCTGGTGCAGCGACCGCAAAGCGTTCTCGTGGGGTAAGCCCAGCGCGGCCGAACAGGCCGTGATCGCGGAGCACATGCTGGCCTACTGGCGCTATTGCCGGGACTTCACCGCATCCAAGCGGGACGAACCGGGCGAGGACCTGGCCTCGGAGCTCATCGCCGCGCATCGGGCCCACCCCGACGACATGACCTATCACGAGGTGGAGTCGGTCATCTACGGCCTGTCCTTCGCCGGCCATGAAGCCGTGACCGCGCTGATCACGAACACCTTGCAGTGTCTGCTCCCCCGTCGCGACGTGTGGGCGGAGCTCGGGGCGGACCCGACGCTGATACCCAACGCCGTCGAAGAGGTGCTGCGGTTCAATTCGAGCCAGATCTCCTGGCGCCGGTTGACCACAAGGGACACGACGATAGGAGGCCATGCCGTACCCGCGGGTACGGCGATCTTCATGAACTTCGCGTCGGCCAACCGCCAAGGTGACATCTGGGAGGACCCGGACACCTTCGACATCCATCGGCCCAACGCCAACCGCCACATCTCGTTCGGCAAGGGTGTGCACTATTGCCTCGGCGCCAAGTTCGCCAAGTTCGAGACCCAGCTGGTCATCGAAACGTTGGCCGAACACCTTCCTTCGCTTCGCCTCACCGACCAGGACTTCGGCTACTTTCCCAACATCACGTTTCGCGGACCCAACGAGCTCCACGTGGCCTGGGAAGGCTGAACGGTTGACCACTTCACCCGCCTCGCCCACTGAGCCAAGCAAACCATGGCGAGCCCTCAGCCATTTGGGGGCCGGAATTCCAGCCCCGATCCGCTCGGCTCTGGTCCTCGCCCTCATCTATCTGTTCCTGGTCGGCGTCTCGTCGCTCGAGGCCGGCATCAAGATCATGGGCGCCGACACCCAGGAACGACTCTTCTCGACCGTGTCCAATCCCATCGCCGGACTGTCGGTGGGAATCCTTGGCACTGTCCTCGTCCAGTCCTCGTCCGCCAGCACATCGGTCATCGTGGGCCTGGTGGCCTCCGGGGCCCTGGGGGTGGACGCCGCAGTTCCCATGGTGATGGGCGCCAACATCGGCACCACGGTCACGAACACACTGGTCTCACTGGCCCATGTCCGTCAATCGGCCGAGTTCAAGCGGGCCTTCGCGGCGGCCACGGTGCACGACTTCTTCAACGTTCTCGCCGTATTGGTCCTCCTCCCGCTCGAAGTTGTCTTCGGCCTCATCAGTGGCATCGCCGAGGCCGCGAGCGAGCTGCTCGTCGGGTCGGCGGGGACCGAATGGAAGAGCCCGGTCAAGGCCTGGGTGAAAGAGCCCGTCGGCTGGCTGGAAGGCGCCTGGGCGATGACCGATGCGGCTCAGACCCTCCTCGGCACGCTCATGGTCATCAGCGGGTTGATCATCATTCTGTTGGCGCTCACGTTCATCACCAAGAACATGCGAACCCTGGTGGCCGATCGGGTGGAGCGATCGGTCAACGCCATCCTGGGCAAGGGAGGGGGAGCGGTCGCCATGGCCCTCGGCGTGGTCATCACCATCGCCGTGCAGTCCTCGAGCATCACAACGTCGATCCTCATCCCGCTGTCCGCGGCCGGGGTGATCGCGCTCCGCAACGCCTACCCGATCACGCTCGGAGCCAATGTCGGCACGACCATCACGGCCCTGCTCGCGGCGCTGGCCGCCTCGCGGCCCGAAGCGCTTACCGTAGGATTGGCCCACACCACGTTCAACGTCGCGGGCATCATAGTGCTCTATGTCATTCCCTTCGCTCGTGATGTTCCGGTCCGCCTAGCCGAGGGTCTGGCGGAAATCGCCGCCAGACAACGGACGTGGGCCGCCGCTTATGTCATGGGCGCGTTCATCATCGTTCCGCTGATCGGCGTAACAGTGCTTGGTTGAGAGGCCCAATCCCATGGTCATGTCATTTTTCCGCAAAGGTTCAGACTCGGTGGGCTTAGAGTCCGTCGAGACCCGGTCGATCGCCATGCTCGGCGACGCCCGACACTCCTTCGACCTCGCCAACACGGCGTTGCTCACCGACGCGGTTCCCGACCGCATCGCCGAAGACATTCGCAGCACCGACCAGCGGATCAACCAGGCCGAGCAAGATCTTCGCTCCGAGCTGGTGGTTCACGTCAGCGTGCAGGGCACCGCTGACATCGCATCGGTTCTGGGCTTGATCCTGTTGTTGAAGAAGATCGAGCGCATCGGCGACCAGGCGAAGAACATCCTCGACCTGGCCGAGAGCGGGGTTTCTCTGGCCGACGCCGAGGACATCGCCGAGCTCCGCGCCGAGAACCAGGAGGTATCCGAGCTGTACGGCGAGGCGGGCGCGTTGCTCGCCGACCCCGAGACGCACCGAGCCGAAAAATTTGTCACCCGCGTCACCGAGCTCATCGCCATCTACCAAACGAAGATCGACAGCTACATGTTCTCGGACCGACCGGGCCGTGAGGTGGTCCCGAGAGCGATCTACTACCGCTATCTCAAGCGCATCGTGGCCAACCTGCGCGGCATCGTCGGCGTCGCGCTCAATCCTCTCCCCCATATCGACTATCTCGATGAGGGCGCGACCGACACCGACGACTGACGCGCTTCAGGTGCTGCCCTCGGCGGCGCGGTCGATGCCCTGCGCAAGAATCAGGTCTTCGTGGAGCTCCATCCAGATGTCGTGATAGCTGTCGCACATCACTCCGGTCAGGCCTTTCGGGTCCCCCGCCTCGACCCTTCGCCGGGCAGCGCTGAGCCGGGCGGGATAGGGCGCGGTCCACACCAGCACCGCCCCCATCGACCCCACGACGTCGAGCGCCTTGTCGTCGTGTTCGACCAGGCGAGCGATGATGCCCGCGTCGTAGCCGGCATCGGTGTGGTCGTTCGGCTCACCATCGCGCACCTGCCAGTCGGTGCAGAGCTGTTTGAAACCGGTGTTGAGGGCGAGGAACTCCTCGTACCGCAGATCGCGGAGGTCGATGCCCTCCAGCGCCTGCTGCAGGGAGTGATGGTGGGCGGCCCGTCCGTCGTTGGTGATGGCCCACAGATCCCGCGCCTCGATGTGCTGGGCGAGGTCAGCTTCGACCAGCGACCGCAGCACCGCTTCGAGCGGCGTGGGGTCGCCATCGACCATTCCGGCCAGGGTTTCGGCCGTCGCCATACCCTTGATGCGCAGCGCATGCAGGACCTCGAACGGCACCTCAGATTCCGCGACCGCAGGCCGGTTCTCGGCTTGAGGATCCCGCCCGCTCAGCGCAGCTGCCCACCCCTGCGCCGTTGTGACCTCGGGCGCCACCTGGGTGGCCGTCACCTTCGCACCCCTCAGCAGCTGCCCGGAGGCACCATCGACGGTCACGATCTCGCCCTGCTCGACCCGCCCTCCCGGTCCGACGAGAGCGTCCGCGGTCAGGGTGACACCGGCGGCGCCGACCACCGCCGGGAGCCCCCAGGAGCGGGCAACGACCGCGGCGTGGCTCACGATCCCGCCCAAGGTGGTGATCAGACCCTTGGCGGCGGCCATCCCGTAAACATCGCCCGGTGAGGTCTCCCGTCGGGCGAGCACCACGTCCACCCCGGCGGCCCCCAACCGAACCGCCTCGTCCACGTCCATACACAGGACACCCGAACCACGACCAGGTGACGCCCCGATACCCGTGGCGATGACCTCGAGCAGGTCGCCCCCTCCTGACTCAGGTGTCAGATCGAGCTGCGGTGGGTCATCGAAGAAGGGCTCGCACCGCCGCACCGCCTCGGCCCGATCGACCGGAAAGCCTGGGTCCTCGGCCATGTCGATGGCCATCCGGAACATGGCGATCGGGCTGCGTTTACCCCGACGGGCCTGGAGCATCCACAAGGTGCCGCGCTCGACGGTGAACTCGATGTCCACCATGTCCGCGTAGTGGGATTCCAACACGGTGGCGATGCGTTCCAGCTCGGCCCACGCAGCAGGCCAGCGCCCGGACATCTCGACCAGGGGTTGCGTGACATGGTCACCGGCGACGACGTCCTCGCCCTGAGCGCAGGCCATGAAGTCCCCCATCAGCCCCTTGTGGCCCGTTGAGGGATGGCGGGTGAAGGCCACCCCGGTGCCCGAATCCGGGCCGAGGTTGCCGAACACCATGGCCTGAACCGTGGCTGCGGTCCCCAAACCGTGATCGATGCCCTCGATCTCCCGGTATCGTCGCGCCCGATCGGTGTTCCAGCTCTCGAACACGGAGCGCACCGCGGCAAGGACTTGTTGGCGGGGTTCGGCCGGAACGGTGAAACCGGCCGCGGCGAGCAACGCCGCCGCGTCGGATGGGCTCGAGGCCCTTCGCATCGCCGCGATGACGTCCTGGGGGGCGCCCTGCACGGTCTGGGCGAAGCTGATCAGCGCCCGCAGGTGAGTATCGGCGGCAAACGCCGGATCTCCCGTGAGGTTGGCCAGGGCCTGTTCCACCACCGAGCTCATGCCGACGTTGAGCACAGAATCCATCATCCCTGGCATCGACACCTCGGCCCCGGACCGGACGCTGACCAAAAGGGGGTGTTCGCCGTGCCCGAGCGCTTTGCCCGTGACACCTTCCAAATCGCGCAGGCCGGTCACTATGGCGTCTTCCAGACCCGGGCTCCAGCCGTCGGCCAGAAACCCCCGGGCCGCAAAGGTACTCAGCGTGAATCCGGGGGGAACCGGTAGGCCGATCCGAGACATCAGGGCCAGACCCGCACCCTTTCCGCCGAGCAGCCTGGTCAAGGCATCGGTGGAGGCTGAACCCGCCCTGCCGGCGGAGGCTGAACCCGCCCTGCCGGCGGAGGCTGAACCCGCCCTGCCGGCGGAGGCTGAACCCGGCCCGCCCCCGAAGGCGTGAGCGAGCGGCGCGTCGGATGACTCGTCCATGGGTTGGCTCCCCCGTTCATGCTGGCCGGTTCGGGCCGTTCGGTCGCCCTGAGGGTGCCGAACTCGTCACATCGAGGCTAGTTGCGCGACGGAACCGGCGCGCCCCGGTCCATCGTGTCGGGCGTGCTCCCCGACGCGGCGACCGCCGCCGGCGAACCAGGGCTTGTCACCCATCTCATCGGTGCCACTGTTTCTTCCCGCCGCCGCGGTCGCCGTCAATGTCGGGGCTTTGATGAGTCACGCTGTGATCGTCACTTGTGAGTTGGCCATCCCCTGTGTGGTCGCGGTCGAGAGTGCCACCGAGCGTCTGGAGACGGGAATGACCGTGGAGGTCGACGGAACGGCCGGAACGGTCACGGTCATCGACGACTGACCGCCCAGAACGGTGGCGTAGCTCACCTCGACAGGGTGGACGACTGGAACAGGGTGGTTCGGCTCGATGCGATCCCTAGTGTCCCTAGTGCCCCTGGTGTCGCCCCACGGTCATTCCGTGGGAAGATGCTGGCCGCGTGAATTCCCTCGGCGCCAACACCCGTGTCGTCCTCGCGACGAGAGACTTTGTATGCGGGGGCGCGCCCGCGCCGATCGGCGACCAGAACCCGGGCCATGGGCCTGCGAGCTAAGCCACCTCCTACGATCATGCTCTGTTCGCCACGAGAACGCTGACATGCACGCTCTCAACAACGGGTCGTCGAGCCTGCCGCCCCACCTGCGGTGGCGCGACGCGGCCCGAAACATTGCCCTGCTCGGGTTCCTGTGGGTCATTTATTCGATCGTCCGATCGCTCGGCAACAGCGACACCGACATCGCGGTCCAGAACGCTCAGTCGCTGCTCCACTGGCAGGCCAGCCGGGGTCTCGCCTTTGAGGCCTCGATCCAGGCCGCGGTGCGCTCCGAGATGGTGTTCATCGCCGCCAACGCCTACTACCTCCTGCATTTTCCGGTGACCGTCGGCCTACTCGGATGGACCTTTTTTCGGGATCGGACCCGAAGCTTCGGACCGTTCAGAAACGCCCTCGTGCTGGCCACGGCCATCGGACTCACCCTCCACCTGGTCTTTCCGCTCGCCCCTCCCCGCATGCTCGACGGCTTCCTCGATACCGGCGCGATCTTCGGTCCTGACCCTTACGCCCTCCCCGGCAGCGACGCGGCCAATCAGTTCGCGGCCATGCCGTCCATGCACGTGACATGGGCCGTGCTCGTCGCACTCACCTTGGCCTGGTCGAGGAGAGCCTCGCTCCGGCGCTGGGTCCCATGGATCCATCCGACGTTCACCGTGCTCGCCGTGGTCATCACCGCCAATCACTATGTATCCGACGCCGTTGTCGGCGCCACCATCGCCATCGTCTCGTGGACCATCGTCAACCGGAGGACAAAGGTGGTCACTCGCAAGAGTCCTCCAGCCGTCTCGATCACCGATACCGCAACACCACCTCCGCGAGCGACCTCTAACCCATGAGTTCGTCCGGCGACATCACCTCGACCACCGATGTCTCCCGCACGGTGTACGCGACCGACAACTCCGTGTACCAGATCGAACCGGCGCAAGTCGCCGCCCCGAGATCCGCGGCCGACGTCGAGGATCTGCTGCGCCGAAACCACGCGGCCGGCGCCCCTTCTCCGGTGGTAGCCCGCGGGGCCGGCACCGGCACCAACGGCCAAAGTCTCACCGACGGCATCCTCGTCGACATGAAACGGTTCTGCCATCGGGTGGTGTCCGTCGACACCGAGCGTCGAACCGCCGTTGTCGAACCGGGGGTGGTCACCGCCGAGCTGAATGCCCTGCTCGCTCCCCAAGGCTTGCATTGGGCCCCGCACACCTCAACGCTCAACCGGGCCACGGTCGGGGGCATGATCTCGACGGACGCCGCCGGGAAGGGCTCGCTCGTTCACGGCCGCGCGCATCGCCATGTGATCGCACTCGACGTGTTGTTGAACGACGGCACGCCCTGGCGGGCCGAGGCCGTGTCGGTCGCCGAAGCCGAACGGCGGGCCGCGGGAACCGGTCGCAGCGCTACGCTCTGGCGCTCCCTCCTCGCTTTGAAGATCGACGAGCACAGCGAGCTCGAGCTACCCGAGCTGGCCCGTGGCTTCTCCGGGTATGGCATCGACCGGTTCCGTCGCGATGGGCTCATCGACCCCGTCGCGTTGCTCGTCGGGGCCGAGGGCACCCTCGCGATCATCACCGCCGCGACGCTGCGACTTACCCCGTTGCCCGCTCACACCCGGCTGGTCGTGGCGAGCTATCCGTCGTTCCGCGAGGCGCTCACCGACGCGGTCGAGCTTCGGGATACGAACCCGACCGCCATCGAGACCTTCGACGAACGCACCCTCCAACAGGGGCGCTCGTCCCCGGGTTGGCCGGCGCTCGGCGCGGTCGTCGGCGACCACGACGGGTCGGTGCTGTTACTGGAGTACTCCGGCGCGTCCGAACCCGACCTCGACCCGGTGGCTGAAGCACTGTCGAGGACCGGTCGTAGCATCGCCTGGCAGACCCTGACCGACCCCGCCATCCGAGCTGACGCGTGGAAGGTGCGCGCCGACGCGGTGGGGTTGCTCGCCAAGCTGGAGGTGGGGGCACCCGAGCGTTCAGCCCGGCCGACGGCGTTCGTCGAGGACTGTGCGGTGCCGGTCGATGCAATGGTTGAGTTCATCTCGGCCTATCGGGCGGTGCTCGACTCCTTTGGGGTCGAGTACGGGATGTTCGGCCATGCCGATGTCGGGTGTGTCCATGTTCGGCCCGCGCTGGACACAACGGACCCGGCCGACGAGCAGCTCATACGCGACATCACCGACCGGGTCGTCGCCCTCGTCGCCGAACACGGGGGCGTGCTGTGGGGCGAACATGGTCGCGGCTTTCGGGGCGAGTCGGTCGAGACCTTTCTTTCCCCTTCCACGATCGGGTTGATGCGCCAGATCAAGTCGGCCTTCGATGCCGAGGACCTGTTGAACCCGGGCAAGCTGTACCGGCCCGCAGATGTGGATGAGCCCATCCGCGCCCTGGACGACGTACCGCTGCGCGGTCACGCCAACCGGACCGTGCCGGTGGAGATCCGCCGTCAGTTCGCGTCAGCCTTTGCCTGCAACGGCAATGGGCTGTGCCATCACTATGACGCCGCCGAGGTCATGTGTCCCTCCTACAAGGCCACGCGCGACCCGGCCCTGTCCCCCAAGGGCCGCTCGGACCTGCTCCGGGAATGGCTGCGCCGACGCGAAGACCATTCCGACGCCGGGTTCGGCGACCTCCTCGCCGAGAACCTCGATCAATGCCTCTCCTGTTCGGCGTGCACAGGGCGATGTCCCGTCGAGGTCGACATCCCCGAGATGAAGTCCCGGTTTCTCGCCGACTACTACTCTTCGCGGCGTCGCCCACCGGCCCATATCGCGCTCAGCCGTTTCGAGCAACTGGCCGCGCAAGGTGCACGGCTGGCGGGACCGGCCCGACTCGGCGCCCCGCTCGCCGGTCGCCTGCTGGGGTTGGTGGACCTGCCGGTGCCCGAGCGTCGCCGACCGAGCTCGATCCCACCCTTCGATCCCGCGTCGTCCCACGCGGCACTCGTCCTGTTGCCGGACGTGTTCACCTCCGTGTTGGAACCGGACACCCTCGAACAGGCGGGCCGTGTGCTGAGCCGTCTGGGTTACTCGGTCCACCAAGCCCCATTCCTCCCGTCGGGGAAGTATGACCATGTCAAGGGGCGGCGCCGCGCCTTCGCCCGCGCCGCGCGGGCCCAAGCGGAGCTCATCGAGTCCATCCTGTCGGCCGGCGCCACCCCTGTCGCGATCGAGCCGGCCACCGGGTTGTTGCACCAGCACGAGTACCCCACCATCCACGATGGATACCCGACCGGAGTGCGCCATGTCATCGACATGATCGCCGAGCGGGCCGATCGGCTGGCGGGCCCGTCGGGGTCCCGAGGGCCGGTGACGGTACTGGGGCACTGCACCGAACGCGCCACCCGCCCCCAGGCGCTGACGACCTGGCGGTCGGTGCTCGAGACCGTCGGCCATGAGGTGGCCACTCCGAACCTCGGGTGCTGTGGCATGGCCGGAATATTTGGCCACGAGCGAGCGAACCAGTCTCTCTCCCGGTCGGTCTGGGAACTGTCCTGGGCCAGACAGTTCGATACGGACGGACCCCTGACGGCAACCGGCTATTCGTGCCGCTCCCAAACCCTGCGCATGGTCGGCGTCTCCCTCGCCCATCCCCTGCACCTGATCTGACCACCGCGGGCCGGCCGCTGACACGGGGAAGCGCAAGACGAAGAGGCTAGGGTCGCGCCGACGACACGGCGAAAGGATGCCTCGCATGCGCTTCACGGACGGACCCCGCATGGACAAGGACGTCTACATCGGTGCCTCACCTGAGACCGTGTGGGCGATCTGCACGGATCTGCCTCGCTTCGGGGAGTGGAGCCCCGAGAACCGGGGTGGTGAATGGACCGACGGCGCCACGGGCCCGGCCCTCGGCGCTCGCTTCCTCGGGCGCCAGGAGCATCCGGGCCGAGGCGAATGGGAGACGACCTGCACCGTGTCCACCTTCGTGCCCCAACAAGAGCTTGCCTGGGCGTTGGGCGAGCTGGACGACCCGGGCGCGGTCTGGGGTTTCAGCCTCACCCCCGAGGGTGACGGAACCCGGTTACGCCAACACGTGCAGATGGGCCCCGGCCCGTCCGGCATCACCGAGGTCATCAAGGCGCTGCCCGACAAGGAGGAGCGCATCATCGAGCGACGACTCCGGGAATACGAGGCAGGCCTCAGTGCCGTGCTCGCCGGCATCAAGGCCACGGCCGAGGCCGAGGCCTAGGCCCCCCGAGGCCATTTACTGGCTCACCGGGTTTCGGGGCGGAACCGTTCGTGATCACAGAGCTGGGAGGCCACGCTCGCCAGCGCGTCGGCCAGCGCCACGGTCTGCTCGGCATCGAGATGATCGAATATCAAACGTTGCACATCTTCGACATGGAGCGGGGCAATACGTTTGAGCCGTTCCTGGCCGGCGTCGGTCAGGGTGGCGTTCTTCGCCCGGCGGTCCTCGGGGTCTTCGGTGATGTCGATGTCTCCCCGGGCGACGAGGCGCCGCAGCCGGTGGGTCAGGCGGCTCTGTGACGTGTTGGCCAGATCGGCGAGATGGCTGAGCCGGAGGGTGCGATCGGGCGCTTCGGCCAGGCTGACGAGGATGCCGTACTGCACGGTCAACAGATCGTGGGCCTTGAAGGTGCGCTCCATCTCCGGAATGGCCCGGTTGAGCACGACGAGTATGCCTTGCCACGCCTGCTGTTGTGTCTCGTCGAGCCATCGCGGTTCGGTCATCGGCCACCTTCGTCGTTGACGTCCCAGCCCGAGCGGCATACGGTGGCTTACCAATATAGTTGATTGAACCATCAACTACCCATCAGGCTGGCATGGTCGTGCCGCAGGCCACCTGCCTCAGGCCGACCGGCAATTGACCGGATTCCGTGGCCGGCCCGGGGTCGTGTGGGCTCCCTTCGCGACCAGCGCCTCATTTTCGGGGGGAATCCCGGTCAGGTCGCTCGCCGCTCTGGCGTTTCTCATCGAAATCACGACACGGAGCCCGCCGTCATCGCTGTCCTCCAGGGTGAGGCTCCCTCCGGAGGCCTTGGCCAGCGTCTGGGCGATGGCCA
>Ga0316190_10000265_pt1 | contig 35413 bp, 34 predicted proteins | sample Eddworburrow2_MG_FD_204929 | JGI IMG/M metagenome (GOLD analysis project Ga0316190, IMG submission 204929) | Coastal sediment microbial communities from Maine, United States - Eddy worm burrow 2 | ecosystem: Environmental > Aquatic > Marine > Coastal > Sediment | place: USA: Maine | collected... | reverse complement strand
TGAAGGCCACCAATAGCATGGCCATGTTCCCGCCAGAATTGGGCAAACCATTTGAAGATGCGGAAAAACTAAGGCTTCGATTGCAGGAAAGGGGATTTGATGCAATTATAACTGTGGCCATTATTGATATCGAAGCTGAAAGATATGTGGGGCCTGAGAAAACTTATGTGCCTCTGGTTTATTACAACCGGTTTACAAACTACTATCAACGCACGGAAATACTGGTTTATAAACCAGGTTATTTCTCCCTTAAAACAAGGTACTTCCTGGAGACAAATATCTACGAGCTTAAAGCCGGGAGATTAATATGGTCAGGCAGATCCACCGTTTTTGATCCCCAGGATGTGGAAAGATTTGTCCCCCGCTATTCGAAAAAGCTATTTAGAGAATTACAAATAACGGGCATCATTGCCAATTGATTCAGGATATTATATCATAAACATCTAAAAACTATAGAAATGAAGTTTACAAAATTTGTACTTGTTTTTGCACTTGCATTTTCCATTACAGTCCCTGGAATCACGCAGAATACGCTTTCTAAAATAATTAAGAACGGAGAGATTCGAATTGGAATGACCGGGAATCAGCCTCCTTATAGTATGAAAACGAAAACTGACAGGTTGATGGGTTATGAAGTAGACCTGGCCACAATTCTAGCCGAGAGCATGGGCGTAAAACTAAATATGGTTGAATTGCCATTTTCTGAATTAATGCCGGCACTCCAGAATGGAAAAATCGATGCTGTCATGTCAGGCATGACGATAACTCCGGAACGAAATATGAAAGCGCTTTTTGCAGGCCCATATACACTGTCAGGAAAGTCTATTCTTACCAAATCAAAAGTGCTTGCTCAAATATCCGAAGCAGAAGAGGCAAACTTAAAAAAGTATAAAATTACCTGCTTGAAAGGCTCAACCAGTGAAAGATTTGTTCGTGCATTTATGCCGAACACAGAAATTATTCCAGTGGAAAATTATGATACAGGTGTGGACATGGTATTGAATGACCAGGCCGATGCGCTGGTCGCGGATGTTGCTATTTGTTTGGTGACCTTATTGCGTTACCAGGACGAGGGGCTCGTAACCCTGGAAGAACCGTTGACCATTGAACCCATTGGTATGGCCTTACCCTCAGGTGATCCGCAGTTTCTTAATCTGGTTGAGAATTATCTGTCCGCGCTTGAATTATATGGTGCTTTGGAATTACTGGATCAACTATGGTTTGAAGATGGGCAGTGGATTCTGAATATGAAGTAAGAGCTATTCATATGGCTTGTTTTTTATAGAAAGCACAAAACTAAAAGGTCAGGCGCCGGGCTCGTTAATTCTGCATTATATTCGCCAAATTGCAATACACAACTGATAGAGTGGTCTAATACTATAAATGCTTCCTTATTAAGCCTTTTATGCAAGAGCGTGTAATCAAAATCATTCTGCCTGAAGAGTTTAAGGATCCAGCACTGGAATTACTAGATGCTGATGAGAGTATATTTTACTGGTTGGAAGAGTCCAATTCAACCAATGTTGTGATCAGTATACTCGTAGATTCCGGTCAGACAGAGAAGCTGATGGACAATTTTGAAAGAAGATTTGGTGGCACTGAAGACTTCAAGCTCATCGTATTGCCTGTAGAGGCATCCCTGCCAAGAAAGAAGGAAGAAGAAAAACCGGTCTCGGAGCCAAAGGTAAAGGCGAAGCAAAAAAAGTCCATGAGGATCAGCCGGGAAGAATTGTATGCCGATATAGTGGGGAGTACCAAAATGTCGAATATCTACCTCATATTTGTAGTACTTTCCACTATAGTGGCTGCCATTGGTCTGATGAGGGATAATGTGGCCGTTATCATTGGAGCCATGGTTATTGCCCCGTTTTTAGGACCCAGTGTAGCCCTGGCCCTTTCCGCTACCCTGGGGGATAATAAGTTAAGGAATGATGCCCTCAAGGCTACAATTGTTGGATTTTCACTGGTCATTTTTTTATCAGCCTTTATCGGCTATTTATTTGCCGTGGATCCCGGCATTCCTGAAATTGCCTCCCGTACCCAGGCTGGAATACCTGATATTCTGCTTGCCCTGGCTTCAGGGGCCGCAGGTGTCCTTGCGTTTACCACAGGTGCACCCGCAGTGGTTATAGGTGTTATGGTAGCAGTTGCATTGTTGCCTCCTTTGACTGTATTTGGCCTGCTCATGGGAAGCGGAGAATACAACCTTGCCATGGGCGCATTTCTTGTGTTCCTGACCAATATCATTTGCATTAATCTCGCAGGTGTCACTACATTCCTTCTACAGGGAGTAAGTCCCCGTAGCTGGTGGGAAGCAAAAAAAGCAAAAAAGGCAACCCGGAAAACGCTGGCTACCTGGACAATTACTTTGGGCTTCCTGATTGTAGTCATCCTGCTCTGGAGCAACTAGGAAGAAAGCGCCAGTAGCCTGAATCAAGACTGAACGCTGTAAAAAATGAGCATTTTATTTGCCCCAAAAAGTATCTGTTAACTTTTTTGATGACAACCCAAGGTATTTATTCACCTCTGTAGTGCTTCCAAAAACTACTTTTCTTTCCATGGACCTGGTTCAACCAAACATGATACATCCCATGCTCTCCAAGATCTTGCCAATCCTCGATTTCTACACCAAGAAGGTCAAGCTTCCTAAGGTATTTTGCGGCATGAGGATAGGCCTTGTAGAACTTCCTTTCAAGTATGGATTCCAGCAATGCTCTGTAAATTACATATGCAGCCAGCATCCTGGCCTCTGACTCCATAACTTTTGCCATTGGCAATAGGGTTTCATAGTAGTATCCATTCAGAGTCTGGGCACCCGCCTTGGCCAGAATACATATTTCAGCCTCATCGAATTTCCTAACATCAATAAGAAATTTAATATCAGAATAATCTGTTTTCCCATCTTCTATGATAAAACCGGCCTCATCATCAATTACCTGCTCCCTTTTCTCCTCTCCAATCACTTTCAAAAGCGAATCAAGTGTATGCAGATTTCTGTTTTTTCTGAATGAGATCCAGGCCAATTCCGCCTCCCTTTGTGAATCGCCCAAGCGTCCGTATATCTCCTGAAGAATTTCACGCCTCTCCCTATCCATGAAAGTCTCATTGGAAGAAATCTTGTTAATCCACTCCAAAGCTTTCTTGGGAAATCCTGATTCCAGGTATACTCTCCCAATATCAATACAACTTGAGACTCCAAGATCTTCCGTTGATTGCAATCTAATTCTCTCGAAAAGCTCGGCATTTCCAGTTTGCCTCGCCAGAGATTCGATAGCCCTGAAATAGTGGCTCTTTTGATATTCATCCTCCGCTTCCTCTGACAATAATTCGAAAAGATGGATGGCATTATTTGTAGCCTCTTCTCCCAGCATCTCCAGTCCCTTGTCAATCAATCCTTCCCTTACACTAAATGGATCATTTGAGAAGGTTCTAATCATCAGGTCAAGAACCTGGTATTTATCCGTGCATCGGGAAGCATACTGGGTAAATAAATTACGTGCTCCATATCTGTAAACATCACCGATATAACCGAAGGAATCATCACAATTCCCAAATACAGCCTGGTCGGTTTCGAGAAACGAGGCAATTAAAGACATTCCAACACCAGGATCAGGTTTTGCCTGTTCCAGATCTTCAAGTAAATGGTCCAGCTCAGCTGCGAAACTCTTTGATTCCTTCCTAGGAATAAACCTTTTTCTCCGCTTCAGGCCGGCGATTTTTCTCCTGAAACTTTTGATGATATCATCTGGTTCACTGATAAGCCGATTGATCAATCGCTCTGCTATTTCATCATGTTCTGCAATTTTTATTAAGGCATCAGCAAGAATCTCTGAATCCAATCTGACCAACTTATTCCTTTTTTCATCTCCCATAGCTGCAAATTTACCTATATAATGTGAAACCAAGCTCCCAAAGTGGGTAGATAGGTGGGTAGAAGAATAAATCAATATAAAGATATATCCTTTTGAAATCTAGGATATTATCGCCATAATTGAGGGTGCTGGCAGGCAGAAGGGTGGGTAGAAAAAGAAACGCACCATTGCTGGTGCGTCGGACCAAAGATGCTATCTTTAGTGCTGTTATAGTGATACAAAAATAGATACAAAATCAATACCAAACAAATCATCGATCGCACAAACTTCTATATTGATGGATTCAACCTTTATTTCGGGATTAACAGTAAAGGCTGGAATAGTCTCAAATGGCTTGATGTAAAATCTTTGGCGGCAAACCTGTTGAAGCCACACCAATCTCTTGAAGAGGTTCACTACTTTACGGCACGGGTGAGAAACGCCCCTGACAAGGAGAAGAGACAAAATACATATCTTGAAGCACTACAGGAGCATTCTGAAATCAATATCACTTTTGGTAGATTTCAACCGAATGTCATTACCTGCTATAGCTGTGGTCATTCATATTCCTCACCCAATGAGAAAATGACTGATGTAAACATTGCTAGCAGGATGTTAGTAGATTCTTTTCAGGATAAATTCGATACAGCATTCTTAATCTCAGGGGATACGGATTTGATTCCCCCCATCCGAGAAATAAAATCTCTGTTTTCAGAGAAAAGAATTATCGTGGCGTTTCCACCAGGAAGACATAATATCAGTCTACAAAAGGTGGCTCATGCAAGTTTCACTATTGGAAGAAAGAAACTCCTGGATAGCCAGTTGCCAGAAGAAGTAGCCAAATCAGATGGCTATATCCTAAAGCGACCTCCTGAATGGTCTTAATCATTCAGGAATATTCCAAAATTGCCCCAAAATAAAACCGCTAAATACCTGCTTATTAGGTATTTAGCGGTTATATGAGGTCGGTAGCGGATTCGAACCGCTGTAACTGGTTTTGCAGACCAGCGCCTAGCCACTCGGCAAACCGACCATTGTCTTCATTCTTAGCGCAAAATTAGTAAAAAAATTTACTTCAGTTTCAGAATCCCACCTATGTGATTCCACGAGAGGATAAGCTAAGTTCTAGACTGATCAAATTGAAGAGGGACCTGCCTTGGAGAGATTCTGAAAAACAGTACTTTTATGTAAATGATGGGAGTGAATAAGATCAACAAAGGGGCTGTCATCGGTATAGACCTGGGAGGCACCAAGTTATCCGCGGCACTTTTCACAACAGAGGGTGAAATCCTACATAGAACCGGGCTTCTTCTCGAAGGTACAGCAGGCACCGGTGTTGGATCCTTGGTGACGAATCTGGTTCTTGAACACCTTGAATATGCCAGAGGAAATAACTTCCACGTCGATTCGGTGGGGATTTGCGTACCCGGCATCAGCAATCAGGCAGATCAAACGGTATGGGCGCCCAATATTCAGGGATGGGAGGCATATCCCCTCCACCTGCAGGTTTGTGATGCCCTCAATGATCCCAGCATACAAGTTTTCATTGAGAGCGACAGATCTTGCTCCATCCTTGGGGAAATGTGGAAAGGAAACGCACTAAACTGCAGGAACGCCATATTCATGGCCGTGGGAACAGGTATTGGGATCGGGATTGTAGCAGATGGGCGAATCATCAATGGGGCAAATGGAATTGCCGGAGCCGTAGGATGGCTGGCGCTCGATCGTCCCTATTCACAGGACTATGATCCCTGTGGTCATTTTGAGTACCATGCCTCAGGTCCGGGCATTGCCAGGGGTGCAGAAAGGCTGTTAAGCGCGGGTGCCGGAAGTGTATACCTCCTTGAAGGCCACATAACAACCTTTGATGTTTTTGCCGCGTACAGTAAAAGTGATCCGGTGGCAATGAAGGTGATAGAAGAGTGCATTGAATTATGGGGCATGGCTGTGGCCAACCTGGTCAGCATTTTTAATCCAGAGAAAATTATTTTTGGAGGAGGTGTCTTTGGGCCGGCCGTCCAGTTTCTTGACAGAATCCACAATGAAGCCAGGAAGTGGGCACAACCCATCAGCATAGAGAAGGTAAGACTGGAAGGAACGGCACTGAAGGGCGACACAGGCTTGTACGGTGCAGGCTACCTTGCACTGAAAAATCAATTCAAGTTTTGAGGATGAAGTCCGGGAATGGAACTTATAATCACAATTTGCTATTCCTTGCCGCAAGCATGGGCATGCTTCTGTTTGGGATTGTGTTGATTTCTTTGGGTTCAATTCTGCCTCATTTAAGAGATCTTTTTAAGCTTTCAGATCTAGCCACTGGTTCACTTCTCTCTTTGTTGCCATTGGGCATATTGATCGGGTCTCTGGTATTCGGCCCGGTGGTGGACCGTTATGGTTATAAAATTCTGCTTCTGGTCAGCGGACTGCTGATTTTTGCCGGCCTGGAAGGTATTGCCCTCACCAGCAATCTGACGCTCCTTCGTATTTCCATTGTATTTATCGGATTAGGTGGAGGAGCCATCAACGGTGGTGTCAATGCACTGGTGGCCGATACAGCCGAAGGCGACAGAGGGGCCAGGTTGAGTCTGCTTGGGGTCTTTTTCGGGATTGGCGCCCTGGGAGTACCCAGCCTTTTGGGGATTTTGAACAATGTTCTCTCCTATGAAAAAATCCTCTTCTGGATCGGAATCTCAGTGTGGCTGCCAATGATTCTATTCCTGCTTATAAGTTTCCCGCCTCCTAAACATCCCCAGGGATTTCCTATCAGAGAGGCCACAAAACTATTTAAGGATCCATGGATCCTCCTTACAGGTTTTGTATTGTTTATTCAGAGTGGAATGGAGGGTCTGGCCAACAACTGGAGTACTACTTTCCTGCAGGAAAACAAGGATTTTATCAATCAGCATGCCCTGTTCAGTTTGAGTTGCCTGGTGGCGGGAATGACTGCAACCAGGCTGATACTGGGCTGGGCCCTGCACCATGTGCGGTCCAAGCTGGTCCTGGTGGGGAGCATAGGGCTTTCCATTTCCGCTTCCCTGATTCTCCTGCTGACTGAGTCGCATGTTGCCACCTATGCGGGGATGGCCATCCTGGGTGCGGGACTGGCAGCATGTTTCCCGGTGGTGATGGGCTATGTAACCAACAGGTACAAGAGCTTAAGCGGTACCGCATTAAGCATGGTCCTGGTCCTGGCCCTGTTGGGAAACATGATTATAAATTATGGGATGGGCAGCCTTGCCAATGCATATGGGACAGGGATCATGCCGGCCATTCTGGCCGGGGGGATTTTCCTGCAACTCTTCCTGCTCTTGCTCGTCCTGAAGCGAAACAGCTAATCGAAGCCAACAACTTGTAACAACTAAAACATACAAAAATGCTAGCAAAACAGTGGTTGAAAAATGCGATGGACGTGATGAATACCATCGAATCCAGTCAGATGGAAAATATACAGAAAGCAGCCCTGCTCATGGCCGACACCATAGAGAAGGAACGCTGGGTCCATACATTTGGGTGTGGGCACGCAACACTGCCCATTGAGGAAATGTATCCCAGAATAGGGGGATTTGTCGGCTTTCACCCCATGATCGAACTTCCCCTGACTTTCTTTACCAATGTCGTGGGAGGAATGAGCGTTCAGCAATTCGTATTTCTGGAGAGAGTGGAAGGATATGGCAATGAGATCATGAAGGGATGGAACTTTGACAAACATGATTGCATATGGATGTTTTCTCATACCGGGATTAATGCAGTGAACATTGATGTGGCCCTGGAGGCCAGGTCCTTAGGAATGAAAGTCATTGTCTACGGATCTGCCGCTGAAGCAGAAGGTAAAAAGACCCGGCACAGTTGTGGCAAAACCTTGTTTGAGCTTGCAGACATTGTGGTGGACACCTGTGTTCCGGCCAATGATGCCTCTGTGCCCTTAAAGAATCACGTGGATAAGGTGGGGCCGGTTTCAACCATGGGTTTTATCACCACGGTGTGGATGACTGTTACCACTGTAGCAGAAATACTGGCTGAAAGGGGCGTGAAACTGTTTATTCACCCCTCCCACAACATCCCAGGTGACACCACTGCCCACGATAGACTCGAAGAGGCTTTGGGAGAATACAAAAAAAGGATCAGGGGAGTGTAAAGTAGTAATAACAATTACTTCTGTTTCAGAAGCCAGGCAATGCGGTCCCAGGATAAAGCATAGTGAAGGATCAGAACAGCTCCATAGATTAAAGCCGGCAGGGAATGGCCCAGATCAAAGAGCATCCAGGTGGCTGCCCCAAACAGGATCAGTTCCAGCACCAGGCGGACCGCGCCGGAGGTTGGCACAACAGTTTTTCCTGAACGGCTGGGATCGTCTCGTACGGCAAAAACACCCCAGAGCACTGCAAATAGAAGAGGCAAAAGAATAGCCAGTAAGATTCTTATGCCTGTCTCAGATTGGTGATAGCCCCATTTGGCAAAGGAGAGGATTCCCACAAATTCCAGGAGAAATCTGACTACACTGTTCAAAGGGTGCTTTGACATAGTTTCTTCAATTCTTACCTCTATAACAAATCAACTCATCAATGGTTAAAAACCACTTACCGATAAATCTTGCAGGATCACCGATTTACGCTGGATTCATGATGCATTTCGCCGTAGATTTGTTTAATGATCTGGTACATCCTTATATCGCTGCTTCTTCTATTCCTATTGTGGCTATTGCTGGTGCCAGTTATCATTTATACCAATACAGACAGGAACCGCTATCTCCTGACCTTGCCAGGCATTTTCAGGGCGGTCGTGGTTCCGAAAGATGGCTTGTTCCATATCAGGGGCTGGATACTTTTCATCCCTTTTAAGTTCAATCCCTTCAAACCAAGGAAAAAGAAGGAAAGGAAAAAGCCCAGGGGTAAAAAGAAAATTAAATGGCGATCAGGGAATATCCGGATGATGAGGGGAGCCATGCGTGCTTTTCGGGTTAAAAAGCTGGAGGCGGACATTGACACAGACGATTTCACCCTGAATGCCTGGCTTGTGCCGGCCTTCTCCATGGTAAACGGAGAGAATATTAAGCTACAGGTCAACTTCGAGGGCCATCAATCCCTGCTGCTGGATCTGCGGCTTACACTGGGAGCCTTGCTTTGGATCATTATCACAACTAAATACAAATCTTTTACAAACCATTAAATCATAAGGTTATGAATATCAACATTGAAAGTTTACTCGACAAGGTGTCTGGCCATGTAAAAACTCTGGCCAGTACCGAAACCATCCTGGGAGAGGAATTCAAATTGGGTGAGTTCACCTGCAGGCCTGTAATCAAGATAGGAACCGGCTTTGGCAGCGGTGCTGGAGACGGTGATGACCCTAAAGGTAAAGCAACAGGTGGTGGTGGTGGAGCAGGTGCCGGTATAGGTGTTACTCCCGTGGGATTCCTTACTACCAAGGGGGATGAGATCTACTTTATCCCTGCAGACAAGAAGTCTGCACTCTCTTCACTCATTGAACAGGTGCCCGACCTGGTGGAAAAGGTGGCTGATATGAAAAACAATGAAGAGAAGAAAGAAGAGAAAAAGGAAGAGAAGAAAAGCAGCAAATAAGCAAAGCTGCATTGACTCTTTTTCAGTGATCCCTCATGCTATGGGAGCAGTAGCGTGGGGGATTTGCTGTTTCAATGCTTACCCGGTGCCGGCATAGGTTTTGATGGCCTCATTGATTAACTTTATAGCTATGAAAACTCTAGGCATAAGTTTGATGTTGGGAGCAGTCCTGTTGGCCATGACCCATACAGGATGCAAACCTGAACCAGAGCTTCAGTTAACCGACGAAAAGCTGCTGGACCTGGTTCAACACCAGACCTTTAAATACTTCTACGATTTTGCTCATCCTAGCTCGGGCATGGCCCTGGAGCGTAACACCTCGGCCGATATAGTCACCTCAGGAGGATCGGGCTTTGGGGTGATGGCACTGATTGTGGGAATGGAACGCGGATTCATTACCCGCCAGGAGGGTATGGAGAAGTTGACCCGAATTATCGATTTCCTGGAGACCTGTGACAGCTACCATGGGGTATGGCCCCACTGGCTCAACGGGGCTACAGGAGAAGTGGTTCCCTTCAGCCCTAAGGATAATGGGGCCGATCTGGTGGAGACCGCCTTTATGGTGCAGGGACTGATCACTCTGAGACAGTATCTGAATGAAAAAGTGGCCTCGGAGAATGCTCTTATTTCACGGATCAATGATCTCTGGCAGCAGGTGGAGTGGGACTGGTTTACCCAGGGAGGACAGGAGGTGCTCTACTGGCACTGGTCGCCCGAATTTGCCTGGGAAATGAATCACGCCATCCGTGGGCACAACGAAACTCTGATAGTTTATGTGCTGGCAGCTTCTTCACCCACCCATCCCATTGATTCCCTGGTCTACCACCATGGATATGCCAGGAACGGGGATATTGTGAACGACACGCCCTACTTTGGCATTGATCTGCCACTGGGGGAAGATTTTGGCGGACCGCTTTTCTTTTCGCACTACTCCTTTTTGGGGCTCGATCCCAGGAACCTGGAGGACCTCTATGCCAATTACTGGGAACAGAATGTAAATCACAGCCTGATTAACCGGCAGCATTGCATCCAGAATCCCAACAACTATAAAGGGTATGGCCCCGCTTGCTGGGGACTGACCGCCAGTGACAACCAACAGGGATACAGCGCCCATTCTCCCACCAACGACCTGGGTGTTATCACTCCCACCGCAGCCATCTCTTCCATCCCCTACACCCCGGCACATTCCCTCCAGGCCATCCGCCATTTTTACTATGAATATGGGGACAGTCTATGGGGTGAATATGGTTTCCACGATGCCTTTAACCTCAGCGAGAACTGGTGGGCCTCTTCCTACCTGGCCATCGACCAGGGACCCATTGTGGTAATGATCGAAAATTACCGTACAGGCTTGTTATGGGATCTCTTTATGTCCGCTCCCGAAGTGCAAACGGGACTCACAAAGCTTGGCTTTACATTTTAGGTACTGAAGAAAATTTCTTAACTTCTCTCAACAATCCCTTCTGGATCTGGTTATTGAGTTAATCTTAAACCTATAAATAATACTATGGAAAAATTTCAGGAAATTCTAGCAAAAGTGTATGAACTGCTCGTCACCTACGGAATGAAATTCGTCATGGCCATCGTGGTCCTGGTGGTGGGTCTTATCGTGATCAAGTGGATCTCCAAAGCCCTGGTTCGTTTTATGAGAAAAGGAAATGTAAACGAATCGCTGATTCCCTTTCTCAAATCTCTGACCAACATTCTGCTCAAGGCTATGCTGGTGATCAGCGTGATGGGCATGGTCGGCATACAAATGACCTCCTTTATTGCTGTATTAGGTGCCGCCGGTCTGGCTGTGGGTTTGGCCCTTCAGGGAACCCTTCAGAACTTTGCAGGTGGAGTGATGATCCTTCTATTCAAACCCTACGAGGTGGGACATTTCATCGAAGCACAGGGCTATATGGGAAGCGTTAAAGAGATACAAATCTTCACCACCGTACTCACCACGCCCGACAATCGAAAGGTGATTATCCCAAATTCTCCCCTGGCCACAGGATCCATCACTAATTTCTCGGCCATGCCCATCCGGCGGATCGATTTCGCCTTTGGGATCGGGTACAGCGATGACATTGATAAGGCCAAGGAGATCCTTTTGAAAATGGCTGAGAAGGACGATCGCGTATTGAAAGATGAAAATCCTCCTGAGGTGATGGTAGAATCACTAGGTGATAGCTCCGTGAACCTGAAGCTCAGGACCTGGGTGAAGTCAGAAGACTACTGGACACTGTGGTTCGATACCACCGAAGCAGTGAAGAAGCAGTTTGATGCTGCCGGCATATCCATTCCTTTCCCCCAGCAGGATGTACACCTTTACAATCATAAAGGTTAATACTATAAAGTAAATCCAAGATTGATATACCAGATGGGGTTCCAGATATCTGTTCTGGAACCCAGGTATATCGATAGGGGTCCCACCGGCGACTTATAGGTAAATCCAGCACCTGCCCCCATATACCGTCCTTCCTTACTGAAGGACAAAAACTCATCAATAAAGGTTTTGAAATCGTCACCCACAAAAAGGAAGTTGAACAGGGCCGACACATATAGATTGGGTAAGGGCTTGACCTGAATGGCCACCTTCTCTTTCACATAATTGCCCTGAAGCAGTTCATGACTATGCAAACCCACAAAGGCTACCTGATTCTCTCTCAGCATGTACCGATACCCCCCCATATAAAAATTATCTGTAAAGGGTTTTTCATTGTCTGAGATACCCATGGAGAATTCCAAATTGAGCGAAACCTTTTTTCCCAGGCGGAAATAAGACTCATAATCTGCTGTCAGGTGCCCGTAAGGATTCATGATTTCACTCTCCGTGTTCTCCAGACCCAGGCTGTCTGGAAAATCGTACTGGGTAATAAAATTTGTGGTGAAGGCCTGCCTGTATTTAAAATGTATCCGGGTACCCCTGGTGGGATAGAGATAAGAATCGAAAGTATTTAGCTCGTAGCTGAAAGCCAACTCGGGACCCCTGAAAGTAAAGTTATCCAGGTACTCCAGTTCGGGCAGTACTTCCTTTATATTGGCTGAAAGCCGGGCAGAAACATCCCGATAATAAAAATCAAGCCCCAGATAGTGATTGACCCCCAGGTGTTGTTTCATACCGATTCCTCCACTAAGAGAAGTACGGACATAGTTCCCGATATCCACATCGTTTGAATAGAAGGGGAGTTTCTCTCTGGCACCATTAAAGAATAAAGAAGCAATGAAATTCCTTTTTTTGCCCAGATGGATATCGTAGTACGTCCGAAGCTGTGGATTACCGCTGATATCTCCGGTAACAGCAAACCTCGAACCTTCAATGAGCGAATTAAGGTGAGTATAATTCAGGATCAGACCCGGACCAAAAGTATTGTCGTAATGAAGGGCCACTTTAAGGGTTGAACTGGACTTTTCCTTGATCCTGAAAACCAATCGTTTCCCTTTCTCCATGTCCTCAAAATAATACTCAATTTTATCGAAAAACAGCGTTCCAAACAACCTGTCTATGCCCTCATTTAATTCTTCCGAAGTAAGCCAATGTCCGGATTCAATGCCCGATTTTGCAGTCATAAACCGTGCCAGGGAAGGGCTCGCTCCCAGCACTTCGATGTCCTCGATCAGAAGAGAGTCATTGTTTAGCAATTGGCTTCTTTCCGGCGGCGTGCCCAGGTTGTTTATTGAATCGGCCAGGGCCCCCAAGAGGTCTATCTGTGCCCGGGCAGCTTCTTCGCCCAGGTTCATGATCTCCACCCCACTGGTAAAATCGGAGGGCCCGTAGCCCTCCAAATCGGGCACGATCATATAATCTACCAGAGGGATCTGCGAGGCTACATCATGGGCACCCGCCAGAAGGGAGGTCCGGGTGATAACACTGGTCAGGGAGCGTAGCTGCTCGGGTTTCATCTCACGGTCGAAACCCACATATATCCCGATGATAATATCCGCCCCCATGTCGATGGCTTCCTGCACCGGGAAATTACGCACCACACCCCCATCCACCAGGATGTGGGAGGAATCCCTGATTACGGCCGTAAATACACTGGGAATGGCCATGCTGGCGCGCATGGCCGAGCTTAGATCCCCGGATTTCATTTCCACCTTCTCGCCCCTAAGGATATCTGTACCTATGCAGGTAAAGGGGTAGGGAAACTCATGGAAATCATCCACACCGGCCTGTCTCCAGGAGAGTTCTGAAAAAAGTTCTGAAAGCTTTTGCCCCTCTATCAGTCCGGCTGGAAGCTCCGGTTTGCCATCGTAGATGGGCATCTGAAGCAGGAAGCGTTGATACTCATGCTTTCTGCTCATGAGTACCTGGTTGGAAGGAATCTCGTTGGTGAGCACCGTGCTCCAGTCAACGTTTTCAATAATTTCGGAAATCTCGCTGGCCGAATACCCAATGGCATAAAGTCCGCCCATGATGCTTCCCATGGATGTTCCTGTGATGTAATCGGGCTCCAGACCCACCTCCTCCAGCACCTTAAGCACCCCCACGTGAGCCATTCCCTTGGCTCCTCCTCCGCTGAATACATATCCTATTTTAGGACGAGTGCCCGGAGCGGACTGACTGAAAACAAGCTGTGGGATGAAACAAAGTGCTAAAAAAATAAGATAGGCTCTGAAATGTCTCATAGGTCTTTTGGGATACTCCTTTAATGACTGCAAGTAGTAATAATGCAATTCAAGCAAGATTGTTCACTTAAACAAGGATTAATGCTTTCCTGACCAGTTGTCCCTCAGAGTCACCGTCCGGTTAAATACCAGTTTGTCGGCGGTGCTGTCCGGATCCACATTGAAATAACCCAGTCTCTGAAACTGAAACTGATCCAGGGGCTTTGCACCTTCCAGGGAGGGCTCCACATAGCCGGTGATCACCTTCAGTGAATCAGGATTCAGGAAGTCCACCGGGCTCTTATCTTTGTGGCCCGCCGGATCGGGATCGCTAAAAAGCCGGTCGTACAACCTGACCTCTGCTTCGATAGCATGTTTGGCCGATACCCAGTGCAGGGTACCCTTTACCTTTCGGCCGGCTTCGGGACCTCCGCTTCGGGTAGCCTCATCGTAGGTGCAGTACACCTCGGTAACCTCTCCCTTCTCATCCTTTTTATAATCCTCGCATTTGATGATGTAGGCCGATTTGAGCCTTACCTCGCGTCCGGGACCCAGGCGGAAGAATTTCTTAGGAGGATCTTCCATGAAATCCTCTTTCTCGATATAGATCTCCCTGGAAAAGGGAATGGTGCGACTACCCATGGATTCATCCTCCGGATTGTTGATGGTCTCCATATCCTCGCTGCGGTCCTTCGGGTAATTGGTGATGATCAGTTTCAGGGGATTGAGTACGGCCATGACCCTGGGGGCTTTCTTATTCAGATCCTCCCTCACAGCATATTCAAGCAATCCCACATCGTTTTGGGCCATAACCTTGGTATATCCAATGCTGTCGTTGAAGTTTCGGATCGATTCGGGGGTAAAGCCCCTGCGGCGAAGGCCGGTAAGAGTAGGCATCCGTGGATCGTCCCAACCCTTCACATGTCCCTCCTTCACCAGCTTGAGAAGCACCCTTTTGCTGAGTACTGTGTAACTCAGGTTGAGCCGGTTGAATTCGGTTTGCCGGGGCCTGTAATCGTTATTTTTTAGATGCTCCACCAACCAGTCATAAAGGGGTCTGTGCACTTCGAATTCGAGGGTACAGAGCGAGTGGGTTACTCCTTCAAAGAAGTCCGATTGCCCATGGGCAAAGTCATACATGGGATATACCTTCCAGGTGTCGCCGGTGCGATGATGGGGATGGAAAAGGATGCGGTAGATGACCGGATCGCGCATGTGCATGTTGGGAGAAGCCATATCGACCTTTGCCCTCAGCACCCTGGAACCTTCGGGGAATTCCCCGGCATTCATCCGTTGAAATAAGTCCAGATTCTCCTCCACCGATCGATCCCGGTAAGGACTATGTGTACCTGCCTCGGTAGGAGTGCCTTTCTGGCTGGCCATCTCTTCGGAGGACTGATCGTCCACATAGGCAAGCCCATTTTTAATGAGTTCTATGGCAAAATCAAACAGCTTTCCAAAGTAATCGGAAGCATAATATTCCCTGTCTTCCCAATCAAAGCCCAACCAAAGAATGTCCTCCTTGATGGAATCCACATACTCTACATCCTCCTTGGTGGGATTGGTATCGTCAAAGCGGAGATTGCATTTTCCTCCATATTTTTCAGCTATGCCAAAATCGAGACAGATTGCCTTAGCGTGTCCAATATGCAGGTATCCATTGGGCTCTGGCGGGAAGCGGGTATGAACCTTTCCATTGTCCCTGCCGTTTCGCAAATCCTCCTCCACCATGGCCTCAATAAAATTGAGACTCTTCTTTTCACCCTGATCTTCTTTATGCTCTGTCATGTTTCGGTCCTTTTAAGCCCCACAAAATTAGCAATTCTGCGGAACAAAAAGGCACCCTGTTTTTGCCCCTCATATTTACTCCACTGTCATGGAATCGGCCGGATTGGCCGTGGCCGCCTTATAGGACTGATAACTGACCGTAAGAGCCGTGGGCAAAAGGATCAGGAGGATGGTCCATAGGAAGACCAGCGAACCCATTTCATAGCGATAAACATAGTTCTGCAGCCAGTCCGTCATAAGGAACCAGACTGCCGGAATTGACAAGGCAAAGGAAATCAGGATGAGTACCAGGAACTCCCAGGAAATGATCCTCAGGATTCTTGCAATACTGGCCCCGAAAACTTTCCGGATTCCTACCTCCTTGGTTCTTCGCTCTGTGGTATAGGAGGCCAGTCCGAACAGGCCCAGGCAGGCAATGATAATGATCAGTACGGTGAATCCGGCAAAGACTGCCCGCCGGTTCCTGTCGTTGCTGAACTGTTCCATGAAATCGTCCTGGAGGAAGGAGTATTCAAAGGGTTTCCCGGGAAAGATCTCTTCCCATGTTTCGCCAATAAATGCCAGGGAGGCCTCGGCGTTCTCTTCTGCCAGTTTCACATACATCAGGGGGCTGTCCCGGCGGAACAGCAGCATTAAGGATTCCACCTCATTATACATGCCGGTCTGCTTGTAATCTTTCATCACCCCTATCACCCGGGCCATGATAAATCCTCCGTCTCCCAGCTGAACACGCTTGCCTATGGGCTCGTCCCAATTCATCCGTGCTGCCAGAGTTTCGTTGACGATTACCCCCGATAAGGTATCCCCTATAAAATCCAGTGAAAAATCCCTGCCCTCCACCATCTGAACCCCAAGGGTTTCCGTGAAATCCTGATCCACAAAGGCAAAATTGACCCCCCGGGACTCCATCCCGTTGGAGGTTTCCATCTCGAAAATGGTCTTTCCGGACCCACCCCCCAAAGGAACATTGGTCAATGCCACCTGTTCAATCCGCGGATTTTCCAGCAGTTTTTCCTTCAAGAGGCGCATGTTAGTGACGGGCTCGTTGTCGGGAATTTGCATTCCGACCACCCCTTCCATGTCCCAGCCCTGATCCTTATTCTGCATATAATCGAGCTGATTGATCACCACCAGGGTGCTGGCAATCATCACTCCCGCTATGGTAAACTGTATTACGGTAAGTACCTTTCTGAAAATCCCCCTGGAAGTGCCAGATTGGGTTACTCCCTTCATGACCATTACCGGTGAAAAGCGCGAAAGGAAGATGGCAGGGTAGGCCCCCCCGAGAATACCCACCATAATCATGATCCCGATCAGACTCAGGATGGCAATGGGCCTGCCCAGGATTTCCAGGGAAAAATCCTTCCCGGAAAGCAGATTGAGTTGGGGCAGAGTGATCATAATCAAGGCAATGCCCAGCACCATCGAAAAAAAGGTCAGCATGGTCGATTCAGCCAGGAACTGGGTAATCAGCAGGCGTCTGCTGGAACCAATTACCTTGCGCAGGCTGATTTCCTTGGCCCGCTTGGCCGACCGTGCGGTGGCCAGGTTGATGTAGTTCAGGGTGGCAATCAGCAAAAGAAAGAAAGCCACAATGCTGAAAATAATCACATACTGAATGCTTCCTGTGGGCTGGGGTTCTGAGGCATTGTCCGAATGAAGGTGTATATCTGTCACTTTCATCAGTTCATACTCAATGGTGATCCCGATGCTTTCGAATATGGTGGCCATGTAGCGCTCGTACATCTCCTTCATCTTCTCCTGGAGCTGTGCGGCATCTTCCCCCTCCTGGAGCAGCAGGTAGGTAGACACTCCGAATCCTCCCCAGCTTCCCATCTGTGCGGGAAGGCTGTTCCTCGATACCAGTCCGTCGAAAAGAATGTGGGAATTCCTGGGTACATCTTCGATTACGGCTGTTACTGTATGAATTTCCTCTCCCACTTTTAGGGTGTTACCAACAGCTTTCTCCCCACCAAAATAGCGAGCTGCCATGGTTTCGGTCAACACAATGGAATTGGGCTTATCCAGGGCCTCTTTGGTACTTCCTTCAATGCTTCTATAGGTGAATACATCAAAAAAGGTGGAGTCGGCGTAATAGACATCCTCTTCGGTGAATTCAATATCGCCGTTGATAAAGAGAGAGCGCTGGAAATTGATCAGGCGGGTAAAGCTCTCCACCTCCGGATAATCCTCCTTCACCTGGGGGGCAAAAGGGATTTGAGCCACTATCCAGGTGAATTCATCATCGGGTTCCGTAATGTGCGACTGCACCCGATAGATCCGCTCGCCATGCTCATGGTAACGGTCAAAACTCAGTTCATCCGAAACATAGAGAATCAGGAACAGGGCACTGGTGATACCCAGGGACATCCCCATGATATTCAGGAAACTGTAGCCAAATTTATGGGTGATATTTCGAAAGGCGTTTTTGACAAGGCTTTTGAACATGGGGATAGAATCAATTAATAGGCTGATTTTGCCGAAAAGTAAGCCAAGCTACTGACATTAAAAAGTTAAATAGTTTTAAATTTGTTAATGCCAGGTTAACAGAGATATGTACGATTATGGGAAAAATAATTATCGAGGCCATGGAGTTCTACGCTTTCCACGGCCATTACCAGGAGGAGCAGATAGTGGGGAACAGGTTCCTGGTGGACCTGGAGATGGAAACTGACCTGTCTACACCTGCCAGGTCCGACAAACTGGACGATGCGGTAAATTACCAGCAGGCCTACCAGATCATTAAAAATGAGATGCGTCGCACCAAATCAAACCTCCTGGAGAACATAGGGAAACGGATTCTGGACGCACTTTATGCAGACATGGTAGGCATTGAAAAAGCCACTATCCGGGTAAGGAAGCTAAATCCCCCCATGGGAGGGCCCATTAAATCGGTAGGCATTACCATGAGCCGGAAGCAGGGTGAATGAAAAGCTCAGCTTAGGCTACTTGATGATATAGCCGTACTTAAAAATCCGGGTATTGGTTGAACCCAGCTTTTCATACACGATATCGGGGTACTCGTATTCGTTGAGTCGAAGGTCATAGGTGTAATCAAACTCGGTCTCTTGCACCGATTTACTCACCATATTATTTACAAAGGACTCTCCGTTAAAGTAATACTGTAATCCACCGAAGGGGTGCTTGCTTTTATCGTAGGCCATGGTCAGATTCTCTGTTTCGCCCGTTTTGGGATTCAACTGGATACGGGAGATCAGGTTGCCTTCCATATCATACTCGTAGCTAAGGTTTCTGACATACTCCTCCTTGTGACCACCTGCCGAAATTTCATATTCTGATTCGCGGATCACCAGATTGCCGTTGTACTCCATTTCCACATATCCGGAATAGATAGAATCCAAAGGCTCCAGGTAAACATAATCCAGGTTGCGTGTCACCAGGTCCACTCTTTCCACCAGCGAACCGTCATACACAAACCACTTTTCCTCCTGGACCTTGGCATCCACTTTCATAATCCTTACTACTGAAAGCCGGTTGGAAGCATCGTATTCAAAATAGTGAGTCTGATGATTGCTCCAGGTTATATGATCAATCAGATCCGATTCGGGCACATAGTGAAAATCGGCGATGATCTTGGATGTCATTGATCCCTGTACCAGTGTAATGGTCATATTTACTGGCAGGCATATGGTCTCTATCTCCTCAGGAGCGCTGTCACAGGCAACAAGAGTGAAAAAGAGAGCTGCGATGGAAAATAAAGAAAAGGTTTTCATAGGGCTGGTTCGCTTTTATAGAATTTTACGCACGGAACCATGATGCGTTCAGATATTTCCATAAATGGACCTTATCTGTTGACGAACTGAAGGCTTACCAGTACGGGTAGATGGTCCGAAAAAAAGGCCCGGTCCCTGGAATCGGTCAGTGCCCCGTAGCGAAGCACCTCCACATCGTCCGAAACAAATACATAATCGATGCGCTCCCTGGGAGGATCATCGTAGCTAAATCCGTGGTAGGTGGCCACCGAGCTATAGGGTGCCAACTGGCTTACCTCATAAGAATCTTTCAGCTTGTTTGTAATCAGAGCGATGGGTTCGGATGAAGGTGGCAGGTTGAAATCGCCACACAATACCACCGGAGCCCTTCCTCCCGATATCTCCTCTATCTTTTTCAGTATCAGGCTGGCCGATTCTTTTCTTGCCTCATCACCGCGATGGTCAAAGTGTGTGTTGAACACGAAGAGTTCCTGTCCCGTACTCATCTCTGCCAGGTGCACCCAGCTGCAGACCCTCCTGCAAGCGGCATCCCATCCGAAGCTGCACTTCCCCGGAGTTTCAGAGAGCCAGAATGTGCCTCCCTCCAGTTTTTGAAATTTGCTGTGATTGTAAAAAACGGCTGAAAACTCACCCTCCCGGAGACCATCATCCCTTCCCACTCCTTCGTAGGTGAAATCGGGAAAAGCAGCTGCAAGATCATCCATCTGGTCTGGCAGGGCCTCCTGAACGCCAAAAATATCGGCTCGGTGGAACCTGAAAAGAGCAGCTACATCGTCTTTTCTGTGCGGCCAGGCATGATCACCGTCGCCGGAAGTGTTCATCCTGATGTTGTAGGTAATCAGTTCTACCGGCTCCTGGGCACTCAAACCCACAGCCCATATCCATATACATAATCCTATTAACGCTCTCATAAAATTATCTTTCTTTTCTCCTAACATATTTACGTTTAGCGAAGCTAAACTTCTTACGCTTGCCCAGCAAGCTAAACCGGCATATCCAACCAGAAATACTGTCCCATCCCTACACCAAATATCATCATGCCGAACAGACCATGGAGCACCGAGGAAAACAACACACTCCGGGTAAGCTGGTACATTCTGGCAAAATAGAGTCCTCCGATAAAGGTAAGGATCATGGAGACCGGATCATAATAGACTATATGCAAAAACGAAAAGGCGATCCCACTTGCCAGCACAAAGTGCCAGTCCCTTGGTAAAATCTGTGTATATCTTTTATACAGGAAGGTTCGGTAAATAATCTCCTGTCCAAAGGCCGAAAAGATCGGGTAGAAGAGACACATGCCCACAAATATCAAAGGATTGGCCCTGGGAAGATTGAAGAGATTCGCCCGCTCAAAAAAGTAGACATAGCCCAGGGATAAAAGGGTACATGCAAGCAGGATCAGTCCGTTCTTCAAGAGTGTGGATCGTGAGATCCCCCAGCTTACCAGCTCCTTCCATTGGAAATTGGTGGTGCGCCTCAACACCAGGAAAATGAAGAGAAGGACGGGGAGAATGATGATGCTGGGATGTATAAAGTCCTCGTCGAGATAGATGAAGAGGGGAATCCCAAAAAACAGGAGCACAAACTCCATCCAAATAAGGATCTTCTTACTCATCGCTTCAATCGCTTTTCAAGCTCCCTGGCAGTGGGGGTGATGGCCAATCCGCCCAATGCCGTGCACCTCAACTCATGGGGCAGGCTTCTACCCACCCTGTCCATGGTTTCCACCACCTCGTCCAGGGGAATTAGGGGATCGTAACCGGCCATGATCATGTTGGCGCAGGTGAGGGCATTGGCTGCAGCGCTTACATTTTTGCCCAGACAGGGAGCTTCCACCCTGGCTGCAATGGGATCGCAGATCATGCCAAGGGAATTCTGCAGGGCCATGGAGCCTGCGGCCATGCTCTGTTCCAGGCTTCCTCCTAAAAGTGTTACCAGGGCCGATGCCGCCATGCCTGCACCGGAACCACATTCGGCCTGACATCCGCCGATCTCGGCCGAAAAAGTAGAAGATCCTGCAATAAAAAGGCCCACCAGGCTGCCCGTTAGAAGGGCATTGACCACCTCCTTCTTCGAAAGGTTCAGGGAATCGGCCATACCCAGCACCGCTCCGGGAAAGGTGCCACACGATCCGGCCGTGGGAGCTGCCACAATAACTCCCATGGAGCTCTTCACCTCCATAAGAGCTGAAACATAGAGGGTGATCCTATGCAGGGCATCATCTTTGGAGAGATTTCCCTTCTCCAGTTCCGTTTTGTATGCTGGCGATTGGGAGCCAAAGATGCGGTCCTGGTACTCGGTGCCCTTCAGGCCAGTCTCAACAGCCTTACGCATTACTTTGTAGCTATGATCCATCAGGGACCTGACCTCTTCCCGTGAGATTCCTCCGCGGGCCGATTCATAGGCCAGAGCCACCTCCCAGGGTTTCTGAGGCTCAGAGGCATGGAAAATCATCATCTCCTTAGAGGTGCTGAAGGGTACCCTGTCCTTCCCCCTGGCAAGGATGGGCAGTACTGGCTGTATTATGTTCAGCCGAAGGATATCGGGGTGTATTCCAGTTTTTGCTATCCAATCCGGATCAGGTGCTTGAAAAGACCTCAGTTCCAAAAGAGCTTCATCGCCTTCATGCATGAGGGCCCTGTCAGCCCATAGGGCACTTTCACTGATCTCCTGAAGTACTTTAGTATCCTTGGCCCATAGAAGGGTTTCCATGCAATCGCCTTCAATGGAAACAGCTGTGCCATTGATCTCAAGTAGCCTGATCATACCACCCCCGGTGGAGACAGCCTCCACCCTGATCCTCTCATTTTGGTTCTGGAGTTCTACCTGGTAAAGGTTGGGAAGGCTTTTGCCGGAATCCCCGACCTCAAAGCAGATTTCGATGCCGGCATCTGCAAGGTGCTGGTCCAGATGGAGCAAACGGGGATCGTCCGCTTCAAATCCCAGAATTCCCCCCTTCATTCCCATGTCAGAACCCTGGCTTTCATGGGTGGTGGCCAGGGCATCGTTCTGGTCATAGTGTACCACCACCTTCCCAGGATCGCCCCCCATCAGGTCGCGACACATCCTGCCGATTCTCAGAGCCGCGGCACTATGCGAACTGGAGGGCCCCCTCATAATCGGACCTACCACATCGTTGAATATGCTGGGTATGTGCTTATTCATCCTTTTTTCATACTCTTAAAGGTTCTCCTTCCAGTATTTTGCCATGGTGCGACGGAGGTGAAGGCTGGTATTCTCTCTTTCCCTGATAGCGTGGGTACGCATGGGATAGGCCATCATATCAAACAATTTATCCTGTTTGATTAACTCATCCACCAGCATTTCAAAGCTCTGGTAATGTACATTGTCATCTGCTGTCCCGTGAATAAGGAGCAGCTTGCCTTCAAGCCCTGACGCATGGGTGATTGGGGATCCCTCACGGTATCCTTCCTTGTTTCCCCCGGGCAAACCCATATAACGTTCCTGGTAGGCCGTATCGTACAGTTTCTGGTGGGATATAAAAGCAATGGCAATCCCGGTTTTATAAATCATGGGATAGCGAAACATGCAGTTTAGAGTCATGGAACCTCCACCGCTCCAGCCCCATATTCCCACCCTGTCAGGATCTAAAAACGGATGGGTAGAAAGTATCTTTTGGGCAGCAGCAGCCTGGTCCTTTCCAGCCAGAACTCCTATCTGTTCATAGATGGATTTTCTCCAGGCCCTGCCCCTGGGAACATTGGTCCCCCGGTTATCCACACTGATTATCACATATCCCTGTTGTGCCAGGTACTGGTGCCACAGATCACCTCCCCCCCAGCTGTCCTGCACCGTGGATCCGGCCGGCTCGCCATAGACATAGAATATCACCGGGTAGGCTTTCCCGGGATCAAAACCAGCCGGTTTGATCATCCAGGCATCCAGCACCACCTCTCCAATATCGACCTTGAAGAACTCCTTGGGTGGAAGTCCCAGTCCGGTCATCTGCTCTTTAATGCCCTGGTTGTTCTCCATGGTCCTGAGTACTTTATGGGACTTCAGATCCACCAGCGAAATGACCGGGGGCGTCACCGCATTCTGAAAAGTGTGTAAGGCATACTTTGCATCGCCCGACATCAGATAGCTGTGCTGTCCGGATTGCTCTGCAGGAGAGATCCGCTCAGGCTTCCCTTTGCCGTCGAGGCGGCTCCGGTAAAGATAACGCTGAGTGAAATTATCGGGACAGGCAATGTAGTATACAAAGCCTGAACGGGGATTGATACTAACAAGCTCAACCACATCAAACTCCCCAGATGTGACCGGGGATATTTCCTTACCATCCCTGGAAATTCTATACAAATGACGCCAGCCATCCCTTTCACTGGTCCAGGTAAAGAACTTATTGCTCTCAAGCCAAACCAGGTCGTCATGTACATCCAGGAAAGCATCATCCGTTTCAGTGAGTATGTTCTCCAGGGACATGGATTCCAGGTTTCCGATCCAAACCTTATTGGTGTTTTGCAACCTGTTTAATTGTTGGATGATCACTTCATCGGCTTCCGGTACTACTTCCATTCTGACCAGGTAATGATTTCTTGGATCGCCCGGGATCTCAAACCAATGTGTGTCTCCTCCGCTGGATGAAACCACTCCGATCTTTACTGCCGAATTTGTGGTTCCCACCTTGGGGTAGGGGAAGGGCATGGGTTGGGAATAGATGGAATCCAGGTTATTGATCAAATAGAAGGTCCCGGTCCCTTCCGTATCGGAATGCCAGTAAACTATTTTTTCACCATCATTGCTCCAACGAAATCCGTCCCTGCAGGCGAATTCCTCTTCATAAACCCAGTCGAAAGTGCCATTTACAAAGCGATCTCCACCGTCCTCAGTGAGTTGAGTAATCGATGTGCTTCCCAGTTCCTCCACATAAATGTTGTGTGCACTCACATAGGCCACGCGTGAAGCATCGGGCGAAAACTTGGCAAACATCAGGGAGGAGACCGGAAGAGATCGGCCCAATCTGACCAGGCTGCCTGTTTCAAGATCCAGCACCCAGTAATCTCCACGAGTATGATATCTCCATACACGTTGGGTATTGGTAAACAACAAGAGCTTGCTGTTGTCGGCCGACCAAATGTAATCCCGGATCCGGAGTGGATCGGATTCTCCTTGGGGAACAAGCTGATCGGCCCCTACCAATACTGTTCTTTCTCCACTCTTTGCATTGTAGCGAATCACCTCGCTGCACCTTCTGTCAGGATTGTTCTCGAGGGTGGTGTAATTCTTTGAGTCCTCCAGCCATCGGACGGAACGGTAGTAAGAGGTCGGATAACTGTTATTCTTATAAATGTCTTCCAGGGTAAGTGCTCGTGATCCATCCTGACCGTTCACCCAGGTGGCCAGGGAAAAATAAAGTACTAAGGAAAAAGTGAACAAGTTTTTCATGGTGCTGGATTTATGCATAGCCTAAATATAAAGCAAAGTTTCCTAACTTACCTGACATGGAAGCCTCCAGCATCTATCGTTACGAGAAGTACAATTTCAGGATGTTTACTCCCCTTATGGCGCTGATGACCCTGATTTTTGTAATCTATGCCGAATACATAGGAGCAGGCATTTCTTTCGTGCTGGGTGTCCTCCTGGTTTTTTCCTACCAGGGGATCCTCATCGATGCTGTCAATAAGAGGTATTTGAAGTATGATCGTTTTCTGAGTTGGAAAATCGGCCACTGGGCAGAGCTCTCGAATCCTTCCTATGTAACCATCGTCAGAATTAACCTTAGCAGCAACAGGATCGGTCCTACGCCCATCGTCGTACCCCAGGATAAGAAGGGAGCAAGAGCTTTCAAAGTAAACCTGGTGGTGGAAGGCGATGAACGCTTCGTCAGCATATGCCGCGGATCCCACGATCGCATGATGGAAGAGGCGCTCACACTGGGCTCTCATCTCGGGATCAGGGTGCTGGATTACACCACCAGCGAAAAAAAGTGGATTCAGTAAAGATCTGTATATCTACCTCTTAATTAGATTTTCCAAAAAAATACCTCCTGGACTTGACTTGTATTCAAAATTTCTAGTACATTTGTACTATACATCTTGTTTAATACTAATTGATCAATATGGCGAACGTAGACAAATTACATGACGAACTCCTGGGTGCATGGGAAGAAACCTACAAGAAGGGCCAGCTGACCCTTTGGATCTTCCTTGCACTTAAGGAAGGACCCAAATATGTCTCAGGGCTGCAGGAATCCATCCAACGCTTTTCAAGGGGTACCATCAGCGCTGAGGACCAGAGTCTCTACCGTACCCTTCGTAAGTTTTACCATCTGAAGATGGTCGATTTCAGTGCCGGGAAAGGGCATAAGGGACCCGACCGGAAATATTACCACCTGACTCCCCTGGGTGAATCTCTTCTACACTCTTTTGTGGAGCGAAACATACTCCTCTTTTTTGAAGAGCCCCTCAGGGAACTGTTATTGAATTCATCCACCACTAAATAAACTTGACCATGAAAATAATATCTCGTAACCTACTGCTATTTGCATTTCTCCTCTTTGTATATACCCTCTTGTTCCGATTCGGACTGGGCCAACTGCTGACCGCTGAACTTTGGATCTGGGTAATTATCATTTCCGTGCTCTATGGGGGCATGATCTTCTTCACGGCCTGGACGACCGGAAAGAGAGATGGAATGGAAAATTTTCTCTTTGATGCCGGTTTCAGATGGAACCTGACCACCTTCTTAGTCTGGGGGATAGCTTCCGAAGCATGGTTCCTCCTGGAGCTTCATTCTGCCTATGAAAGCATCCGGGTTGTACATATCACACTGCTGATCTGGAGTGGATTCCTGCTGCTCCACTTTATCCTGTTCCTGATACTCCGCCGCAGAACCATCAAGGGGGTCCACAAGACAGACATCTTTGAATAGGGCCAAAAGAATCAAAGCCGCCTCATCGAACAGGATGAGACGGCTTCCAAATAGATCAGCTTCTTCTATTTGCTCTTGAACCAATATCCCACGGAAAAAAGCCATTGCTTAGGCCGGGGATCAAGAGTATATTCACTTAAATCGTCGGGTATGACCCTGCTCAGATCACTCAGCGGCCCTTCATACCTGAAATCCAGAGAAAGCTTCCACACGTCCACTCCGATTCCACCCTGCCAGGCCCAGGTAAAAGTCTCTTTATACAGAGCAGCATCAGCCTGTAGCACTTGAAAGTCACTGTTTTCTCCTACTACCAGGGAAGCCATAGGACCCAGGTTGAGCCTTACCGGTCCCAGTTTTGCTCCCACTAATACAGGGATATCAATCCGGTTGAACTTCACATTCAGAACCTCCGTGACTCCTCCGTCCACCACCTGTTTGACGCTTCCACCCCCGGCATTCCAGTAGAGTTCGGGCTGCACATAAACCATGGCTATTTTGATCCGGGTTTGCACTCCCAGGTGGTATCCCATCACACCGTCACCGGTCACCAGATCGTACACATCTGAGCCATCCTGAATGCCGGTAACATCAGAAATTTGTATGGATGAGAAACCCAGGCCAGCCTTAAGTCCCCAATTGAAGAGCTGTGCATCTGCCACCTGCACCAGGAAGAAGGATGCCACTAGAAATAATATAAACTTTTTCATAATTGTCTGGTTTTGGTTAACTGTCAGTTTAGCTATTAAACGGAAAGATAGATGCAATAGTTGCATAAAATCCAGTAAAAATGAAGGGCTTTATCAACAGGTATGACCCTACTGAATCAGGTCACGGATCACAATGGAGGCAAGGGTACAACCAAAAATAGCCGGAATATAAGAGATGGTACCCACTGTCGATTTCTTATTGGGCTCTCCTTCCACCGGAATAATCACTTCATTGGGAACCTGCTCTGTGGAGAAAACCACCTTAAATCCACCATGCACATCCAGCTTTCTCAGCTTTTTCCGCAGCAAATAGGCCAGCCTGCAATTGTTGGTTTCGCCAAAATCGGCCACTCTGATCTGGGAAGGATCCAATTTGCCTCCCGATCCCATGGAGCTGGTCAGTCTGAGTCCCCTTTGTACGGTGTGGTAAATCAGGTATATTTTGGGGCTAAGGGTATCGATGGCATCCACTACATAATCGAAGGGTTCCTGCAGGAGCTCCGGAATCCGGTCTTCTTTCACAAATTCTTTGATCACTGTAAGCTCCAGACCCGGATTGATGTCCTTCAGGCGCTCACCCATCACCCTGGCCTTCTCCTGGTCAAGGGTGCTGTGTAGGGCAGGAAGCTGCCTGTTGATGTTTCCCGGCTCAATGGTATCGGCATCGACAATAGTCATCTTTCCCACTCCACTCCGGCAAATCATTTCTGCTGCCATGGAACCTACGCCTCCCATTCCAGCCACCAATACCTTGGCTTTGCTGAGTTTGGCTGTTTTCTCTTCGCCAAGCAGCTGCAGGGTACGTTCCTGCCATCCCGGATGGGAAGCATTATACATTATTGGGTATTATTTAGATTTATCGAAGCGGCAAAGGTGAGCCTGTGCATTCTCGTAGATCTGAACCCGGAGATCGTCGACAGACACCCCTTTTACCTCTGCAGCAGCATGATAAATTTCCCTGATATCAAGCAGCCCTTCATCGGTCTCCAGGAAGAGTTTTTCCAGCGGGACCTTCAGCAGAGCCTCGACACTCTTGGAGTGTTCGCTGGCAATAGACTCACCGAAGGAAAGCATGAACCCGGCCTTTACCAGATCTTCGGCCATTTCTGTACTGCCATTGTAACCGTGGATAATCATGGAAACAATGGGTTGGTGCGATTTTGCAAACTCAATCATTTCATTGAAGGCCCTTACCACATGAAGCACTACGGGAAGATTCGCCGATTCAGCTATTTCCACCTGTTTTTCGAAAATTCTCATCTGGTCCTTCAGGGGTGCCTCGATGGATTTGTCCAGGCCAATTTCCCCAACTGCATATACACGGGGGTGTTTGGTGGCTTGTTTCACTTTTTCCAGGGTCTCCTCTTCATTCACTTTGCCCACGTTATAGGGGTGGAATCCTACCGAATAATATCCATGATCAATATCATCGGGAGGGAAATTCCTTGCAAAGAGATTCATCATCACCCATTCCTGGATGTTGTTGGCCTGGCGGTGTCCATGGATATTGATAAAGATCTTCTGGTCTGTCTTCATAAGGTCTTGTTCTTAACGGTTATCTTCAATCTGTTTGATCCCCTTTGCCATCCTGTCAAGTATCTCTTCCCTGCCCAGGAATGCGGCCAGGTCGAAGAGTCCAGGTCCCTTGGCTGCACCCACCAGCAGGAGCCTCCAGGCATTCATAATGGCCCCCATTCCCCATTCGTTTTCAGCAATGGTATTTTTCACTACAACTTCAACAGATTCTGGTGTGAAAGGTTCACAGGCCTTAAGGGCATCAGACAGGGCTTGCATTTTCTCTGGCGTATCTTCTTTCCATCGTTTCTTGATCACATCAGGATCATAAGCGTCGGGCGCATGGAAAAAGAACCAGGATTCGTCCCAGACTTCATGAATAAAATTGATCCTGGGTTTAATGATGGGTACAAGTACTGCGATCCTCTCTATTCCGACCTCCACCCCTGAGGAAAGCAAGACAGAATGAAAAGCCCTGTTCAGCTCACCTTCTTCCATCATCTGAATGTGCTGATGATTGAACCAAAGGGCTTTATCCGGATCGAAGCGGGAACCCGATTTCCCCACCTTTTCCAGTTGAAACTCCTTTACCAGCTCATCCAGGGTGAATAGCTCCTGCTCGGTTCCTGGATTCCAGCCCAAAAGGGCAAGCATGTTTACACAGGCCTGGGGCAGGTAACCTTCTTCCCGGTACCCCGGAGATATCTCGCCCGATTGAGGATCGTGCCACTCCAGGGGAAATACCGGAAATCCCCCCTTCTCTCCATCCCTTTTGCTCAGTTTTCCCTTTCCGGTAGGCTTCAGGATCAGTGGCAGATGAGCAAACCGGGGCATCAGGTGTTCCCATCCAAAAGCCCGGTAGAGCGAAACATGCAAGGGAAGGGAAGGCAGCCACTCTTCTCCCCTGATTACGTGTGAAATGGCCATGAGATTATCATCTACCACGTTGGCCAGGTGGTAGGTGGGCATGCCATCGGATTTAAACAATATTTTATCGTCCAGGGTTGAGCTGTTGACTACTAATTCTCCCCTCACCATATCATCCATATGGATTTCACGATCCGGCTCAAAGCGGAACCTGATCACAAAAGGTGTTCCGGAGGCAATCAGCCGATCTACTACTTCCTGCTCCAGGTTCAGAGAGTTGTTCAGAGAATCCCTCACCCGGGCATCGTAGACAAAGGTCTCGCCCTGAGACTCATGCTCCTTGCGCAGTGCTTCAAGTTCCTCGGGAGTATCAAAGGCATAGTAGGCCTCCCCCTTTTCCAAAAGTTGCTGGGCATATTTCCTGTACTGATCCTTTCGTTCCGACTGACGATAAGGCCCGAAACCGCCTCCCTGCCGGGGACCTTCATCGGGAAATAGTCCACACCATTCCAGGGCGTCCTGGATGTAATCTTCTGCACCTGCCACAAACCTGGTCTGGTCAGTATCTTCTATGCGAAGAATAAAGGAACCCCCGTTTTTCTTGGCAAAGAGATAGTTGAACAGGGCGGTCCTGAGACCGCCAATATGGAGGGGACCCGTGGGACTGGGTGCAAATCTCACCCTGAGGTTCTGGTTCACGTAAGGCATAATACTTTATGCTAAGCTGTTTGGACAAAGATAGAAAAAGGATGTTCTTTATCATTTTTTTTGGGAAGTAGAAACCCCTAATTTCGTATTCTTACTTAATTCCTGTTTTTCATGGACAATATCCTGGTAATTGGGGCTGCCGGACAAATCGGATCCGAATTGGTAATAGAACTTCGAAAGGCCTACGGCGGTGAACACGTATTTGCTACAGACATCAAGCAGGCTCCCCCGGATGTGGTGGAGGGCGGACCTTTCCAGATCCTGGATGTGATGGACGACAAGCAGTTGATCCATTTTATTATCCGGAACAAAATCAAGCAGATTTATCACCTGGCAGCGGTGCTCTCGGGGAATGCTGAAAAGCTTCCTACCCAGGCATGGAAAATCAACATGGAAAGCCTGATGAATATCCTGGAAGTGGCCAAAATGGTGGATGAAGTAAAGAAGGTTTTCTGGCCCAGTTCCATCGCCGTTTTCGGTCCCACTACCCCCCGTAACGAGACTCCCCAGCTTACCGTTATGGAACCGGTCACTGTATATGGGATCAGCAAACTGGCCGGAGAAAGGTGGTGCGATTACTATTTTAACAAATATGGAGTGGATGTGAGAAGTCTGCGCTACCCGGGTCTGATCTCATACAAAACAGAAGCAGGGGGAGGCACCACAGATTATGCAGTGGAAATTTTTTACCAGGCCATCCGGAACGGTTCCTATGCATGCTTCCTGAACAAAAATACCGCCTTACCCATGCTCTTTATGCCCGACGCCATCCAGGCTACCATTAAGTTGATGGAGGCCCACCGTTCAGAGCTAAGCATAAATTGTGCCTACAACCTGGGGGGAATGAGCATCACACCCGACCAGATTTACAGGGAGATCCGAAAAGAGATTCCTGATTTCAAGATCTCCTACCACCCTGATTTCCGCCAGGACATTGCCGATACCTGGCCTCAAAGCGTGGATGACTCACTGGCCCGGAAGGACTGGGGTTTTAAGCAGAATTATGACCTGGAGAGAATGTCGGGGATTATGCTAAAAGAAATACGAAACAAACTAAAATAAAAGAGATGTACGGTAAAATAAAGGAGCACCTGTCGGGCGAATTGGATAACATTCGCGATGCCGGATTGTTTAAATCTGAAAGGATCATTACCTCCTCTCAGGAGGCTGAAATCGAACTTGAAAGCGGTCAGAGGGTATTGAATTTTTGTGCCAACAATTATTTGGGCCTTTCCAACCATCCCGAGCTGGTTCAGGCTGCCAAAGATGCCCTGGATTCTCATGGATTTGGAATGTCGTCGGTGCGGTTTATCTGCGGGACCCAGGACCTGCATAAAACACTGGAACAAAAGATTGCTGCCTTCTTTGGAACCGAAGATACCATCCTCTACGCAGCCTGCTTTGATGCCAATGGAGGAGTGTTTGAGCCCTTGCTTACAGCAGAAGATGCCATTATCTCCGACTCATTGAATCACGCCTCCATCATCGATGGGGTCAGGCTCTGCAAGGCTCAGCGTTACCGCTACAACAATGCTGACATGGAGGATCTGGAGAAGCAGCTGGTGGCAGCCCAGGATCAACGCTTCAGAATCATAGTCACCGACGGGGTCTTCTCCATGGACGGAAATGTGCCGCCCCTGGACCAAATCTGTGAACTGGCCGAAAAATACGATGCCATGGTGATGGTGGATGAATGTCATTCGGCAGGAGTAGTAGGTGAAACCGGCAGGGGGGTGACCGAACTCTTTAACATTCGGGGGAAGGTGGATATCATTACCGGTACCCTGGGTAAGGCCTTCGGAGGGGCCATCGGGGGTTTTACCACCGGTAAAAAAGAGATTATTGAGATGCTTCGCCAGCGATCCAGGCCCTATCTCTTTTCCAACTCCCTTCTCCCCGCAGTGGTGGGTGCAGGAATCAGGATGTTCGATATGATGGATGAGACCTCTGAACTGCAAGTACAGCTTCATCGCAACACCGAATATTTCATGGAAAAGATGCAGGCAGCCGGATTTGATATCAAACCGACTCAATCGGCTATTTGCGCGGTAATGTTGTATGATGCCAAGCTCTCCCAGGAGTTTGCCACCAGGCTTCTGGACGAAGGAATTTATGTGATTGGCTTTTATTTTCCTGTGGTTCCGCGTGACCAGGCCCGCATCCGGGTTCAGCTCTCAGCGGCACATACACAAGAGCACCTCGATCTTGCCATCAAGGGATTTACAAAGGTTGGGAAAGAATTGGGAGTAATTAAGTAAGTCTCCGGCGGCGGTTCAGACCTGCGTCGGAAAGCACAAGAATAAACACGGCCACAAGAGCAGATACTACCCCAGTTGAGATTTTGACCTGTTTCATAAATTCAAGGTTGAGATTCAACTGTGGCAACTGCCAATCAGGAATAGGCACCGTTATACTGGATCCGAATAGTTCTCCACCCGGATCGGTGTAGATGATCGAGAGTACTACTACCGTAATAAGGAAAAGAATGACCATGATCCGGCCAACCCTGCCAATCAATGGCTTGTAAGGTTTGCTTAAGGGAATGGCTTCGATCTTATCCATCACTGCAGCCGTAAAGCTGTCAGGAGCCTGAGCAAGTCCCGATTCCCTGATAAGTTTCGATATGTGAGGATCTCTTTTCATTTTAAAGAATTGAAGATACTTCAGATTTTAGATTTTCACAGATTACCTGGTACATTTTTTTCCTGGACCTGTGTAGTTTTATTCGAATGTTGCTGCTGCTGAGCCCGGTAACCCCGGCTATTTCTTCCAAAGACAGCTCATCGTAATAAAAGAGAGTAACTACAACCGCATCGGTTTCAGCCAGAGATTCGATGGCTAGTCTCAGATATTTGCTGCGCTCTTCAGCAGAAATACTTTCCAGCCCGTTCATCTCCCCTTCATCCACTTCTCCCTCGGGAATATCATCCACCAGGTCGATCATTTTCACTTTTTTGCGGATCACGCTAATGCAGTGATTGTAAGCAATGCGGTATAACCATGTAGAGAACTTTGCCTTGGCCTGGAAGCTTCCGATGGAGCGAAATGCCTTCACGAAAACATCCTGGGCAGCCTCTTCGGCATCAGCTTCAGAGGTGAGCATGCGCAGGCAAACTGTAAAAACCATATCCTTGTGGGCATCAACCAGGGAACCAAAAGCTTCCTTGTCTCCATCCCTCACACGCTTGATAGTGTATTTTACCTCCTGTGCATCCATGCAATCATATGACGCGGGCTTTCGAAAAACGTTACACTTTATCTCTATTTTCTATTCTTCGACCCTATGTTAAATCATTATCGGTGAAAAAATACAACAATTTTGTAACATGGTTGCAAACCGAGACGTCAAAGAGGCACAAACAAATGTAAAACCAATTCTTACTATGATGGATGATTTTTTAATTGTATTAGTTATTTTCGCTGCCATTTTCGGAATCGTATTTGTGGTGGCCCAGGCCAGGAACCGAGAAAGAATGGCCATGATTGATAAAGGGGTGAATCCCAAGGATTTCATGACCGATCGCAGACCCAACTCCTATGGCATTTTGAAGTGGGCCCTCTTACTGGTGGGTGTTGGCTTCGGACTCTTTATCGGAAGCGTTCTGGAGACCTATACCAGTATCCATGAGGAACCGGCCTATTTCGCTGCTGCACTTTTCTTTGGCGGTGCAGGCCTCTTTGCTGCCTTTATGATTGCCAAGAATGCTGAAGACAAGAAAGAGTAATACCTCTACCCTCTAATACGTCCTTGAAAGGCCTTCTCTTCGGAGAGGGTCTTTTTTTGTGCTGTAAATTATAGTTCCCCCTCGATTGGTTCACAGGATAAGTAAAAAAAAGAGGCCCCCAACGGAGGCCTCTGAAAACAAACGGCGCTAAAAACTATCCGCATTTAGAATGACCGCAATCTGTACAGATCAGACAGCCCTCCTGGTAAATAAGATTATTGGAACTGCACTCTTCACAATGCTGGCCCGCTTTGGCCTTGGTACCGTCCGGTATGTATTTTTTCAATGACCTGACCACGCCAGCGCTCCAGGTATTGATCGATTCGTTGTCCAGCCTCAGGGAGCTGATCAGGTTGATGGCATCTACCACAGGCATGCCATGCCTCAGTACCCCTGAGATCAGCTTGGCATAGTTCCAGAACTCACTGTTGAACTGGTGCGACAAGCCTCCCATGGTCACCTTATACCCATATTTATCAACGTACTGAAAGTCATATCGCTTGGACCCGTCCTCGTTCTTGGTCTTTAAAATTTTACCCTGGGTCACTTTGGATGGAATGGGGAAGGTATCTTCTTCCTTGCGGCCGGTAAAGATCTCATAGGGTTTCTCGTCGAGCAAGCCGATAAAGGCGATCCAGTCTTCCTCATTGTTTTTAAAGCGAAGGATCTCAGCATCCAGTTCTCTGGGCCGCCTGATGGGAAATTGTGTTTCGGCATCTTTCTTCTTGTCGCTGGCCAGTAAGACTCCTGATCTCGATCCGTCGCGATACACCGTAACCCCTTTGCATCCACTTTCCCATGCTTTCACATAGAGTTCTCCCACCAGTTCTTCCTTGGCGTTGGAAGGAAGGTTAATGGTTACGCTGATAGAGTGATCGACCCATTTCTGGATGGCTCCCTGCATCTTCACCTTCTTCATCCAGTCCACATCGTTGGAGGTGGCCTTATGATAGGGTGAACGCTTCACCAGCTCTTCCACATCGCGGTCACTGAAATTCTTTACCTCTTCAGGATCCATGCCATTTACCTTGAGCCAGGTAAGGAAGTTGTGATGGAACACATTGTATTCTTCCCAGCTGTCGCCAATCTCATCGATGAAAGTCACATTGGCATCCTTGTCGTTGGGATTTACCTTGCGACGTCGCTTGTAGACAGGTAAGAAAACCGGCTCAATTCCGGAGGTGGTCTGGGTCATCAGGCTGGTGGTGCCTGTGGGTGCTATGGTGAGCAAGGAGATGTTCCTGCGGCCATGTTGTTTCATTTCTTCCAGGAGACCGGGATCTTCTTTTCCAAGCCTGTTTACAAAAGGATTCTCCTTTTCTTTGGCAAAATCAAACACCTCGAAGGGGCCCCTTTCCTTTGCCATATTTACAGACGAGCGGTAGGCCTCCAGGGCGAGGGTTTTGTGAACTTCCACCGAAAAATCGATGGCATTCTCACTGCCATATTGCA
>Ga0316190_10000264_pt1 | contig 35494 bp, 31 predicted proteins | sample Eddworburrow2_MG_FD_204929 | JGI IMG/M metagenome (GOLD analysis project Ga0316190, IMG submission 204929) | Coastal sediment microbial communities from Maine, United States - Eddy worm burrow 2 | ecosystem: Environmental > Aquatic > Marine > Coastal > Sediment | place: USA: Maine | collected... | reverse complement strand
CCAACCCCCTTCAAAGGGGGCTTAAAAAAAAGAGCGCCGGAGCCTTTTATTTTTGCTGGTATATTTTTGTTATTTTCCCTATGTAGGCGGCCAGATAAAGGGTGTCACTTTCTATTTCGATTCATTGTTTGCTTACTTTTTCTCCCTCGAAGAGGGCGTTTTGTTTATTTTCCCTCTTTGAAGGGGGCTTATTAAAAAAATGGCGCCTGAGGCTAAGTCGGTGCCTGTTATTTTTGCCGGCGCAGTTTAGCTGCTTTCCTGCCGAGTGGGGTGATTTGTTAATTTCACCGCTAAAAAAACTGCCTGAATATGATACTTTTCTATTCCCCCCTTTGAAGGGGGCAAGGGGGATGTCGCTCTTCAATCCAACTTATGATTCGCATCACAACCCCCTCTAAATTCTCCCGGGCGTCATGATCAAAAAAGCGTAAAAATGACACGCCGAAGGATTCGATTCTGGCCTGTCTGTCCGCATCTTTTTTGAGCGCCGCTTCGGAATTGTGGGTGATTCCGTCAATTTCTATAGCTAACATGAGTTCATGACAGTAAAAGTCGACGATGAGTCGGTCAATCGGGGTTTGCCGATGGAATTCGACGCCGAGGCGCTTTCTCCGTATCTCCTGCCACAGCAGTCTTTCTGCGACTGTTGCATTTTTGCGCAGTTCACGGGCAAGTTTTTTCAGGTGTGGTTTGTAAGGGATAATTTTGTTTTTGTTCATGAGTGAATCGCGATCGTTTTTGACATCCCCCCAACCCCCTTTGAAGGGGGCTTATTAAAAAAATGGCGCCTGAGGCTAAGTCGGTGCCTGTTGTTTTTGCCGGTTCAGTTCAGTTACCATTCCCTCCGAATGGGGCTTTGGGTCTATTTCCCCCTAAGGGGGCTTATTAGAAAAAATGATGGCTGAGGCGAGGTTGGTGCCTGTTATTTTTGCCGGCGCAGTTTAGCTGCTTTCCTGCCGAGTGGGGTGATTTGTTAATTTCACCGCTAAAAAAACTGCCTGAATATGATACTTTTCTATTCCCCCCTTTGAAGGGGGCAAGGGGGATGTTCTCAGATTTTCTGCCTGGCGGAGCAAACACAACAACGAAAACCCTTTACCCGCTGTCACTTTACCAGCCCCATCTTTTGCAAGGCTTTTGTAAGCGGTGCATCTTTGAGAAAGGCATTAATTTTGACAACCTCGGCAAAGAGCGCCATCGCTTTTTCCTTGTCATTGAGCTCATTGTTGTAAGTCATTGCCAGATTAAAAAGTGTACAAGCTTCGCCGCTTTTATCGCCGATTTCTCGTGAAATTTTTAGACTTTGTTCGAGGTAGTTGAGGGCTGTCGGATAGTCGCCTTGCGCATGTGCAGTTGCTGCGATATTATTGAGGGTTGTTCCTTCGCCGCTTTTATCGCCGTCAGCTTGATGTTTTTCAAGAGCCAAAGTATAACGCGGCAGCGCCTGGTCATATTTTCCAAACATATCGAGTATTAATCCCAGCCTGTTCAAAACAGGCGCTGCTGTTTGTTGGCCGAGTTTTTCGTAAATCCGTGCGGCATAATAAAAGGCGGTTTGAAAAAGAGATGCGCCATAATAGATGTGTGAAAGTGTGTTGCCGGCGCTCTGCAGGCGTTCTTTGGCCTGGGCTGCATCGTAATGGAAAAAGGCCTCTTCGAGTTCAGTTATTTCGCGATCCACATTGTGGTAGCTGTGTTCGTGGTAGCTGCCTGCTGCAAGATGAGAAAAGGGGTGGGCGGCGGGGGCGCCGTCCTGCGCGTCAGCCAGCATGTCGCGCACAATCGGGGTGACATAATAATAACCCGTTCCGCTCTGCGCTTCGAGGGAAATCTCCAGCAGGGTGAGGGCGTTGAGTTTCAGCAGCAGGTTTGCACAGTTTTTGGGCAGTGGGGCGCCGTTTTCCTGTTCCTGCAGGCGCAGGGCAAAATCCTGCACCGGAATGCGGAAGCAGCCGAGCAGGCGCAACAGGTCGCGTTGCGGGCCGTCGAGCAAGCTGAACAGATGGGGCAGCGCCAGGTTTTTACGCATTTTTCCTGTCACCTGTTCGGTGAAGGCGGCGGTTTTTTCACGAAAGCTTTGTATCGAGGAAAGCGCCCCGGCTATTTTTTCCGGCGCTTCCCGGTAGAGGGCGTCAAAGAATTCCAGCGCCCGGTAGTTGCCGCCAAAGGTTTTGTGCAGAGCCTCAACAATTTCAATAAACTGCACCGGTTGTTTTTCAACAGAACCTGTTTTTTTATCTGTCTGCGGTCGTAAATCGTCCTGCAACCGTCGCAGGGCAAGGGTGTGACATTTGCGCCAGAAGTCGGTCAGGCTCACCTGGTTCAAATCGAGGCTGGGCAGTTTGGGCCATTCAGCGAGCGGATAACGTCCGGTCAGCAGCAGCGGGAACTTTTCGGTGCGCTGGAGAAAGCCGATGGCTTCAGCAATATCCTGATAATTTACTTCAAAAGCTGCGCCCGGATAATTCGCTTCCAAGGCCGCGTCCGGCGCCTGCTGAAAACTCTCCAGATTATCGAAGATAAAAAGCGGATCGCAGTGTTTGGCGATGCTGAAGATGAGAAGTTTAAATTTATCCAGCTCCTTGTCGAAGCGCGCCAGCTCCAGAATAATGCCGGTATCGCCCTGCTCCAAAAGGTCATCCTGCAGAAGTTTGTTGATATCAGGCAGGGTTTTCATGGTTTCGTTAAACAGGAAGGGGCGAGTGCGCGGGTTGGCGGCAATGAGCCGTTGCGCGCCATATTCTGCCAGCGCTGTTTTACCAACGCCGCCCTGTCCTTTAAGCAGCACAGTCTGGCCGGCAAAGAGCGGCGCCAGCATTTTGGCTTTTTCCGCCCGCCGTCCGATAAAGCGATAATCGCTTTCGTGGCGCAGGATCAGGCGTTTCTTTTTAGTGATAAAGCGGTAGGCGGTGAACCGGAGTTTTTGTTCCTGCACATCCCAGTTGATGAGATGTTCAACCTGGTCAGCCAGATAGAGATTGGGAATGATCCACTGCAAGGGGGGCGGGTGGTTCACACGGGCCTGCTTGAGATTGGTCTGCTCCTGCACGCGCAGCGCCTCCACAGCTTTTTTAAAGGCAGCGGGAATGGTCTGTTTCTCCGCTATGGCGCGGTACAACTGAGCCGAGAAAAAGGTGGCATAATCGTCACGAATCGACAGCGCCATGGAGATGACGACCTGCACACCAACGCGCAGCAGATGGTTTCCAATACCGGCTTCGGCGCTTCCCTGGGCGCTCTGACAGGATGAGAGCGCCACCATCGGCGCCCGGTGATCGGGGTTGCTGTTCACCGTTCTGGCAAAATCCACTGCTGTTACGGTTTCAGCTTTCAGGGTAATTGGGTTTTCCAGCTGCAGGAATCCGGCGCCGTCTTTAAAAGTGGAATGGCCGGAGAAGTGCAGGATGTGATACTGGTTGCTCTGCAGTTGGCGTTCGAGGGCTTCGAGCGAGCCGTCGTCGGTAAAATCAATGGCGACATCGCCGCTTTGCATCAGGGGTTCAAAGGCGGAGAGAATTTGGAACTCTTCCTCTTCATAGGAGAGTCGGTTGGTGTAATCCGCATCCAGCGGCGCGGCAATCATGATCAGGATTTTCAACGGTGGCGCAGCCTTTTGCAAAGGGGCATGATCCTTTCCGCTGGCATATTCGGGCGCAATTTTGCTGAGATAGAGTTGGCTGATGTTACCGAGCCGGGCGCCGCCGGGTTTGGTTTCTGCAATAGTCCACGGCAGGTTGAGAATCTCGTTGTCGCTGTGCTGAAGCCGCACGGCAATGTGATCGCCGGATTTTTCGATCTGCTGTAGGATCGCGTTCATGGCGGCGTTGTCTGCAATCGCTTGCGACATCTCTTTTTTGAGGTCATCCAGTACCGAGAGCTGCAATGGCATGCCCTTTTCAAGGTGTTGCTGTATTCTGGCGTTGTGTGCTTTCAGCGCCTGCACCTGCGCCGGTGAAAGATCGAGTGCGATTGATTTCCAGATCATATTTTCCCCGTTATCGTTTTGTTATTTCTATTTTGTTCTGTCTTGTCGCTCACTGTCTGCTTTGTGGAAGCCGGGCATTTCGACTCCGCTTACTGCTCGCTTTGATTGAACTTTCGCAAAAGGGATTCATTTGGCGCCACTTTCCCCTGTACTGTGACGGTCACCTGTTTTTTGCAGAAAGGACAAAAGGCTTCGACCTCGCTTGTCTCGTTTTCGGTGCCCTCATCAATGTCAAAACTTTTTGGAAAAATATGTTTTTCATCGAAAGCGCATTGCACGTTGAAAAGCATTTTTTTGTATTTTTTCATGGTTTCCTCTGCTTATTAGGGTAAAGAGAAACAGTCAGGTTTTGCATCTCTTCTTCGTTGACCCAAAGCTCATTCCAATTGTAAACTGAATAGAAAAATCGGGTATGTCGGCGTTTGTTTGAAAAAAGCATTCGAAATTCAAAGTCACTTACGCTGAATGATAATAATAATGGAGTCGCGGGATGCGTGAGTTCGACAAGTTAAGTCAGGCTATTTTTGAATGCAACCGCATGTTGCTTTTTATTCAGGCTTTTTGCTCGGAAGGTCTGCAACCCGCTTTCTTTTCTTCCTGGAAATGATAATCAAAGAGGAGTCCGCTAAAAAAGCGATTAACACACCTCATAAGCCTGACACGCAGCGCGTTCGTAAAGTCAAACAACGGCTTGCCGTTGCAGTCAGCTCTATAAATATGAAAGATTTTATAGCGTTTGGGGATAGTTATGGCAGGGTTGCTGGAAACTGTTTAAATGAGCCTGAAACAGGCTCATTTAAACCAATAACAGCTTTTGAGCAGGGCGCAAAAGCTGTCGCGAGGTAGTTGAGGTTTTTCTAAATTTTTAATACACAGCTCCGAATAGCAAAATTGTCCGGGGGATGCGCGCCGCAACTGATTAAAAACGGCTTATCACTTTATCACTCTTCGTCCTCTTCATCTTCCTCAAAATCATAGAGGCTGACCAGATAGGCGATCACCGCATTCATTTCTCCGGCAGAGAGACTCTTTTTCCAGGATGGCATATTGAATGGCGAGGCGCCTTCCGCGTCAAGTTTGGCAGCCGGATTGCCATTGATGATGACGTCGCGGATGGCGTTGTATTGAGCCAGGGTTATCGCGTAACGCGGTAAATCCGGCTCCGGATCTGCATCGTTTAAGTTGCCGTATTGTTGAATGGCGTTGATAATTTCATCGCCGTCTTCCTGTTCAAAGAGAAACATCCTTTCAGCGATCAAATCCAGGCTGGGAATGACATCATTTTGGTAATTCGGGTTTTTGACGCCGCCGCCGCCGTCAGCTCCGTGACAGGCGCTGCAATAAAGCTGAAAAGTCTTTTTCCCCTGTTCAAGCACAGTTGACCGCTCCTGATTCGTTTCGGACAAGCGCGCCAGCAGCCGCGACTGCATGCCAAGGCTTTTTAGATAAACGGTCAGCGACAAGGCGTCCTCATGCGAAAAACCATAGTCAAGCATCACAGAGTTTTCCGGCTGCGCGGTCGGCATGAGCACAGACTCATAAATGTAGGCGAGGTTGCGATTGTTGTTGAACATGGGCAGCAGTTCAGCTTTGAGGCTGTCGACAGGATGTTTAACCGTAAAACTGGCGTCGGCCAGACCTCTGAACTCCGGCGCCAGATAACCGCCTTTGCCATCGCGCTGATGGCAACCGAGACAGCCGCTGTTTTCGAAAAGATGTCTGCCGCGATTGTAGTTCGGGGTTTGCGCCAGTTCGCCGGAATGGCAGCGATAGCAGTTGGCCTCGATAAACGGGGCGGCAAGAAGGGGTTTTTCCCAATGTTTGCCGTCGGCGGTTGCGGAAGCGTCTTCCCAAGCAATAGCGCGCCCCTGGCCATCATGGCAGACGGTGCAGCCAAATTTTTGCGGATCGTGGTCTTCAAGATAGTCGCCCGGATGGGCTTTGTGCGGATTCACATCGTCGGCAAAACGCGGATCTTCAATGGAGATATGACAGCTTACACATCGATCGACCCGGTTCATTTCCGGCAGGTAAATTTGCCGAAGTTCAATATCAAACTCTTCGGAAACTGCGCCTTCTTTTGTAGCAAGCAGCCGTTTATATTCAAATTGACGGGCGCGCCATTCAGCTGAAATATTCTCTTCAATAAAAAAGAGGACGGTCACTGCCGCAACTACGATTGAGGAAACATATAGAATAATTTTCATAATCAAATGTCAGGTTGAATCAATGTGTGGGCCAAAGGCTTGGCCACCAATAAAAGTCCCAATTGGGTCCGCGATGAACTGTGGCAAAATAGGTCAAAATAATAAATGAAATAAAAAAGCATGTGAACAATGCTATTGCGCCAATTCGAATGGAGTCGACGCGTTTGATCACCATCAGCGACCAGAGGGCGAACAGTGATACGAGCAGGGTGCCCGGGTTTACAAAAGTGATGATAATCTGCGGGATTTCCGGAAACCAATTCCTCAGCCAGCCAAAGTTGACCGTTAACGTTAATATGGCAGCGCAAACAACCGTTGAAAATACGGCTGACCAAATGGCAACCGTGCGGCCAGCTTTATTTTCAAACCAATGCCCGATTCCGGCAGGATCTCTGTCGAGATACGGAATCAGGCCGAGACCAAACAGGGCAAGGGTTGGAATGCCAATGCCGCCCATAAACGCCGAATAGCTTACCAGTTCTTGCAGACCGAGAAAATACCAGGGCGCTTTAGCAGGGTTTTCCGGCACCATGGCATTCGCGGGTTCTTTGAGCGGCGCGTCGGAAAAATATGCCAACAGCAGATTGATCGCTAAAATCAGCATGAAAGCGGCAAACTCGCGAACAAAGGCATGCGGCATGGCTTCGACACTGTGTTCGGGCGCGCTATAAGAAGACGGACGGATTCCCTTAACCATTGCCATTAAATGGTAGGTTTTGCCTGGTTTAGCGGCAAAGGTTTTCTCCGCCATTTCATTTTTAGGAAGGCCCGCCAGCATTTTCTCGTCAATTTCATCCGGTCTGGAAAGGCCGCCGTCTTTTCGAACCCGCCAGACATGCACCGCCAGAAAACCAATGAGCAGGAAGGGCAGAAAGATACAGTGCAAAAAATAAAACCGCACCAGGGCGTCGTCGCCGATTTGCTCAGACCCTAACAGCAAGTGCTTTTGCAATGCGCCGATGTCTATTTTTTCGGTGATGCCCAGGGCGTCGGTCACTTCTTGCGGCGATGAGGCAATATTGGAGCCGATTGTTACGGCCCAGTAGGCCAATTGATCCCAGGGCAGCAGATAACCGGTAAAGCTCAAGGCCAAGGTCAGAACCAATAATATTAAGCCAACAAGCCAGTTAAATTCACGGCCGCGCTTATAAGAACCGGTGTAAAAAACCCGCGCCATGTGCAGAAACACACAGATTACCATCAAATGAGCGGCCCAACGATGAATATTGCGCACAAAACGTCCGGATGGAACAATGTAGACGATGTCCTTCATGGAATTATAGGCATGTTGCGTGCTTGGCTCATAATAAAGCATGAGCAGGAGACCGGTAAATAGTAAAACAAAAAATGAACCCGCCGACATAATGCCCAGTCCAAATGTGTAATTCCAACGGAGTGAAAAGCGATGGATTTTCACGGAATGGATATGCAGAAAAATATTGCTGAACAGGGTCTGCGCTCGAGCGCGGCTGCTTTCGGCAAAGCCATGGCGGACAATGGATCCCCGCAGGGTTTGCGGCAATCTTTTCAGATTGAGCCAGTATTGTTGAATTGCATTGTTTGTTTCTTTGTTTTCAGACATGTTTATACCAAAAATTTTGTGCCGGCTTTCACGGTCTTGTTGCGGTCAACGATTAACCTGCTGCTGGGCAGCTCTTCGATTTTGTACCATGCCAAACTCTTTGGCGCAGGCCCCTGGAGTACTTTTCCCAATAAATCATAGCGGGAGCCGTGGCAAGGACATGTAAATTGTTTTTCTTCTCTGTTGACAATGCAGCCGAGGTGAGTGCATAGGGAGGAGACAGCAAAAAGTCCTTCCGGATCGGCAAAAACATAGGTCTGCTCTTCTTCAAAATACTTGAATGCGCCTGGAGGATAATCCTCTTTGCGACCAATTTTGAATTTGCCTGATTTACCAGGCATCAAAGATGGCAACGGCATTCGTAAAACACCGAGAAGAAAAATAAAGAAAGCTCCCATACCGGATATGGCTGCCCAGCCCCAGCCAAAAAAATCGCGTCGGGAAATTTTATTTTTATGTTTGGTTTTGCTCATACTGACAACTCTCTTCTTGAATATTCTTCCATTGTAATCGCGTCTGTCGGACAGCGCGCAGCGCACAGGCCGCAACGAATACAGACATCCTCATCTTTAATAATCACCGAAAGCGCGGCCTCATTTTCAAAAAATTGATTTTGCAACGCCTCAATATTTTGGTTCGTTTCAATTTGGGCAAGATTGACAATTTTAAGGCAAACGCTTGGACAAACATCCACACAGCCTCCGCAAAGGATGCACTTTTCGCCGTCAAAAATCGTGTTGATTCCACAGTTTAGGCAGCGACTGGCTTCATAGAGAGCCGCATCTTCAGCCAAGGTTAGTTCAACCTGCGTTTTCTGATCTTTTATTCGTTCTTCCGTTGAGAGAACAGAAAGGTGCACTCTTTTCCTGAATTCGTAGTCATACTCACGGGCGTAATCCGGCAAAGGAACATGCATTTCCATGGTTTGCGGAGATATATCGGCTCGGGTAAATTTCTTGTAGATGGATCGAGCGACTTTTTTTCCTGATGCGACGGCGTGAATCAGCAGTTTGGTTCCGTAGGCCAGATCCCCTGCCACGTATACATTGGGGGCTGTGGTTTCATGTGTTTCCGGGTTATTTACCGGGGCGCCATTTGGCAGCAGTTCAATGCCATCCCGTTCAGTGTCGATGAAAGAAACGTCCACTCTTTGCCCGATTGCAATGAATACAGCGTCGCATTCAACGATGGTTTCCTGTGATTCATCGAACAGGGGGCTGAAGCGTTGATTTTCATCCAGAGTGCGGATACATTTAACAAACCTGACGCCGACAACACGTCCATTCTCCAATAAAACTTCTTTGGGGCCAAGACCCGGATTGAGTTGAATGCCCTCTTCGCCGCCTTCAATAATCTCTATGTCATCGGCTGGCATTTCTTGCCGGTTTTCAAGACAACAGATGTGCGTTTTTACAACATCTGCAAAGTGAGCCGCGACCGTCGCAATATCGATTTGTGTATTCCGAATGACAGAGCGACCGACATCGTAAGCAACGTTTCCGCCGCCAATCACAACCACACGCCGACCCAGATCGACCTTTTTACCCAAAGAAATATCGCGCAAAAACTCCACGCCGCCAAACACTTGTTCAGCGTCTGCGCCGGGAATATTGAGCATACGGCTGTGCTTGGCGCCAACTGCAATGATCACCGCTTCAAACTGGCTGTGCAGTTCTTTAAAGGAAATATCTTTGCCCACAGCCATATTACAACGAATCTCAACACCGAGGCTTTCAATGAGTTTTATTTCAGCTCGAATCAGATCGCGCGGCAATCTGTATTCAGGAATGCCAAGAGAGAGCATTCCCGCCGGGGTTGATTCCAGTTCAAAAATTACCGGAGAAAAACCCATTAAGGCCAAATCATGCGCCGCAGCCAAACCTGCCGGGCCGGAGCCGATAATGGCAATGGCCTGGCCGGAAGCTTGCTGAAAGGAGCCGCGCGTGTTGGGGTCGAATAGAAGATGTCCTTCGGGGCTTTGGGCAGCGACAGCTTTTCCGCCCAATTTTTCACGAAGCCAGGAGGCAATTTTTTCTTCGCGCTCACGACCGGCCTCGGCGCCAAATTTTTCAGCGACGAACCGTTTGAGGGCGCGAATTTGTATCGGACTGTCAATTTCTCCGCGACGGCAGGCTGTTTCGCATGGCGCGCCGCAAACTCTGCCGCAAATAGAGGCCAGGGGGTTGGCGGCGCGCGCAATAAAATAAGCCTGTTCGTAGTCGCCGCGCGCAATTGCCTGTATATAACCGCGCGCATCGGTGTTGACCGGACAGGCGGCTTGACATTTGACTTGTTCAAACCAATGGTTTTCATCGGGAAGTTCTACCCGATAGTTTTGCAAAGGCATCTGTTTTTTACTTTCTGCCGACATCATTCATTTTGTGAATAATCACTTTAGAGACTTTCGCGGCGTCTTTTTCAGCAACCACATAAAAGTCAAGATCATACTTTGAGTCGCCCTCAACCATATCGGCGCAAGCGTAATAGCCGCCGTCTTCAACCGGATGCACGGAGGTATGAACATAGTCCAGTTTCAGGTTCAACGCGCGTCCTTCAACGGTATCCTCCACGGTAAAATGCCCATCGGCATTCTGATTTGCAGCAATATAGGTTTCGATGGTTTTTACAACCTGCTCGTCACTCAGCGCGGCGGCGGCTGGTTCTGCAACAGCGGTTTTTTCTTTAACAGCTTCCTCTTTTTTCTGACAAGCCGCAAAAGTCAACATCAGAGCCATAGCAATGGTAAAATGAAATCGTAACATGGTTTACTCCCTTGATTTTGAGGCGCAACGAACTTGCTTGCGCACTCATGTTTAACAGTGATTCCCGCATTGGCAGTGCCAAATAGAGCAGCAAACAACTGACTTGCGCACTCATGTTTAACAGTGATTCCCCCATAATTTGCTTTTTTACAAAAAGAGGCGCTCCTGTAGTGAGGAGCGCAACTTTAAACGATTTGCCACTCCTGAAAAGCTTTTTCAAAAAAACTCACCAGGACGATCTTTCTGTTTGGAGTGGTTAGCGATGCAGTTTAATCTCAACTTCAGCTACTTTCCCTTCTTCAACCGTAACCTCAACCGGATCGCCTTTATAGCGTTCATTCCAAATCAACAACTTGTGTTTTCCCGGCGGCACATTTTCAATTACAAAATTTCCTTCTTTGTCGCACTGCCCGTAATAAGGGTTTTGCAGAACAAAAATATAAGCCAGCATTGTCGGATGCAGTTTACAAAGTTGCGTATAAACCCCGCCTTTTTTAAAGGTGTGCGTCAATATGCCGCCTTGTGGTTTGACCCCCAAATCATATTTTTCGTGATCCGGTGAATAAACATTATGATCAGTGGGGTCAGAATTTAAAAAATTCACAGTAGCGCCAATAGTCGCAAAATTGTATTTCGGGATAAAGGTGCTGCCTTTCTGGTTAATGGTAATCTCTTTTGGTTTCCAGTCGCCTTTAATATTTTCGATGTAAACCACTGAGTTGCGAACCCATCTCTTCTTTTTATAAACAATTTTTCCTTTGATTCCGCCGCCTGCAAACAGATTAGCGGCAGCCAGCAATAATACTATCGTGGTTATCCTGAAGAGATACTTCATTTTCACTCCTTAATATTGATTTTGTATGATTTTAGATTAACCCAACGTTGCTTGAAGCATCTAGGTGTCGGCGGATTTATGAATACGCCGTTCAGGCTCGATGCGTAAGCGGTCAATGTACTCTTTTTAGCCAATATTCCCAACAATTCAAATATGATTTTTTTTGATTTGGCAGAATCGATAATAACTAAAAGCAAAGGCGCAAATCGGTTAAAATTCGCGCCCCGCTTTTATTTTCTTGCTTTGATCGTAGTTTAGGAGTTGGTCATAATCGACCTGGATTTAAAAGTCATTTGTGTAAATGAGTTTTTGTAGGGCGATTCACCCGTCTTTCGAATCACTCCAACGCCTAATTTAAAACGATAGTTGTCGGAAATCGGGTCTGCAACACGCGGGGTTAGCGCATTTGCAGGTTCTTTCGGGTTCAGAAAGTACATAAATGTGGTTCCGGCTTTCGTAACATCCATGACCATGGCGACCGCTTTGACTTTCGCCGATACAAACTTGATGTGGCCGTTCTTTAGCAGATTTTTGAAAAGCAGATCGTCGGTGTCGCGGCCATAAAAACCGGAAACCTGAACCGGCACGCGGTCACTTTCAACCGTCACGTAATCGCCGCTTTCCACGCCAAGCTTTGCTGCGTCATCCGGGTGAATTTCAATAAAGTTTTCCGGGAAGCGATCCATGATTTGCGGACGACGCTCCACATCATCAAAGCAAGACTGCCAGATTTCATTGATGCGACCGTTGATGACCCATAATTCATTGTCGCGCGGTTTGATGTGATCGTAGAAATCGCCAAAAATGTACCATGGTGATTTCATCATATTGGCCTTGCCGCTCTGGCTCTTAAAGCCGGTGAGCCATTTTGGCCAAACGGTTTCTTTTTCGGGTCCGGTTTCCGGCAACTTCAGCGTTGAATCATGCAGACGCTTGGTGCCGACCAGCTCTCCATTTTCCAAGCGGATTGGTCCCTGAATACCTTCGGTGCCATACTCACGCAAAAGTTCATGACCCCTTTTACCCTGCTTTTTGGCCAGCTTAACCAATGGGTGATAATTTTTACGGCTGCCGCGTGTAAAACGAGCCGCTTCTTCAAAGATGTCGTTAGAGTCTTTCCAGTCATACCCTTTGAAACCCATTTTCTTGGCGACTTGAGCGACAATCCACCAATCGGGCTTGGCTTCGCCCGGCGCATCGTAAAACTGTGAATAAAGGCGGATGCGTCGCTCGCCATTGGCGCGGGTAAAATCACATTCGCCCCAGGTTGCGGCAGGCAAAACGATATCTGAAATTTCCGTTCCAACGCCTTCGCGCAAATAAATCTCCTGATTGACCATAACCATGCCGCCGCTATCAACCCGTTTTTTATAGGTTTCAATGACATGCGCAACATCTGCGCTTTCAATTTGATTCGGGTTGCGGGTGACATGGTTGCGAAAGACTTCGGCCAGTTCGCCGGAGCCGCACATGCCGGCAGTCCAGGTTGTGCCAACTACGTATGCAAAACGAACCTTGCCGGCTTGCACCCAGCGATCAAGATCGAGCGGTTTTCTACGTCTGCCGCCAAATTTCTCAGGCGATTTGCCGACGGGATAACTGCCGCCTTTGACACCGCCGCGTTGATGTCCGCCAAAACGTGATATCATTTGTCCTGGTCGGTTTCCGGCGCCGCAAAGCAGCCCTAGTGTGGCTATGGAAGCCGTGTTTAAATAGTTGTTTGACCAGTAGTTGCCCTTTTCGACGCCCATTGAGGTTTTGGGTCGTTTGCCGTCAGCGGCAGGCTTAGCCATCATTTCCGCAGCCCAGAGAATATCGTCGGCGTCCAGTCCGCAGAAGTCAGCGGCATATTTCAGTTCGGATTCTTTTTGACTGAGAACCCATTTTTTGTAATCTTCATAGCCCTTGGTTTCAAAAGTTCCCCAGGTTGTGCGCCACTGCCAATCGGTATTCCGCGTTCCCTGCCCAAAACCTGAATCTGTTTCCCATTTATTATTGGTATACTTTTTTAACCATTTTTTATCTTCCCAGCCATTTTCAAGAATAATGCGGGCAAGCGCCAAATGGAGCACAGTATCGGTGCCGGGATTCAGCTGCAAATGCAATCCGCCGTTTTCTTCGGCAAAAGCAACGCCGGTTGTTTTCCTCGGATTAATAAAAATCACTTTTTGTTGATGCTCGACAATTGCCTTCATGATCCATTCATTCCAGATGATGGTTTTGGTTTCGAACGGATCCGTGCCGGATATAAGCAATGTGTCCGCCAGGTACCAATCTTCATAACAAGCGGAGAAGTTGTCGATGCCGACATCGCGAAAACCAGGGGTGGCCGGCGCGACAGTAGGATTGTCGTGCCATGCAAAAGCCGGTGTGCCAATGCTGCGCAGGGCAAATTTGGTCATCGCGTAGGTGTTCTCAAAGAATTGATAGGAGAACATTTTTTGCGCCCAGGCGTGCACGCCATATTTGTCGATTACGTACTTGGAAATCTCGGCAAATATTTCGGTGGCGTCGTCCCAGGAAATTCTTTGCAACTTGCCATTTACGCGAATTTGCGGATATTGCAAGCGATCTTTGGTTGGCGAGTCAGGGTTATAACATTTTTTGGCAATGGCACCGCCGCGAATGGAGTGATCGCCGCCTTTATTAACAACTTTTGCGTCGGGGTCGGCTAAAACCACCACGTTGTGCTTCTTTCCTTCATGCAAAACAATATTATGCATATTGGGGCTAACCCAGCCGCCTTTGTCAAGGCCAATGGGAAAGTTAATTCCCAGGGCATTTTGGTTTGCCTGTGCTCCGCCGTCTTTTCCAACCGGCCAACGATAAATTTTGTACCCACAGGCCACAATGCAATAATCGCAGCAGGTGGTCAATACGTCGGCGTCCTTTGGAGGAAGCGGCACGCTATCTAAGTGTTTCATATTCATACTTTATTCTCCTAATTTCTCTCCCAAATCGGGATGGCAAAGGTCTTTTATTCGATTATCACCTGCCAGGGTTGGTTACGCCTCCGAAGATCAGACCGGCAACTCCTGTCGCATAAACATCACCGCCTTGCACTTCAAGCACAATTTGCGGAAGATTTTCTACAGCGTGTCCGGCCACCACCATGCCGTGACGGGTCAAATCAAAGGTGGTTAAGTGCGACGGACATGGCCCGGCGACTTTGTGTTCAGCGTTATATGATTTGTTTAACAAGCCGCCCATGTGTGTGCAGAGACTGCTGAAGGCAACAATATCCTGCTCTGCGCCAACGCCGCCGCCAGCTTTTTCACCGAGTTTGACCAAAAAGCATTGGCCGTATGTCGGATCATCCACCGGGTAAAAAAAGTCGATGGGTGTGTCAGATTTCAGATCAGCTAATTTGGCAATTTTCTTTCTTGGGTAATCTGCAAAAAGCGCATTCGTGGCAAAAGCTGCGGAGGTTCCAAAAATGGAACTTAGAGCCAGGGTCGAAACCGTTCCGGCGCTGTAAAACAGAAATTGTCTGCGATTAATGCATGACGGGACGGTCGCGCCATTCCCGTTGTCCTGAAGAATTTTCTCTTTCATTTTGCTGTCTCCACTTTTAAGCCATCGCCGCGATCAACGCCATACTGCGGCAGCGCGGGAATATCCAGGATGATCTCTTCACCGCTGGCGCTTTCGAGGAATGCGACCAGTTGCGCCTTTTCCTCGTCAGTCAGGTTTAGCGGTTTGAGAAGATTGGTCTTTGTTCCCTTGTCAAATCCTTTTGCAATTTGATCCTCGCCGCCTCCGTCATTATAAAAATCAACAACCTCTTCCAAAGACCAGAAGACACCATTATGCATATATGGAGGTGTATAGACCAGATAGCGCAACATCGGCGTACGGAATTTGCCCATATCTTCCATCCGCTTTGAGCGATAATAAAGACCCAGATCGGTTTTGACTTTGCGGTAAATTTCCTCAGAAACGCCTTTGGCGTATTGTTCATATCTGAAGGTAATTTGTTTAAGCGCATCTTCTTCGAAAACTATGTTTTCGGGAACGCCAAGGTTGTAGTATTTCTGATCGGTCATCATTGCGCCATTGTGACATTGAGTACAATTGGCCTTGCCCTTAAACAGTTTCATACCTTTTATTGCGTCTTTCGACATGGCGGTTTTGTCGCCATTCATATACTTGTCAAAAGGTGTGTCGCGTTGCACCAGCGTGCGTTCAAAAGCGGCAATGGCGCGCCAGGCGTCCATCATTTCAGGCCGCTCGGTGCCAAATACCTGTTTGAAGCGTTTTACGTAATCAGGGATTTGGCGAAGACGTTCTTCCATCAGATCATCTTCACCGTTTCCGGCAACCCCGCCTTTGGCCGCGCTTTTGGCTTGGCCTTCCAGGCTGCGAGAAGCGCCACCCCAGAATAGTTTGTCAAAATAAGCGGAATTGATAATGGTTTGGCAGTTGCGCCAGTGTGATGTGCCGGGATAACCGCGACAAATATCGGCGCCATCTTGCCAACCGATTGATGGGCTGTGACAGTCGCCACATGAAATGGAAACATCGCCGCCAAGCCGCGCATCAAAAAACAGAAGCTTGCCAAGCTCAACTTTTTCAGGCGTCTGGACATTGTCCGCAGGGATGGGCGGCGCGGGCAAAGAGGCAAGGGCAGGTATCTCGGAAGCCCCCTTTTTCGCGCCGCTGCTCATCGCCAGAACCATGCAACCCAAAACCGCCAAAGCCGATATTAACAGGAATCGACTTCGCTTAAATTTATTCATTTTAAATCTCCTTTGCGCTTTCTAAAACAAGCATAAATTTGTTCACAACCTTAATTCTTAGTCTCTAGCCAATTCTCAATAACCTGGTAGTCTGGAATAACCGGCGCTTCGAAATCGATTTCATCGCCGCTCAGGCTTTCGAGAAAAGCCACCAGTGCGGCTCTATTTTTTTTCGAGAGTTTTAGTGGTTTGAGTTCAGCGTTTTTGCCGCCGCCTTTGGCGTAGAAGTCAATGACATCTTCCAACGTTTCAAATGTGCCATTATGCATGTAGGGCGCTGTTCCGGCAACCTCGCGCAATGACGGGGTTACAAACGAGCCAAAGTCTTTGTCCAGCTTGCTAACCGTGAAAAAACCCGGGTCAGAGCGTAAATTTTCGTAGTTTGGAATACCGAGAAATTTCATGACGGAGCGAAATGTGCTTGCCCTTTCCGGGTCGGTCATCAAATCCGGATGATCGGCAACACCGGTCTTGTGCGCTTTAAAATCACTAAACATCGGGCCATTATGACATTTGATGCAGCCGGCTTTGCCTTTAAACAGTTTCATGCCTTTTTTAGCCTGTTTAGAAAGCTTTCCGGTGTCAAACGGCGCATTTTTTGAAATCTGCGATTTTTCAAAAGCCGCAATTGCGTTCAAAGTTTTACCGAAGCTCGACTCTCCGCCAAAGGCTTTTTGGAACATTTTCACGTATTCAGGGATTTGTTTGAGACGCTCTTGCATAATGCGACCATCAAGATTCATGAAATGGGTTTCGGTAATTTTGTCGCGCACCTGGGTGGCGGGATCTTTTCCGGAAAGGCGGCCATCCCAATAGAAGTAACGCTTGTAAGCCATGTTCATAATGCTTTGCGTATTGCGAAAATATTTTGAACCGGGATATGCTAAAGATAAATCTTTGCCGTCAGTCCAGTTGTTTTCGGGCTGATGGCAGGAGGCGCAACTAATGCTGCCGTCACCGCTCAGTCGCACATCAAAAAATAAATGCTTTCCCAATTCAACCTGATCCGGGTTGGGCGCTTCCAGTTCAGGCAAAGGCCCGATAGCTGCTGGAACGTCTTCATCGGCGGAAGATGAAAAAGCCATCCACATGAAAGCCGAGCATATCAGAGCAGATATTCCGGCCATCCTGGTTAATGCTTTCATTTACTTGCCTCCCTTGCTTTTTAAAGTAAAATCGTGGGTTGCGCTTTGACCGGCTCGCACGGTAATTTTGGTTTTTTGCGTTCCCAGATTTGGGTGCCAAACCGACATCATATAAATTCCGGCGGGAACATCGGTGATACTGAACGTCCCGGCGTCTGTGCTCACACTATAGTAGGGGTTGTCCGCAACAAACAAGTATTGATGCATAAAGTTGTGCGCGTCGCATTCCAGCTTAACAAAAGGCGACCTTTTTACTTCAAAATCAAGATTGAAGGTCATGCCTGTGGGCTGGCCTTTATTAAACATGGTGCGTCTGGCGCGGCCAATGAGTTCATAGGCGTGAATATTATGCATGACCGGATCACTGTTTTTCACTTCCACTTTTACGCCTTTATGAATAACGCGACTGTGGGTGATAAACTTTGCGCCTTTTTGATCAATGGCGCCGCCTTCGGCCAGTTCAGGCCAGGCTTTGCCAGCTTTCACTTTTTCCAGATAAACCACGGCTTCGGCAACTTTGCCGTCTTTGACTTTTACCACATCGACCTCGCGGGTCTCATCTTTGGCAATTTCTTTATCCTTGGTGACCGTCATGGTTCGTGATTTTGGCGCAGCGCCCTCTAAAATGACGCTGCCTGATATAGAGCCGCCTTTTTTCACTTCGACGACCTTGTAGTCTTCAGCCAATAACGATGCGGCGGATGCGCCGATAAAAATGGCCGTCGATAACAAGAGCGACGAAATATTTAATTTGCTGATTTTAATTTTTCCCATGGGTTACTCCTTTTAATTTATAAAAAATCAAGCTGCCTTCACAAGAGGCGCCCGTCGGCCAGAAATAACATCACAACAACAGACCCGGCCTGTTTATAGACAGTTTTTATACTATGACGAATTAATACTTCATATTGAAATCGAGTCGGAACCGGTTTGCCTTTTTGGAGCCTGCGATCATATCAGTGACATAATGACGAGCGACAAGGTTCATCTTATTGCCGAGATTATAAGCGAGGCGCAACTCAAAACCCTGCAAGTCGCTGGAATCTGTATGACCGCTGCCAAAACGCCACCAGTCATCCTGGGCAAAGTTTGCCACGACGGCATACTTTTCGATATGGGCGTAGTATACGCCGGCTGTCCATTGACCCGGTTTTACCAAAACTTGCGCGACAAAACCGTTGGTTTCATCTTCCAGACCTGCAACAGTCGGCTCCTGTAGATTCTTCATGTAATCCGCGCCCACGACAAGCGGAATTTCACCGAGGTTCATTTTTAACTGCGCGCTTGCAACAAAAACATTGTAGTCCTGCCTGGATAGCGCATTGTAATTAAGCGTGTCACTATCACTATTCTTGAAATAATATAGTCCGGCGCCAAAGCTGAATTTTGCCGCCCCTGACTTGCCGTGCAAAGCCGCCTGGCCTGCGGTAAGAGTGGAAGCAAATAAGTCATCCGAACCTTGGAGTATATATTGACCGGCTGTAAAAGTCAACTTGCTACTTTCTCCGGAAAAATCTTTTAGCGTATAAGCGGCGCTGACACCTTCAGGCGTCACATCATCATCCCAAAACATTTCATTTTGTTTCCAAAAAGGGAAGGAATTTTTTCCGACCGAAAACCAAGCGTTATCTGCCGCGTATTTGAAATAAATTTTGTCAATATTGATGGATTTGGCGCTCAAATCATCGCCAAAGTTTTGATGTGGCGACTGTTGATCGCTTGGATTGCCGGTGGCTAAACGGGCGCCAAGCTCAATGCTTTCACCTACTTTGCGAACCAGGCCAAACCGAAAACGATAACGAGCGCGGTCACGCGTGTCTTTTCCGGTAACATTGTAATCTCTTTCCAATCGGAGTCTTGCATCACCATAAAATTTCAGCGCATCGGTGCTTTGTGCAAAAAGCGCGCTTCCCGAACAAAATAAAAGCAAAAAAACCGTAACCATTTTTAACCAGTTCACGCTAATCCTCCTCATATAAATGATAAAAGTAAATGAAACAAATTTTATCGAAGTCTTTGGGGAAAGTTTCGCATTGCTTGACAAGCAAAGATAATCAAAACGACGTTTTACTAGCATCTGCGGCTGAAGTTAAGTTGGCGGCATGTTGATGCCGTAGTCTCTGAGCGGTGGATGTTGTTCCAGTGCAGCTCAGACACCACAGCACTTTAAACGCGGCTTCTTTCGAGTAACGAATTGTCAAGATGATTTTTTAGTCGGGCGTGATAGGATGCATAGCCGAATCAGGGTTGCCAACGCCTCGACACCTCCTCCAGGTGTTCGATCAATCAAACAATCTAATTTTCTTTTGTACGGCTGTACTGCAGATTGTCGCCTTGCCTACGCAAAAGGTGCGCCAATTGTCTAATTTCCTGAAACATTACAATTAAATTATTGTTATTTTAGTGTTTATCATTTCTTGAAGAATAGACGCTCGGAAATAAGAGTTACAAATACTTTACCGGAAATCAGGAAATGTTGCCGGATTTCGGGAACTCTGGCAAACGTAGCAAACAAGCTTGCGGTATGAAAAATTTCATCTGAAACCAGGTTGCTTTCATGTCAGGGGCATCGTGGACAATGTTTCTCTTACTACTCTAACAAGCTCAATTGAAAGCTGATGTTTTCTTTTTTTTTGGGTGAAATTGCGTCGTCTATTTGCATTTCAGAACAGTCTTCTGCATTAAAATGATATTTTTCTTGCGGGCTGTCCGAATAGCTTATTTCAATAGCGTCGACATTTTGACTCACCGAGATCAATTCGTTAAATACAAGTTCCTTCTCTTGTCTTGTGACAACAGGGAAATTATAATTTTTGTTGATGTGCCTGAAACCGCCTTTTGTCTTGAATCTTTCTTTGATAAAATTCAAGTGACTTGCTACTCTTTTGCTGATACGATTATTTGCATCAGGCGCAATTTCATTCGCTCCTGAATATATCAAATCTCTGAATTGTGGTTCCAGTTCATAGCCGACAGAATTTCTGCAAGCCGCCATTGCCGCATAAGCCGTTGTGCCGACGCCGAGGAATGGGTCAAGAACGGTGTCGCCTTTTACGGAAAACATATTTATCAATCTATACGGAATTTCAAAAGGAAACGCCGCGTTTCTTTTTCTTGTTTTGCTGTCAAATAAACGCTGTGAAGCGCCTTTCAAATCAGTCCATATATCGGAAAACCATACATTTCGTTCCTCCCAGAAATAGGCGCTTTCTCTTCTCCGCGCTTTCTCGGCATCTGTTTTGAACTCCCTTTTCCCACCTTTCCTGAAGATGAGAATGAATTCATGTTCAAGGGTAATATAAGCTCCCGCCGGCAGCATTCCTGAACCCATAAACTTAGTTGGCGCATTGGTTTGTTTCCGCCATAATATGGTCGGCAATACCGTAAAGCCAAGCTCGAGCATCTGCGAGACAATTCTTGAGTGATTCGAATAGAGGGCAAAATTTCCGTTTAGCGTTCTGGTGGCGTCTCCAATGTTGACGCAAACAAAAGCGCCATTTTTTGTTACTCGCCAGACTTCGCGCCATACCGCGTCGAGTTCTCTGTGCATCAGTTCAAACGCTACTGAACTGTCGTGTTTATTCAGAGCAGCGCCTATTTTATGGTTCTGGAGGGAAAACATTTCATCCCACATTTCAATCATCGGGTAAGGCGGCGATGTTACCACCAAATCAACACTCTCAGGTGGAACGATAGCCATGTCGTTTGAATTTGTAGAAATGATTTGATGCGTTGTTTTCATAAGAGACATTATCGATTGTCGGATTATTTTTTTAAGATAGTCATTGAGCAGGAAAACTCAAGTATAAGTTTAATGCTCAAGTTTCGCACGTAGCTAAATTGTTGTTTTTGTTACTCTACTTATTGAGATAATATCGATATGAATTTAAGAATAAGATTATAAATGTGTTTTCCATTTCTAATTGTATGGCCATGGGATTAAAATTTGCCATGTGTTTCGAGCTTTTGGCTATGGGTTGAAAAAGACGAAAGATAACTTGGAGACTGATTCTTACGGATGAGTGCGGATTCTTAGGCAGCAAAAAGAGTCATATTCCCATCCTATATTCAACACCTGAAATTGAAAAACACAGAGAAATATTTTATTTGGGATTTCTATCGCTTTTTCTATCTTTAAGATTTACTCTAAAAAGCTATATGCAGATTACAATCGATGCTCACTTGGCCGAACATCAGATAGATGGTGTTGCCCGCTACTTAATTGGCCTACTCAATGAGCTTCCATCATTAGATAGAAGCATTCATTATACAGTACTAGATTTGCCTCGCAAGGCTTCCGGTTTACCTGACCATCTTTTTGAACAAAACAATGTTACTCGAATCGAAGTATGGATGAATGGCCCCTCAGTAGGGCAACATTTCATTATGCGATATCTACTCCAAAAATCAAAAGCAGACCTTTACCACCATCCTCAGTTTGATTTGCCTATCGGCATAAAGATCCCAACCGTTGTAACTATCCACGATCTAAAGCATCTGCGCCATCCCAATTTTTTTACTCGCAAAATTAAGCTAAAAAAGTGGTATTTCAAAAGAAGCTTACTATATTCCGCTAAACATAGCTCCCAAATCGTGGCCGTATCTCAAAACACAAAAGAAGAACTTGAGGAATATGTGAAATTTGACTACTCCAAAGTACGAGTCATTCATCATGGGGTCAATATGCCGCCGATGGGTTCAAGGGTGACCTCTGGCACAGCAGGGACAAGTATGTTGCCAAATGCATACATTTTATTCATTGGAACAAGGCGGCCGCATAAAAACATCGAGAACTTGATCCGGATGTTGGCCATATTGAGGACAGAATACAAATTCGACATCCACTTGCTCATCGCTGGAAAGGCATACGCCGACTACAACCAACCCGAAAAAACAGCAAGGGATCTATCAATGGAGCCTTTCACGCATTTTTTGGATTTTGTACCTGAGGAAGATTTACCAAAACTCTATCGTTCTTCTTCAATTGTAGCTTTACCATCTTTTTATGAGGGTTTTGGATTTCCTCTTTTGGAGGCCATGTCTTATGGAAAACCTGTCATTGGTTCAAATTCCACCTCTATTCCTGAGGTTTTGGGCGACGCTGGTTTATTATTTGATCCAAACAGTCCAACTGATATGGCTTCTCAAGCGGCGGCAATTCTATCGAGCAGCGAGTTTTCCGCTAAACTATCGAATAAAGCTTTACAACGCGCCAAGTGTTTTTCCTGGAAACAAATGGCAGAAAAAACACTTGAGGTCTACCTTAAGGCTCTTTCAAACCAAACGAAGTAATACCGACTGAATGCAAAATATTGAAAAAAAAATCAGCGTCTTACATATTATTACAAACTTGCCTGTAGGGGGCGCTCAGGACAATACCCTTTTAACAGTGGAGCAACTAAACCGTAAAAAATTCAACATTACATTAATGTGTGGTCTGCACGGTGAATGGGTGGAGCGCGCGAAGGCTATACAAGATATAGATTTAATTTTCATCAAAGAACTTGTGCGTCCAATTAGCCTTATAAAAGATCTTATTGCTTTAAATCGCATTTACCGGATTTTCAAAGAAAAAAAATTCGATATTGTTCATACACACAGCTCAAAACCAGGCGTTCTTGGTCGCATAGCCGCCAAGCTTACCGGCATTCCCATTGTAGTCCATACAATTCACGGATTTCCCTTCCATGATTTCATGAACCCGATTACAAAAAGTATTTTCATTACAATTGAAAAGCTCTTGGCCAAAATTACGGACAAACTAATCACCGTATCCAAATTGAACCTGGAGAAAGCTTGTAAACTGAAATTTGCCGACAGAGAACGCTTTCAAAATATTTATAGCGGAATTGATTTCAAAAAGTTTGACATTCCTTTGGATGTAGTGGCCAAGAAGAAAGAGCTCGGTATCGTTAACGGGCAGCCTATTGTGGGTATGGTTGGACGGCTTTCCAAACAAAAAGCGCCTCTTGACTTTGTTAGGTCAACGCCAAAAATCCTGGACAAACATCCCAATGTTAAGTTTTTGCTTGTCGGAGATGGCGAACTCAAGGCTCAAACGCTTTCATTGGCGAAGGAGCTGGGAGTATCTCAAAACATAGAGGTGTTGGGCTTCAGGAAAGATATACCGGAGTTGTTGTCCATATTTGATATTTATGTCCTGACTTCCCATTGGGAAGGCCTTGGGAGAGCGCTAACTGAGGCGATGTATACAGGGCGACCAGTAATTGCCACCAATGTTGAAGGTGTGCCCGAGTTGGTAAAAGATAGGGAAACCGGACTTTTAGTAGAGCCCAATGATATTGAAGCCATTTCTCAAGCGGTAATTTCGTTATTGGATAACAGAAGCGACGCCCTCAAATATGGGGCGGCCGCCGCAAAGCAAGTCTGCGAAAAGTTTGAAGCGACAGCTATGATTAGGCAGATAGAATCTCTTTACCAAGAACTTCTAACTACAAAAGGCCTCTCCTCTGAATTGACCGCAAAAGTTAATAGACTTACAGACGCTGTCCACCCCTGATCTTCCTATATGCCTTCACTCCCCAGACACATTGGCAAAATTTCCCTTTTAACCATCGATCTAACCTTTTTAACCATGTCTTTTCTGGTCTGGGCGTGGCTAAGACGCGAGCTCGGCTTTTTTTCTGAAACAGACATAACGACTCTACTCATATTTTCCACTTTGACCAATACGCTCTGGCTGGCGCTTTTCGCTTTCCGCGGCATGTATACGGTGTCTTATACAAAGTCTCGTGTAGACGAATTTATCAGCGTTTTCAAGACGGTCAGCATAGGGTTGCTGATCATTTTTTTTGTCACTTTTGAAGGAAAAATCGACCTTGTTTCGCCGCCTCATTTAAGCCGAATGTTTATCATAAATTATTGGATTACCCTGCTATTATTTGTAACAACAGGAAGGCTGATATATAGAACCATTCAGAAAGCTCTATTGATGCGTGGAATTGGGCATCGCAAAACGCTTATCATCGGATGGGGAAAGCGTAGCTGGGAATTAGCTGACAAAATTAATAAGTATCCGGCTCTGGGTTATAAAGTTATTGGGTTTCTTTCTGAAAAGCGGGTAGAAGAAAAGGCGCCTTGCCACTATGGCGATTTACCATTGCTTGGTGAGGCGAACGAAATAGAAAAGATACTAAAAACAACTAAGGCACAGGAAATCGTACTGGCTCTGAAAGGTTCAGCGCGTAAAAAAGTAATGGATATCATGGATCTTTGCAGCGGCGCCCCGGTTAACTTTTACATTGTCCCGGATCTCTATGATATTGTTGTAGGTCAAGCCAGAACCAATCAGATATACGGCTTCCCGTTAATTGCAATTCACCCGGTGGTTATGCCGCCATGGGAGCAGCGCACCAAGCGCATCTTCGATGTTGCAATTTCCGCTTCAATTCTGCTGTTCTTTTCACCTTTATGGCTTATTGTGGCAATTGCTATACGAATTGATTCAAAAGGCTCAATCCTGTATAAGCAGGAACGAGTTGGCAAAGATGGCAAGGACTTCATGATATACAAATTTCGTTCAATGATCCAGAATGCAGAGGAAAAATCGGGGCCTCAGTGGGCTCAAAAAAGTGATCCTCGAGTCACAAGGATAGGCAAATGGATTAGAAAGCTTCGAATTGATGAAATACCACAACTCTTCAATATTTTAAAAGGTGAAATGAGTTTAATCGGACCGCGCCCCGAACGTCGGCACTTTGTTGAAAAATTCAAACAAGAAATTCCTTTTTACACTCGCAGACTACGGGTAAAACCAGGAATAACAGGTTGGGCGCAGATCAAAAGTGGCTACGACGCTTCTTTTGATAATGTAAAAACAAAACTTCAATATGACTTGTTCTATCTTGAAAATATGTCTCTCCGCATGGACTTAAAAGTGATCATTAATACCATATATGTAATGCTCATGGGAAAAGGGCAATAATAAGCCTGAGCAACATATTGCACCGACAAAACCCTGAGATATGTTTGAAGCCAAAAAATATAGCTTCGGATTACAAACGGCGCAGAGGGGGAGAATGATTTTCTGCTTCAAATTCATATTCAGCTTTAGATTCGTTTGCTATTGGTCTTATGTAATAATAGTTTCCACTTAATTTTTACTAAACACTCAAAGTAGCGCAGGAAGACTATGCTTGATTTAAAATTCATTCGCGAAAACCTTGAAGCCGTTAAACAAGGCGCGGCAAACAAGAAGCACAAGGTTGATCTGGAACGGTTCACCGAACTTGATGAACAACGCAGAGAGAAAATTCAAATTGTTGAAAAAATGAAACAGCAGCGAAATAGCGTTTCGCAGAAGATTGCTAAACTCAAAAAGAGCGGAGAATCAGCTAAAACCTACATTAACCAAATGCAAACCGTCGCCAATGCAATCAAGGAATTGGATGAGAGCTTAAAGACGATTGAGAGCGAGCTCTATGAAATTCAAACCTGGATTCCAAATCCGCCGCATACATCGTCGCCAGTGGGAGCAAGCGAGGATGACAATATTGAAGTCAAGCGTTGGGGAACTCCCAATATTGACTTCACACCAAAACCACATTGGGAAATTGCTGAGAACCTTGGCATTGTTGATTTTTTACGCGGCTCAAAAGTCGCTGGTTCTTTTTTTGTTAACTATGTTGGTCAGGGGGCGCGACTACAGCGAGCCCTTATTAACTTTATGATTGACATGCACGTTCAAAAGCATGGCTACACAGAGATGTCGCCTCCTTTTGTGGTAAATCGACAATCAATGTTTACAACCGGACAATTGCCCAAACTTGAGGAAGATATGTATCTCGCCCAAGTCGATGATCTTTTTCTAATACCCACCGCAGAAGCGCCTCTAACCAATTTGCATCGCGATGAAACATTGCAAGAGCAGGAAATGCCATACAAGTATACGGCTTATTCACCCTGTTTTCGCCGCGAAGCAGGCTCATACGGAAAAGACACCCGCGGTCTCTTCAGGCTGCACCAATTTGATAAAGTCGAAATGGTGCTATTCACCAAAGCAGACAAATCTTATGAAGCCCTTGAAACCCTTCTTTTAAATGCTGAAGATGTTTTGCAAGCTTTGGAGTTACCCTATCGGGTGATAGAGCTATGCACCGCAGATCTTAGTTTTGCAGCTGCAAAATGCTATGACATTGAAGTATGGTCGCCTTCGAAAGATGGGAAAAGTTGGCTGGAAGTATCATCATGCAGTAATATGGAAGCATTTCAGGCAAGACGCGGCAATATCCGATACAGAAACGCTGAAACAGGAAAACTAGAGTTTGTTCATACGTTAAACGGTTCAGGGCTTGCATTGCCGCGAACGATAATCGCCATTTTAGAAAATTACCAAACCGATGAAGGAACGGTTATTGTTCCCGAAGCGCTGCGACCTTACTTTGGTTCAGATATTATCTCTTAATCAGCAATGAATAACAACGAAAACGCCGCGAGGCGGCAAATTGTCGAAATTGGACGGCGTATGTATGACAAAGGTTACGTCGCCGCCAGCGAAGGAAATATCAGCGTCCGGCTAGACAAAAATCATGTGCTTACAACACCAACAGGCTGTTCGAAAGGCTTTTTGGAGGCGAGTGAGCTAACTGTGGTTAGACTAAATGGAGAAATTATTTCTGGCCGTAAACCCTCTACTGAATTGCCGCTTCACCTATTTATTTATCAGAACCGCTGTGACGTTAACTCAGTGGTTCATGCTCATCCACCGTACGCAACAGGGTTTGCGACAGCGGGGATTGCGTTGGATCGCTGTGCGCTTGCAGAAATCATTGTTACGCTTGGCTCCATACCACTTGCGCGATATGGAGCACCGTCAACAGATGAATTACCAAGAAGCCTTGAACCGCATATCGCAAAATCAGATGCTTTTCTACTGGCAAATCATGGCGTGGTCACAGTCGGTGTGGATCTAAAAGATGCCTATTTTACAATGGAACGCGTCGAACATGCCGCTCATATTATCTTTGTTGCGCGCGCGCTTGGCGGAGAAAAATCACTGCCACAAAAAGATGTGGAAAAATTATACGATTTACGGAAAAGCTACGGGATAGATGAAAAACACCAAACGCCATGCAACCAAGAGGCTTCCTGTAACTGTAAACAAACGCTCACTGAAACTGAGTTTGAAGCAACTGTTCAAGCTGTAATAGAGGCTGTCAGAAAGCGTTTATATACATAGGCTTACTCATTTAAGGCTGTGACAGCTTCTTCCACGCTACTATAAACATCAAATATTTGCGTAAGATTTGTCATTTTCAACAAACTCTGAACTGGCGCCTGGATATTGCTCAACACCATATTGCCTTCTTTTTTCTTTATCGAAGATAGTGAGGCAATAAGTTCACCCAACCCGGTGCTATCAATCCAATTTACTTTCCCCAAATCCAAAACAACTTTGGTCAACCCCTCCTCCATAATAATCCGGACTTTATCCTGAACCTGTCCTTTTCCTTCAATTCCTGATAGTTTACCCTCAATCGAGCAAACCGCAATATTCTCAATGTTCTTTTCAATAATCTTAATCATAAGTCCTCATTTACTTAACTAGTTTCTATATAATTTCCCAAAAGTATCGTTCTATGTATATATAGGAATGTTAAGAATTTTAATCCCATAAATTACCATCCATTTCATCCCTGAAGAACTTACTCTTCGATTTATTTTACAAGGCAAACCCAATTGGGGTTCTATAATACTTTTTATAGCGATATCATTACCGCCATTATTTCAAGCGACACCTTATTAGAATTAGAGCCATTTGCTGAAATCAAGCTCTGGTCTTCCCGGCTTTAATGAAAAGCCCTTTAAACACATTCTGATGTCATTGCGTAAAACCTTAAACCCATACCGGAGCAATTTTTCAAAAGCCACGGCGCATTCAGCTGGAACACGAATATACAGATAAGGCAGAGATAAACTTTCGGCCCACAGACTACAGTGTTTTAAAATTGTCGGCAAAATAGTTAATCCTATATCAGGATCGGCCTGCATTAGGTTAATCTTGAGAAATTGTCGACGTTCATCTTCTGCGTAAGATTCTGTATGCGCCAATGCAAAAGCAATAACTTCCTCATTCAACTTAATAACCATGGTGTCGCCAAAATTGTTGGCGGCTACAAGATCAAACTCGGAATGATAGTCCAGACCCGGGCATAACTTACTGGAAAGCCTGGCAAGCTGTTTCTTCAACATGCTTTTTTTACTCGATTGAGAGAGAAATTCCACCTTGCAATCATCACTTGGACAGGAGTTGAGTTTTGTTGCGTCTATCATTAAATCTACAGGCATCGATTGAACTTGAAAACCATACTTGGCATAAAAACCAAGATTATTAGAGGAGGCGGCCTCCAATTCAAGACCAATAACCGAAGCGCCTTGCGACTTTAAACAAGCTATGTTCGCTCGCAGCAGCTGCTTTCCCAAACCCTGACGCTGCATTTCAGGCAATACAGCTAAAGGTCCTATCCAGCCTACTTTGCCCCACAAACGACTGAAACAATAGCCGTTAATTCTCCCTTTCTCTTCAACCACAAAAGAGCCGTTGCGATTTCCCTCAAAATACATTTTCAGAAAACCCGGACGACAAAGCGGCACGTGATTGGTGGTTTGTCCTGTTTTAATTCGGGCGTGTGTAAACGCTTTGGATTGGACGAGGTTTACTTTTGAGAGATCCTGTTCGCGCATCGTGCGCAACGATGTTATTTTAAACACTGAGCTTAACTAAATTGCGTCGCTAACTCGTTTAAAACTATTGCCGCCTTGTCCAATTTGTTTTCTGAGGAAGCAATTGAAATTCGAAAATGTGAATCACGGTTTGAAAAAACCGCGCCAGGAATAACAAACACTTTTCTTTCGATTGCAGCGTTTACAAAATCGTTCGCGCTGCCGCCGGGAGCCTCCGGGAAAAGATAAAATGCCCCTCCGGGTTTGCGCATTTTAAAGTTTTCTTTTAAGGCGTTATACACTCTGTCACGGCGAGATTCATATTGCCGCACGATACCTGACATATCAACATCCAGCGCAGCGACCGCCGCATGTTGGGCAACGGAGTTTGCGCAGACATAAGAATATTGTTGAAAGGTTGCCATGGCGTCGATCATCTTTTGCGAGCCGGTAACATGGCCGAGTCGCCATCCGGTTATTCCAAACGTTTTCGAAAAACCACTTATCACAATCGCGTCGCCTATAAGGTTTCCCATACTAACAAATGGAGAATCACCGGAAACAAACTCATCGTATATTTCATCGGAAATAACATGAAGAGCATATTTTTCCGCAATATCTGCCACAACTCCCAACTCATCTGCGCTATAAACCACACCGGTCGGGTTTCCAGGATTGTTTATGAGAATGGCGCGGGTTTTTTTTGTAATATGCGGCAATATAGCATCTGCGCTCAACTTAAAGTCAGGATAAGTGTTCACGAACTTAGGAATGCCGCCGCACATTATTACAACATTTGCATAAGCCACGAAATAGGGATCGAAAATTAAAACCTCATCACCCGGCGCTATGGTTGCAAGTATGGCAAGATAATAACCGCCAGTGGCGCCTGATGTTATTAACAGATCGTCGAATTTTAGATTTTTTGCCTTTAATCGTTCGGTTAAACCGGAACGCAAGGCAGGAAGCCCTCTAGTTGAAATATAGGCGTTATGCCCATTTGCAATAGCTTCTTTTGCCGCCTCTTGAATGGCTTCGGGCACAGCAAAATCCGGCGTTCCGATTGAAAGATCGATGCCATCTGGGTTGGCGCAGGCAATGTCAAAAATACGTCTGATGCCAGATGGCATTATTTCACGAATACGGCTCGAAGGTTGTTTATTCATTGAAATTTCCCAGATTATGTTTTACAAATTCCCACTCTCGGCGTAAAGGAAGCATGTCTTTTCCAACTTGATATCAATGTATAATTGGTTATATAGCGAACTGCTCCAAATTCAGGACAAAAGTACAAATGTCATAGTCTCGATTGTTCCCCGGTCACTCAGAAGAGCTAATTGCGCGCGCTCAAAAAAATATTTTTTTATTACGCCCACTTATACTCAAAGATGGGCTGAGAACGAACAGGCGAAAACAATCCTCTACATGACAATTCATTCACTTCTCCGTTCCTGAAAGTCATCAAAATATAAATAAAAGGTAATATTAATATGCCTCTTTAGCAAGAGTCTTCTCACTCGCCCTTTAAGCGATTTGGGTGGTTGATATTCAGATCAGCGGGGAAGAAAATAGCCGTTATTAACAATATGAAAGCGCGCCGGTATAAGGTGTGTTTGAATGAAAAAAATGTATGTCTTACGACTGATTCATGTCAAGAGCCAGCCTAACTCTCCACTGATTTGTTGAAGCCGCCTTTGTGAAAATAGAAAATTCTTACAACTTGACAATCAGGGCTTCCATTTTATTGCATTGTGCTCTCAGGATGACTTTTTCATGAACTTGTTCCGTTTTCCAGCCGGATGCAGCGCTTTGAATTTCCGAAATTGTTCACGCACGAGCGGATCTGGGCGGCGTTATCCCAGGAGAGCCGGCCGAATCAAGACAGTATGCTAGGCGGAAGCTTCAAACCGCTTATTTTAAAAATGTAGTAAGCGATAAGTTTTTTTCAAGTGAATCGTTGAGAATAAGCGCAACATAAATTGCGCATTTCGAATTTCCAAAATCAGGAAAATGATTGCAATTATCTCAAAAAATTTAAAAGTGAACCGATAATATTTCAAATGCTAAAGATGAAGAATAAGAAAAAGATGATTCGGTTTACAATTTTAACGCTACTGTTTTTGTTTGTTGGAAGTCCTGGCGCAGTCCTTTCAGAAACGTCCATATCCGCCGCTAACGACCCTACGGGAATTGTTGTTCAAGCCATTTTACTCGATTCAATGCGAACAGTCGTCTATGATAGCCACACGCCAACTGAAACGCTACAGCTCGATTTCCACAATAATGATTTGTTGTTCAAAGTGATTCTTCCTTCCACATTGGAGGAGCCGGAGTCAATTAAATACCGGTTTAAGCTTTGGGGAAGCGAATGGGCGCAGGCAGGTTGGAGCGATTATCCATTCAAAGAATATACGAACTTGGGTCAAGGACAATATACCGTTCAGTTTGAGCTTAAAAATAAAGATGAGCGGCTGCTGATGTTTTGGCAGATAAATCTGGAAATTTTGCCGCCATGGTACAGATCTGGTTGGGCTTTTGGCGCTTATTTGTTTGGAGCCTGCATTTGCGCTTTGCTAGTCATTGTGTGGCATAGGGCAAGAATAACTGACAGAGAACAGCAAAAAAACTATAAAGAAGATATGGAGAGCATGACTTCAGAGTTGCTCAAAATCAATGATCAGTTAATTGAGCAACAAATTGAACTTGACAAGCGAACAATTGAAATTGGCGAGAAGAATGTTGAGCTCTCAAAAGCAAAGGAAGCCGCCGAGTATGCAACGCGCGCCAAAAGCGAATTCCTTGCAAATATGAGTCATGAAATCCGCACGCCGATGAATGGTGTTGTCGGCATGACCGACTTGATGCTCGATACAGAATTGGATAGCGAACAAATTGAGCTCGCCAATACCATAAAACAGTCCGGCGCCGCGCTTCTTACAATTATCGATGATATCCTTGATTTAAGCAAAATCGAGGCCGGTAAGCTCGATTTTGAGCTAATTGATTTCGACCTGCGAACGACATTAGAAAGCGTTTCAGATATTCTTCTACAAAAAGTTTGTGATAAAAAAAATGATTTCATTATAGATATGCCGCCCAATCTGCACACTTGGCTCAAAGGCGATCCAGGCAGAGTGCGTCAGATTGTAATCAATTATGTCAACAATGCTATCAAGTTCACCAGCAATGGTTCTGTAACAATAAAAATCTCACTTGACAAAGAAACAGAGAAAGGTTTCAAGCTCAAGTTTGAAGTAATTGACACTGGCATTGGCATTCCAAAAGACAAGCTAGGCAGGCTATTTGAGGCTTTCAATCAGGTGGACGCCTCGACCACACGCAAGTTTGGCGGCACAGGTTTAGGCTTGACCATTTCAAAAAAACTTGCGACCATGATGCATGGCGAAGTCGGGGTTGAAAGTGAGGAAGGTAAAGGATCGAACTTTTGGTTTACGGCTGAATTTGGCAAAGGTGAGTTTCCGGCGAATGTTTTTTCCTGGTATGAGGACTTGCGAAAACAAAAGGTTTTGGTGTTGGAAGAGGTTGAATCGAGTCGAAAAATCGTGACCAGCACGCTTGCTGACAAAAAAATTCCGTTTCTCGAAGTCGACGGCAGAAACGAAGCTCTTGCAAAGTTGAAGGCGGCGAGCAAGAAAAATGAGCCCTTTACAATTGTATTGATTGGGCGGCAGACTGACGATTTGCAACTTACAAAATTTGTCGACGACATTAAAGTTGAACCAGAATTGGCCGGGCTTAAACTGGTGGCAATTATATGCTTTTGTAAAAAGGATGTCCCTAAAAAACTGCGCGCGGCGGGTTTTTCCGGGCACTTGTTCAGGCCGGTTAAACAGCGCTTGTTGTTTAGCGTTATGGCTGAAGCTGTCGGACTCAAAATTGATAAGCAGAAAGCAGGCGCGCCAAAACCTGACCCGGAAACCGGACGACCTCGAAAGATCCTCTTGGTTGAAGACAATATAGACAATCAAAAGATTGCATTGCACTCCTTGAAAAAGCTGGGGCATGAAATCGATGTTGCTGAAAATGGCAGAATCGCTGTGGAAATGGTGGAAACCACGCGCTACGATGTCATTCTCATGGATATGATGATGCCGGAAATGGACGGGATTGAAGCCGCCAGCGTCATTCGCAGCGGCAAGGCTGGCGCGCAAAGAAAAGATATTCCGATCATTGCAATGACAGCGCATAACGATCCTGCTCAAAAAGAAAAATGCGCAAAAGTGGGCATGAATGACTTTATAACAAAACCATTTCGGCCTAAAAATTTGCAGGAGGTTTTGAGTAAAACATTTGCAGTTAATGGCGGGCAGGCGAATGGTGAATCAATTCCATCCGGTCGCAGAGTTCTTGTGGCAGAAGACAACTTAATCAGCCAAAAAGTAATCAGAAAAACGTTGAGTAATCTGGGGTGTCAGTCTGATATAGTGGGCAATGGCAAGGCAGCTCTTGAGATGCTGAAAACAAATGACTATGCTCTGGTTTTGATGGATTTGCAAATGCCGGAAATGGATGGCCTTGAGGCGACGTCATTTATTCGCAATCCTGAGACAGGTGTAAAAAATCCAAACATAAAAATCGTTGCTCTGACGGCAAATGCAATGGCCAGTGATAAAGAAAAATGCATGAAGGCTGGCATGAATAGCTTTTTGTCTAAACCAATTAATCGCGAGGAGCTGAAAAAGTTGTTGGCCAGCGATCTTTAACTCGCGTATTTAAATTAACTCAACCGCCTGTCATGCTCTTTTTTATCACCTTTTGAGCCTGCACCAGATGCCACACGGCATCCAATAATTCCGAATTTATATTCAGATAATCTATAACCTCTCGCAGCTTACTGTTTGCTTTATATTCGGAATCATCATCCCTAACAGTCATGGTTTTCCCTTTTTCTTCACTTAACGAAAACTCTCCCGATAGAAACCAAAGCAAATCGACATTATGTTTATTCGTAAATGCGACAATGAATGGAATGTCAGGTGCATATTTTCCGCTTTCCCACTCAGATATTGTGCTGCGTCCAACTCCAAACTCCGCCACGAGATCTCCCTGACTTAACCCCAGCTTGACTCGAATCTCCTTTAATCTTTCTCCCATAGCCCGGTAGAAAGCTAAGTTTTCCTGTCGTCTTTCCGACTTTCCGCTTGACATGTTCGTTTATGCGACCTATATTGGTTTGTCTGTCAGACTAATTTAAAAAATTATTAACTAAATCACCAGACTGATCAAGGGAGAATTAAAAATGAATATTCGTTTTCCCCGAAATGTGAAACGCCTGGAGTATATCAAATTGCTGCGGGACTATTCTAGGCAAGATTCGCAATTGTTGCAAAAGCTTAGTGATGAATACTACAACACAGATATTGAACCCGAAGCTTTCATTGAAAAATACAAAGATTATGAGCCTTTAGCGGCGGCAATCGTATCGCTTCCTTCGCAAAAAGTCAAATTGACGCCATGTCCTTTTTGTGGCAACAATATACTTGCTCTTGACTACGATTTTCCATCGAAGTTGTATTGGATCGATTGCTGCTGTTGCGGGCCAATCAAACCGAGTGTTCCTGAGGCCATTCGAGCCTGGAACATACGGGTTTGATGAACAACATTGCTTGGCTTATTCACTGTTTTTTTTTATCAAATCCTGAACCAAAAAGGGGCTGTAGTAGACAAAAAAAATAATGAGTGAAACGGCTGTTAAGCTGACGATATACCATGGCCACGGCCCTATAAAGCTGAGCAATGTTTGTCCCTCTGGCTTTGCCCTTAGAAAGAGATAGTTTTCATCAAGGATGAGGTTAACCGGCGTAATAAGCAGCGCAAAAATAATTGTTGCGTAAAATGTTCGTAAAATGGAGCTGAGGTATGGACGGTATTCAAACATCACTACGGCATAAATTACATATATCATCGCCAGACCGTGCGTAATGAAGAAAAACAAAAAGTCGGTGTGAGGAAAACCGTATTTCAGGTCGGGCGTGAGCGCCGCTTGAATTCCACCGCCAAGCGCCCAAAAATAACTAAGTTCAAATAATAGTTTTTTCTGTTTGAATAAAAAGATACAGATCAGAAAAGCGCCAATATCGCACATTTGAATCGGCAGTTGAGTTTGCCATGCCTCCCCTTCTGATAATCTGTAAATAGGTTCGCCGATCTTGATAATCAACAGAATTCCAGCAAGTATATATGCGACAATTTTGATTTTTCCCGGCGCAATGCCTCTTCTCTTAAGGATGGGCAACAGGATCATGCAGCTCAGAATTAATGTTAGAACGCACAAGTGCTGCTTACCAAAGAGAGTAAATGAGACGTTTTCAGACATAGTCACCAACCCGAAATTTTGTTCATTTAATGAAATGACTCTGTTGATTAAGTTCGTTTTTGAAAATTATCGCAACCCTGATATTGAAATTACGGGTCAAATGCAATATGAAAGTGCACCACTTAGTTTATGATAAAGTTAGTTATTTCAATTCCTGTAAAGAATATGATTTTTGCTGTTGAAAGCGCCAATAAGAATTACTTTTTTTCTTCTTTTTTTG
>Ga0316190_10000261_pt1 | contig 35599 bp, 24 predicted proteins | sample Eddworburrow2_MG_FD_204929 | JGI IMG/M metagenome (GOLD analysis project Ga0316190, IMG submission 204929) | Coastal sediment microbial communities from Maine, United States - Eddy worm burrow 2 | ecosystem: Environmental > Aquatic > Marine > Coastal > Sediment | place: USA: Maine | collected... | reverse complement strand
AAAGCCCTTCAGACTTGATTGAATATGACTTTGCGCGCAGCCAGAAACTCGAGGTGCCGGGAGACTGGAACACCCAGGATGACAAACTCTTCCTGTATGAAGGTACGGTTTGGTATCAAAAAGACTTTGTCATAGAGAAGAAGCCCGGCAAGCATTACGTCATTCATTTTGGCGCCGTCAACTACAGTGCAATTGTCTATTTGAATGGAGAGAAAGTCGGACGTCATGAAGGCGGCTTTACTGCCTTTCAGTTTGATATCAGTACACGGGTAAATGACGGGGATAATTTTGTCGTGGTCAAGGTTGATAATTCCCGGCGCCGCGATCAGATACCCACCGTCAATACCGATTGGTGGAATTACGGTGGTATCACCAGGCCTGTAAAAATTCTTGAATTGGACTCAACCTATATCGCTGATTATTTCATCGAATATGGCAGCGCCAAGAATCAGAAAATTAGCGGGTGGGTCAAGTTGGCTGGGGATGAACCTGGTGAGTACGGTAATGTCAGCCTCAAACTGCCTGCTTTGAATATTGAGAAGGAAATAGTATTTGATAATACTAGAAGGGCGGTATTCAGTTTTTCAGCTGATCCTGTTTTGTGGACGCCGGAAAATCCAAAGCTCTATGAACTTGGTCTGAGTTATAAAGGTTCGCTGATAAAAGACCGTGTTGGTTTTCGAACCATTGATGTTGATGGTGACGATATCGTGCTCAATGGTGAACCGGTCTTCCTGAGTGGAATCAGTCTCCATGAGGAGTCACCAAAAGACGGTGGACGGGCATGGAGTGAAGAGGATGCCCGCACCTTGCTGACCTGGGCCAGGGATTTGGGTTGTAACTTTGTGCGCCTCGCACATTACCCCCACAACGAAACCATGGTGCGTATGGCCGACGAGATGGGTTTACTGGTCTGGTCGGAAATTCCCGTGTACTGGACCATCCTGTTTGAGCGCGAAGACGTTTATAAAAAGGCTGAAAAACAGTTGGCCGAGATGATCACGCGCGATAAGAATCGTGCCGCAGTCATCCTCTGGTCAGTTGCCAATGAAACACCCAATCATCAACCGCGCCTTGAGTTCTTGAGCCGCCTTGTCGATAAAGCCCGCACCCTGGATTCCTCCAGGCTCATCACCGCCGCACTTGATACACAGAGTTCGAACGAGTCCGGCAAGGTCGTTGACGACCCCTTTGCAAAAATTGTGGATGTAATCGGCGTAAACAGCTATTGCGGTTGGTATAGCGATACTCCGGAGAGTTGCGCCGGTCTTGGTTGGCACTCCAAATATAACAAACCCATTATTATCAGCGAATTTGGAGCGGGTGCATTACAGGGTAACCACGGCAGTGACCAACAGCGCTTTACCGAAGAAAACCAGGCGCTGGTCTATAAGAACAACCTGATCATGCTCGACAACATAGATGCACTAAGGGGTGTGACGCCATGGATTCTCAAAGATTTCCGCTCTCCACGTCGACCACTACCCGGCATCCAGGACTTCTGGAACCGGAAAGGTTTGCTTTCAGAAACCGGCGTTCGTAAAAAAGCTTGGTACCTGATGCAAGACTGGTATACAGAGAAACAAGCGGAATAGCGAAAGGACCCAGAAAGACCACTACCAGGGTGCGAAGTAGTGTCACTTTCACATTTCTCCTTTTTTCGATCCGCTCGCAGATTACTGCACTGATCAACCAGGTCAGGAATGGGATATATGCCCCCATTTTGTCTTCTCCTTATAGACCCTGTGAAAAAGAGGGCGGACCCAATTTGAAATCTTTTCAAGCTACCTGCTTTCAAGCGCTTGCTGAATACGAGCGGCCAGCTTTGTGGCGTCCTTTCTTACGCGTCCGGTATCTATAGTAAGAATCTCCTTGTCCATCATCAATACTTTGCCATCCACCACGACACTGGTGACGTCCTGCTCATCGGCAACGTAAACAAGGTGGGGGATCACATTGTAAGTGGGTATGAAATGAACATCATCGAATGACACCTGGATGATATCGGCACGTTTGCCAACCTCCAGTGAGCCGATGCTGTCGCCCAGGCCAATGGCCTCGGCTCCACCGCGCGTGGCCATCGTCAACACGGTATTTGCGGGCATTACTTCAGGATCCATGGAGTTCACTTTTTGCAGCAGGGCAGCCAGGCGCATTTCCTCCCACATATCCAGGTCATTATTACTGGCAGAACCATCGGTGCCGAGCCCGACCCGGACACCCGCTGCCAGCATCCTGGTGACCGGTGCTATACCGGCAGCAGTTTTCATATTCGAGGTAGGGTTGTGAATGACACCCACTTTTCGTTCGGCCAGGACCCGAATCTCGGCATCGGTGGGCCAGACGACATGCGCGCCGATGGTCGGCACATCAAGCAGACCGATCGAATCAAATAATTCGATACTGGTCTTGCCATAGTGTTCTTTTGAGTACTCCACCTCGTAGCGGGACTCGGACATATGGATGGCGATACCGACACCTGCGTTGATAGCGGCTTCCCGAACCGCACGCAGTTGTTCAATATTGAGGGTGTAATTGGCATGTGGACCGAATATGGGTGTGATGCGTGAGTTTTTCCCCTGCCAGCGTTTGATAAATACCTGACCCTTGCTGATCGAATCCACCGCGTTCGCAGCACCCGGACTGGGCCGTTCGATCACGGTGGCGGATATCAGCGCGCGCATCCCACAGGATTCGACAACCTCGGCAATAACGTCGGGATAGTAGTACATGTCCACAAAGGTGGTTGTACCGCCACGGATCATCTCCCAACAGGCGAGTTCGGTCCCGATACGTACAAACTCGGCATCGACAAACTCGAGCTCTGCGGGGAAAATATACTTTGTCAGCCAGTCCAGCAGGGCCATGTCCTCGGCCATACCGCGCAACAGGGTCATCGCCGCGTGTGAGTGCCCATTGACCAGGCCCGGCATTACGATTCGATTGTCTCCCGGCAATATACGGGTTGCCTTATAGGTGGAAAGAATGTCACTGGCGGCGCCGATCGCAACGATAAGGCCCTCATCCACCGCCACCGCGGCATCTTTATAGACGGATCCGCCTGCGTCCATGCTGACGATATGATCGCCCTTGATGATCAGATCGACTTGCTGTCTGGATTGGGGGCTCTGCTGCGGGTTTGAAGGTTCCTGTGCCGGAATGGTACCGGACTGCAGCAGGAAGCAGAGACCGGTCAGCAATACAAGGAAACCGTTAACGGACAGGTTTGTTTTCATTATGAGATACCGGTTGGGTTGCAGTTGAGTGGCGTAACTTAGCTCGCTTTGCGGTCTTCCAGTTGTTCGTCGAGATCATCCAGAACCCTGGAGAGGCTGCGTGCCACTGAAGCGTGACTTGAGCGGCTTTCGCCAATACTGTCGGCGAGTGTTCGCTCCTTGTCTCTGAGTAAATCCAGCTTGAGTGACAGACCCCGTTTCTCAAGCACTTCGCTGAGCTCCTTGTGCCTGGCCAGGAGGTCTTTCCGGGTGACCTGGTATGAGTGCTCGCAAAGTGCATTGCGACTGTGGTAGCTGAAGATATTGGTAAAGAAGATCTCCTCATCTTTGCGGTGTGGCTCCAGCAGGAGGAGGTCGGCAAAAGGGTGACTGCTGTAGTATTTTCTGAAGCCTGCCTCCATGCGCGACTGGATCAGGGCACGAAACGTTTGTGACAAAATCAATGGTAATCCACCGAGGTTCAGCCGTTGGTCGGATACTTCGGCGTTCAGACCTTTTTCGCCCGAATCGAATGGCACCAGGGGGTTAATACCGATGAGCAGGTCTACACCCTCATTCAGCGCAACCGATGCATGCAGGGTTCGGCGTAATGCGCCATCGACATAATAGTGTCCGTCAATCTCTACCGGCGGGTACAGACCCGGCAAGGCGGCACTGGCCTGCACTGCGCGTGCAATGCTGACATCGCGATGAGCCTTGCTGCCAAAACGCACGGCGGCACCGCTATCGAGGTCAACGGCTACGATGTACAGGGCGCATTTCAGGTCATCGAATTCATTGCTGTGTCCACTGACTCTGAAGGCCTGTTCCAGGAAATCATGAATGGCCTGGTTGTCAAAGACACCACTGGGAATGACCTTTCCCAATTGGCTGACGAGTTCTGAAATATTGGAGGACCCGGGATGCCGGAACATCTTCAGCAAAGCTTTGCTCAGGACCGCAGGCAGCATGGAGGCCCGTTCCAGGTATTCCTTGAAAGCAGGCCGCATCAGGCTTTCGGGGTCGAAACGGATGCTGGCGTATTCCTGTCCCGTGAATATCCTGCACATCTCAACGGTTGAGATTCCATTGGCGAGGCTTGCTGCAATCAGGGCGCCGGAACTGACACCCACGTAGACATCCAGTTCGTGCAATTTTAAACCGTCGATACTCTCATCCAGTGCCCGTAGCGCACCCAACTCGTAAATGGCACCCACCGGTCCCCCGCCTGCGATGGCCAGGCCGGTTGTAGCAGTGGCTTGTTTTTTAGGTGTCTGGGCCTGATGTATCGTTAGCATGTTTCGCAGCCTCAATAAGTGGCTTCAATTCTAGTCCTGCCGCTTGCGATTGACCAGTGTGACGCCATATAAAAAGGATATTCACAATAGTTAAATGAGTTGGTTCTTATTGATGTCATCTGGCGGCAGGAAAAGATTGCAATGAAGCGGCATGCAGACCATCTCAGGCAGGCCCTTACTGACAGCCATGAGCTTGCCACCCGTTTTGATGAGCCCGGTTTCCCGCACGCCGAACTGGAGTTGTTACAGGGCTGGCAACGTCAGCGACTGTCAAACAGTTACCGTGATCTGATCAGCCAGGAGCGTTATCGCGCTGCCGGTGATTTTTTCCTTGGGGAACTCTACGGCGGTCTGAATTTCCGTGAACGGGATCAGCAGATGGAACGCGTTTTGCCGGTGATGGTGAGAATGTTGCGTGAGGATATGCTGCTGGCGCTGGCCGAGGCTTTTGAACTTCAGTCATTGAGTTTGAGTCTCGACATGGACATGACCCTCGCGCTGCAAGCCTCGGGTTGGAAAGAAATGAACACCAGCCGTTACGGTGAAATCTACCGCAGCTGCGGACGCCCGCAGGATCGTGAAAGACAGATTGAATTAATCGGCCACCTGGGTCTGGAGCTGAATGAACTGGTTCACCACCGCCTGGTGATGTTCCTGATTCGTACACTCAGGGGTCCGGCACGCGCCGCCGGTTTCGGTTTATTGCAAACGTTTCTGGAACAGGGCTTAAGGGCATTTCAAATAATGGGTGATGGAACCGAGTTCATAGAAACCATCTGGAGTAACGAGGATAAAGTCATGCAGCGATTATTCGCCGGTGATCAAAATCCGTTCTAAGGGATCTCCTCAGTTATTCACGCCACATCGAAGCTGCAGCCAAAATGCTCTTCAAGGTATCGGATGATTTCCTGTTCGATGGGTGTCTTTAACATCATCAGCAGTAAGCCCAGGTTGGCCTGGATTCTGAGTTCACTTTCCTGCACCAGTATTTGCCCGTTGACACCCGGGCGTTCGAAATGGATCACTTCGTCTTCCCAGCCATAATCGATACCGAATTTTTTTGCCAGGTCGATGGATAATTCGTCCGCGGCATTCAGTGCCTCTTCGTGGCTGAGTGTGTGAAACGCGTGGATATCGATGGTGGACACTTTTTTTATTGACCTCCTGCGGCTTGCCGCAGTTTAGCAAGCAACGGTTGTGGTTTACCAAATAATCGTAAAAAAAGTTCAGAAACAGGAGCCTGACAGGTGAAAACTACAAGACCGCTAAATTGATCTAGATCAATTACAGTGATTGAACGTTTTTGTTTTTGTCAACTCTGCCGTATGATTACCAGATGATTGGCTTTCTGGGTTTCGACTAACGTTTTAAAAAGCATCTGTCTGGATCTTTCCAGAACATAAATTCAGTCTCGCCCATAGCCGGTTGTTGTCCCTGCCGATATTTTCGAATAACGACATATTGCTTTGCATATTTATCTAGGGAACTGAAAATGAAAAAATATTTAATCCTTCTATTTCTTTTACTGACCTTCTCATTCGCTGCGCTCAATGTTAATGCGCATGAAGAGCCTGCGACCAATAAGGATGGCAGTGTTGTTACGGGTGTGTTGACGGCGAGCTTTGATCCGCAAGGGTTGTTGATTCCGGTTCCATCGAATCTACTGTTTTTAGGTACAACAGATTTGACGGTGAACTACCCTGGCCTTGATGAGAGTGACACGGGTAATCCACTGGTGGCACTCAATGCGCTCGACGGATTCAGCACGATAGAGAAATGGACGACCAGTTTCGCAGACAACACAGAAAGCGGACGTTACGACAATGCGATTCCGGGCTCGATCGATTCGGCATCGGTTGTGGCGGGCCAATCCGTCAGGGTTTTCCAGGTGACGACCACTGGATTTGTCGGGGTGACCGGTATCGTCATGGAATTGACCCCCTGGGTGGACTACCTGGCAACAACCATCACCGACAGCGTCCTTGCGATCATACCGTTGAAGCCCCTTGCGGAGTATTCGTCTTATATGGCGGTGCTAACCAATGACATTAAAGATGTTGACGGCAATAACGCGACGCCGGACAGAACCTACTATTTAACAAAAAGTCTGACACCCTGGACGGATGAGAACGGCAACAGTGTAAACCCCATACTTTCTGATGCACAGGCCCAGGGCATTGATCAACTCAGACCGATCACGTTGAGCATGGAGTTTGCTGCAGCCTCAGTCGGTATCGACCCGCATGACATCATCCTGAGTTGGACCGTTCAGACTCAGTCGGTTACGCGAACCCTGAAAACGCTGCGTGCGTATGCGCAACCGGCGCCTACTCAAATTGACCCAACCGGAATGAACACCAGTGATGTGAATCCTGGGTGGCCGGGTATCGCTGATATACACCAGGGTGTTATCACCTTGCCCTATTACTCGGATGTCCCCACTGACGAAAATCCAGCGGCCCAGTTATCAACTTTCTGGCAAGCTGCGCCCGGTGCTTATGTGCCGCCGTTTGATCAGTTTGGCCTGGATCCGACATCAACACATATCACCGTCGCCAATCCTATCCCGGTCAAGAAAAATGATCAGACCGTACCCATTATTGTCACCGTTCCAAATGCCGCTTCCGGTCGGTCCAAACCTGCCAACGGCTGGCCCGTCGTCATATATGGACACGGCATTGGCAGGAACAGGATTGATGCTTTGAATGTAGCAGATACATTGGCCTCACAAGGCTATGCAACGGTTGCAATTGACCATCCGTTACATGGTGTTAGCCCGGATGTCTCGCCTTACCAGTCTCCGTTCTACATTGAGAGCACACGTTTTGCCCCGATTGCGAATGAACGCACTTTTGATGGGGATTTCGTCAACAACGAGACACTGGCATTCGGGCCAGACGGGCTGATCGACCCAACGGGGATTATCACTATACCATCCGCCCTCGGAAGTTTGTTGACCGGACGGGACGGTTTTCGCCAGGGTAGTATTGACCTCTCAATAGTGGCAGTTTCGATATCCAGCATGGATATTGATCTTGATGGGCAAGCGGATTTGGATGCCTCCAATATGGCGTATGTAGGCGAGTCCTGGGGTTCGATGTATGGTATGGGTTTTCTTGCCGTAGAGCCGCTCATAACGCGCGCTGCTTTGTTCTGGCCCGGCGGCGGCATTCCGCGTTTTGCAGTTGTGTCACCGAGATATGGACCGCAAGTAAACGGAATTCTTGCGCAAGCCGGGCTCGAACCGGGGACGGCAGATTACGAGCTGTTTTTAACACTCTGGCAAAGCGCGCTTGACGCGGTTGATCCGGACAACTGGGCAGCTGAAGCAGCCAGCAAGACCCCTATCATGTTGCACGAGGTGATCAACGACCAGTATATACCCAATTATGTGCTTACTGCCCCATTGTCGGGCACCGAACCCTTGATCAAGATAATGGATCTGGATTCCTACAGTACAAGCCAGGCAAGCCCGGATGGACTCCGTTCAGCCGGCCGTTTTGTACCGCCGGCGGAACATGCCCAGGTGTTGAGTCCGACGTTTGGCTCTCCTGCTGCGTATTTTGAGATGCAGAAGCAATTGGCTTCATTCATTGCGTCTCACGGTGGTGCAATTGTGGTAACCGACGAGAGCACGATGGTACCGGTTATGCAGATGCAACAATCCGAGTCGGTTAGTGACCTGACTGAGAAGAAGAGCTCAAGTGCTGATAGAAGCAAGAAGAGGCCTGGAATTATTAACAGGAAAGGGAAAGCAAGCAGGCTTGAGTTAGACAAGAGATATGATCCATCGGCCAGGCTCAAGTAGGGAGTGGGAGATGAAAATGAAAACAGCAAAACAACTCATAAATACACACACGCCAGCCTCCGCCCAAACGGCAGATAAAAGCTGGAAACGTAAACTGCTTCCTGGTGCACTCGCTGTCACACTGTTGGCGTTGGGCGGCACCACGGCCAACGCCATCGAGTTTTCCAATGGTGAGTGGTCCGGCAGTTTCGATACCACGATAAGTTATGGTGCCGCTTGGCGGACCGGTGATATGGATGAAGGTAACATCGGTATGGGAGCAATTAATCCACTGTCGTTTCTTTTGACTAACGCCCAGAAGCGCGAAGCGCCTGGACGCTGGTCAGTCAATGGTGATGACGGCGACCGGAACTACCCGGATAGTGGTGACCTGGTCTCTCACACCATCAAGTTCACTTCCGAGTTGGATGTAAAATATAAGAACTATGGTCTTTTCGCACGCTTTATGGGCTTCTATGATTTCGAAAATCATGACAAGGACTTCCTCTCGGATGAAGCGATTGACCGTGTCGGAAAAGATATCCGCTTGCTTGACCTGTATGTTTGGGGCGAAAACGAGATCGGTGACCGCTTCCTGAACTGGCGCCTGGGCCGCCAGGTGGTGAGTTGGGGTGAGTCCACCTTCATCCAGGGCGGTATCAATGTCATCAATCCCGTGGATGTATCCAGGCTCAGGACAGCGGGTGCCGAACTGAAGGAGGCCTTTGAAGGCGTCAATATGATTTGGGGCTCGATCGACCTGACACCAAGCCTGTCGCTGGAAGCACTTTACATGTTCGAATACCGGGAAATTATTCCCGATCCTGCCGGTGCCTATTTTTCCACCAATGACTTTGGCACGCCGGGTGGCAGTTATGTCATGCTGGGTTTCGGCTCCCCGGATCAGCCTGTGATTAACCCGGACCTGTATGACACGGTGTGCACGCAGGGCAACTATGATCAGTCCGACTCGCAATTACCGGCCGAGCTGGTAGCTGGCAGTTGTAGTGTCGCGGTCCCGCGGACGGATACCAACTTTCCCAGTGACAGCGGCCAGTGGGGTTTGGCCTTTCGCTACTTCGCTGAGAAGATGAACGGCACGGAGTTTGGTTTCTACTACCTGAACTACCACAGCAGGCTACCATTAAACAGCGGTTTGGCCGTCGCAAATTCCGCACTCACCTCCGCTAGTTACTTCACCGAATATCCGGAAGATATTCATCTCTGGGGTGTCAGCTTTAACTCAAATATTGGTACCTGGGCATTGTCAGGTGAGGTCAGCTATCGTCCCAATTTGCCATTGCAGGTTGACGACATTGAGTTATTATTTGCTGCCCTGACACCATTGAATGTCGCTATCCCGGCACACGCACTCCAGTTCCACAGCCAGCTTGGCGAATACGAAGCAGGTGAATACGTCTCTGGATATGAAGAGCACAATTCCTGGCAGGCTCAGGCAACCACCACCAAACTTTTTGGACCCAATAATTTCCTCAAGGCCAATCAGATTGCCTTTGTAGCCGAAGTTGGTTTCAACTGGATCACCGACCTTCCGGATAAAGATGTGCTGAGGTACAACGGTCCGGGTACCGATACCGGTGGCGGTCTGGACTTTCGGACCGGTTACCTGCGTAACCCGATTACCGAGACCGATGGTTTTGCGGATGACTTCAGCTGGGGTTATCGTATGCTTGTACGTGCAACCTACAACGATGCATTTGGCGCTGTGACCGTTTTGCCGAGAATTGCCTGGGCACATGATGTCAGTGGTACAACCCCGGGACCGGGCGGATCGTTCATTGACGGACGTAAAACGCTCACATTCGGTGTAGGGTTCAATTACCTGCAGGAGTGGGTTTTTGATCTTGCTTACACCAGCTATATGGGCGGCGGGAAATACAACCGGCTCTATGACCGGGACTTCTTTTCCGCCAGTGTCCGTTACTCATTCTGATCGCCGGAGAAATTTATGCGAACATTTACAAAATATACACTTTCGATCTGCATTGGACTAGCCGTTGGTATCGGGCAAGCTGTTGCAGGCTCCAAGCCTGATCAGATCAATCGCCTCAGCGAAGACCTGACCCCGATGGGTTCCGAACGGGCCGGTAATGCCGAGGGTACGATTCCTGAATGGACAGGAGGTATTACTACGCCACCGGCGATTTACAAACCCCGTGACCACCACCAGAATCCATTCCCGGAAGACAAACCGTTGTTCCGCATCACCGGTGCCAACTATGAAGAATACGGTGACCAGCTGAGTGTCGGCCAAAAAGCGACTTTCGCGAAGTACCCCGACACCTATTACATGGATGTTTATCCAAGCCGCCGAAGCGCATCTTTCCCGGAACACATCTATGAAATGACGGCCAAAAATGGCGCCACCGCGACGCTGGCTGAAAATGGCGAGGGTGTGTTGAATGCCGCTGAAGGTTTTCCGTTTCCGTTCCCGGACAACGCCTATGAATTGATGTGGAACCACAAGCTCAAATACAAGGGCACCGGTGGTGTGCGTTACAACACCCAGATAGCACCGACCGCATCCGGCAAGTTCTCAGTCACGGTCATACGCGAAGAATTGCTGGGCCTGTACTACAAGCGCGGAGTCACCATCGAAGAAATCGACAATATCCTGTTGTATTTCTTCCAGGAAGTGGAGTCCCCCGCGAGGCTGGCAGGTAATATCCTGCTGGTGCATGAAACCCTTAACCAGCAGGTAACACCGCGCCAGGCATGGATTTACAATCCGGGTCAACGCAGGGTACGGCGTGCACCGAACGTTGCTTATGACAATCCCGGTACGGCGTCCGATGGTCTGCGTACCAATGACATGACCGATATGTTTAACGGGGCCATGGACCGCTTTGACTGGACCGTAGTTGGTAAAAAGGAAATGTACATTCCCTACAACTCCTACGGAGCCCATGCAGAAGGCATAACTAACGATGAATTCGTTCAACCGGGTCACCTGAACCCCGATCTGATGCGTTATGAATTACACCGTGTGTGGGTTATCGACGCCAACCTGAAAGAAGGCATGCGGCACATCAATGCGAAGCGTACCTACTATCTTGATGAAGACAGCTACCAGATTGCGCTGATCGATCATTACGACGGACGTCTGCAATTGTGGCGCGCATCGGAATGTCACATGATCAACTATTATGATGTGCCGACCATCTGGTCAACCATTGAAACACATATGGATCTGCAGTCCGGCAGGTATGTCGCACAGGGTTTTGACAACACCACCGCGGTAAATACCTTTAATGTCGAGCTGGCGCCAACTCAGTTCACACCACAGGCGCTCCGCACACGCGGCCGCCGCTAAGCAGATTGAAAGGGCCGGCCTTTGCCGGCCTTTTCAAATCGCGTGTAAGATAGGCTGTAAATGACCAGATCAATAAGAAACCCTTTTGTGTTGAGTTGTGCCTGTATTGGCTTTTTGCTGTCTGCCACGCTTGGTGCAGAGGAGGTACTTGATGTCGAGTACGCGGAACAAATGCCGCTGGCGACGCATTCGATGTTGCTCGATATCACCCGTTCCGATAATTTTTTTGTAGCGGTCGGTGAGCGTGGACATGTCGTGCTTTCAGCCGACGGCGAAAACTGGACACAGGCAGAGCATGTACCCACGCGTTCAACCTTGACCACAGTTTTCGGTCTCGGTAACCGGCTTTGGGCCGGCGGCCACGATGCCGTCATTCTTACCAGCGGTGACGGTGGCAAGACCTGGACACAGGAGTATTTCGATCCGGAGCGCCAACAGGCGGTGATGGATATCCACTTTACCGATAAGAAAAATGGCATAGCTGTCGGTTCTTACGGTTTGTATATGCGCACCAGCGACGGCGGCAAGAACTGGGAAGATGCAACGGTTGATCCGGAGATTGATTATCACCTCAATAACCTGGTGAGTTTTGGTGAAGGACGCTGGCTGATCGCCGGTGAGGCCGGCTATTCCTACCGCAGCTATGACGATGGCGAATCATGGGAGGCTTTGGAAATGCCTTACCAGGGTTCGATGTGGGGCAGTTTAAAAACTACTGGCGATTGTGTCCTATTTTATGGTCTCCGTGGCCACATGCTAGAAAGTTGTGATTTTGGTACGAGTTGGGCAGAGATTGAAACCGGCTCAGAGTCGAGTATTTCAGGGGCTGCTCAATACGATGGACTGGTGTTGTTGGCTGCCAACAGTGGAACGCTGCTGACCCGGGATGATGGTGGTCAAGTCGATACCTACCAGCACTCCAGCGGTGTGGATTTTGCTGCGGTTATCCCAACAGGGGATGGCACATTCCTGCTGGTGGGTGAAGATGGTGTTCACAGGTATCCGGAAGCGATGAGCGGGGAAAACGGCGATGACTGATTCGAGTAACACACGCCTGCACAAAATCGCGACCTTCCTGATCAACAACCGTTATGCCATCGTGGCGCTGTTCTTGGTGATCACCATCGGCATGATGTTTGCGATGTCCAAATTGCGCATCGAAACCGGGTTTAAAAAGCAGTTACCGCTCAAACACGAATACATGCAGACCTTTTTGCAGTATGAAAAGGAATTTGGCGGGGCCAACCGCGTACTGGTGGCGTTGGTGGCGCGTGATGGCAATATGTTCACGCCTGAATATTTCGAGGCGTTTGAGTCGATCACCGACCAGGTTTTTTTCATACCGGGTGTTGACCGCGCCAGTGTGCGTTCAATTTTTACACCCAACGTTCGCTTTGTAGAAATCGTTGAAGATGGCTTTGCCGGTGGCAACGTCATTCCGTCCGATTACGCACCCTCACCGGAGATGTTCGAGCAGGTGCGTTCAAATATCGTCAAATCGGGTGAGGTTGGCCGCCTGGTTTCCGCCGATTTTGCCGGTGCCATGGTGTGGGCCAACCTGCTGGAGGAAAACCCGCAGACCGGTGAAAAACTCGACTACCGCATTGTGGCAGCGCAACTCGAAGCCATCCGTACCCAGTACGAAGGTGAAGATTTCACTGTGCATATCATCGGCTTTGCCAAGATCGTGGGTGATATTTCCGATGGTGCACAATCGGTAGTGTGGTTCTTCCTGGTTGCCTTGGTGATCACGGCCATCCTGTTGTACCTGTACTCGCGTTCCATTTGGTTAACCGCATTGCCATTGGCCTGTTCACTGGTCGCGGTGATCTGGCAGATGGGTATCCTGAGCCTGCTGGGCTACAGCCTGGACCCGATGAACATCCTTACGCCGTTTCTTATCTTCGCCATCGGTGTCAGCCATGGTGTGCAGAAAATCAGCGCCTGGATTGTGGAAAAAGAATTCAGTGGCCGTACCCCGGATGACTGGGTCAAGAGCGGGGTTCACACCTCTGAACAGGTTAGCCAGATTCCTCGTCGTTCGCCGATGCACGGCTCACGTGAGACCATCAAAAAGTTACTGGCACCTGGCGTGATCGCGCTGGTGTCGGACACCATCGGGTTCCTGACCATCCTGTTTATCAGTATCCGCATCATCCAGGAACTGGCCATTACTGCCAGTATTGGTGTGGCGGTCATTATCCTCACCAACCTGCTGTTGTTACCGGTATTGCTGTCCTGGGTACACCTGAAAAATCCGCAGAAATATCGTGAGCGTATGATTAAAAACGCCTCCGGCAAGTCACCTTTGTGGGATTTTCTGGCGGGCTTCACCGAGCCTAAACGAGCGGCCTGGGCGATTGCCGTGTCGGTGGTGCTTTTCGTCGGAGGGTTCTGGCTGGCCCAGGGTATGAAGATCGGTGATTCCGAGGTCGGTGTGCCCGAGCTACGTCCGCAGGCACGTTATAACCAGGACGCCGTGTTAATTTCGCAACGCTTCTCGCTGGGGGTCGATGTGCTCACCGTAGTCGCCGAGACCAACGCCAATGCCTGTACGGAAAACTACCAGGTGATGGAGAGCATGGATCGTTTTGCCTGGGACCTGGCCAATGTACCCGGTGTGCAGAAGGTCATTACCCTGCCAATGGTGGCCAAGGTGGTAAATTCCGGCTGGAACGAAGGCAATATCAAGTGGCGTATTTTGCCCAGGGATAATTTCGTGCTACGCCAGGCCCTGAGTGGTATCGACACCGCCACCGGTTTGCTGAATAACGACTGCAGCGCCATGCCGATCATGATATTCACCACCGATCACCGCGCCGAAACCATTGCCCGGATTGTTAAACGCGTCAAGGAATTGCGTGAAATATTAAATATGGGTGATCTCAACCTGAAACTGGAACACGAGGTGCTGGAAGAGATGGCAGCCGAGGGTGATATCACCCCTGAGAGCCTGCAATTCCGACTGGCCACCGGCAATGTCGGTGTGATGGCCGCTACCAATGAAGATATCGCTGCCGCCGAAAAACCCATGTTGGCACTGGTATTCGGCTCGATTATTATTCTTTGCCTGGTGACCTACCGGACAGTGCTCGGTACGTTATGTATCGTATTGCCACTGGTGGTTGTTTCCACGCTCGCAGAGGCGCTGATGGCTTCCTACGGTATTGGTCTGAAAGTCAATACACTACCGGTGGTTGCACTCGGGGTTGGTATCGGTGTGGACTATGGCATCTATATCTATAACCGGCTGGATATCCACCTCAAGGAAGGTTTTGATTTGCGCGAGGCCTACTACCGAACCTTGCGTCTGACCGGCAGGGCGGTGATTTTTACCGGCTTCACGCTGGCGGCCGGTGTGGGCACCTGGGCATTCTCAAGCCTGCAGTTCCAGGCCGATATGGGTATTCTGCTGTCGTTTATTTTCCTCGCGAACATGGTCGCCGCCATCGTTCTTCTGCCCGCATTGGTTCGCTGGCTGATGATGCGCGACCGCGATAAGCTGGTAGTTGAGCCGGCCGCAACAGAAGCTTGATAATCAACTCATGGGCATAATCAACCGGGGAAGTTTCTCCGACCTGCGGGGTGTGGTTCGCCTGGCCGTCGATGCGACGGTTGGTGTGACCGACGTGGTTGAAAAGATGCACCACACCATCCAGCTCGGTCATGCTCCCCTTGGTGCTTCACGTGCGGATAGAACGGTCGGCCTGACCGGATTTGTTTATCGCAGCATACGTGGTACAACCCGCTTGCTTGGACAGGGTTTCGACGCGGGCATGGCCCCGGTTACGGCGCTGTTACCCGAGACCGCCTCAAGTACTACACGTGATGCGGTGGCCGCAGTGATCAATGGTGTATATGGTGATCACCTGGTCGAGACGGATAACCCAATCGCAACCAAAATGAGTTTCCGCTACCAGGGTAAACAACTGGACCCGGAACTGCCGGATGCTTTGCCTGGTGCAAAGGGAAAAGTGCTCCTGTTCGTGCACGGATTATGTCTCAATGATGGACACTGGACCCGCGATGGTATTAACCGGGGCGAAGCACTCGCCACGGATCTTGGCTATACACCGATTTACCTGCGTTATAACACGGGTTTGCCGATTGCTGCCAATGGCCGTGAGTTAGCCGCTATGCTGGAGAGCCTGATGAAGAACTGGCCGCAGCCCTTGAGTGAACTGACCATCGCCGGGCACAGTATGGGTGGACTGGTCGCACGGAGTGCGTGTCACCATGGCCGTGAATCAGAGCATGATTGGGTACAGCATCATCAAAGATTGATTTGTATTGGTTCGCCACACCATGGTGCACCGCTTGAGCGCGGTGGTAACTGGATTAATTACGCGATGGATCTGAGTCCTTATACGACACCGTTCACACGTATTGCCAGAAAGCGTAGTGCAGGTATCAATGATCTGCGACATGGCAGCATAACTGACGGGATGCAGGATTTTGTTCCTTTTCCCACAGGTGTTGAAAGTTATGTAATGGCGGGCACACTGGCTAAAAAGCATAGTCGGATTCATCAGCGCCTGATCGGGGACGGTCTTGTGCCCGTTGACAGTGCACTTGGCAGAAACCGGGATTCGTCCCGTACATTCGCGATACCTGAAAGCCATCAATGGCTGGGCTTTGAAACCGGTCATATCGAATTGCTGGGTTGTCCGGAAGTCTACCAACAGTTGCGCGACTGGCTTGAATAGCGTATTAATTTTTAGCTTTGGAGACATGCATACAGGTGAATGCTAATGAATGACCCATGCCTTCTGATCGGCGATATCGGTGGCACCAACGCCCGTTTTGCCCTTGCGCATCCTGATGAGCCCGGTTTTTCCAGTGAGTTGACCCTGGCTACTGCCGACTATGAAACGGTAGAGCAGGGAATTACAGACTACCTTGAGCGCAGCGGCAGCGGCAGACCTGATGCGATCTGCCTGGCTGCCGCCGGACCGGTTGTGGATGACCGTATCGTTTTAACCAATAATCCTTGGGTGATTGATGGTCGCACATTAAGGGAAGAATTCCGTTTATCCACTGTACAACTGCTAAATGATTTTGAATCCATTGCCTATTCTCTCCCCTTACTCGGTGAAAGCGATGTAAAAACCATCGGGCTGGTGCTGGCGGACCCAGATGTAAAGCGGGAGTCTACTTTCGGTGTGTTGGGTCCCGGTACTGGTCTGGGTGCTGGTGGTTTGCTGGTTCGTGCGAGTGGTATTTACCCGATCGTCGGTGAAGGCAGTCATGCAGGTTTTGCGCCTGAAACCACGATGCAGTTAAGGGTGTTGGAGCAGTTGCGAAAGCGCTTTGAGCGTGTCTCAAGTGAGCGTCTGGTATCTGGCCCGGGGCTTGAAAATATTTACTGGGCCATGAGCAAAATTCGCGGAGAATCCACCTCTGAAATTACAGCTGCAGAGATTTTTTCCCGTGTGCTCGCCAATGAGGATGCGATTGCGGTGGAAGCAACCCAGATGTTTTTCGAGGCACTGGGGCAGGTTGCTGGCAATCTGGCGCTGGCGCTCGGGGCATTTGATGGTATCTACCTTGCTGGTGGTATCGTGAAACGTTATCCGGACTTATTGAATAGCAGCAATTTTCGATCCGGTTTTGAAAATAAGGGCCGTCATCACACCTTGATGGAGAAGGTGCCCACTTTACTCATCTTGCATCCGCAGCCTGGTTTGCTGGGAGCCAGCTATTGTGCGCGCGAGCTTTTTCAGCGGACAACCGTTTAAATTGACAAATAGCGAGTTGTTAGGCAATTCAAATGAACTGGTCCGGTGGTAATGGAAATTACAAAATCAACTATTTTACCCATTAGTAAAAAGGCCGGTGTGGGTATGCACTTTGCATCGTTGGCCGGTGCGTATGGAGTTGGAGATATTGGCGATAGTGCGCTGGCTTTCATCGACAAGCTGGTCGAAATGAAAATTCACGTGTGGCAGTTTCTACCAACCGGTCCCACTGCCTATGGTGATTCACCATATCAACCCTTATCGGCCTTTGCCGGCAATGAAATGCTGATCGGTATTGAGCCCCTCATTCGTCTTGGTTTGTTGAGTGCCGGGGAGGCAGAGGTTCTCACAGGGCTATCTTCCGGACAAGTTGATTATGGGCAACTGATTCCGAGAAAACATGCATTGCTGACCCGCGCCGCAGAACGTTTTTCTTCAGTGGCAAATGCGGGACTGCAGGACGCTTATAAGAAGTTTCTGGAATTACACGGCAAGCTCTGGTTGAACGATTACGCCGTCTACCGCATTCTCAAATCCATGCACGATGAGCGTCCCTGGCCCGAGTGGGACAGATCTTTTGTCCATCGTGATCCGGATGCCATGCAGCAGGTGGAGGAATCCAATCGCAAGGCCATTGAAAATATCAAGATCATCCAGTTTCTGTTTGACCAGCAGTGGCAAACACTGAGGCAATATGCCCGGGAGAATGCTGTCCTCCTGTTTGGTGATATGCCCATTTATATCGCATTGGACAGCGCGGATGCCTGGGCTCACCCTGAAATCCTGATGGTCGACAAGAATGGCCGCCCATCCCATATCGCCGGTGTTCCACCGGATTATTTCAGCAAGGATGGTCAGCTCTGGGGTAACCCTTTATACGACTGGAGTTTCCATGAGTCCAATGGTTACCAGTGGTGGATAGAACGGATACAACATGCTGCCGGTCAGATGGACCTCGTCAGGATTGATCATTTTCGCGGTTTTGAAGCCTATTGGTCAGTTGAGTTCGGCGCTGAAACCGCGCGCGATGGCAAGTGGATTCCAGGCCCTGGGGCTGCCTTATTCGATTCCATGAAGGAAGCCCTGGGTACATTACCCATTGTGGCCGAAGACCTCGGTGTCATTACACCTGAAGTGGATGCCTTGCGGCACCGTCACAACATTCCAGGTATGAAGGTACTTCAGTTTGAGGTCGGCGACCCGGCTTTTGATCTTTCTGATATCCATGAAAATTGCGTTTGTTATACCGGCACCCATGACAACGACACAACGGTGGGCTGGTTCAGGGGCGGAAATGAAGATACCCGGTCTGAACAGGAAGTCATTGAGACCCGCAAGAACGCGATGAAGGTCACTGGCGGCAGTGAAGAAACCATCCACGAGGACATGATCCGTCTTGCGTTCAACTCCCAGGCCAGGCTGGCCATCGTTCCAATGCAGGATTACCTGGGCTTGGGCTCGGAATCACGTTTGAATATACCGGGAACCACTTCGAACAACTGGCGCTGGCGCGTGACTGAAGAACAGCTATCACCGGAATTTTGTAAGTCTGTTGCTAATTTAACTAAGGAAGCTGCCCGTTCCTAGGCAATTCACGCTACACTTTGCCTGAAACTTTTGTGTAAGAGGACAAAACTGATGCCTACTAAGATTGCGGCGGACCAAGGCCGTTATGTAAGTCGATTAACCCGAGATACGGTGGCCATGATTCTCGCCGGCGGTCGTGGTTCACGTCTGTATGAATTAACCGATTGGCGCGCAAAACCCGGCGTGTATTTTGGCGGGAAACTGCGAATCATTGATTTTCCCTTGTCCAACTGCATCAACTCGGGTGTTCGACGCATCGGCGTGGCGACCCAGTACAAGGCGCATTCGTTGATCCGGCATCTTGTGCATGGCTGGACCGGTTTTCGTTCATCAGGCCGCGAGTTCGTTGAAATTTTACCGGCTTCACAGCGCACCGGAGAAGGCTGGTACCTGGGTACTGCAGATGCGGTGTTCCAGAATCTCGATATCATCCGTACGCATCACCCAAGGTTTGTATTAATCCTTTCGGGCGATCATGTTTACAAGATGGATTACGGTACCTTCCTCGCCTTCCATGCTGAAAAAGAAGCGGACATGACAGTCTGCTGCATAGAAGTGCCCCTGGAAGAGGCTGCAGGCCAGTTTGGTGTGATGACCGTGGATGAGAATGGTCGTGTGATTGAATTCAATGAGAAGCCGGAGCACCCTGCGTCGATTCCCGGCAAGGAAGGTTTTTGTCTTGCATCCATGGGCAACTACATTTTCAACACAGAGTTCCTGTATGAGCAGGTCATCAGGGATGCCGATACGCCAGGGTCTGATCATGACTTCGGTAAAGACATCATTCCATCGATCATCGACAAGTACCAGGTCTTTGCTTACCCGTTTCGTGATCCGGAAACGGGGGAACAGGCTTACTGGCGGGACGTGGGTACGCTGGATGCCTATTGGGAAGCCAATATGGAGTTGGTTTCCATTGTGCCCCAGCTTGACCTGTACGACAAGGACTGGCCGATATTGACCGAACAACTCCAGTCCCCTCCAGCGAAATTTGTTTTCGATCATGCGGACAGACGCGGTGAGGCGATAGATTCCATGGTATCAGCGGGCTGTATTATTTCCGGAGCCAGCATCAAGAAGTCACTGATTTTTTCCAATTGTAAAATTCATTCATATAGCCGTATCGTCGATTCGCTGATCCTGCCGGAATGTGAAATTCTGGATGGCTGCACGATCATTGGAGCGATTATAGATCGTGGATGTGTCATCCCCGAAGGTACGGAGATTGGTGTGAACCATGATGATGACCGTGCCAGGGGTTTTCGCGTAACGAAGGGTGGGCATACGCTGGTCACTCCGGGTATGCTTGAACAGCCGTTGCACCACACACGTTAGAAAACCTGGTTAAAGACCTATATGACCCGTTTAAACAAAGCGACGCTTAATGCTTTGGCCGGTGGCCGGCATGGTAATCCATTTTCCCTTTACGGACTGCATAGGGAGGGTGGCAAGCGAATTGTCCGGACGATTCAGCCCCAGGCTGATACCGTGGCCCTTTTACTGGACGGTGTCAAAGATCCCGTGCCGATGCAGCGGGTTCATCTGGATGGCATATTCGAGGTGGAAATGCCTCCACGAAAACGCCATTACCGTTTTCGTAACACACAGGCGAATGGTAACAGTTGGGAAGTTGAGGATGCCTATCGCTTTCCTTCCATGCTGGGTGATCTCGACCTCTACCTGATGGGACAGGGGTCACACCGGGACATCTTCAGGAAGCTGGGTGCACATCCCGCCCGCTCGATGGGCGTCAGTGGCACGTTCTTTGCGATCTGGGCGCCTAATGCCTCACGTGTCAGTGTTGTTGGTGAGTTCAATAACTGGGATGGACGCTGTCATGTGATGCGCTTGCACCCCGGTAACGGTTTGTGGGAAATATTCGTTCCCGGGGTGGGGCAGGGTAGCTATTACAAATTTGAATTACTGGACAAACAGGGCGAGCTTTTGCCTTTCAAGTCCGATCCCCTGGGGCAGTTTCATGAATCCCCGCCGGGTAATGCATCAGTGGTTTATGAGAGCAAATACCGTTGGTGCGATGCTGAGTGGAACAAAAAGAAAACCCCTGACCCGAGAATGGACGAGGCCATCAGCATTTACGAGGTGCACCTCGGTTCCTGGCGGCGTGGCGAAAACAACCGGTTTCTGACTTATCGTGAGCTGGCTGATGATTTGGTGGCTTATGTCAAGGAGATGAACTTTACACATGTAGAAATGATGCCGGTAACCGAACATCCCTTCGATGGTTCCTGGGGTTACCAGCCCATCGGCATGTATGCGCCGACACAACGGTTTGGCGACCCTGATGATTTCCGTCTCCTGGTCGACCGGTTTCACCAGGCGGGTATTGGCGTCATCATGGACTGGGTGCCCGCTCATTTTCCGAAAGATGAACACGGTCTCCGGCGTCTGGATGGAACGGCCCTCTATGAGCACGAGGACCCACGCAAGGGTGAGCATTCGGACTGGGGAACACTGATATTCAATTTCGGCCGCCGGGAAGTGATCAACTACCTGGTAGGCAGCGCACTTTACTGGATTGATAATTTTCATATTGATGCCTTGCGGGTCGACGCCGTGGCTTCGATGCTCTACCTGGATTATTCCCGTGAAAAGGGTGAGTGGGTTCCGAATGAGTTTGGCGGCAACGAACATCTTGAAGCGGTTGAATTCCTGCGTCAGCTCAATTCCATTATCCATACTTACAGCGCCACCAGTTACGCGGAGGAATCCACCGCCTGGCCTGGTGTATCGAGACCTGCCGATGCGGGTGGCCTGGGTTTTACCTATAAGTGGAACATGGGCTGGATGAACGACACGCTGTCGTATATGAGCGAGGATCCGGTTCATCGCAAATATCACCATGACAAGATGACCTTTGGCCTGGTCTATGCCTTTGATGAAAATTTTGTCCTGCCCCTTTCACACGACGAAGTGGTGCATGGCAAGCGTTCCTTGCTTGGCCGTATGCCGGGTGATGAATGGCAGCGTTTTGCCAATCTGCGTGCCTATTACGGCTTCATGTACGCTCACCCGGGCAAGAAATTATTGTTTATGGGTGCCGAGATCGCACAGGAAAAAGAGTGGAATCACGATCAGTCCCTTGACTGGCATTTGCTTGAACAACCGCTGCATAAAGGTATTCAGACCCTGGTGTCTGACCTGAACCAGGTGTACCGGGATACTGCGGCCTTGCACGAATTGGACTTCAGTTATGAAGGTTTTGAATGGATAGACTGGCAGGATGCTGACAGCAGTGTGCTTTGCTGGGTGCGTCGTGCCAGTGATGGCGCCTTCGTAGTTTGTGTCAGTAACTTTACGCCGCTGGTTCGCTCCGGTTATCGTATCGGTGTGCCGCAGGGTGGTTGTTACTCGGAGTTGCTCAACACCGATTCCGTCAGGTACGGTGGCAGTGGTGTAGGGGTAAACGATGACATCCATACGGAAGATGTGGCAGCACACGGGCACCAGCAATCCCTGCAAATAGACCTGCCGCCTTTGGCGACACTAATGTTAAAAATAACCAGTCCCGTTTAAGGGGAATACGGAGAATGAGTAAATGACTGATCAGTTAAAAACTGACAGCGTAGGCGATATGGAACTACTGCAACTGCCCACGCTTCGAATGGATGCGGATGCCATCCTGGCGGATACCATACATTATCACAGCCGCATGCTGGGTAGACGTACCATTCGCAAACATGAAAACTTTCTTTACCAGGCGTTGGTCTATGCCACCCGGGAACGGCTACAGGAGCGCTGGATTGAGACCCGCACCAACCTGGAAAGAAGCAAGGGTAAACGGGCTTGTTATCTTTCCCTGGAATTCCTGATGGGACGATTGTTGAGGAATGCACTCTTAAACCTGGGTATCACGGAACAAACGAGCGAAGCATTACACCGGCTCGGCGTGGATCTGGAAGACTTACACGAGCAGGAGCTTGACGCAGGGCTGGGTAATGGTGGCCTCGGACGCCTTGCAGCCTGCTTTCTGGATAGCTGCGCCACCCTGGGCTTGCCCGTGGCCGGTTATGGCATCCGATATCGCTATGGCATGTTTCATCAACGTCTGGAAAACGGGCGCCAGGTGGAAGAACCTGATGCCTGGCTAAGAGATGGTTATCCCTGGGAAGTTGAACGTAACGAGCGTGCACAGAAAATTAAATTTGGCGGTCGGGTAATCCATTACAGGGATTCGCTCGGTAAAGATCATGTTGATTGGGTGGATACACGGGATGTGTTGGCGATTCCCTACGATCTGCCCATCCCCGGTTACCGCAACGATGTGGTCAATACACTGCGTTTGTGGTCAGCGGCAGCCACCGATGAGTTTGACCTGGAAGAGTTCAATGCCGGTGACTATTCGGATGCGGTGGCGGCCAAGAACGAGGCCGAGAATATCACCATGGTTTTGTATCCAAACGCAGAAACCGAAAATGGGCGGGAACTACGTCTGCGTCAGCAGTACTTTCTTGCTTCCGCCAGTTTGCAGGACATATTGAGAAACTGGGTCAAATCGAACGGGAATGATTTCAATCAGTTCGCTGAAAAGCATTGTTTCCAGTTAAATGACACGCACCCGGCGATCGCCGTACCGGAACTGATGCGCCTGTTGATGGACGTCCACGGACTGGATTGGGATGTCGCCTGGAGTATCACCACTTCCACCATGGCTTACACCAACCATACCCTGTTACCCGAAGCCCTGGAAACCTGGCCGGTTTTCATGTTTGAACAATTGTTACCACGTGTGCTGGAGATCATCTACGAGATCAATGTGCGCTTCCTCACCGAGGTCAGCAGGCACTGGCCCGGTGATACCGGGATCCTGAGCCGAATGTCACTGATCCAGGAAGGTCCCGAGAAAAGAGTACGCATGGCCTACCTGGCCATCGTGGGCAGTTTTTCGGTCAATGGCGTAGCGGAACTACACTCGAGGCTGTTAAAACAGGGCCTGTTCAGGGATTTCGCCAGTCTCTGGCCGGAAAAATTCAACAACAAGACCAATGGTGTCACCCAGCGCCGCTGGCTGGCTGCCTGTAATCCCGGACTTGCCGGCTTGATCAACGGCCGTATCGGAGAGGACTGGGTAACCGATCTCGAGCAGTTGGAAAAGCTTGCGCCATTGGCTGATGATGATGATTTTCAGGATGAGTGGCGTGCTGTTAAACAGGCCAACAAGGTTCGGCTTGCGGCTAACATCAAGAAAAAGACAAAGCTGGTGGTTGACCCTGCCATGATGTTCGATGTCCAGGTCAAACGCATCCATGAGTACAAGCGCCAGTTATTGAATGTTCTGCACGCAATCCACCTGTACGACCGGATTCAGCGCGGTGATGGCGACCAGTTACCGCCACGGGTCATTATCATTGGCGGTAAAGCTGCGCCGGGATACGAGATGGCCAAGGATCAGATCAAGCTGATCAATAATGTGGCCAAGGTGATCAATACGGATCCGGCCATGCGTGGCCGGTTACAACTGGTGTTTTATCCGGATTACAACGTTTCCGCGATGGAACTGATCTGTCCGGCGGCCGACCTGTCAGAGCAGGTTTCAACGGCGGGTAAGGAGGCTTCCGGCACCGGCAATATGAAGTTCATGATGAACGGTGCTGTCACCATTGGTACGCTGGATGGCGCGAACGTGGAGATACTCGAAGCTGTTGGTGAAGAAAACTTCTTCCTGTTCGGTCTGACCGTGGATGAGATTCCCGCTTACAGGGAAAATTATGACCCGCAGTCAATCATTGATACTGACCGGGATTTCAGACGGGTTATGCGATTACTGGATAACGGTCATTTCAACCACTTCGAACCCGGCATACTGGATTCCGTCATTGCTTCGGTGCGCAACCCCCATGACCCCTGGATGACGGCGGCAGATTTCCGCAGTTACATAGATACCCAGGAAGCGGCAGGACAGGCTTACCAGGACCAGAAGCGCTGGACCCGTATGAGTATCCTGAACAGTTCCAATTCCGGACGGTTTTCCACTGACCGCACAATGCGCGACTATAACCGGGACATCTGGCACCTCGAAAAGCTGACTGCCGGGGATTCATGATCCAGGCTGGCAGTCCGGAACACCTGGGTGCTCACTGGGACGGGCAGGGTGTAAATTTCGCCCTGTATTCCTCGTCTGCCGATGCCGTTGAGTTGTGTTTGTTCGATACGTCCGGGCAGCAGGTACAGTGTTATTACTTACCTGGTCACCAGGATGGTGTCTGGTCCGGTTATTTGCCGGCTTGTGAACCTGGTCAGCGTTATGGTTACCGTGCTCACGGTCCGTGGGCACCTGAGCTCGGTTTACGTTGCAATCCTTCCAAGTTGCTGATTGATCCGTACGCGCGGGCACTGGAGGGTTCAGTCCAGTGGACCGGTGCAATACTTGATTATGATCATTCGACACTCGGCGGGTCGTTACAACCCAACCAGACCGACAGTGCCGGCTCTATGCCGAAGTGTGTCGTTACGGGGCCCTTTGCGGAGTTTTCAGCCGCGCGACCGCATATACCATGGACTGAAACCATTATTTACGAGGCCAATGTTCGTGGGTATACGATGCGGCATCCGGATATACCGGAACAGGAACGTGGCAAATTCCGTGGGCTGAGCAATGGAAGGATTCTCGAATATCTGAAGGCACTTGGAATTACCTCGCTGGAATTGATGCCGGTGCACACCATGATCGATGAAGGTTTCCTGGTAGGGCAGGGACTGAGAAATTTCTGGGGTTATAACAGCATCAATTTCTTCACACCCGAATCACGTTACGCCTGCGGGGACGCCGGTCTTGAGTTCCGGGAAATGGTGGATGCCATTCATGAGGCCGGTATCGAGGTCATACTGGATGTGGTGTACAACCATACCGGTGAGGGCGGCGGCCGTGGGCCCACGCTTTCATTTCGGGGTATTGATAACCTGGCCTATTACAGAACAGACCCGGAAAACCCCGGCCACTATATCAATGACACCGGTTGTGGTAACACGATAAACGCCGATCACCCGCGGGTTCAATCACTGGTGATCGACAGCCTGGTTTATTGGCACAGGGACATGGGTGTTGACGGTTTCAGGTTTGACCTCGCCCCGGTACTGGGACGGTCCCCGCTCGGGTTTAGTCCTTCCCACGATCTGTTGCGGCGCATCAACGATGATCCCTGCCTCTCTGCTACGCGGTTAATTGCAGAGCCATGGGGTCCGGGTCCGGGTGGTTATCAGTTGGGTCAGTTTCCGTCACACTGGACGGAATGGAATGACCGCTATCGCGATAAAGTACGGCGATTCTGGCGTGGTGATGAAGATCAGTTAAGCGGTCTTGCAAAGCGCCTGCACGGCTCATCCGATATTTTTGAAGCCAGCGGCCGGCCGCCACAGGCGAGCATCAATTTCGTGACCTCCCACGATGGGTTTACCCTGCGTGACCTGGTGAGCTACGAGAAACGGCATAATGAGGCCAATGGTGAAAATAACCGCGATGGCCACGCACACAATTTCAGTATCAATCATGGTGTCGAGGGTGAGACCGGCAAGCCGGAAGTCAATCAGCTGAGACGCAGGCAGCGATTGAACCTAATGGCCACCCTGTTATTGTCAAAAGGTACGCCAATGTTGCTGGCCGGCGATGAGTTCGGCAACACCCAGTCCGGTAACAATAATGCCTATGCACAGGATAACGGGACGGGTTGGCTGGACTGGAGCGGAATCAATGATGACCCTGACTTCTTGCGCCAGGTTCAGGCCCTGATCAAACTGCGTGGCAGAATGCCCCATACGAAACGGCCAACCTATCCCCATGGCTCCGACCACAACGGTGATGGTCTGCGGGATATTGAATGGCTGCATCCCGGCGGCAGGCGGATGCAGGAGGAACAATGGCATCACGGTCATGCCCTGACCCTGTTCTTTCCCGAAATGAAGGATTCCCGCCCGGATGGGCAGCAATACGCGGAGCATGGATTGGTCGCAGTTGCCATCATGCTAAACGCAGCAGCAGAGTCACGGGATTTCTATTTGCCGGAGATTTCGCAGACTGGGCGGTGGAGCCTGGCATTTCACAGCTCGGAATCAACACCACCACAACACGGCCCGGGGGTATGGAACCTGGTTTCACGCTCCATGGCCTGTGCGCTTTACACCCGTGATGCTATCCCGGTCGAATAAGCCTGTGTCCGGCTTTCGTCAACTCATTAGATGGACTGGTCAATAGCCGGTCTATTTGACTTAATAGCTTTATCAGAGTGTGACAACAGTGATTTTTCTGAAATGACACAATCCATCACCATACACCGGCGTTTCCGGGGGCCACCGGATTCTGGTAACGGCGGGTATTCCTGTGCGTTGCTTGGCCGGTTCATTGACGGTCCGGCAGCCGTGCGGCTGTCTGTTCCTCCACCGCTTGGTGTTCCGTTGGAGGTACGTAAAAAAGATGGTCTGGTTGCAGCGGCCTGGATACCCGATGCCACGCTCGTGGATGCATCGGGTTTTGTGGCGCCGGAATTTATATGGGCCGCACTCGATTGTCCGGGTGCCTATGCTTTTCCGGAACCGCCAAATGGTGCCCTCCTGCTGGGTGAACTTGCCGTTGCTATCAAGGGCTCAGTTACAGCTGGTGAGAAATGTGTCCTGACCGGTTGGGAAATCAGCCGGCAGGGACGCAAGCATTACACCGGTACAGCACTGTTTGGTGAATCGGGTTCGTGTCGTGCCGTGGGCTATGCCACCTGGTTCGAAGTGTATTACAAGCGCTCAGAACAGTTGTCTGAAGCCAGTCTCGAGCGTTTGTCCCGGTTAACCAACGCAAGATAGTGCGAATCGTTGGTTGATGGAAACTGTTAAAACCATTCATATCGTTTTTGTCGCTCTGTCGTTTGCGTTAATTTAGCGTCTATACTGAATATTGATAACAGACAACCCTTGGAGAAAAAACATGTCTGAAGAATTAATCTCAAAGATACCCAAATGGTTCATGTTTGTTGCGGCGGTGCTGCTGGTGTGGAACCTGTTGGGTGTAATGGCTTATGTGATGCAGGTCATGATGAACCCGGAAACGCTGGCTGCTTTACCCCAGGAACAGCGCGAACTGTATGAAAACACACCAGACTGGGCAACGGCAGCTTTTGCGGTTGCGGTAAATTTCGGCGCACTGGGTTGTGTGCTGTTACTGTTGAGAAGGAACCTGGCTGGACTATTTCTGCAACTGTCCCTGGCCGGTGTACTGGTGCAGATGTTCCATTCGTTCTTTATGAGCAAGTCTTTTGAAGTTTTCGGACCCGGCGGTCTGGTGATGCCGGTGATTGTAATTGTAATTGCCATTTACCTCGTGTGGCTGGCGGCTAAGGCCAAGACGAATCGCTGGACAAGTTAAGGAGCTTTTAATTCACCCTGGACGGGATGAGTCGTGATTCACCGGGAGTAGGCGCCTTCAGGCGAGGTACGGGTTCATGAATAGGCCAAAGGTTCTTTAAGTTTTGCTTCCTTCAATAGAAAAAAAGCGGAAAATAATTCCACCGGTATACTTGCTGATCACGCTTGTGTTGATGTGGCTTATGCACATTATTTTTCCCGGCTTTCAATATATTCACGCACCTGCAGCATACGCTGGAATAGCCGGTATACTTTTGGGAATCACCATGGCGGCAGTATCAGCAGGCATGTTCAAAAAGGCGGGTACGGGTATAGAGCCCTTCGATGAAGCGACCGTCCTGGTGACCGCCGGGTTTTACCGCCATACGCGAAACCCGATGTACATGGGGATGTTCCTGATGCTGGCCGGTGTTGCCTTTTTGTTTGGAAATATCGGTGTCCTCCTGCCGGTGTTCATATTTGTACTGATTATTCGTAACAACTTTGTATTGGGCGAAGAACGCTTTTTGGAAGCGAGCTTTGGTCAGCAATATCTGGACTATAAATCTACGGTGAGGCGATGGTTATGAAAACAGGCGATGAATCGAAAATAGAAACGGCTTACCGTGTAGAAACTGACCGCCTGGTGCTCAGGTGCTGGTCGCCCCGGGATGCCCCGGTTTTAAGGGCAGCACTGGATGCTTGTGATGTGCATCTGCGGCCGATGATCCCTTTTATGAAGGATGAGCCCAGGTCCTTAAAGCAAACGGCCCACTGGCTAAGAGAGATTCGCGCTGCGTTCGATTTAGGTCAGATGTTTCGTTATGCGGTATTTGATGCTGCAGAGCAGAACCTGCTCGGTGAAAATATGCTGCTGGCGCGCGTTGGCCCCGGTGGTCTGGAAATTGGTTACTGGACACATAAGGACGCGATCGGTAGAGGTATTGCAACTGAGGCAACCTGTGCCATGATCCGGGTCGCCTTCGAGATTGAAAAGGTCAGGCGGGTTGAAATCATGTGCGCCCCTGAAAACAAGGCCAGTGCATCCATACCGGCCCGCCTGGGTTTTACACATGAAGCTACCCTGAAGAAACGTGCGCTGGATTCGGAAGGCAACTACCAGGACTTGATGGCATGGAGTCTTTTCGCCGATGATTATCCTGCGAGTCCGGCCACGAACATCAGGTTCCGGGTGTTTGATTGCATGGGTGATGCGCTATATCATACGCGATCAGACAGGAATGGCTGATTATTGGGAAGGCTAGGAGCCTGTCCGAGAATAGAGAGCCTACTGCGGAAAAGCCATTTTGGCCCATTTTTCTGTTCATTTTCGTTAAATATGAGTAACTATTCGCCTCAAATGACCAAAGAAATGGACTCAAAATGGCTTCCCCTCGCTACGGCTTCTATTCTCGGACAGGCTCCTAGTGAACTTTCCGGCAGTCGAAGTGACTCTATACTGCCAGGCAATATTTCAACGGATTAAAAACAGGTGAAATGATGAAAAAAATTATTTTTACAGGGTTGGCATTGATGGTTTCAATGACCGCCATGGCCCAACAGGATTTGGCGGATGATGGCTCCAGGGTGGTATTGCCACTTCAGGCCCAGGCATGCACCCTGCCATCCGCACCACCACCCATCCCGGAAACTCCTGTTAAGGAAGACCTTTTAAAGGCTCAAAAACACGTTAAGGGGTTTCAGGCGGATATGGCAGATTATCGTGCTTGTATCGATAAGGATGCCGAAAGCGAAGAACTGACCTGGGGAAACCAGCAGGCGATCTTGAGAGCGCATGATTATTCGGTGGAAATGGAAGAACGTGTTGCCGCCATGTTCAACGAGGCCGTACGGGCGTACAAGGCCAGTATAGCTACCGAGTGATAAACTTTGTTTCCCTGTCGTAATAGCCGGGGTTCATTAGCTGCGGGCTCAGTCAGCCAGCAGGTATTTTTGCAGGAATAAAAACGTGGCCTGTTCAAACAGGTCACGGTTCTCTTTTTTATCATAACCGTGGCCCTCATTCAGGGCGTTCATGTACCAGACAACCTGATCCTGCTCACGCAGGGCCGCCACCATCTGGTCTGATTCAGATCTGGGTACGATCGGATCATTGCTGCCCTGCTGGACAAACAGTGGAATCTTTATCTTGTCAACGTTATTCAAGGGGCTGATCCGTTCCAGAAAGGCTCGCATTTCCGGGTCACGTTCATCACCGTACTCAACACGCCGCAATTCGCGCCGGTAATCCTGGGTGTTTTCAAGAAAAGTTACGAAGTTACTGATCCCGACGCGGTCCACAGCGGCACGCAGGCGGTCGCTGTAATGGACGGCTGATGCAAGCGCAATGTAACCGCCATAACTTGCACCCATTATCGCCACCCGATCCTTGTCCAATTGCGGTTGTTGGGCAATCCAGTCCAGCAGGGCACCGATGTCCCTGACCGCGGCCTCGCGGCTATAGCCATCATCCAGCGTAATGTAATAGGAACCATAACCGAGTGAACCGCGTATATTCGGCGCGATGATGGCCACGCCCAATTGGTCTATCCACGATTGGAAATCACTGTTAAAGCGGGGCCGGAATTGATTTTCCGGGCCGCCGTGGACGTGAATAACGACGGGGAATGGACCATCGCCTGGCGGCAGGTAGACAAAAGCAGGGATGGGAATGGTTGCTTCCTGGCCTTCGAGAGACGAAGGGAAGGTAACCGCAAGAGGTATTGAGAATTTATCTGTATCCAACCCGCCGACTTCACTATAGGTCCAACGGGTGAGTTTACCTGCCGACACGGGCTTCCGACCGAGATTCAGCACAAAAGCTTCATTCGGGTTGCGCGCGGAATTCAGGGTCATTCCCAGCTTTTTGTTATTGGGGCTGAATTCCAATCCACCTATCAAACCCTTCGGGATTTTTTCGACGAGATCGTATCTCATTTTTTCAGGATCAAACAGGTAAAGACGACTGATGCCGCCCTCGTTTGCTATAAATGCGCCGCGTCTGCGGTCGGGGCTTAAGACAAACTGGGTAATATCCCAGTTGAAAGAGTTGGAAATGTAGTTGATTACCGGTATTTCATCCAGGGTTGCTTTTGCCAATTCAGCTCTTCCCTGGTGAAAGTTGCTGACAAACAGGATGCTGTTGTCGTGTTTGTCAAATCCGGTGGCAATATTGCTGGATGGGTTTTCGGCATCTCCTGCTATCAATCGTAGTTCCCCGTCAGGCAACTCCTTTGTATAGATCCGGGAATCTACCACGCTGACAAACTGTTGAATTAAAAGCATTTTGCCGTCACTGCTGAAATCAACGGGCTTCCAAAGTGTACCGTCATCTGTTGCAAGTACCAGGCGGGCCGGCTGGTCAGAAGCGATATCCTGTATCCAGATATCATTGGAACGGCCATTTCTGCGGGTGGAGCGATAAGCCAGCCTTTGGCCGCGCCGATCCCATGCCATGCGATTGTTTAATGCTTTCCCGTCTGACAGCAAACGCATCCGGCCATCGTCGGGGTTTAAAAGGTAAACCTGGTCGAATTCATCACCGCCCTCATCGCGGGTCATGGCCAGCAGGTTACTATTGGGTTGAGGCAGCACCTCGCCTACCGGCTCTTCACCAAAAGTCACCTGGTAGCGGGCGCCACGTGGCATATCAACCCGGTGCAATTGAGTAACCGGACCCAAACTGGTCTTTATAAAAATTCTTTTACTGTCTTTCGAAAAGGCGGAGAACCTGGCGGATCGAATGTTCTGGTAACGGCTAAGTGTTGACGGCAAAGACGCGGGAATCGGGGGAATATCCTCCATGATCAGTTGACCGTCATTGGCTGTCCGGCGCTGCACTTCTGCGGTTGAGCCTGTGCTGGCCAGGAGCAGTAAAACCAAAGCTGTTAACAGTGTACGCATTGGATGATCCTTGAATTATTATTACAAACGGTTAAAAAAGACCGGGAATGGACCATGGAAAAACATGATTTGCCCTTTCCTTTGCATAGAGCCTGCATGGTGTTACCGGTATAATCTTTGATCAACCCGGCTACTGAACACTATGCACAAACCCCTCCACATTATAATTCTTGCCGCCGGTGCTGGAACCCGCATGAAGTCACGGGTGCCGAAAGTACTACAAACCATCGGCGGTCAAGCAATGATTATTCATGTATTGGATACTGTATTGCAACTTCAGCCGGCTGGAATTCACGTGGTTTTCAATCCGCAGGCCCCCGAGGTGCGGGAAGCGTGCCGTGATTTTGATATCACCTGGGCAGCACAGGCGGAGCAATTGGGTACAGGTCATGCGGTACAGCAGGCCATGCCGGGGATTCCCCAAGACGCCGATGTATTGGTGCTTTACGGTGACATTCCGTTGCTTGAGGCGGATGTGTTGAGGGAGTTGGTTGAGTTGCCCTCAACTGGAATAAAAGTGCTGACAATGGATATTGCTGAGCCGCGGGGTTACGGGCGTATCGTTCGTGATAGTGATAACAATGTTACGGGTATTGTTGAAGAACGTGATGCTACCCCGGCGCAAAGAGCGATCACCGAGGTTAACTCGGGTATCATCATGGCACCACGTTCGGCTTTGATGTCCTGCCTGGACAGCATGACCAGCGATAACTCTCAAAATGAATATTACCTGACAGATGTATTTTTGATTGCGTATGAAAAAGGCATTCAAACCAGTGCTGTTGTTGCCCCGGTCGCGACAGATCTGGAGGGGGCAAACGACCGGATTCAACTGGCGGAACTGGAGCGGCGGTATCGAATGAAAAAGTCCACTGAACTGATGAAAGCAGGCGTTCAACTGGCCGATCCTCAGCGTATCGACATACGTGGAACGGTAGAGGCGGGCAGCGATGTAACTATCGATGTGAACGTTGTGCTGGAGGGTGACATCAGCCTGGGTGATGGTGTTCAGATCGGTCCGGGTTGTGTGATTAAAAACTGCCATTTGGCCGCCGGAACCCGGGTTCATGCCTACAGTGTGCTTGAGGGTATGCGTAGCCTGGGTGCCTGTGATATCGGGCCGTTCGCACGTGTGCGTCCCGGAACAGAACTGATGGAGGGTAGCAAGGTAGGCAATTTTGTCGAGGTGAAAAACACCTCTCTCGGCAAGAACAGCAAGGCCAGCCACCTGAGCTACCTGGGTGACAGCAGTATCGGTGATCGGGTTAATATCGGTGCCGGTACCATTACCTGTAATTACGATGGTGTCAACAAGCACCACACCGTGATCGAAGATGATGTTTTTATTGGCTCCGACACCCAACTGGTGGCACCGGTAACGGTTGGTGCAGGCGCAGACATCGGTGCCGGCAGTACGGTTACCAAGGACGCGCCTGCCGGTCAATTGACCATAAGCCGGGCGAGGCAGGTATCGATTAGCGGTTGGAAACGACCGGTGAAGAAATAAGGGGTCCTGAGCATGTGCGGAATAGTTGCAGCTTCAGCAAGGCGTGATATCAGGGATGTGCTGATCGCCGGGCTGCATACGCTTGAATATCGGGGTTACGACTCAGCGGGTATTGCCTTGCAGCAGGATGGTTACCTGAAAAGATTGCGTGCGGCGGGTAAAGTCAGGGATCTGGAAGCCCTGTTGGAATCCTCTCCCATCAATGGTAAATGCGGTATCTCTCATACACGCTGGGCGACTCATGGCGTTCCGAACACAGCGAATGCGCATCCGCACACCTCCGGTGATCAACTGGCCCTGGTTCATAACGGCATTATTGAAAACCATGAAGAACTGCGTCGTGAATTAATGCAGGCCGGTTGTCATTTCAGCTCAGATACCGATACCGAGGTGATGGTTCACCTGATTGCCCAGCTAATGGATTCAGGCCTGGATTTGTTTGTTGCCCTTAGAAAAGCCGTTGGCCGATTACGCGGCGCATTTGCCATTGCAGTGGTCAGCGCTGTTGAGCCCGGGGTCATTGTGGGTGCGAGGAAAGGCAGTCCGCTGGTATTGGGTGTCGGTCGTGGGGAGAATTTCCTCGCATCTGATATTTATCCATTACTGGGTGAGACGGATTCGTTTGTTTTCCTGCAGGAAGGCGATGCCGTCAGCCTGAATGCGGATGGATATCAAATCGTTGATGTGAACGATCAGTTAGTTGAACGTCCGGTAAAAAAGGTTGAGACAAAGGCTGACTCGGTGCAACGGGGTATTTATCCCCACTACATGCTGAAAGAAATTTTCGAGCAACCACAAGCGGTGGCTGAAACCCTTGAAGGCCGGCTCGGCGCCACTACCGTGTTACCGAATATTTTCGGTGTCGGGGCAATGGAACTGTTACGCCAGGTCAAACAGGTCCACATTGTTGCCTGCGGCACGGCCTACCATGCGGGGCTGGTTGCCAGTTACCAGATAGAGCAGTTGGCAGGCATACCGTGCCGTGCCGAAATTGCCAGCGAGTATCGTTATCGCAAACCGGTTGTACCGCAAAACAGTCTATTTATCGCGGTATCCCAGTCTGGGGAGACAGCCGATACGCTCGCTGCATTGAAACACGCAAAAGGGGCCGGTTACGTCACAACACTGGCAATTTGTAATGTTGCCGAGAGCTCCGTTGTACGCGAAGCCGGCCTGGTGCTGATGACCCGTGCCGGTCCTGAGATTGGTGTTGCATCGACCAAGGCATTTACGACTCAGCTGGTTGCCCTGCAGTTGCTGGTGCTGGAACTGGCGCGCCTGAATGGTATTGATAAAGACGAATATGCCAACTACGTGGCGGATTTGCATCGCTTACCGGAATTGCTCAATGAGGCCTTGAGTCTCGATAGTGAATTCGAGGCATTGGCAGGCGCTTTCGTAGACAAAAATGACGCCTTGTTCCTTGGCCGCGGCAGCCATTACCCGATCGCGATGGAAGGTGCTCTGAAACTCAAGGAAATCTCCTATATCCATGCAGAGTCCTATGCAGCGGGTGAATTGAAGCACGGTCCGCTGGCGTTGGTGGATGCTGAAATGCCGGTATTTGCAGTTGCACCCAACAATACCTTGCTGGGCAAACTGATCAGCAACATTGAGGAAGTCAGTGCAAGGGGCGGGGAGTTATACGTCATCGCCGATACCAACGTGGTTAAAGACTTCCATCAACGGCATGGCCGGGTGATCGGGCTGGATACGGGTGGGCCGCTACTGGCCCCTGTGATCATGACCATTCCATTGCAGTTACTGGCGTATCACGTGGCCGTACAGCGTGGCACGGATGTAGATCAACCGCGTAACCTGGCAAAATCGGTCACTGTTGAGTAATTAATCAACCTGTTTCACCGGAATATTATGGAGTTACTTATTC
>Ga0316190_10000259_pt1 | contig 35658 bp, 39 predicted proteins | sample Eddworburrow2_MG_FD_204929 | JGI IMG/M metagenome (GOLD analysis project Ga0316190, IMG submission 204929) | Coastal sediment microbial communities from Maine, United States - Eddy worm burrow 2 | ecosystem: Environmental > Aquatic > Marine > Coastal > Sediment | place: USA: Maine | collected... | reverse complement strand
CGAGCCAATTTAGATATGCAAGGCACGCCCAAAGGCATCAAGCACGGACTCATGCATCATCTCCGACAATGTCGGATGAGGAAAGATCGTCGCGATCAATTCGGCCTCAGTGGTCTCCAGGGTCTTGCCGATGGCGAAACCCTGAATGAGTTCTGTGACATCGGCACCAATCATATGCGCGCCGAGCAACGCGCCCGTTTTTGCATCGAATATTGTCTTTACGAGACCATCGGTTTCCCCAAGAGCTGTGGCCTTGCCGTTCGCAGCATAGGGGTAGCGGCCTACGCGGATGTCATACCCCGCCTCGCTGGCGGTGCGCTCCGTGAGCCCAAGGCTTGCGATTTGCGGACTGCAATAAGTGCAGGCCGCAACGTTGGTTTTGTCCAAGGGGAGGACGTCGTCCTGCCCTGCGATTTTCTCCACGCACATCACCCCTTCATGCATTGCCTTGTGCGCAAGCCAGGGCGGCCCAACCACATCGCCAATGGCATAGAGCCCCTCTACGCCCGTATGGCACCATTCGTCCACGACGATATGACCGTTGTCGATTTCGATGCCGGCTTCGTCGAGACCAAGCCCTTCGACATTGCCGGTGATCCCTACGGCGAGAATGACGCGATCCGCACTCACATCAATACTGTTCCCGTCGGTTTTGCGCGCATGCATGACGAGGCTGTGCGCCGTATCGAGGTGTTTTTCGATCGCAACGCCTGTATGGATCCTGATGCCCTGCTTGGCGAAGGCCATGTGCGCAAGCTTGGAAATCTCTTCGTCTTCGGCCGGTAGGATCCGGTTCTGCGCTTCGACAACAGTCACGTCCGCGCCGAGCGCGCGATAAAAACTTGCAAATTCGATTCCGATTGCACCGGAGCCGATCACAAGGAGCGAATTTGGGACGCTGGCCGGCACCATCGCATCTTTGTAGGTCCAAATCCGTGTGCCGTCTGGCTCGAGCCCAGGAAGCACGCGTGACCGAGCGCCGGTTGCGATGACAATGTGCTGTGCCGAGATCGACGGAAGGATGGCGCCGTCTTTGCTGGTCAATGCGACACGGCCCGGCCCTTCAAGCCTGCCACTCGCGTCCAACACCGCGATCTTGTTCTTCTTCATCAGATACGCAACGCCGCGTGACAGTTTCTCGGCGACATTGCGGCTGCGTGCGACGATCCTCTCGATGTCGAACCCCAGCCCCTCGACCCGAAGGCCGAAGGCTTCTGCCTCCTGTATTTGGCGATAGAGTTCGGACGTGCGCAGCAGCGCCTTTGTGGGAATGCAGCCCCAGTTGAGGCAGATGCCGCCGAGATGCTCCCGCTCGACGACGGCCGCTCTCATGCCAAGCTGTGCGGCCCGGATCGCCGCCACGTAGCCGCCAGGGCCACCGCCAATCACAATGAGATCGAATTCCGTGCCGGCCGTCATAGCAAAGGCCGAATCATAAGTAGCCAGTCTCCGGCGTGGCTAAAGTCCGGCGGCAGGATTGCGCGCTCGCTGGCTGTCGTCTCATAGCCCGCATGTTGGTAGAGCCGCGCCGCGCGGTCATTCCAACTGCCAACAATGATGCAGCAGGCGGGCGCACCGGCCTCGCGGGCGGTTGTCTCTGCGATCTTCAAGAGTTTAGCGCCGAGGCCCAGGCGCCGAAATTCGGGAAATGTCGCGAGCACGTTGACGTACCAACTTCCCGGCGCCTGTGCCTCTAGACGAACGAGTGGTTGAAACTGCTTTGGCACGTCATCGAGACTGGCGAGGTCGTAAGGATCATCCAGTGGATACCCCACCAAACAGGCGGCGATCTCCTCTCCCAAAAGAGCAAGCGTTGCGTGCCGGTAGGAAAAGCCGCCCTCCTGGCGGCGCGCGCGCTCTCTGCCCACCTCCAAGGCCGATTGGCCGGGCTCCGCCATCTCGTGCCACAGCCGGTTGGGGATCCCCTCGCCCGCAATATCCATCAGAATGGTCAAAGCCGGTGTGTCGGCAAGGGAAGCGGCGCGAAATGTGGGTTCGAGTGCCATGGACTTGCGAGGGTTAAACCAGCATCGTCACGGGGTCTTCGACATAGGCTTTGAACGCGCCAAGCAATTCAGCACCCAGTGCACCGTCGATCACGCGATGGTCGCAAGACAGCGTTGCGCCCATCATCGTGGCGATTTTGATCGCATCGTCCTTGACGATGGGCTTCTTCTCGGCTCGCCCAACCGCAAGAATTGAACTCTGCGGCGGATTAATCACAGCCTCGAAGCTATCAATCCCATACATGCCGAGATTGGAGATAGAGGTGACGCCGCCTTGGTACTCGTGAGGGGCGAGACGCTTCGTGCGTGCGCGTGCGGCCAGATCGCGCATCTCATTTGAGATCTCCGACAAGCTTTTGACTTCCGCATCCCGAATGACTGGCGTGTGAAGACCGCCACCATCCAGCGCAACGGCGACCGCGATGTCGGAGGGGCGATGCCGCAGAATGCCACCTTCGGTCCATGTCGCATTCGCTGCCGGCACGGTCTGCAAGGCCATTGCCATCGCTTTGATGATGAAGTCGTTCAGCGAGAGTTTGAAGGCGCGTGGCCCTTCCTCAGGTGCCATGCTGTTGAGGCGCGTCCGCGCCGCCAGCAGGGCATCAAGTTCGCACTCTATGTTCAGATAAAAATGCGGGATCGTTTGCTTGGCGAGCGTGAGGCGGTCCGCAATAAACCGGCGCATCGTGTCGTGGGGCACCAGCTCGTAACTGCCCGCTTGGTAGAGCGCGAGGATCTGTTGATCCGACAGGCCTTGTGTCGCCGCGGGCAAAGAGGCGGGTGCGTGCATGAGTTCGCCGACAACCGGCATTTCAAGCGAAATGTCGGGTTCCGCTGCGGCGGGTTCAAATTGAACATGCTCGGGTGCTTGTGTTTGAGGCGCCGCGCGCTCGACGTCGGCGAGAATAATCCGGCCGTGCGGTCCTGAGCCTTTCAGCGCCGCAAGATCGAGCCCGCGCATGTGTGCGACGCGTCTTGCGAGCGGTGAGGCAAAGAGGCGCGTTTGCGCCGCGTCCCCGTCGCCATTGCCGCTGCTATTCCCATTGGCCAGAATCTGCTCCGCGATGCGGTCCATCACGTGCTCGGGCGAGCCGTCCTGGGGATGATCGGTCTGTGTTGGGGTGCTCATCTTCAAAGCCCCTTCTGAAGCCACCAGGCCTCGCTCCGAAAGACATCGGGTAGCGTATCGAGCGCATCGTCGAAGATACCGACCTCGTGACCGAGCAGCTTCTCGGCTTCCTCGAAATAGGTATCGCGCAACGGGGGCGGCAGCGCCTTTCCCGTCCAAGGGTCGAAGTCCATGGTGATCATCGCGGGTCCGCCATCGAATACGGGCATGCCGAATTCCCGGAACGCTGGCGAGTAGACAATAGGTTTTTGAGGGTGGCAGGTGGCCCATAAAAGATCCGGGTAGGTATCAAACAAAGAGGACTTGCGCGGATCGAGATCGAACGCTTCCCGGACCTCTTCCATCTGCTTGATGAGGATCGCATAGAGCCCTTCCCAGATTTCTTCCCATCCGGCGTCGCTGCGGTCGAATCGATCAAAGCGCTGGCAAGCAAGCCAATTGGTCTCGATCTCCTGGTCCATTTGTTCCTCGGTAAGCCAGAACTCTGTCACGCGGCGCTCTCCCGGTAACAGACGGAATTCACCGCGGCCACAACATGCTCGACAGAGGGCAGTGCCAATGTCTCCAAATTGGCGGCATAGGGCATGGGAACGTCCGCGCCCGTGACTTTCAGGGGCGGCGCATCGAGATAGTCGAATGCGTCAGATGTCACGGCCGCGCAAATCTCGGTGCCGATGGAACACATCGGCCAGCTTTCCTCGACAGTGACGAGGCGATTGGTCTTTTTGACGGACGCGATCACGGTCTCCATGTCGAGCGGCCTCAAGGTTCGAAGGTCGATGATCTCCGCATCAATCCCTTTCTCCGCGAGCCGTTCGGCCGCATCGATCGTGTAGGCCAGGCTACGCGAATAGGACACGAGCGTCACATCGTTCCCTTTGCGCGCGATACGGGCCTTGCCGATGGGCAAAACGAAGTCCTCCAATCTTGGGACATCGAAGGTCTGTCCGTAGAGGATCTCATTTTCGAGAAAGATCACGGGGCTCTCTTCGCGGATCGCGGCCTTCAGCAGGCCTTTGGCGTCTGCCGCGCTATAGGGTGCGATCACTGTCAGGCCCGGCACTTGCGCGTAGAGCGCTGAAAAATCCTGGCTGTGCTGCGCGGCCACGCGCGAAGCGGCACCATTGGGTCCACGAAAGACGATGGGACAGCGCATCTGGCCGCCGGACATATAGAGCGTCTTGGCGGCGGAGTTGACGATGTGGTCGATGGCCTGCAGCGCGAAGTTCCAAGTCATGAACTCGACGATTGGGCGGAGTCCCGCAAAGGCCGCACCAACACCGATGCCGGCGAAGCCGTATTCGGTGATCGGCGTATCGATGACGCGGCGTTCGCCGAACTCTTGCAAAAGCCCCTGCGTCACCTTGTAGGCACCCTGGTACTCGGCAACCTCCTCCCCCATCACGAAGACATCGCTGTCGCGGCGCATCTCCTCGGCGATGGCATCGCGCAAGGCCTCACGCACGGTGATGGACGTCATCTCCGTACCGGGTGGGAGTTCGGCCTCGAATGCGGGCTCTGGGGGCGCGGCCTCGGGCCCGGCGGGGGCCTCTTCGACAGCGGGCTTGATCTCGCCGAAGTCGGATGGCGGCTCGACGACGCCTTCGATCCGTGGGGTTGCCGGTTCCAATACTGTTTCAGGTCGCCCTGCAGTCGAGGCGTCTTCGTCCTCAGAGAAGAGAACGGCGATAGGCTGGTTCACGAGAACATGTTCGGTGCCCTCGGGCACCAAGAGCGTCCCCATGGTGCCATCTTCGATAGCTTCCACTTCCATGGTCGCTTTGTCGGTCTCGATTTCGGCGATCACATCACCTGTCTGGACCACATCCCCCTCACGCACGTGCCATTTGACGAGCGTCCCCTCCTCCATGGTGGGCGACAGGGTGGGCATGAGAATATCGGTTGGCATCGTCGGCTCAGCCTCTCGTTGCCACAACGTCGGCCCAAAGTTCGCTTGGGTCCGGCTCGGGCTCGGCTTGAGCGAACTCCGCTGCATCGTTGACGATGGCCCGGATCTCTTTGTCGATGGATTTGAGCTCGTCTTCCGAGCTCCCAAATTCCACAAGGCGTTTGTGGAGTAGCTCGATCGGGTCGTGGTGCTGGCGCACATCGCGCACCTCTTCCCGCGTCCTGTACTTGGCGGGGTCGGACATGGAATGACCGCGATAACGATAGGTCAGCGCTTCGAGGATCATTGGTCCTTTGCCGCTGCGTATGTGTTCCAGGGCCTCGCGGCCGACGGTCTCGACAGCGGCGACATCCATGCCATCGACCTGACGACCTGGAATTCCGAAGGCGAGCCCGCGTTGATAGAGTTCCTCGGCGTGGGCTGTTGCGCGCTCCACCGCCGTTCCCATGGCGTAGTGATTGTTCTCGATGATATAAAGGACCGGGAGTTTCCAAAGCGAGGCCATGTTGAAACTCTCATAGACCTGACCCTGATTGGCGGCACCTTCCCCAAAGAAGGTCAGGCACACATTGCCGTTGCCGCGATATTTGTTCGCAAAGGCGAGGCCCGATCCGAGTGGCGCCGGTGTGCCGACAATGCCATGGCCCCCGTAGAAATGCTTCTCCACGGAGAACATGTGCATCGAGCCGCCCTTCCCCTTGGAGTAACCGCTGCGACGCCCCGTGAGTTCCGCCATGACCCCCTTGGGGTCCATGCCGGTGGCGAGCATGTGCCCATGGTCCCGGTAGGAGGTGATCACCTGGTCGCCAGCGCGCTTGGCCATCATCATGCCGGTGACGACGGCTTCTTGGCCGATATAGAGGTGGCAAAAGCCGCCAATGAAGCCCATGCCGTAGAGCTGCCCGGCCTTCTCCTCGAAGCGCCGGATGAGAAGCATGTTGCGATACGCGGACAGGTAGTGCTCAGGTGAAAGCGCTACGGACGACGGCCCTTCGCTGTCGTTGGGCTCGGCGTGTTCGGGCTTTTCGGGCGGCTTCTGGTCCATCCAGAAATTGGCCGCGCCAGGCGTCAGGCTTGGGCTGGTCAATCTGGGCCTCCTTCGACTCAAAACCGCGCTTAGCTATGAGGCTAGCACATGTCCAAAGACGGCCCAAAGACACAGGCTTTGGCGAAAAAAGGCGCGATTTGGCCTGTTCAGCGCCGTATCAGAGGGCCTGTGGGATCGGGTGCCCGGCGCTTCATCATGACAAGGTCGTCGGGGTGCGCCAGGTTTAGAATCGCCCGGGCTCGCTCGTCCAACATGTCAGGGTCGAGGCTGTCGGGCTCTAGAAGCGCTACGTCGCGCTCGATCCGAAGCCGAACCTCGCGCAAGCCTTCAAGCTCGCCCTCAAGAGCGGCGGCCCGCCGTCCAAGATCGGTGCGCGACGTTAGACCGTGGTCGCCGTTCTGCAAATGGTAGCCGAAATAGCCGCCAGCGCCCAAAGCCAGAAGCGGAAAGATGAACGCCCGAAACCGCATGTGTCCTCCCGACCTCCAAGCACAGCGAATCACCACCATCGCGGAGAGCCGGTTAAGGCACGGTTACTAGGTAGCGGTTTCTAGCCCTTCAGGATTGATGTCCCTGCGTAGCGTGCCCGGGGCCCCAGTTCCTCCTCAATACGGATGAGCTGGTTGTACTTGGCCACGCGGTCTGAGCGGGCGAGCGAGCCCGTCTTGATCTGCCCGCAATTGGTGGCGACGGCGAGGTCGGCGATGGTTGTATCTTCTGTCTCGCCCGAACGGTGAGACATGACCGCAGCATAGCCCGCATCCATTGCCATCCGGACCGCATCGAGCGTCTCGGACAGCGTGCCGATCTGATTGACCTTCACCAAGATGGCGTTCGCGATGTTCTTGTCGATGCCTTCCTTCAGGCGCGTGACGTTGGTCACGAATAGATCGTCGCCCACAAGCTGGACTCGGTTGCCGACCGCGTCGGTCAGCGTGCGCCAACCGTCCCAATCGTCCTCGGACATGCCGTCTTCGATGGAGAAGATGGGATAGTTGTCGACGAGTTCCGTGTAGTAGGCCGCAATTTGGTCGGAGGTCAGGCTGCGCTTCTCGCCCGCAAGCACATAGCGGCCATCGGTATAGAACTCCGTCGCAGCCACATCGAGTGCGAGATGCATGTCCTTGCCTGGGGTGTAGCCGGCGGCCTCAATTGCCTTCATGACGAAATCGAGCGCGGCGCGGGTCGATTCTAGATCGGGCGCAAATCCGCCCTCATCGCCAACGGCCGTGCTGAATCCAGCGCTTTTGAGAGCACTGGCAAGAGCATGGAAGACCTCGGCCCCCATGCGGACGGCTTCAGCGATGCTTGTGGCACCAACGGGCACGATCATGAATTCCTGAAAATCGATCGGGTTGTTGGCGTGCATGCCTCCGTTGACGATGTTCATCATCGGCACGGGCAATAGGGTCGCCTCCTCACCGCCGAGATAACGGTAGAGTTTTTGTTCGCGCGACAGCGCAGCCGCTTTGGCGGCGGCAAGCGAGACGCCAAGGATGGCATTGGCGCCCAGCCGCTTCTTGTTCTCCGTTCCATCGAGGTCGCGCAAGGTCTGGTCCAGACCGTGCTGATCGTCTGCGTCAAACCCGTCCAGGGCCTTCCGGATTTCGCCATTGACCGCCTCGACGGCCTTTCTGACGCCCTTGCCCCCGTAGCGGGACCCGCCGTCGCGCAGTTCATGCGCCTCGTGAGCGCCGGTCGATGCTCCAGAGGGCACCGCAGCGCGGCCGTAATGGCCGTTTTCCAAGACGACATCGACCTCGACAGTGGGGTTGCCCCGGCTATCCAAGATTTCTCTGCCGACAATAGTGGCGATTGCAGTCATTCGCGGGTACCCCCAGGATTCCTCCAAATATATTTTGGGCCGTCATAGCCTAGGCGGTGAAGAAGTTGAAGGCGTATATGTGGTCGAGATGAGATTGCTTCAGAAACGCATGGCGGAGCTGCCGGCATGACGCCTGCCCAAAAAGATGGCCCTGCGGGCGCCCTGGTTCTGTTTTCCGGCGGTCAGGACTCCACCACGTGTCTTGCCTATGCGCTGGATCGCTACCCGCATGTCGAGACGGTGGGCTTCGATTACGGCCAGCGGCACGCAGTAGAACTGGAGTCCCGGACGCAGGTGCTTGCGGCGATCAAGGCCCAGTTTGCAGAATGGCGCGTGCGGCTCGGCGAGGATCACATGCTCGACATTTCGAGCTTCGGTGCCATTGGTGAGACGTCGCTGACGACGCGCTCGGAGATCGTCATGCTGGACTCGGGCCTGCCCTCCACATTCGTTCCGGCACGAAATCTCGTCTTCTTCGTTTACGCTGCGGCGCTGGGTGCCCGGCGCGGGCTCGATGTCTTGCTTGGCGGGATGTGCGAGACGGACTACTCCGGCTATCCCGATTGCCGGGATGAGACCCTGAAGGCCCTCCAGCAAGCAATTCGTCTGGGGACGGAGCTTCCTATCTCGATTGAGACACCATTGATGTGGCTGACAAAGGCGCAGACTTGGGCGCTGTCACACGAACTTGGCGGTACGCCCCTCGTCGACCTCATCCGTCAAGAGACGCACACATGCTATCGGGGCGATCACACGACGCAGCACGATTGGGGCTATGGTTGCGGGTCCTGCCCGGCATGCGAACTGCGTGCCGAGGGCTACCGCGCATGGCTTGTCACCGTGAGCAGCTAAAACGTGGCCCTCTAGGCTTGCAGCAAAGTTCTTTCTCCTGACCGTCTTGACGAATGGTCGCGCCCCGCAAAAGGCACAATCCCTCATGGTACCGTTGACGTCCCTGGCGCATGTCGCGCTTGGGCAATTCTCAATGAGGTGAACTAATGAACCAAGGTAGAACCAAGTCTTGGAGCAACGTAGTCGGCATATTTCTAGCCGGCTTTTTTATTGTTGGGCTTGCGGTTGTGTAGAGTGATCCGTTTCAGGAGCCTTTCGGGCTTACGGAAATCGCAATGGTGTCTGAGGCGGCCCCTGTCGCGGCGGCTGGTGCCGTCGAAGATGATCCATCCTCAGCGGACGGGATCATGCTGTCCCACAAGATTGATGAAGCCGTTTCAGGCGCAAATCATGAGGGGACGACGGATAGGCGGGGAGATGCCGCATCGAAACCGGCAGACGAGCCGCCAACACAACTCGCCGCCGCGGACATGGTGGATACAGGTGACGCTGCTGCTGGCGACGTCAAATGCTGCGAGAAGGGCGATGAGACGCCGACTTTCGATCTGATCGCCAAGGTGCCACCAGGAGGCCTTCACAATCCATACGATTGGAGGGAGCTCAAAGAGGAGCACGCCGACAATCCAGACTATCTCGTCAAACAGTTCCGCCTTCCGGGCTGAAATGAGTGCCACGGCGGCGGCGGCGGCGGCGGCTTTTGCCCTGCCCTCAGCCAAGGTGTTTGGTTCTGGGGCAACACGGATGACGTCTTGTTTAGGCTGATAGCATGGGGATCGAAGGTCTTGGAAGACCAAGGCTTCAAGCGCTACCAGTATGGAACGGTGAAAGCCCCGATGCCGGAGATGGGACACGTCATAAAGACGTCCGACCATCTATGGAAAATCATCTTCTTCATCCGGTCGATCAATCGTCCCGGCACGAACCCGCCGGAGAAGGTCATCCCCGGCAAGTACACGCCTCCTGTTGAAGACAGCGCCGGGGAGGCTCCTCACTGAGACAACTTGTGAATCGCCCGGGTCTTTCGCTCAAGCAGGCCAGAGGCTGGTAGCGCGCGAAAGAACGCCCGGGCGGTTCGCTTTACCTCTCCTAGGTTTTGAGGGCCTTGCGCGTTGGGCCGGAAACAATCACCTTCCGGCTGATGTATGCAGTCAAGGAAATCTACTACACGCTCCAGGGCGAAGGGGCGCAGGCCGGCCGGCCGGCCGTCTTCTCCCGCTTTGCGGGCTGCAATTTGTGGTCGGGGCGTGCAGTTGACCGCGCGCGCGCGATGTGCACCTTTTGCGATACGGACTTCGTTGGGACCGACGGGCCAGGCGGGGGACGCTTCGAGACCGAGGTCGAGTTCGCGCGTGCCTGCATATCAAAATGGCGCGGCAATTCCGGCGCGAGGCCCTTCATCGTACTCACCGGCGGCGAGCCGATGTTGCAGGTCGATGCAGCCTTGGTGGATGCACTCCATGATGCGGGCTTCGAGATTGCGATAGAGACAAATGGCAGCCTCCCCGTTCTTGCCTCGATCGACTGGATTTGTGTGAGCCCGAAGCCCGGCGTCCCGCTCCGCCAGCGCTCTGGCGATGAGTTGAAGCTCGTCTTTCCGCAAGCGGGCATCGCGCCCGAACATGTGCAAGAGCTCGCTTTCAACCATTTCCTGCTTCAGCCGCTGGACGATGGCTCGGGCCGCGCCACCCATATGCAAGCCGCGATTGACTACTGTCTGGATCACCCGAGATGGCGCTTAAGCGTGCAGACCCACAAAATGCTGGGTCTGCCATAGGGTGTCGGCCAATGTTTGGGCTTGGTGCCCAGCGAAATCGTGGCGTTCAGCCCCTGGCAGAGCGGCGAAAAATCCCCTAAACAGCAAAAATGCGAATTTACAAAGAGTTCTTCTTCGAGGCGGCGCATTTCCTGCCATCAGCCCCCCAGGGCCATCCAAATGCTCGGGTGCATGGGCATTCATTCCGCGCGCGCATCACCGTGGATGGGCAGCCCGATGAGGACACCGGGATTGTCCTTCACTTCGCCGAACTTGAAGCGGCGGTTGCGGAAGCTCGCGATGCGCTCGATCACCGGATGCTGAACGACGTGGAGGGGCTGAAATACCCGACGCTGGAGCGGATCGCGATGTGGCTTTGGGACCGGCTGCACAACAGGCTTCCTGGTCTGGTTGAAATCGTTGTTGCGCGGGATTCGTGCCACGAGGGCTGTGTCTACCACGGTCCGCCGATGCGGCTCGCGGCGGAGTAGAGTATGTCGAAGAAGATCGCGGGGCTGCGCCAACTCGGAGAAAAATCTCCGCTTCCCGCCTCTCCAGAGGAGGCAGAGCTGGAACGGGTCCCGAACGCGCACCCCGATACCGCCTATGTGGCCCGGTTCACAGCGCCAGAGTTCACGTGCCTTTGCCCCGTAACCGGGCAGCCCGACTTCGCGCATTTCGTCGTGGACTACGCGCCAGGGGATTGGCTGCTCGAGTCAAAATCTTTCAAGCTATTTTTAGGCAGCTTCCGCAATACGGCAGCCTTTCACGAGGATACCACGCTCAGGATCGGCAAGACGATCGCGGATCTGATTGAGCCCACATGGCTGCGGATCGGTGGTTATTGGTTTCCGCGCGGTGGGATGCCGATCGATGTGTTCTGGCAACACGGCGCGCAGCCCGATGACGTGTGGGTTCCCGACCAGGGTACTGCCCCTTATCGCGGTCGCAGCTGATCCCACCAGGCGGACCCTCAACGAGGCCCAATGACAGATTTGATTATCACCAACGGCGATTCTGCCGGGGACCTCCTTCGCCGGACCTTGCGCGGTACTGAGGTCCTGCCCTGGCGAGACGTTCTGCATGAAGGACCGGTGCCGCTGACAAGCACCATCGAGGAGCTGACAAAGTCGCGGGTCGCCTATCTCGCAGGGGCCGGTGGGGGCGACATTGAAAGCGTGGACTTCGAGCTGACCTCTCGTGACCGCGGCCTGAGCGTCAACGGCGAATTCGACAACGTCATCTTATGGTTTGAACATGATCTTTACGATCAGCTTCAACTCTTGCAGGTCCTTGATTGGTTCGCTGAGAATCCAGGAGAGCCGGACACGCTGCTCCTCGTTCAAACAGACGACTATATCAGCCGCCAGGACCCGGATGCGATTACTGAGCAGGCGTCTTTGGCCCGCCCGGTGACGCAAGCCCAGCTCGACCTTGCCAACGCGGCCTGGACGGCATTCCGGCAGCCAACCCCCGAAGCGTGGGCTGGACTGCTCAAAGAGGATCATCTTGGCCGGGACCTCTCGGCCCTGCCCTTTTTACGGCCAGCCATGTTTCGGATGCTGGAGGAGCTGCCAGGCGGAGATGGGTTGTCGTGCACGGAACGGCAGATTGTCTCCACGCTACAATCCGAGCAGGCTTTGACCACGCTCGATCTGTTCCAGGCTGTTCAGAAACAAGAAGACGCCGAGTTCATGGGCGATTGGAGCTTTTGGCGGGTGCTCGAAGGCTTGGCGCTCGGTGCCGAGCCACTGGTTGCGGGGCTTGAGGGAGCGCCGTTTCAGTTCGCGGATAAGGACCGGATGAAAGCCTATGTGGCTAGCCACCCGGCTCTGACATCGCTCGGCAAGTCCGTGCTTGCGGGCAACGCGGATTGGGCTGAGCACCACAAGATCGACCGTTGGTGGGGCGGGACGCATCTCACTCGCGCGTCGTTGTGGCGCTGGGATGAAGAGGCCGAATATTTGATCGCGCCAGTTTAAGTTCTGGCTTTGGCCAAGCGGTCGAAAACCATGATTTCCTTGAGCAATCCTTCCAGGTCGCGCAAGGGAACCATATTGGGGCCGTCCGAGGTTGCGCTGTCCGGGTCCTGATGGGTCTCAATGAACATTCCTGCGACGCCGACAGCGGCCGCAGCCCGCGCCAGCACGGGCACGAAACGGCGCTCGCCGCCGCTGGTCCCGCCCTGTCCTCCGGGCTGCTGGACTGAATGGGTGGCATCGAAGATCACGGGGGCGCCGGTCTCAGCAAGGATCGGCAAGGATCGCATGTCGGAGACAAGCGTGTTGTAGCCGAACGAGACGCCGCGCTCGGTCACAAGGACATTCGGGTTCCCGGCCCCGACGACCTTGGACACCACATGGCCCATATCCCAAGGCGCAAGGAATTGCCCCTTTTTCACGTTGACTGTCTTGCCGGTCTTTGCCGCCGCGATCAGCAGATCCGTTTGACGGCAGAGAAAGGCGGGGATCTGGAGGATGTCAACGGCCTCGGCAGTGGCGGCGCATTGCCCGGGCTCATGCACGTCCGTGACCACGGGAAGCCCAGTGACCTCGCGAATTTCGGCGAAGATGGGCAGCGCTTCGGTCAGGCCAAGACCGCGAGCGCTGCCAAGGCTTGTCCGGTTCGCTTTGTCGAATGAGGATTTGTAGACCAGTCCGATCCCAAGTCGGCCGGCGATTTCCTTCAAGGCCGAAGCGGTCTCCAGCGCGTGGGCCCGGCTCTCCAGCGCACACGGCCCCACCATGACGGCGAGCGGAAGCGCGTTCCCGAACGTGACATCACCAACAGCGACTGCGGCTGACGGGGCAGGCTTCATAGCTTCATTCATAGGGTCTTTCTTGGGCCGGGTATGAAGGTGCGTCAACCGTGGGCACAAGCCTGGCGAGGAATTCCTCCCGTCAACGGCTATTCAGGTTCGTGACGTCTCCAAACTGGTCGGCTCTCAACATAGCGGCATATGATCGTCGGAAAGGATGGCAGCCATGGCTCCCGGCGCTTCGTCCAGAGTTCGTAGGTCGGTGCAAAAACCCCAATCTCATCAAAAGAGCCGGGATGGAGATAAAACTCGTCATCGCGTCCATACGTGGAATAAATCGGCGCGCCGCATCTTTGGCAGGAATAGCGCCTGACATTTTCTGAGCTGGCGAATTCTATGACATCACCCGATACCGTGACGGCGTCAGGTGAAAAGACAGCATAGATATTGAATGGCCCGCCATGGGCCTTCCGGCATGTCAGGCAGTGGCACACGCCAACGCGGTAGGGCTCGCCCCTCGCCTCCACGTGGACCTGGCCGCATGCGCAGGTGCCTTTGTGCAGCTGTTCGGGCATGTCACCTCGTGCCTCCTAGACCAGACGGCTCTGTTCCACAGCCGCAGCGATAAATGATTTGAAGAGTGGATGAGGCGCAAAGGGCCGGGACTTGAGTTCTGGGTGGAACTGCACGCCGATAAACCACGGGTGATCCGGAATCTCGACGATCTCCGGCAGGAGGCCGTCCGGGGAAAGCCCGGAGAAGCGCATGCCTGCTGCTTCCAGCCTTTCCCGATAGCGCATATTCACCTCATAGCGGTGCCGGTGCCGCTCGGAGATGCGTGTGTCGCCATAGATTTCCGCCACTTTGCTGCCCTTGGCGAGCGCGGCATCGTAGGCACCAAGCCGCATGGTCCCGCCAAGATTGCCGTCCTGCTCTCGTTGCTCCAACTCGTCGCCCTTCATCCATTCGGTCATGAGGCCAATCACCGCTTCATTCGTGGGGCCGAACTCCGTTGAGCTTGCGCCTTCGAGGCCTGCGAGATTGCGGGCGACTTCCAGCACAGACATCTGCATGCCAAAGCAGATGCCGAAATAGGGAAGATTGCGGAGGCGGGCATAGCGGGCTGCGTGGATTTTCCCTTCGGCGCCACGCTCGCCGAAACCGCCCGGCACAAGGATCCCGTTCACGTTTTCCAGATAGGCGGCGGCATCTTCGCTTTCGAAGACCTGGGACTCGATCCATTCGAGATTGACTTTGACCTTGTTGGCGATCCCGCCATGGGTCAGCGCTTCTGTGAGCGATTTGTATGCGTCCTTGAGCCCTGTGTATTTGCCGACGATCGCTACCGTCACTTCGCCGTCGGGCTCCGCAATCGTGCTGGAGATCGCCTTCCACATCGCAAGATCGGGCTCAGGTGCATCAGACATTCCGAAGGCTGCGAGGAGTTCGCGGTCGAGCCCTTCATTATGATAGGCGAGCGGCACGTCGTAGATGCTTGAGACGTCAAGCGCCTGAATGACGGCCTCGGGGCGGACATTGCAGAACAGCGCGATCTTACGCCGCTCGTCCGGCGGTAAGGGCCGGTCGGCGCGGCAAAGCAGAACATCGGGCTGAATGCCGATGGATCGCAGCTCTTTGACCGAGTGCTGGGTCGGCTTCGTCTTCAATTCTCCTGCACTCGGGATGAAGGGCAGAAGCGTCAAATGGACGAAGGCGCTCGTACCGCGAGGCAATTCGTTTCCGAGTTGGCGTATGGCCTCGAAGAAGGGCAAGCCCTCAATGTCGCCCACCGTGCCGCCGATCTCGCAAAGGACGAAGTCGACGTCCTCATTTCCAGTGATCACGAAGTTCTTGATCGCATCGGTTACATGGGGAATGACCTGGACCGTGGCCCCGAGGAAATCGCCCCGTCGTTCCTTGGCGATAATCTGCTGGTAGATCCGGCCCGTCGTAATGTTGTCGGCCTGGCTCGCGGGCCGGCCCGTGAAGCGCTCGTAATGGCCAAGGTCGAGGTCCGTCTCCGCACCGTCGTCGGTGACGAAGACCTCGCCGTGCTGATAGGGGCTCATGGTTCCTGGATCGACATTCAGGTAGGGGTCGAGCTTACACAGGCGCACGCGAAATCCGCGCGCTTGCAAAAGCGCCCCAAGCGCCGCCGATGCGAGGCCCTTGCCGAGTGAGGAAACCACGCCGCCGGTAATGAAAACATACCGCGCCATGGGCCTTGACCCTATACCGAGTCTGTAGGGATGCGCAGCCCCAAACATGTCCAGCGGCAGGGCTTCATGAGGGATTTCCTGTGCGAAACTTTGCCCAGCACCCTACCGGGAGCGCGACGCCCTAGTTGGATTGGGGAACCTGAGGGCCGGACGGCGCCTCCGGTGCCTTTGGTGCGGCAGGCTCTGTAGCTCCAGGAATCGCGAGCGGCGCGAGGCCTCCCTCGCCACCGCTGGTGGGTACAATCGACGGAGCCGAACCAGAATTGTGGCTTGCGAGGATCGACAGAATAAGGCTGGTCGCAAAGAAACATGCGGCCAAAATGGCCGTCGTTTTCGTGAGGGCATCACCGGCGCCGCGGCCAGTCATGAAACCGCCTCCGGCGCCACCGCCACCGCCGCCACCGCCAATGCCGAGTGCCCCGCCCTCGGAGCGCTGGAGCAGGACGACACCCACCAGGGAGAGCGCGATTATCACGTGAATTAGAAGAAGTACGGTACTCATTGCGTAGCCTCGTTGTCGGAAGGCGGTGTCTTATCTGACTCCGCCATCGCTTGGCTAGTCCCGGTTGCCGTATCGCTGGGGTTTGAGGGCGTCGCCTCGTCTTGAGGACTTACGGGGGCACCCTCGGCACTCGCCTTGGGTTCGTCCATGTCCCTTGTGCCTTCGTCGGCCGCCAAGACGGCCTCAATTGTCTCCGAGGTGTTTTTATCCGGCACCTTTCTGGACGGATTGCGCAACGGAATCAACGATGTGGAGTCAATGACCGCGACGGTATAGGTCGGCACAGGGGGCTTGCGGTCAGGCAGCGAAGGCGGCAAGGGCTTTGGGATTCGGACCCCATTGGTGCGGCAACGGAAGGCCACCTTTTCTTCGACCTGAAGATATTTTCGGACCTGTTCAATTTTCTCTTGGTCGTGAAGGTGTTCTTTGACCCAGTCCGGCCCTCGCTTCAACGCGGCGCTGACACTGGGCGTGAGCAGCGTCCGCTTTTGGTTTTTCAGCGTGCTGCATTCCTCGCGTTCCAACGGTTCGGCCTGGGCGGTAGCGCAGAACGGCACGGTGAACGCAAGAGACAGCAATACGGCAGCGATGGGACGCAGCTTCGACATCCGTTTTCCGAGAAAGTCGTGACCCTCTGCCGTCTTCATCGCGGCAGAATGCCCAACATTACCCGATTTGCAAGCCCCTACCCAGCGTTATTGAGGGTTCGCTCACCCTTGTGCACGCCCGTAAACTGATAGAATTCCGTAGAAATCTTCGGCCGTTAGGCTGGCGCCGCCAACAAGGGCGCCATTCACATCCGGCACGAACAGCAACTCCGCTGCATTGGCGGGCTTCACCGATCCGCCATAGAGAAGCCGGATGGCGCCTGCTTCCTCTTTGCCCAGCATTTGACCAACCACGGAGCGGATCAGGCCATGGACCTTGGCAACCTCATCCGGCGTTGGCGTCAGTCCAGAGCCAATAGCCCACACAGGCTCATAGGCGATCACGGTGGTCGCGGACCGCGCGCTCTCGGGAACAGAGCCTTCAAGTTGTCCGCGTAGCACGTCCAAGGTCTCGCCGGCCCTGTAATGAGCCTCGGTCTCGCCGAGACAAATGATGGCAGTCAGACCCGCGCGATAGGCCGCGAGCGCCTTCGCCTGAACAAGCGGGTCCGATTCGCCATGATTGTTGCGGCGCTCCGAATGTCCGACAATGACGGCCGTGGCGCCCGCGTCCGCCAACATTTCGGCAGAAATATCTCCCGTATGCGCGCCCGAGGGTAGAGGATGGCAGTCTTGGGCGCCGAGCATGATTCGCGAACCATCGAGAACTTGAGCGGCACGCGTAAGCAGGGTGTCTGGTGGGCAAACCATGATGTCGGCCTCAGGAACCGGCTTTGCTGCAAGACGTTCGCGCAAGGAGGTCAGCTCGGATAAATCGCCGCCGAGCCCGTTCATTTTCCAGTTTCCCGCAACAAGTGGCCTGATCCCGGTCACGTTCCCTCCCCGCTCGTGCCTTTACGCTTTCGAAATTGCGTAACTTTCCTTCGATTGTTCGTGTTGCCGCACCGGCGTCAGCTACCTATGATGCGCGCGCCGCGCTGGACGGTTCTACCATCGGTCGCCGGTGCGGATTTGGCAATTCATCATAAGAAGGTTTTCGAGGCGTGGCACTCGACTCATTGCGCAAAGGCGTAGCACGAACACTAGGTTTGATTCTTGTGGCCCTTCTGGTGGTCAGCTTTGCCGTTTGGGGTATCGCTGACATTTTCACCGGCTACGGCCAGCAGACCCTCATCAAGGTTGGCGATACCGACGTCACGCCGCAGGACTATCTGCGTGCGCAGCAGGACGTGTTGCGCTCCATGAGCCAACAAGCCAAACGCAGCCTTAGCCTGCAAGAGGCGCGCGCGGCCGGGCTCGACAATCGTGTGCTTGAGCGGCTCATTGGCGGTGCGGCCGTCGACACCCATGCCAAGCATCTGAGCTTGCGCATCAGCGATGAGGCTCTGCTGGAGCAGATTGTGAAGGACCCTGCGTTCCAGGACTCTTCGGGCAACTTTAGCCCCCTCGCCTTTCAGTCGGGACTGCGCAACATCAATATGACCGAGGCCGGCTATCTCAGGATGCTGCGCGAGCAGAACTTGAGACGGCAATTGCTGATCACGGTTGGCGATGTGGCAGGGAGCCCCCAGGCGCTCATCAATGCGCTCAACCAATTCAACGAGGAGCGGCGCATCCTGAAATATGTGCTGGTGCCCAAATCGGCGGCCGAAGCGGTCGGCGATCCGACCGACCAAGACCTGAAGACCTTTTACGACAACCACAAGCCAACATTCACGCAACCGGAATATCGCAAGGTCGCTGTCCTCGCCGTCACGCCCGAGACCGTTAAGGACGAGCTAAATATCACCGACGGCGACATCCGGGCCGCCTACGAGAGCAAAAAAGATACTCTCGGCAAGGCTGAGAAGAGGCAGGTGCAGCAGATTGCGCTCCCCAATATGGAGGAAGCCAAGAAAGTTGCCGAGAAGATCAAGTCGGGGACCGACTTTGTCAAAGCCGCCGAGGAGCTTGGCTTGAACGAATCCGACATTGATATCGGAACGATCGAGCGGAAAGACATGGCCGATCCCATGATCGCCGAAGAGGTCTTCAAGCTTGAAAAGGATACCGTGAGCGATCCGATCACCGGCAAGCTTGGCGGCGTTGTTTTGGTCCGCGTAACGGAGATTACGCCGGGTCAGCGTCCGACATTCGATGAGGCCAAGGCCGATATTGAAAAGGACATCATGAAGGACCGAGCCTCTGGCGCGATCTTCGATTTGCACGACAAGGTCGAGGACGAGCTTGCGTCCGGGGCCACCCTTGAGGAGACCGCGGGAAAGCTCAAAATCGATTATCAGGTCTTCGATCAGGTTGACCGGCAGGGCCGCACGCCGGACGGCAAGATAATTGAGGCTCCTGCCCAGAAGGACCTGCTCAATGGCGTTTTCGCGACCGATGCCGGTATCGAGAACGATCCCATCGATGCGCGGGACGAAGGTGTCATTTGGTACGAGGTTTTGGGCGTGACTCCCGAAACTTTGAAGCCCTTTGACGAGGTGCGCAACGAGGCCGAGACGGCGTGGCGTGCCGATGCCACCAGGAACCAGGTCAGCACGTTCACTCAGAAGCTTGTTACGGAGCTCAGCAGCGGCAGCAAGAGCCTCGATGATGTGGCCAAGGAGCTGGGCAAAGAGATCCTGCCCACATCGGCACTGAAGCGTGACGACATCACGGTGAACGTTCTTCCGGCCGCGGTGCAACAGGCCTTTACGCTGCCCAAGGGTGGCTTCGGCTCTGCCGCCTCCGGCGTTGACGAAGGCCGTATCGTGTTTGAGGTGGATGAAATCGTGGAGCCGCCAGCCGTTGACGAGCGTGCGCTTCGGCAGCTTAAGGCGCGGGTCGGCCTGGTCCTGAGCGAGGATGTCATCGCGGAGTATTTCAGCGAGCTTGAGACCCGCTATGGCGTGCAGGTCAACCGGGCCGCTCTTGCCAAGCTCGTGGGGAACGGCGAGGAGCGATGAGCGCCCCGCCAGCTTCGGGTGGTCCGCGTGAGCCAGATGCTGGTTCAGGCCTGATTGAGCCGGACTTCACCGCGTTTGCGCGTCTTTATGAAGACGGCGTGCCGCAAGTAGTCTGGACGCGCCTGGTCGCCGATTTGGAGACACCCGTCTCAGCCATGCTCAAGATCGCCCATGAGCGGCCGAACAGTTTTCTCCTGGAATCTGTAGAGGGTGGCGCTAAGCGCGGCCGTTATTCCATCATTGGATGCGAGCCCGATCTGATTTGGCGTGCCCAGGGTAACACTGCGGAAATCAATCGCAGCCCTGTCGCGAATCCAGACGGCTTCGAACTGGAGACGCAGCGGGCGCTTGCGAGTCTGCGCGCGCTCCTCGCCGAATCCGAAATCGCCCTCCCCGATGCGCTGCCGCCCATGGCCGCGGGCATCTTCGGCTACATGGGCTACAACACCGTTCGGTTGACCGAGGCCTTGCCCGGCGGGAAGCCCGACGACCTCGGGCTTCCCGATAGTATAATGGTGCGTCCAACGCTGATCGTGATCTTCGACAGCATAAAGGATGAGCTTTCCGTCGTGACGCCTGTGCGGCCCACCGAAGGTGTGAGTGCAGAGGCAGCGTTCGCGCGTGCTGGCGAGCGTCTAAACGTGATCTTGGAGCGGCTCGACCAACCATTACCGCATCTAAGCGAACTCGATAGCGATGTGCCCCATCCAGCGCCCCGCGCCGCGACCGGCCCTGACGCCTATAGGGCCAGGGTCGCGCGCGCCAAGGAGTACATCGCCGCCGGTGACATCTTTCAGGTCGTTCTGAGCCAGCGGTTCGAAGCTCCCTTCGAGCTGCCGCCATTTTCGCTCTACCGGGCGCTGCGGCGGGTCAACCCCTCGCCGTTTCTCTACTACCTGAATTTCGGCGGGTTCTCGGTCGTGGGGTCGAGCCCTGAGATCTTGGTGCGTGTCCGGAAGGGCGAAGTCACCATCCGCCCTATTGCTGGTACGCGGCCGCGCGGCGCGACGCCGGATGAGGATCGGGCGCTAGCCGAAGAACTTCTGGCCGATCCGAAAGAATGCGCGGAGCATTTGATGCTACTCGACCTCGGACGCAATGACGTTGGTCGTGTGTCGGAAGTGGGTAGCGTTCGTGTCACGGATAGTTTCTTCCTCGAGTATTACAGCCAGGTCATGCACATCGTCTCGAATGTGGTCGGAAAGCTGAGCCAAGGCCACGATGCAGTGGGGGCGTTGATGGCCGGGTTTCCTGCGGGCACCGTGTCGGGTGCGCCAAAGGTGCGCGCCATGGAAATCATCGATGAGCTCGAAGACTCCGCGCGCGGTATTTACGCAGGGTGCGTGGGGTATTTTTCAGCCGACGGCGAGATGGATAGTTGTATCGTCTTGAGAACGTCCGTGGTGAAGGATGGCGTTATGTACGTGCAAGCCGGTGCTGGCATTGTCGCCGATTCCATTCCGGAAAATGAGCAGGTTGAATGCGTGAACAAGGCTGGAGCTTTGTTCAAGGCGGCCGAGGAGGCCGTGCGTTTTGCCGCGCGTGCCAAGCGCGGGCAGTGACGATGGTTAAAGGTGCCAACGATGCTCACGCTTAGCCTTCTGCGCCATGCCAAGTCGAGTTGGAAGAATCCGAGCCTGCCGGACCGGGAGCGGCCACTTTCAATGCGTGGCATGGGGGACGCGCCAGTCATGGGCCGCGCCATGTCAGAACGGGGGATCGATCCCGATTTGGTTCTGTGCTCCTCGGCAAAGCGCACGATCGATACGTTGGCGCTGGTCTTGCCGCAGATGAAGATCGAGCCGGAAGTCGTTTATAACGACGCCTTGTATCACGCCAGCGCCGCAGAGATGCTCAGCATGCTGCGCGGGATTGCGCCAGGTGCGAGCCGGGTTCTGCTTGTGGGCCACAATCCGGAAATCCAGGTGCTCGCACTCGATCTGATCGGTGCGGGGCCGATTGCCTTGCGCGATCGTTTGGCCGAGAAATATCCAACCGCGGGACTGGCGGTGATCACCTTCACGGCCGGTCTGTGGGCGAGTGTCGATGTGAACAGCGGAAGGCTCGCCACGTTCCTCACGCCGCGGGAATTGCGGGAGAAGACCCCATCGTAATCTGCGTGTCTCGACCTTGACGGTCGGGCGGCGCGGGGCGTAACACCAAGCCATGCTGACCCTGATCGATAACTATGACAGCTTTACCTACAATCTCGTTCATTTCCTTGGGGAATTGGGCGCGGAGACGCAGGTCTATCGGAACGACAAAGTGAGCGTGGAAGAGGTGTTGGCCGAGGCTCCGGAGGCCATCGTGCTTTCGCCCGGTCCATGCGACCCGGATCGCGCCGGCATTTGCCTGGAGTTGGTTCGCCGTGCCGCGCCTGTGGTTCCGATCCTCGGGGTGTGTCTTGGCCACCAAACCATTGGCCAGGTTTATGGTGGGAAGGTTGTACGCGCCCCCTATCTGATGCACGGCAAGCTGTCGAAGGTGCACCATACGGAGAAGGGAATCTTTGCAGGCCTCCCGCAAGATTTCTCCGCCACGCGGTATCACTCGCTAATCGTCGAGCGCGACTCGCTGCCCGAGGAGCTTGAGATCACGGCGGAGACAGCCGATGGGATTATCATGGGCATGCAGCACACCAGATATCCTGTGCATGGCGTTCAGTTCCATCCCGAAAGCATTGCCTCGGAACATGGACATCAATTGCTTGCCAATTTCCTCGATCTTGCGCGCGTCGAGCGGCGTGCTCGCGGCAGTGTGGAAAGAGACGCAGTCAGTGCCGTCTAGTCCCTCGCTTACCAGTCACGCAGACTCAGAAGATCTGCGGGCAGCCATAAAAAAGGTCGCGGTCGGGGAGACTCTCAACCAGATCGAGTCCGCGAAGGCGTTTGAAACCATCATGTCCGGTGCCGCGTCGGATGCCCAGATTGGCGCGCTCCTCATGGGTCTTCATGTGCGCGGCGAGACCGTGGACGAGATCGCAGGTGCTGCACGCGTACTCCGCTCCAAGGCTCTGTCTGTGAAAGCGCCGGCGGGCGCGATCGATACGTGCGGTACGGGCGGCGATGCCAAGGGAACCCATAACATTTCAACCTGCACCGCGTTCGTCGTCGCGGGCGCGGGCGTGCCCGTGGCCAAGCACGGCAACAAATCGATCTCTTCGCGGTCAGGGTCGGCGGACGTGCTCGCGGCACTCGGCGTCACACTTGATTGTGGCCCTAAGACTATCGAGCGCTGCATCGCCAGTTGCGGGCTTGGGTTTATGTATGCCCCTTCTCATCACGCAGCCATGCGCCATGTGGCCAAGGTACGGAGCGAGCTCGCCGTACGCACGATCTTCAACCTGCTTGGGCCTTTGGCTAACCCAGCTGCGACGAAATACCAGATCGTTGGTGTGTTCGATCCAAAATGGGTGGAACCGATTGCCAACGTGCTTGGTCTGCTTGGCGTCGAGCGTGCCTGGGTCGTTCATGGGTGCGATGGGCTCGACGAATTGACGACGACGAATGTCAGTGACGTGGCATTGCTGGATGCGGGCAGCGTGTCGACGTTCCGGATTTCGCCGCGCAATGCGGGTCTTCCGGACGCGAAGCCTGAGGATCTGATCGGCGGAGATGCGACCGAAAATGCCGCGCATATCCGCGCCGTGCTTCAAGGGAACAAAGGCCCGTTCCGCGATATTGTTCTGTTGAACGCCTCCGCGGCTCTCCTCGTCGCAGGCAAGGCAAAGACGCTGCGCGAGGGCGTAGCCGTGGCTGCCGAGGCAATCGATAACGGAAGTGCAATGCGCGTGTTGGAAGCGCTGATCGAGCTGACCCATGATAAGGTCGACGGATAAGGTTTGATCATGGCGCATGTGCTCGACAAGATTCTCGCCTACAAGCGCGAAGAGGTGAAGGCGGCGAAGACGGCGCGGCCTGCATCGGTGCTTGAAGACGTCATTGCTGCGATCCAGCCAACGCGGCCATTCGTGGCGGCCCTGAAGGCGCGCATGGTGGAGGGCGGTTTTGGACTGATCGCTGAGATCAAGAAAGCCAGTCCATCGAAGGGCCTCATCCGCGCTGACTTCGATCCTCCAACCCTTGCTGTTGCCTATGAGGCGGGTGGGGCAGCCTGTCTTTCCGTTCTGACCGATGGTCCGTCGTTCCAGGGAGATCCCGAGTACCTGACCCTTGCACGGGCGGCTTGCTCCCTGCCCGTCCTGCGCAAGGACTTCATGATCGAACCCTATCAAGTGTTGGAGGCGCGTGCGCTTGGGGCCGATTGCATCCTTATCATCATGGCGGCCGTCGACGATGCGCTTGCCGCCGACCTTGAGGCCGCCGCGCGCGCCCAAGGCATGGATGTGCTTGTCGAGGTTCATGACGAGGGGGAGATGGAGCGGGCTTTGACGTTGAAGACCGAGATGGTCGGCATCAACAATCGAAACCTCAAGACCTTCGAGACGACGCTTGAGACCACCGAGCGCCTTGCCCCGCTGGTGACCGGCGACCGCTTCGTTGTCGCCGAGAGCGGAATCTTCCATCACGAGGACCTGAGGCGCCTTGCAGCCTCGGGCGTGACCGCGTTTCTCGTAGGCGAGAGCCTCATGCGCAAAGACGATGTGGCCGCTGCCACACGATCACTCCTCACGGGCGCTGGCGTTTCAGCCGAGGCGGCACAATGAGCGATCAGCTTTCTCATCTCAACGCGCGCGGCGAGGCCCACATGGTCGATGTGTCCGACAAGGCCGTGACCTCGCGGACCGCCATCGCGGAGGGCTTTGTCGTGATGAGCCCGAAGACGCTCGACATGATTCTCGATGGCACCGCCCCAAAGGGTGACGTCCTCGCCACCGCACGGATCGCGGGCATTATGGGTGCCAAGAAAACGGCGGAACTGATTCCCCTCTGCCATCCTTTGGCGCTGACTAAGGTCACGGTGGAATTTGAGCCCGACCGCGAGAATGCCTGCATCCGTGTGGAGGCGAGCGCGAAGGTGGACGGCAAGACCGGTGTTGAGATGGAAGCGCTCGCCGCGGTGAGCGTTGCCTGTCTTACACTCTACGACATGTGCAAAGCGGTGGATCGCGCCATGAGCTTTTCAGGCATTCGTCTGATCGAGAAGACTGGCGGCCGTTCCGGCCCGTATCGCGCACAGTAAGCCATGGCACTTATCTCTGTCGAAGAGGCGCTGGCACGGGTTCTTGAGGGGCTGGAGCCGCGCGACGTCGAGAGCGTCCCGCTCGTGCAAGCACGGGACCGCGTGTTGGCGAAGACACTTGCCTCCACGCTGACCCAGCCCCCATTCGATGCATCGGCGATGGACGGCTATGCGGTGCGCATTTCAGACGTTGCCGCCCTGCCCGCAACGCTGGCTCTCGTTGGCGAATCTGTCGCTGGTGACCGGTTTCATGGGATCGTTGGGGCCGGCCAAGCCGTCCGTATTTTCACGGGCGCGCCGATCCCCGATGGAGCCGATACGGTCGTCATTCAGGAAGATACGGAGGTATCTGGCAGCAGCGTTGTCGTTAAGGAAGCCGCCGCCGGCCGGCATATCCGCCCACGCGGTCAGGACTTCATGGCAGGCGATGTTCTACTGACAGCCGGCACGAGGCTTGGTGCCCGCGCACTAATGCTCGCCGCATCCATGAACCATGCCGCACTCCCTGTCTGGCGCAAACCCAAGGTCGCGATCCTGTCCACTGGCGATGAAGTCGTGCCGCCCGGAAGCGTGCTCGGACCGGACGAGATCGTTGCCTCTGTCAGCTATGGGGTCGCCGCTCTGGTTGAGGCCCATGGCGGTGAGGCCATCCATCTTGGGATCGCACGAGACGACGCGGAGGCGATTGCCTCGCATGTTAAGCAGAGCGCTGGTGCCGACATTCTTGTCACCATTGGCGGCGCTTCCGTTGGCGAGCGTGATCTGGTGACCGCCGCGCTGGCGCGTGAAGGGCTTCAACTCGATTTCGCAAAGGTCGCAATGCGGCCAGGCAAGCCTGTTTTCTCCGGGAAGCTCGGCAGTGAAGGCGAATCAAATGCGCGGCGTGTCTTAGGGCTTCCGGGCAATCCCGTTTCGGCGCTTATCTGTGCCTTCGTGTTTCTGCTGCCGATGTTGCGGGCCATGCTCGGGGTCAATCCCGAAGATGTCGCCACGCAGGACGCGGCTCTCGCTGAGGCGCTTCCGAAGAATGGACCCCGTCAGCATTTCTTGCGAGCCCGATCCACATTTTCAGAGGACGGGTTGCGCCACGTTCATCCTCTGCCCTCGCAGGATTCCTCGCTCGTCGCGGCCCTAGCGCAAGCGGATTGCCTCATCGTGCATGCCCCTGGCGCCCCCAGCCTGGCGGAAGGTGCGCGGGTGAAAATTCTGCCGCTCTTTGCCTAGGGGTGCACCATGAACGGGCATGAGTTGAACCGCTGCGGAGGATGTCTGCTTCACTGCAGATGGCGTGTGTGCGGTGGGCCCACTCAAAGAGTCGACGACGTGCCAGTAGCGGACTTTGCTCAGGCATCGTCTACGGGTTCCTGATCAAAGACTTTCCGACCCGTGAACATAGCGGAGACGAGGCCCCCGCCTTCCCGGAGCTCGGTCACAACGACTCCGATGATATGGATCACGATCACGAACAGGAGTGCAAAAAAGGTCCAGTAGTGCACAGTCACAAACGGAGAGCGGAAGGCGCGCATCGCCTCCCAGGATGCCGTATCGATGCCTGTCTTGTCGTAGGGGACAAGCGTCCAAGGGCCGATCCCCGGCGCCGCAACCCAGCTGGCAAACCAGTATCCGAACGGCGGATAGTAGATGTCGGTCCCTGAAAGAACGAGGCCCGTGACAGCCTGCACAACAAGGAGGATAAGAAGGAGCGAGACCATCAGGCGCGCAACGGGATTGTGACCAAGATACGGGCGGCCATCGCCTCGGAGCAGTCCGCGCACATAAGTTCTGAACCTGGCTACATAGCCGGGCCGGGACGGGATGACAGCGGGCCACCTCGCCTGGCGGTTGCCGAAAAAAGCCCAGGCGATGCGCCAGCCTTAGTTTGCCGCGAAGACATAGCCGAACCAGACATGAATGGATTTCAAGAGAATTTTGCCATCGTCAGTAACGCCCAGCTCCTTAGTGTAAAGAATGGCGGTGCCAAGGACGGCCAGAGCAACGACACAGACAACGTTGATCCAGTGGAACCAGCGAGTCGGACCGTCCCCCCCCCCCCCCCGGCCCACCAACGCTCTCGCCTCCGCCAAGCGGGCCTGCCTTCGCTTCTGGCTGCACATCTGTTGGTTCAGACCCAGGTTAAGAGCTCGGCAACCCGAATCACGCGAACAAATAGCGTCCAAACAGCCGCGGCACGGTGTGACTGGATTGTTCTGCTTGCAGAACACATATGGAACATTTATGTTGTTCATGATTTGTACAACCGGGACAGGTTTCCTAGACCGGATGATGGAGCCAGATTCGTAGCTGCTCGACTTGAGCGGCTCAACAAGGGGGCCAGATGCTCACACCGAAGCAAAAAGAGCTGCTTATGTTCATTCATGAGCGGCTGAAGGAATCAGGCGTTCCGCCTTCGTTCGATGAGATGAAGGACGCGCTGGATCTTCGGTCGAAATCCGGCATTCATCGGCTGATTACAGCTCTGGAGGAGCGCGGGTTCGTGCGCCGCCTGCCCCATCGGGCGCGGGCCATGGAAATTATCAGGCTGCCTGAGTCTGTCCCGCAAGGGGCTGCTGCCCGGTCGCGCGGCTTTTCGCCAAGCGTGATCGAGGGAAGCCTTGGCCGTGCGCCTCAGTTGTCGGAGAGCCATTCTGAGAGGTCGGCTGACTCGCAGAGCGTGGTCCTGCCGGTCATGGGTAAGATCGCGGCCGGCGTTCCGATCGAGGCCATTCAGACCAAGCTCGATACGATCGAAGTGCCGCCGGAGCTTTTGGCCAAGGGTGAGCATTATGCTCTCGAGGTCAAAGGCGACTCCATGATCGATGCGGGTATTTTGGAAGGCGATACGATTATCGTCCGCAAATGCGAAGATGCCACGAATGGTGACATCGTCGTGGCGTTGGTTGACGAAGAGGAAGCAACGCTGAAGCGCCTGCGCCGCCGCGGCGGCTCGATTGCGCTTGAAGCGGCCAACGCTGCTTATGAGACGCGGATCTTCGGGCCCGACCGAGTGCGGGTTCAGGGACGGCTGATCGGCCTCATTCGGCGCTACTGAGGAGGGGAGACCCGGCCAGCGATGGTGATGCGGACCTTTGTTGGCCATTGCGAGGGCTCCAGAGCCCCTTTGACGTCGCCAAGTGAGATGAGGCGGAGCGTCACCCGGTCCCGCTTATCCGCGCGGGTTTCAAACCGCTCCACATAGCCGGTGACATCAACGTAGCGAAGCGCGCTTTGAAGCACCGGTGCTCGCACCATCTCAGCACGGAGCTTTGCATTGGCGAAGCCCGGAGCCAGAGCAAGGAGCGCGCCTCCGAGCGCCAGCCCTTTTTGGGGCATCGCGGAGGAACAGGAACAGCCCAGCTGCGGCCAGCGCGCCAGAGGCCGCCAATGGCCAGCCCGGCTCGAAGGGCAACGCGAAGTAGGGGAGAATGCCTGCGGCAAACAGAACGGGAAGCCATAGAAACTAACGGCCGGTCTCTGCCTGCAGGGTATGTGCACAGCGCGCCGCTAGGCGCGCGGGCCCCTCAGCGTCGGACGCTGTATTTTGCTCGCGTGCACTGCACTCAGTGCAGTCCGGAATCATAGCCGTGCCGCATAGCTGCTGCCGGGCGTGGCGACGCTTTGTATTGGCTCCCTCGCCCGCCCTTACCCGTGCTTCAGCCTTATGCTACACAACGCGCGAGCGTTATCTCCATCCACTCAACAAACCTCACTGGCCCGAAAACGATCGATGAGCGAGACCGTTATCACGCGCTTTGCGCCCTCCCCGACTGGCTTCCTGCATATTGGCGGCGCCCGTACCGCGCTGTTCAATTGGCTTTATGCCAAAGCAAATGGAGGCAAGATGCTGCTGCGTGTCGAGGATACGGACCGCGCGCGCTCCACGGACGAGGCCATTGAAGCCATTCTCGATGGTCTGCGCTGGCTTGAACTCGATTGGGACAGCGAGCCCGTCTATCAGTTGGCCCGTGCCAACAGGCATCGTGAAATTGCCGAGCAGCTTTTGGCAGAAGGCAAAGCTTATCGCTGCTTTTCAACGCCGGAAGAGTTGCAAGCCATGCGCGAGAAGGCGCGCGCGGAAGGCGGCGCCCCCGGTTACGATGGGACCTGGCGCGACAAGGACCCGTCGGACGCGCCTGACGGGGTTTCCCCGGCCATTCGCTTCAAGGCCCCGGGCGATGGCGAGACTATTGTGGAAGACCGTGTCCAAGGGCGCGTGAGGTTCGCAAACAAGGATCTCGACGACTTCGTGCTGTTGCGCAGCGACGGCTCACCGACCTATATGCTGTCGGTGGTGGTGGACGACCATGACATGGGTATCACTCATGTCATCCGTGGTGACGACCACCTGACAAATGCAGCGCGGCAATCGCAACTCTTCAAGGCGCTTGGCTGGGATACGCCGATCTACGCGCATGTGCCCCTTATCCATGGACCCGATGGAGCCAAGCTCTCGAAGCGTCATGGTGCCCTCGGTGTCGAGGCCTATCGCGACATGGGCTATCTGCCGATTGCCTTGCGAAACTATCTCGTGCGGCTTGGCTGGAGCCATGGCGATGAGGAAGTCATCTCCACCGAAGATATGATCCGATGGTTCGATTTGAATGCCATTGGGCGCTCGGCGGCACGATTCGATTTTGCAAAGCTCGAAAGTCTCAATGGGCACTATCTCCGCACGATGCCGGATGCGGAAATCGTAAGTCACGTGAAGGCGCTCGTACCGTATCTTGCCGATGGGGACGCACTCGGTGCTCGGATTGGGGAGCTGGGTTGGTCTCAGCTTGAGCGGGCCATGCCTGGCCTGAAGGAACGGGCCAAGACGCTCGTCGAACTCCTGGATAGCGCGGACTACTTGTTTGCCAAGAGGCCGCTTCCGCTGGACGATAAGGCGGCGAAGCTCCTGGGCGGCGCAGACGGAACGCTCGCGGAGTTGCTCCCTGCCCTTCGGTCGGTCGATCCGTGGCAGTCAGACGCGCTCGAAGCCTGCATCAGGGACTTTGCCGAACGGAAGGACAGGAAACTTGGCAAGGTTGCACAGCCGCTCAGAGCTGCACTGACGGGCCGCTCGACATCGCCAGGTATCTTCGATGTGCTTGAGGTTCTCGGGCGGGATGAGGCATTAGGACGCATTGCCGACCAAGCAGGCAGCGGTGAGAGCGCGTAATATTTGGGCAGTCATCTGTGTTGCTCCGCACCAGAATCGACGCGATGATGCGGCAATGCAAAATATTGAAGGGTGAAACGGGGCATTTTCGAAGACTCTATGCGCAGTTTCAACGTCGTAGCCAGTCCACCCGTAAGCTTCAGGAGGTTTTGAGATGAGTATCGCTGAGGAACTTGGCCCGAACGACACGGACGAAGCCTCCCTGACGCTGCGGGGCAGTGAGCACAATTTTCCAGTTCGGAGCGGGACGATGGGGCCTGACGTGATCGACATCACATCGCTCTACGGACGGACGGACTGTTTCACATACGATCCGGGGTTCACGTCCACGGCCAGCTGTGAGTCCAAGATCACCTTTATTGACGGCGATAAGGGCATCTTACTCTATCGCGGTTATCCGATCGACGAACTCGCCGAGAACTGCACGTTCTTGGAGACGGCGTATCTGTTGCTCTACGGCGAACTGCCGACCTCCGAGCAGTATGAGAATTTCACGCATCGCATCACGCATCACACGATGGTGCATGAGCAGATGAACCGGTTCTTCACCGGGTTCCGGCGCGATGCGCACCCCATGGCCATCATGGTGGGCGTCGTTGGGGCGCTTTCGGCCTTCTATCACGACTCCATCGACATCCGGGATCCCTGGCAACGAGAAATGGCGACCATCCGCATGATTGCGAAGATGCCGACCATTGCGGCCATGGCCTACAAATATTCGAATGGGCAGCCCTTTGTGTACCCGAAGAACGATCTGGATTACTCGGCCAATTTCTTGCGGATGTGTTTTGCCGTGCCGTGCGAAGAGTATCAGGTGGACCCGGTTCTGGCGCGGGCGATGCGGCGTATCTTCATTCTTCACGCGGATCATGAGCAGAACGCCTCGACATCGACCGTGAGGCTTGCGGGCTCGTCGGGCGCGAACCCATTTGCATGCATCTCAGCGGGGATCGCCTGTCTTTGGGGGCCGGCCCATGGAGGGGCGAACGAGGCCGCGCTCACGATGCTTCAAGAGATCGGTTCGGTCGATCGCATCCCGGAATATGTCCGGCGTGCGAAAGACAAGAACGATCCGTTCCGTCTCATGGGCTTTGGCCACCGCGTTTATAAGAACTACGATCCGCGGGCCAAGATCATGCAGAAGACCTGCCACGAAGTTCTCGAGGCGGTCGGCAGCCATGACAATCCGATTTTCAAGGTGGCGATGGAGCTTGAGAAGATCGCACTCAACGAGGAGTACTTTGTCGAGAAGAAGCTCTATCCGAATATCGACTTCTATTCTGGCATCACGCTGAAGGCGCTTGGCTTTCCAACGGACATGTTCACGGTTCTGTTCGCACTGGCCCGCACAGTTGGCTGGATTGCCCAGTGGCGCGAGATGATTGAGGATCCGTCTCAGCGGATCGGCAGACCCCGCCAGCTCTATACAGGGGCGACCGAGCGCTCTTACGTTCCGGTGGATGATCGCTAGGCTAGGCCCTGGCAGCCACTAAGACTGGGCAGAGAGCCATGGCGCGGGCGCCGATTTAAGCGTCCGCGTTGTCCCAGCGCTCACCGACCAGAAAGAGCTTGTTTTCGGTGGCCGCGCCAATGGTCTTTGCGCGGTCTGCGAGCAGCACATGCCCTGCAGCGGCAGCGATGCCCGAAAGGCCAGCTGCGACGGCTCTGCGGACCGTCTCGGGGCCAATCGTCGGCATATCGATCCGCTCTTCCTGTCCAGGTTTGGGCGCCTTGACGAGTACGCCAGAGTGGTCTCCGTGGCTACGCCCTTGTCTTTTGATGTCCGCAACTCGCTCCAGCATCGCGTCGGTCCCCTCGGCCGCCTCGACGGCTAGAACGTGCCCGCGCGCTACGACGGCAGCTTGGCCAATATCCAGTTGCCCGATTGCACGCACGACATTGAATGCAAGCGTCATGTCGGCTTTGTCCTCAGCGGACAGGTTTCTGGCGGTAAGACTGCCTTCGGGAACGAGAAGTTCGGGCAGCACGTCGCCGGCGCCATGCACGCGATAGCCCTTCTCCTCGAAGAAGCGCACGATCCGTGACAGAATATGGTCATCGCCGCCTTTTGCGAGGCTCAGCAGAAAGGGCAGCGTTTTGATGGCGCCGAGATCGACCCGGATGTTGTCGAAATTGGGCCGGTTCACGCCACCAATAATGACGAGATCCGTGCAACCGCTTTTCTTTAGCGCTCCAAAGAGCTTTCCGACCTCGCCCCACTTGATCCAAGTATGGGGAAAGCGTTCGATTGTTGGCTCCGCCTCGCCGCGTATGCCGACGATATGGAGCGGGATGTGACTGGCGCTCGCGGTTTCAGCAATGTAGGCCGGCAAGGATCCGCGCCCGGCGACGATGCCAAGGGGCCCGTTTAGTCGTGTCGTCACCGGAGCGGATGACGGTGGAGTATCAGCGGGCGGGCGTTGCGACATTGTTCGGGACACAGAACGAGCGGTCTGACTCGCGCTTAATAAAGTCAATGATCTGCCGTGCGAGCTCGTTCTTTGAGAACATGGCCTCGACGTCTTCGAGCCGTTCTTTCAGAGTGCCTTCGCTGGAGAAGAGCATGCGATAGGCCTTGCGGAGTTCATGGATTTGCTCGCGTGAAAAGCCTTTGCGCTTGAGCCCGACAATGTTGAGGCCGTTGAGGTTAGCCCGGTTGCCGAGGGCCATCCCATAGGGAATGAGATCGGCCGCAACACCTGACATGCCGCCAACGAATGAACACGCCCCGATGCGCACAAACTGATGCACCGCTGATAGTCCGCCGATGATGGCTCCCTCACCGACCGACACATGACCGCCGAGGGTCACCGCATTCACGAGAGTTACGTTGTCGCCGATCTGGCAGTCATGTGCGATATGAGCCCCGATCATCACAAAGCAATTGGAGCCGACGCGCGTTGCCATATGGCCGGTCGTCGTGCCCCGGTGGATGGTCACATGCTCGCGGATGATCGTGTTGGCGCCGATAGTAACCGTGCTCGGATCGTCCTTGTATTTGATGTCTTGTGGCTCTAGCCCGAGCGAGGCAAATGGAAAGATCTTGCTGCCTGCCCCGATTGAGGTTCGACCCTCAACGACGACGTGGGCGCGGAGGACGACATTGTCTGCGAGTTCCACATTTGGGCCCACGACGCAAAAGGGTCCGATTTCCACGTTCGAGCCGAGTCTCGCGCCGGGATCAACGGCGGCAGTCGCATGAATTTTGGACATAAAGCGTCTACTCGGTCTCAATCGTATCGACGATCACGGCGCTGACTTCGGCTTCTGCAACGAGGTTGCCGTCGACCATGGCTTGGGCCCGGAAACGCCACACGCGCCCGCGATTGCGCATCTTCTGGACATGATAATGAACCGTATCGCCAGGAAATACCGGGCGGCGGAAACGAGCCTTGTCGATTGCCATGAAATAGACAATGGGCGGTTCGTCGAATGCGTCGATGAAACGCATACACAGCGCGCCCGCCGTCTGCGCCATGCCCTCAACAAGAAGAACGCCAGGCATCACCGGATTTCCGGGAAAATGACCTTGGAAATACGGCTCGTTGGCCGTGACGTTTTTTATGCCCAAAGCTGATCGATCCCCGTCCATGTCGACAATCCGGTCGACAAGCAGGAATGGATAGCGATGCGGCAGAAGCTTCATGATATCGGCGGTTTCCAACCGATCCTGCTTCTCAGTTTCTCCGCTCTCGTTCATACGGACCGGCTCCTTCGATGCGGATTTTCGGCTAGTCGCCGTCTCCGCCTCCTCCTTGGTCACCCTTAATATCCTTACGTTCGGCAAGCTGGCTTAAAACCGTCAGTTCACGGAACCATTGCCGGACCGGTTTGGCCGGCGTTCCGCCCCAACGTGCTCCCGGTGGGACATCACCCCGGACGTTACTGGTTCCGGCGATTTGCGCGCCAGCGCCAATCTTAATATGGCCGATGACGCCGACCTGGCCTCCTAAGGCGACAAAATCACCGAGTTCTGAACTGCCTGAGATACCCGTTTGGGACACGATAATGCAATGTCTTCCGACGATGACGTTGTGCCCGATTTGGACGAGATTATCAATTTTTGTGCCTTCTCCGATGATCGTATCCCGAAGAGCGCCGCGATCCACGGTCGAATTCGCACCGATCTCAACATCGTCCTGAATGACCACGCGTCCGATCTGCGGAACCTTTAAATGCCCCTCGCGGCCCATGGCAAAGCCAAATCCATCTTGGCCGATGGCAACGCCTGCGTGAATGACGACGCGATTGCCGAGCAAAGCATGCGTAACGGCGGCGTTCGGCCCGATATAGCTCCCTCGACCGATATGCACGCGATAGCCAATCACAGCTCCAGCAGCAATGGTCGTGCCCTCGCCGATATGAGCCTCGGGGCCGACGATCGCGCCCGGCTCCACGGTGACATCGGGTTCAAGGACTGCCGATGGATGCACGGCATGAACGGTCTCGTCCGCGCCCGGAGCCCCGGCGGTCTTTGCTCTGAGAGAGTTCGGGTAGAACAAGGCGGTCGCCTTGGCGAAGCCCCGATAGGGCTCCGGCATCACGAGGCCGGTTGTGCCTCCGGGGAGCTTTCGGACGAATTTGGGCGGGACGATGCAAACGCTCGCGTGAGTTTTTGAAAGTGCCGGCAAGTATTTGGGATTGTCCGCGAAAGACAGATCCCCTTCACCGGCGCCATCGAGCGGACGGACGTCCTTGAGTTCACGTTCGGGGTCCGCATCTGCTCCGAGCTCCGCGCCGATCGAGGAGGCAATAACGCGCAGAGAGAACGGGCCGACGCGCTCGAAAAATCCCGGATGTTCCATTGGATCTCCTAGCGGGCGAGGACCCGCTATCGGGAATGGCGGGGTGCCGTGAAAGTCCGGCTGTCTTTAGAACTGGGTCGAGGCACCGAAGCGGAAGAGCTCAGTCCGGTCGAAGTCTGCCTTTAGCAGTGCCTCGGCGAGATCGGCGCGCAATGGACCAAGCGGCGACTGCCAGATCAGACTGACGCCGGTTGAGAGGCGGGTATCGGCAGTGTCCAAAATAAAGCTACCTTCATCCACGTTCACGGCCTGGACCGCGTTGTCACCCGGTTCCCAGAGCGAACCGGCATCAACAAACACGGCACCTTGCATGCCGAGACTTTCGGGAATTAGCGGCAAGGGGAAGCGAAGTTCCGCTGTCGTTGCCCAGTAGTATTTGCCGCCAAGCGAGTCCTGACTACAGTTCGGAACGCGCTTGCCCGTGCTCGGACTTCGGCACGCATCGCGAGGACCGTAACCTGCGCGGTCAAAGCCGCGGATCGTCTCGCCGCCTCTGAAGAAGAGGTCCGTCAGACGCAGATTCTCGCCGCCCCAGCCTTCGATGATACCGCCTTGGGCGCGACCGACGAGCGTAATCTTGCTGGTGATGGGATAGTAGCCACGCGTATCCACAGCAAGGCGATTGTACTGCACATCACCGCCAACCCCGGCGAAATCCTGAGAAATTGAAGCAAAAATACCGCTGGTTGGAGACTGCGGCAAGTTCCGCGTGTCATAGGCAAGCGTGTAGCCAAGGCTGGACACGATAACCTGCCCTTCCGCCGCGGCCTGCTTGATAGCGAGCGATGCATCGCGCGTCGCGTCATAGATTTCCTCGCTCTGCAGCCGGTAGCGCAGGCCCATCTGCGTATTGTTGGCTATCGGGAAACCAAGACGCAAATTGCCGCCTGTGTTGCGCTGTCGGAACGACGCCACGTCGCGCAAGTCCACCTCCTTGTGGAAGAGGTCGAAACCAGCCGCCAAGTTGCGGCCGAGGAATGCAGGTTCAGTAAAGCTGAA
>Ga0316190_10000258_pt1 | contig 35706 bp, 30 predicted proteins | sample Eddworburrow2_MG_FD_204929 | JGI IMG/M metagenome (GOLD analysis project Ga0316190, IMG submission 204929) | Coastal sediment microbial communities from Maine, United States - Eddy worm burrow 2 | ecosystem: Environmental > Aquatic > Marine > Coastal > Sediment | place: USA: Maine | collected... | reverse complement strand
CATCATGGGCGGCAAAGAAGTTCACGGATGCCCAAGGTTTGCGCCCGCGCCGGTCGAACATTTCTGCCGAACCTGAAATCCGGCGGCCCAGCGCTGGCATCAACCCCATGTCTCCCCTCCAATAGGCCCTTAACCCATCGCGCCATTGATCGTTCCATTCCGCCCAGCCAGGCGGGAAAGAGCCGGCCTGATAGCCGTCCTCGCCGAGGTCCCAAGGTTCGGCGATGAGTTTGGTTTGGGTGAGGACGGGATCTTGGCCGATCACATCGAGTAAAGAGGCATTTGGGTCGAAACCGCCTTGGTCGCGGGCGAGCGCGGTGGCGAGATCGAAACGAAAGCCGTCGACGCCGCATTGCTCGACCCAATACCGCAAGGAATCCATGACGAGTTGGAGGACGCGGGGGTGTCCGGTATTCACCGTGTTCCCGCAGCCAGTCGTGTCTTGATAGTGGCGCTTGTTTTCGGCGAGCCTGTAGTAGGACGCATTGTCGATCCCTCGGAAAGAGAGCGTCGGGCCAAGCTCGTTGCCCTCGGCTGTGTGATTGTAGACCACGTCGAGCAGGACCTCGATGCCAGCACCATGGAGGCGGTCCACCGTGGTGCGGAACTCCTCGATGCCCGCGCCCTGTGAGACATAGCGTTGTGCCGGCACGAAAAAGCCGACGCTGTTGTAGCCCCAATAATTACTGAGTCCGTGCTCCACGAGATGGCGGTCATCGACAAAGGCATGAATGGGCAGAAGTTCGATGGCCGTCACGCCGAGCTTCACGAGATGCTCGATCACAGCGGGATGGGCAAGCCCGGCGAATGTCCCGCGCAAGGGCGGCTGAACGTCGGGGTGCGTTGCCGTCATGCCTTTCACATGCGCTTCGTAGATGACGGTCTCATGCCAAGGCCGGTTCGGACGATTCTTGAGAGGCAGACCTCTGTCGCCGGTGACCACGCATTTGGGCATGAAGGGCGCGCTGTCCGTCTTGCTTTTGACGAAGTCTGCACGCTTGGCGCCGATCTGGTAGCCGAACAGAGCGTCGTCCCAAATCAGCTGACCCGCATAGGCCTTGGCGTAGGGGTCGAGGAGTAGTTTGTTGCGATTGAAGCGGTGCCCGTTGCGCGGCACGTAGGGCCCGTGCACGCGATAACCATAGCGTTGTCCCGGCGCCAGGCCGGGAAAGTAGACGTGCCAGACTTCATCGGTGTATTCGGGCAGAGCGATGCGGTCCGTCTCTTTGCCGCTCTCGTCAAATAGGCATAGATCAACCCGTGTCGCATGGGCGGAGAACAATGCGAAATTGACGCCGCGGCCATCGAAGGTCGCGCCGAGCACGTGTGGATCGCCGGGCCCGAGCTTCAGCGACATCGTTCAAGGTCCTTGTCGCGCCAACACGTCAACGATGCGGTCACACCTCGTCCTCCTCGAGTGTGTTGTCTAGAGGGGCGACCAGTTCGAGGGCCGCGCGCAAAGGCGTGGCCAAGAACAGAGGACGGTTCACGCTCTCATAAAGAATTTCCTCGAACAGCTTGTCGGCGAGGAACAACGGTAAGAGTTCGCCGCCGGCGAGATGCGAGCCGCTCGCCGAGTCATCGCGGGCCCTGCCATAGGCGCGCAAGAAGCGCCGTTCGGCGAGAGAGCGCCAATTCAGGCCGCGCGTTTCAATTTTATCCAAATGGCTAGCGCCGCGTTGCCGTTGACGGTCGACGGCCGTACGAGCCGCGTAGTCGAAAGAGCGCAACATCGTGGCTATATCGCGCGAGGGCGGCCCTTTCTGCCTGCGCTCGTCCACCGGTCGGTCCGGCTCGCCTTCGAAGTCGACGATATAGACATCGTTCGCCGAGACGAGAACCTTGGCGAGATGGTAGTCGTTGTGCAGCCGCAGCTTGTTGCCGCGCGTGAAAGTTGGCACCAGTGTGTCGATGCGTTTCAGCATAGCCTCGCGCAAAGAGAGAAGTTTCTCGGCAAGCGCATGGGTTTCTGTATCGACTGCGCCAGGCATGCTCCTAAGGGAGGCGATGGCCTGCTCCGCCCGTGCGGTTGCTCTCTTCCGCCACTCTTCGAGATCATCGCTCGTGATGGGTTCCGGTGCGAAGTCTGGGTCGTTCTCGTCTACGCTTGCGAGCGTGCGGTGCAGTTCGCCGGTTCGCAGTCCGATTGTTTCGATCAAGGCGAGCGAATAGGGAAGACCGTGGCCCTTGGCGTCGCCAGACAGGCTTTCGTCTTCCAACTCACGGTCAAGTGCATCGACCACGACGGACCAGCCGTCGCCTTGGTTGCGGACATGCTCGAACGCGATGGCCAGAGCCGTCGGCACCCCGTCTTCGTTCACATGTTCGAGGGCGCCAAGATAGGCGGGGCAGTTGGCGAATCCGGATTTGGATAGCAAGCGGCCCATCTCAATGCCCGGATCAATGCCTGAGCGTAGACGGCGGGCCATTTTCAGGCTCACCCGGTCACCGAGCGTGCGTACGGTGTGAGAATGCTCGCCTGTCGCCACGCGGCGCACTTCCAAGGGCTCGGACAAGTCGAGCGTGCGGAGTTTGTCCGTTGCATCGAAGCGGAACGTACCGCCAACGGCTGGCAGGGTTGTATGGGTGCGCATGGCGTCGAGCAGCGCTCGAGGGAAGGTATCGCCATGGGCGGCATCGAAGGCGATTCCCGATTTTGAGCCACGCCTGATCTTCGCCAACAGATATGGGAGAAGAGGACTGTCGGTGCGCAGATCTTCCTCACCCCAAGCCAGCTCAACCGGGAGGAAATAGCGCTGTGACGAGCCGTCTTCCAGATCCACATTGCCTGACAGAAGCAGGAAGCTCTTGCCGCCGTCTTGCGGAATTTCGCCCATCCGTTCCGGCTTGGCGGAGGCGATTTTGGCGTCCTTTGGGCTGAACCATCGTTGCCGCGCGATATAGGTCGGCAGCATCTCATGGACGATACGGTGGACGCGTGAGGCATCGCGGCGCTGGCTCTCCACGACCATCCACCCGTCACCGAGAACGAGGGTCTCAAGCTCGGGCAGGGACTCTGGTTCCTGCTCCGGCAAGGAGGGAACCTGTGCCGGGTCAGCGAGCATGAACCAGTAAAAGCCATAGGCAGGAAGGGTGAGCAGGTAGGGCAGTGCTCCGATAGGCGGAAAGGGCGATGCGCCGGTCAGCTCGACGGGGACTTTGCCATGCTCGGCCGATAGATCTAGCTCCACGGCTTGCGCGGAGCGCGACAAGTTGAACACGCATAGAATCACCTGGCCTTCGTGCTCACGTAGATAGGCGAGGACCTTCCGGTTCACCGGGCGCAGGAAAGTCATATCGCCATTGCCGAAGGCATTGTGGGTCTGGCGCACGGCGATCATGCGTTTGGTCCAGTTAAACAGGGAGCTCGCGTGCTTTTGCTGCGCTTCAACGTTCACGGTCTCATAACCGTAGATTGGATCCATGATTGGCGGCAGGAATAGCTGCTGGGGATCAGCGCGCGAGAAGCCGCCGTTCCGGTCCGCCGACCACTGCATGGGCGTGCGTACTCCGTCGCGGTCGCCAAGGTAAAAGTTGTCGCCCATGCCAAGCTCGTCGCCGTAATACAAGACGGGCGTGCCGGGCATCGACAAAAGAAGACCGGCCAGCAATTCGATCTTGCGCCTGTCGTTGTCGAGAAGGGGCCCCAGCCGTCTGCGAATGCCGAGATTGTGGCGCGCCCTCTGGTCCGCGGCGTAGGTTTGCCACAAATAGTCACGCTCAGAATCGGTCACCATCTCCAGCGTCAACTCGTCGTGGTTGCGCAAAAAGATCGCCCATTGGCAATCATCGGGGATTGGCGGTGTCTGGCTGATAATATCGGTGATCGGATAGCGGTCTTCGCGCGCCAGTCCCATGAAGATGCGCGGCATGAGCGGGAAGTGGAAGGCCATGTGGCATTCGTCCCCATCGCCGAAATAGGGGCGTGTGTCCTCGGGCCATTGATTGGCCTCCGCCAGCAGCATGCGGTCGGGATAACGCTCGTCGATCTCGGCCCTGAAGCGCTTCAGGAGTTCGTGGGTCTCGGGCAGGTTCTCGTTATTGGTGCCGTCACGTTCGATGAGGTAAGGCACGGCGTCGAGGCGCAGACCGTCGACGCCCATGTCGAGCCAGAAGCGTAAGACACGCAAGATGTCCGACAAGACGCGCGGGTTGTCGTAATTGAGGTCCGGCTGGTGTGAATAGAAGCGGTGCCAGAAATAGGCCTTCGCCTCGGGGTCCCAGGTCCAGTTCGACGTCTCGGTGTCGAGAAAGATGATGCGTGTTCCGGGGAACTTTTGGTCCGTATCGCTCCAGACATAGTAGTCGCGCCATACCGATCCGGGTTTGGCTTTGCGGGCACGCTGAAACCAGGGGTGCTGGTCGGAGGTGTGGTTCACCACCAGTTCGGTGATGACGCGGATGCCGCGATCATGCGCCGCCGCCACGAATTGGCGGAAGTCACGCATCGTGCCGTAAGTCGGGTTGATCGAGGTATAGTCGGCGATGTCGTAGCCGTCGTCGCGCAGGGGCGAGGGATAAAACGGCAAGAGCCAAACAGCGGTGACGCCAAGGTCTTGAAGATAGTCGAGTTTCTTTACGAGGCCCGCGAAATCGCCGATACCATCATTGTTGGAATCGAAGAACGCCTTGATGTGCAGTTCGTAGATGACGGCGTTCTTGTACCAGTGCCGGTCGTTGCGATCGATCATGGGTGTTGCGCGATGCGATGAAGGTTGGCGATTGAGGGGTCGGGTGAGTGCCTTAATAGGCAGACCTTCGGCGAAACGTAAGGGGCTTCGTGCCGCGCGACTAGAGGCAATGGGGCCGCGCTCACGGTCCCTCCCATCTCAATGCCGGGTTTTGGTCTGGCGCCGGGGCCAAACTGCGGCAATCCTAGGCAGCGCCTGCCTTTTTTGGGAACAGATTGACCGGATCCGTATCGGATTCGGCGAAAGACTGGATGAAACTGTCGCGCCAGTTGAACACGTCATAGGTTTCGATCCGCTGCCATAGGCGGTTGTGCCGCGCCCAGCGCTCCTGGCGTGGCATGGTCAGAGCGCGGTCGAGGGCTCGCGCCATTTCATTGATGTCGTGCGGATTGATTAGCAGCGCCTCGCGCAGTTGCTCGGCAGCGCCGGCGAAGCGCGACAGAACCAGGACGCCAGGGTCTTGAGGTGCCTGGGCGGCGATATATTCCTTGGCGACCAGGTTCATGCCGTCGCGCAAGGGTGTCACGAGCCCAACAGCGCTTTGCCGGAACAGCCGGGTGAGTTTGTCCTGCGGCACGCCCCGGTGGAGATAGGTCACCGGCTGCCAGCTTAGATCCCCAAACCGGCCATTGATGCGGCCGACCAGCCGTTCGACATCTTCGCGGATCTCCTGATAGAGGGGCAGGCCCTCGCGCGTTGGCGGTGCGATCTGCACCAGACGCACTTTGCCGCGATGCTCGGGATACTCTTCTAGCAGAACCTCGAAGGCGCGTAGGCGCTCGGGCAGGCCCTTAGTGTAGTCCAGGCGGTCCACGCCGATGATTGTCTTGATGTCCTCGGGGCTAGCGGGGAGAATGGGGCCCTTATCGCTCTCGGCCTCGGCGAGCTCGCGGAAATGGTCCGCATCGATTCCGATGGGGAAGGCAGCCGCAATTGTGGTTTCGCCTTGAGCGGTGATGTGGTCGCCTTGAAGCTGTTCGCCATCGAGCGAGGCGGCGACATAGCGGCGGAAATTACCCCTGTCGGAGGACGTCTGGAACCCCACCACGTCGTAGACCATCAGCGCGTTGCCGAGGCGCTTTTGGCCGGGGATTGCTGCGAAGATCTCCGGCGAGGGGAAGGGCGTGTGGAGAAAAAAGCCGATGCGCGCTGTACAGCCGCGGCCGCGTAACGCCTCCGCCAGAGGGATCAGGTGATAATCGTGGACCCAGATCAAATCGTCGGGCTCGATCAGAGGCATCAGCGCGTCCGCAAAGCGGGCATTGACCTGGAAATAGGTTTCGTTGTGTTCCTCGTTGCACTGAGCAAGATCGAGCCGGTAGTGCAGCGCCGGCCATAGGCAGCGATTGGCATAGCCGAAGTAGTACCCGTCCGCCTCCGCAGCCGTGAGGTCAATGGTGGCGACTGTCAGCCCCGAGACGGTTTTGACATGAGGCGGCGCCTCAAGCGCATCGGGCCGCGTGTCTCCACTCCAGCCGAACCAGACGCCTTTGGACGCTTTCAACGCATCCCCAAGGGCAACGGCCAGGCCTCCCGTCTGAAACTTGGCGCTGAAATCCGCCACACGGTTGGAGACAACCACGAGCCGGCGTGTCTTTTTCGTCATCTGGGGCCTTCGCATCCAGGTTCGTTTTCGTTGCTCGCAGTGGCATTCGATGGCAAACGGGCATCGTTGGCGCGCTTGGTCGGCGTTCCTGCTCGCTTCATACTGATAGCGGATGACGCCGTCATGTCCGCTTCATTAATAGACTTTTCCTTGAGATCTTTCCCCATGAATGTCGCATTTCCGGGTGAGACGCGCGATTTTAAACCGAAATCCTCACGATGGGTTCCAAACAATTAGAATATTCTTTGCAGGCGCCTGCCGCTAAAGATCCTTTCAATTGCATCTCGTCTTGAAATGCTTTGTTCGCTTGCTTCTGTTCCTGCCAACGAAAATTGGGGAAGATGACTGAGTTTCTGCCCGACGTGCCGCGCGAAAGCGCCTTTTTCTTCGACTTCGACGGGACACTTGTGGATATTGCTCCGCGTCCCGAACTTGTGAAAGTCGAGCCGCGCGTGGCGGAGATCTTGCGCACGCTCAATACGCGATTCGACGGAGCGGTCTCGGTTGTCACCGGGCGTCCGCTTGAGGTTGTGGACAGTTTTCTCTCCCCGCTGAGACTGGCGATGGCCGCCGAGCATGGCTCCGTCCGCCGCGACGCTATGGGTGCCATGCATATCGATGAGGGGAATGCCGAGGCGGTTGAAGCAGCTTTTGTGGCGCTCAAGGTGCTCACAGATTTCAATCCAGGCCTGCTTCTTGAGCGGAAGAGTTCATCTGTCGCCCTTCACTATCGCCAGCGGCCGGAGCTTGGAGATTTATGCGCTGCCGCCGTGGACGGGGTTGTTGCCGAAAACCCTGGCCTCGTCATTCTTCCTGGCAAGATGGTGTTCGAGCTGAAGCCAAAAGGAGTCGACAAGGGCGTGGCGGTGCGTGCCTTTCTTCAAGAGGCGCCGTTCAAGGGGCGGATGCCCATTTTTGCCGGCGACGATGTTACGGACGAGCACGCGTTTGCTGCCGTGAATGCGCTGGGCGGCATTTCCGTGAAAATCGACGAGGGCGACACGCTGGCGAAATATCGCACGGACCGAAAGGGCTTGTTCGATTGGCTTTTTCGGCTCGTAGAAGCGTCCTAGGTTTGGGGGCGTCAAGGCTTGCGCGGGCGCGGCGTGACTTAAATCAGGTGGCGGCGGTCCCTATATAAAAAAAGAGGTATGCGAGAGGGTTCAGGGGGCATTTTTCTTAAGCTAGCTCTGAGGTGTCAAAGGACATGCTGGACGACATGCCACAGCAAAGTAGTGCTCTTGTCGAAGCGGTCGACGGAGATGCGCACGACCTGGACGATGTTTCCTCCGTGCAGGATGCATCCATGGCGCGGCCTGCAAAGACCGAGTCGTGGGTGTCGCGCCACACGCGGCGCCGTGCGAGGCCGGTCAAACAGAAAGTGCTCAAGCCGGGTCCGCTTGGCATGTTCCTCAAGCCCATTGGCATGGCCATTGGGCTGATCCTCATCGCTTATGCGGTGCTTTCGCTCGGCACGACATTCTATCGTAGCTATTACAGGCATCTCGACCACACGGCGGCAGTTCATCCGGACAAGAGCCTTTTCGATATCTTTACGTCGAGCCGGACGTTGCCGCGCGATGCCGTCGATCTTGTCGTCAAGGACATTGACGGCCAGATGCACAAAGTCATCGTCGGGAAGTCTGAGGCCGACAAATTCGTCAACGAGACGATCCTGATGCTGGACGAGGAGCGGGCGCGCATCAAACGGGTAGCGCGGGAGGATATCGCGCGGAACTTCGATCTCGCCTTCCAGGATCGGGACGAGGCCATCTCGTCTTATGCCGACTGGTTCTTTGCCTGGAAGCGCTCCTATATTGTGTTGCAGGAAACGGTGACCTCTGCCGTTGGACGCTTCTTCGAGACCGGCAAATACGAGTCCCTTGGTGAGGCGATCGAGGCCGATGTGGAGGACTACTTTTTAGAGAACTACACAGAGCAAGTGCTAAAACCTGAATTGCGCGACCAGACCATTACCAAGGGTGTGGAACAGGCTGTGCGCCACGCCCATGACAGCTACCGGCGTGTAATCGCCAATGGCGACATGCGGCTGCAGCTCTTCCTTGCCAAACATACGAGCAATATGGAGGACATTCCGCCCACGACCTCCATGACCAATGTGAAGCTCGACTGGGACGCACAGAAATGGAAGGCCCCCACCTATCTGATGGAGGACCGCGCTTTTGATGGCGTGGTGGGTGTCGGCGCGGCGGCGGCTGGCGGCACAGTCGGTGCGCTGACCCTTGGCCGTGCGATCAACGGCATTGCGGCGCGAAGCTTTGGGCAGATGTCGACGCGACTTGCGACGTCACTTGCCACGCGTGCTGGTCCCGCGCTCCAAGGCGCAGCCGTTGGCACCGTGGTCGAGCCCGTGGGCGGCCAGGTGATCGGCGCGGCGGTTGGGGCCGCGATCGGCATCGCCATTGACTATTTCGTCAATGAAGCCAGCGAGGCAATCAACCGCGACAGTTTCGTGGCTGCCAATGAAGAGGCGCTTGATGCTACAATTGTCGCTTGGCAATCGGGGCTAGAGAGCAGTGTCGATGCCGCTATAGACAAGTGGTTCGATGATGCACGAGCTTCCGTTGTCCTCGCTAACCAGTAGGGCTTCTGCCAAACCGCCGTCTCGGCCGTGGGGGAAACGCCCGAAGCGCCCGCCCGCGCCTTGGGTCGCCGAGGATGAAGCTAGCTCCGAGAGTGTGTTCTTGACCGCTCTCAAAACGGGTGATCGCTGCGGTGGCGAGATACAAAATGGCGGATTTCCCCACATCTCCAATCTAGAATTTCGGTCGCATTCCGAGCCATTGGCGAGGTATGCTGAACTGTTAGAAGGTAATGGTGGGGACGTGTCGCGGATGGAGGAGAGCGTCAAAGGTATCGCACGCCCGGCGGCGAGCCACTCATTGCGAGAGGCCATTCGCAAGGCCCGGCTGGACGAGGCCGAGCGCCTTGATCTTACCGCCGATTACCGTGATGGCGAAATCGCCAGGCTAGAGCTGCTAAAGGCCGAGCTTGAGGCTGTTTTTGCGGACATTCCCACCCATGACGACCGCTTCAATCTGACATTGGTGCCGAGCCGGCCTGCACGGCTTTGGGTGGATCTGTTCACCTATGCGGCGGTCGACGACAATACGGGCGCCTATCTGTTCATTCGCAATAGTGAGAACGGCCGCCGGACGCTCTTCAGCGCGAACAACGTGACCGATGTTGCCGACCGCATCACGACCTATATCGCCCATGAGATCGTGCGCCGGGAGCGGATGGAGGCGGCCCTTGTTAACGAGGCGACCCGTCAGAGGTTCGTGCCAGAAAATGAGAGCGCGAGGCCTGGCACGCGCTTAGTGTTGTCGGCGTTCATCGTCGGTCTGCTGACGGGGGTGGCTGGGTTGTTCGCGGCAGTTTGGTTGAGTGCGACCTGAGGCGCGGGCCCGAAGAACGCCCTATCGTTTATTTCGAATCCAACACGCTGCAGTAAGACAATGAAGCGGATCGCGTCCTTGTCTTTGCATCACTTCGCTTTGAGTACGCGCCGTTCGCATTCCCAGACGTGATCGCTATTGGCGGCGGCGCGGCCGGTCATCTCGATGCGCCATCCATTGCCGGCGCGCTCAATGCCATATTCGTTGTAGCGCGCGGCTGGGGCTTCGCCTTTGAGCGCTTCGGATGCGGAGGGGACGCCGACCACGATCGCCGGTCCGCTCACCGTTTCACATGTCCGCACGCTCTGTTCGTGGTTGTGGCCATGAAGCACAAGCTCGGCGCCATGCTTTTGCAGGATGCTTTGTACCGCTTGCGCATCTCTCAATCCGCGCCGCCAGTCGGCCTGACCGGGGAGTGGCGGGTGGTGGATCAACACGACGCGGAAGAGACCCTCGCGCCCAAGCCGCTCCAGAATGGTTGCAAGATTCGCGCGTTGTGCCGCGCCAAGCCGGCCCGCAGCAACGAAGGGCGCCGTTGGCACTGCCGACGACAGGGCGACGATGGCCATATCGTCAAACCGGCGCACGAAGGGAAAGCCTCCCACGGGCGCCCCGCCAAGGGCTAGGCCGTCCGCATTTGCCTCCATATAGGGCTGCCAATAGCCGATGCCCTTGTCGGGATGCAGACGCACATAGGCGTCGTGATTTCCAGGAATGACAGTCACATCGTCAGGGGAGCCAAGCTGATGCAGCCACTCCGCCGCGCGGGGAAACTCCTCCGGGAGCCCCAGATTGACCAAGTCTCCCGTCACGGCGATGTGGTCTGGGCTCCGGTCAATCAAATCGCGGGTGAGAAGGTCGAGAATCTCGCGCCGGTGCACGAATTTCCGTCCCCGGTGCCAGTTCACATAGCCAAGGATGCGCTTCGAAAAGAGGTGCCGGCTCTTCACGCGAGGCATCGGGCTCAAGTGAATATCGGACAGATGGGCGAGGGTGAACACAGATCTGGGACTTGCGTTTCGCTAGGGGCAACAGGACGAGCGGACTCCAAGAGCTTGCCTTGCCTATTGCAAAAAGCCGCGCCCGCCAAGCACGGCCGACAAGACCTGCCTCGCAAGGCCCGGCCAGTTCTGGACAAGGGCTCGCCGCTGGCCTCATGGTGCGATCATCGTTTCAGCATGACGAACGCGGGGGATTGTCCGTTTGGGCGCCAATGGACCACGAAGTGTGCGCCTTTCGCGCTTTGTGAGCAGACTCTTGCGGCCCATGATGCGCTTGCGCCGGGGGATGACGCTTGGCTCTCAAGGTGCGGTGATCGATGCCGATGGCCGTATCCTGCTCGTGCGCCACAGCTACAGGCCAGGCTGGTTCTTTCCGGGCGGCGGAGTGGAGTGGGGCGAGAGGTTGGAGGAAGCGCTTGCGCGCGAACTGGAAGAAGAAGTCGGCGTGAGTCTCACCAGCCCACCGGTGCTCCATGGTGTGTTCTCCAACAACGCCAACTTTCCGGGTGACCATATCGCTCTGTATGTGGTGCGGCATTGGACCAGGGAGGGGGCGTACCGGCAAGTCAGCGAGATCGCCGAGACCGGCATGTTCGCCATAAGCGATCTGCCTGATCAGATCGATCCGGGCACGCGCTGGCGACTTGCGGAGATTTTCGGCGGGGCGCCGCTCAGCGCCAAGTGGTCGAGCTAGCCGGTGGGGCCGGTTATTCGTCGCCCGTCATCAGCTTCTTGGTGATCTTCGCGACATGGTGGCCCTGGAAACTCGCCAAGTTCAGTTCTTTTTGGGAGGGGGTGCGCGAGCCATCTGGCCCGGAGATTGTGCCCGCGCCGTAGGGTGATCCGCCTTTCACTTCGCTGATGTCGGGAAGGTCTGGCGCCGAAAAAGGCAGACCGACAATGACCATGCCGTGATGCATCATGGTGTGATGCACGGTGACGATGGTTGTTTCGTTCCCTCCGCCCGTCGAAGTCGAGGTGAAGACGCTGCCTACTTTGCCGATCAGTGCACCGGCTGCCCAGAGGGGGCCGGTCTGATCGAGGAAATAGCGCATCTGAGAGGACATGTTGCCGAAGCGCGTCGGGGTGCCAAGGATGATGCCGTCATACTCGGCAAGTTCCCCAGGTTCTGCGACCGGTGCGGGCTGCTCGACCTTCATGCCCGCAGATTCCATCACCTCGTCAGGCATCAGCTCGGGAACGCGTTTTACCGCAACCCGGATATCTTCCACCGCGCGCACGCCGTGGGCCATGGCATAGGCCAGGGTCTCGGTATGCCCATAAGCCGAGTGATAAAGAACGAGTAGTTTCGCCTTGTCCGCCATGAATGTCCCCGTTTGACCCGCAAGGGCCTATGACCATACTCTGTGAACGCCGGAAACGAAATTCAGCCGATCCAGCACTGTGATGTGAGGCGATAACACATATTAAACTCGAGCGGTTTCGTAAACGTGGCCGAATGTTCAGACTCCCACAGCGCGTTGGACCTGGAGGCGGCGTCCGTGATATGGCAGCGGCCATGATCCGGACGAGCATCGTCATAATTGCGCATCAGCGACGACGACCACGCGCCCGCTTTACGCGGACTGCCTGACCCTCGCCGCCGCCATCCTTATCTCACGTCCAAAGACAGTCGCGTTTGGCATACGGTGGGGTCCTTCCCGTCACCCTCTTTTTTTGGTGCGAGTGCCATGACGATTTTCGATATCCGCCCTGAAGCTGACGCTGATATTTCGGTGCTTCATTCGTTGTCTGCCAAGGCATTTGGGCCCGGCCGCTTCGCCCGGAGTGCCTATCGCGTGCGCGAGGGCGTTGCAGCAGTGCCGGGGCTCAGCCTGACCGCATGGCATGACGGGCGGCTTGTAGGTGGGGTTCGTTTCACCGCTATTCGGGTTGGGGACGACGGCGGCGGGCTTTTGCTTGGGCCGCTTGTGGTCGACCCGGCGCTAGCGGGAAAGGGCTGCGGGCGCGCGCTCGTGCAAGACGGATTGGCCCGTGCCCGCGATGCGGGATTCGGCTTCGTGCTCCTTATTGGAGACATGTCCTATTACGGTCGTTTCGGGTTCACGCCATCGGCGCCGGGTAAGATCGTTTTACCGGGCCCGGTTGATCCAGCGCGTCTCTTGGCCGTGGAACTGCGCGACGGGGCGCTACGCCATGTTGTCGCCGGGCAAATCGTAGCGTGTGCGGCCTAGCGATACAGCCTTTCGGGCCCTAGCGGCCTTCCCGGTACCAGGCCATGGCGAGCAGGCTGAGCAGTAGGGCGAGGGCCAAGAAGCCGCTGAAGAGCGGGAACAGGCGTACACCCTTGACGTGGTAGGCGTCCCGCTTGTGCAGGCCGAGCCAGTCGCCGCCATGCATGACACGGCCACTACGGATCATGGCGAGCCGGGGAACGCTGGCGCCTTCACCTTCCGCACGGCCGAGCCAAAAGGCACCGCCACCGGTCTCATCGAGAATCGGGGCAAGCGGTTCGTCGGACGCCGTGACGGCGGCAAATTCGCGTGTAGTGGCTTTGCCTACGGTCGCGAGCCCGGCAAGTTCGCCCGAAGCCACACGATAAACGCCCTGTTCGTCGACTTGCAACGCCTTGCGCCACATCCCGCGCTCGCCCCGTTCGAGGGTGACGGTCATCTCCTCGCCCGAAGGCGCGGTCACAATGACCGGCGCCACCTCGTCCTCGATGGAGTGGCGCTCGACAATGAGCGTCTGCCCTTTGCTTGTTGCTTTCAGGGTTTCCTGCTCGAGCTCCGGCTCCTTCATCAGCCAGTGCGCAAGACGCCTTAGCAGATCCGAATAGGGGCCGCCCCCATCATAGCCGCGCGCCCAGAGCCAGGCATGGTCGGAGAGCAGCACCGCTACGCGGCCTTTGCCGCGTTCGCCAATCACAAGCAGTGGTTTCCCATCGGCGCCCTTCATCAGCACCTCGCCCTCACGTGGGCTGACATCCACGATCCGGAACCAGCGGCCCCAGGTCGGGTCTTTGCCGTCCGCGCCGCCTCCTTGTGCACCAGGCAAATCGTTGGTGACCGGATGCTTCGTGCCGAATTCGGAGAGCGCGGGCTGGTAAGGCTTCTCTATGACGCGGCCCGACGGAGCTGCGGGGAGAATGTCACCAAGCGGGGTCCGATAAAGACTTCGCGCCGACGCATAGTCGTCGCCGGAAGACACCAGCACGGCGCCGCCCCGTTCAACATAGCGCGCAACGTTCTCAAGATAGAGCAGGGGCAGCACGCCCCGCCGCTGATAGCGGTCGAAGATGATGAGGTCGAACTCGTCGAGCTTTTCCTGAAACAGTTCACGCGTGGGAAAGGCGATCAGCGATAGCTGATTGATCGGCGTGCCGTCCTGCTTCTCGGGCGGACGCAGAATAGTGAAATGTACGAGGTCCACGGACGCATCGGACTTCAGCATGTTCCGCCAGGTGCGCTCGCCCGCATGAGGTTCGCCCGAGACGAGCAAGACGCGCAAGTTTTCGCGCACGCCTTCCACAGTCAGAAGTGTCCGGTTGTTGATCTTCGTGAGTTCGTTGGGCGCCTCGTTCACCGCGATTTCGACAATGTTGGGGCCGGCATGATCGATCTCGACTGGGATCTCCACTGGGTCCCCGACCCGGACTGTCTTCGTGACCGGCTGCTTGCCCTGATGCGTAATTGTCAGTGTGGCGATGTCGTTGCCGCCAGGGTTGGATTCGCTTACCTTGACTTCAATTGTCTGTTCACTGCCGACAATGCCGAACCTGGGAGCGGTTGTGACTTCGAGCCTGCGATCAAACTCATCCCGGCTGCCGGTAAGCAGTGCGTGGATCGGTGCGTCAAACCCAAGCGCTGTGGCTGTCTCCGGAATGTCGTGCACTTGACCATCGGTTATCATGACTACGCCCGCCAACCGGTCTGGGGGCACGTCGGCAAGAGCCTGGCCGAGATCGGTAAACAGCATCGTGCCGTCACGTTCATTGTCGGCAGAGGATGAGTTGGAACGGACAGTCCGGATATCGAGTTTCGGCACTTCCTTGAGACGCTGCTCAAGCGCCTTGCGGACTTCCTCGGTTCGCTTCGTACGGCCGGCAAGGGTCTGACTTTGACTGTCGTCCACCACGACAGTGACGATGTCATTCAGCGGTTCGCGGTCCTCGCGCTTCAAATGGGGATTTGCGAGCGCCAAAATCAGAGCAGCAAAGGCGAGAAGCCGCATCACTGCGCCGCGCCGGGCGCGCCAGAAAAGGAGCGCCAACAGGATCAAGCCAATGCCGGTCACCGCCCAAAGGACGTGCCACGGTACGAACGGGATGAAAGTCAGGGACCAATTATTCATGGCTTACTGTCCCAACCGTTCGAGGAGGGCAGGCACGTGCACCTGATCTGCCTTGTAATTTCCGGTGAGCGCATACATCACCAAATTCACGCCAGCGCGGAAGGCCATTTCCCGTTGCACCTCGCCGCCCGGCACGACGGGGAAGAGCGGCCGGTTGGACTCGTCAAGCGCCCAAGCGCTGGCGAAGTCGTTGGATGTGATGACGACGGAGCTGACGCCGTCGGTGCGGCGTGCGCGCTCGTTGCGTTCCGCTTCGTCCGAGGGTTCGGCTTCCACCCAGAGGGAGCCACCGTCCCAGCGTCCGGGGAAGCTGTTCATCAGATAGAAGGAGCGTGTCAGCACGTGGTTTCCTGGCACGGGCTCCAGCGCTGGAATATCAAGCCGCCCAATGAGACGGTTCAAGGCCTTGCCTTGACGCCCACCATAGGAGACGCGTTCCTGATCGCGTGTGTCGAACACGATCATGCCGCCTTGCTTCATATAGGCGTCGATTTTGGCAAGCGTCTTGTCCGATAGAGGTTCTGTGTCTTCAAGTACAGGCCAATAGAGCAACGGGAAAAACGACAAATCGTCGGTCTCGATGTCAACGCCCATGGGTGCGCCGGGCTCCAACGCCGTGCGGGCGCCCAGGATCTTGCTTAGCCCCCACAAGCCTTCCTCACTGGTGCGGTCAATCTCCGCATCGCCCGTGATGACATAGGCCAGACGTGTCTTAAGGGACGCTCGCAATCCGAAATCTTCGGCGGCGCTCCCAGCTGTCGCGGTCATCTCATCCCCGTCAGCGGCGATAGCTCGCTCAGGCGAGGACAACGCGGTGAGTCCAATGGCGATGGCGATGGCTGCGGCTGCGGCGTGACTGCGCCGGAAGCCGATTCCTGCACTCAAGGCCAGCACGGCCAAAATGTCCAAAGCGAACAAGGCGAGTGCTGCAAGGTAAAGCCACGGCTCCAACGCAAATGGTTTCTTCAATGTGTAGAAGCTAACGGCGCTGGCGCCCTCGACGTCCGCCAGCGGCACAAGCTTGGTGTCTGTCTTGACGATGTTCAGCGCACGGGCCTTGCCGGAAGGACCGTAATAGCCTGGCGGGTGATCGGGTCCTGCGGTCGTTTTTTCGAACTGGTCAGGGGCGATCGTGGCGGTGCGGACCGGCGGAGGCACGAGCTGGCCGAAGCCATCGAGCGTCTGGATAGGAGCAAGTGCCGTGGTAGCCGTGCTGCGCCGTGCTGTCGAGGCGGCATTGACCGCCTCGCCTTGCTCCGCGTCCCCTGTGCCCACTTGGCTCAGCCCAAGGGCGATCGTGCGACGCAGCATCTCCACAAAGAGCCCTGACAAGGGCAGGTTCGACCAATCTGAGTTCGCGGTCACATGAAATAGGACGATCCAGCCCTCGCCCTCGGGGATCGCTGTCACGAGCGGCGTACCATCAGCAAGCGTCGCCCAGACGGACGCTTCCGTAGCGACAGCGGGATCAGCGAGCACCTGACGGTTTACGCGCACATCCTCGGGGATATCGAGCCCGTCGAAGGGGCTGGTTTCCTCGAAGGACGAAAGGGGTTGTGGTGTTCCCCAGGAAAGCGCGCCGCCAAGCGAGCGTCCGCCACGGCGCAGCGCAACCGGTAGCAACTCATCTCCGCCCTGTTCGAGCCTTGGGCCGGCGAACCGAATCAGCACGCCACCTTTCTTGAGCCATTGCTCTAGCTCTTCCTGCGTGGCGGGTACAAGCTTGCCGATATCGGCAAGCACGATCGTGGAAACGCGCTGTTTCTCGATAAGGTCGGTTACCGCCATCGAGACATTGCGCTCGGTGGGTGAGATGACGTCCGCGTAAGGCGAAAGCGCGCGCTCTACATAATAGAGTGGTGAGAGAAGTGGCTGCGCTTCCTCGCGCGACTCGCCCGATACGATGCCGATACGATGCCATTGGGAGCGGGCATCCAGCAAATGCACAGCGCCGGCCGCGCGCTGGCCTTTGATCTGAAGGCGGGCGACTTGGTTGCGAATTTCGAGCGGAAGGTCGAACCGCGCAATGGCTTCGGTCTCACCCTTTTTGATTTCGAACGGGGCTTCCCCCAACGGTTCGCCGCGCGCGGTTAAAGCGCGGACGAGGCCGCTGCGGGGGGTGCTGTCGGCGCCAATCACACGGCCGGCCAGCGCTGCGCCCTCTGCTCGTGACTGGCCGACACCAAGAGGTGCTTGGTTTCGGCTGGGCTTGAGCACAGTCAGACTACCACCATCGGCAAGTTCCCCAAGCCATGAGGCAAAACTGTCGGCGTAACCGTAGTCGAGCCCATCAGTAAGCCAAACGACGCTATAGCCGGATTTCTGCGTCAAGGTGTCTTTCATCGTTGCGGTCAGTTTTTCCCGATTGGGCGCGAACGGTTCGGGCACGAGACCGACGATCCGCTCTCGGATGGCATCTGCCGGCAGTGCCTCGCCAATCTCGTCGCCCGTCGTGGCGGTAGGGACGAGCAAGATGCCACGGCCATCGCGATCCGCGCGATCGATGGCCGCCGCAATGGCTTTGCGCCTTTCGCCCCAATGGGCGGCAGAGGCCCAGCCATTGTCGACCAAGAGTAGAAGCGGCCCATCTCCGGCAAACCGCTCTTGGTCCGGATTGAGGACGGGTCGGGCGAGCGCCAGGATCAATAAAGCTGCGAGCAGCATACGCAAGAGCGTCAGCCACCAGGGGCTTCGCGCCGGGGTTTCCTCGGTGGCCTTCAAATCCCTCAAGAGCCGTGTCGGCGGGAACTCTACGAGTTTGGGGCTTGGCGGCGTAAAGCGCAGAAGCCACCAGATTGCTGGCAGCGCCGCCAGGGCCACCAAGATCCAGGGCTGCAAAAAGCCGATGGGACCGAGTGTCATCATGATGCCCCCCCGGTCCCCGCAGGTGCCGGGTTAGATGAAGCACGCGGGCCACGATAGCGATAGTCTCTCTCTTGGCCCGCGAGCTGGCCGTGGACGGCAAGCAAAACCTCTTCCGCCGGCCTGTCGGTGTGATGCAGCACAAACGACCAGCCAAGTTGGCGTGCCGCCTCTTGAAGGTCCGAGCGATGCCGCTCCAGACGCTTCTGATATTTCTCTCGCAGATCCTCGGCGCGGCCCGCAGTCAAGCGGTGGCCGCCTTCGGAGGCGGTGAACTCCGTGCGGCCGGAGTAGGGCAACGTCTCCTCGGCAGGATCGAGGATCTGAACCAGATGCCCGCGCACGCCTTGGCTGGCGATGTCACGAAAACGCTCCACGCTCTCTTCAACAGGCTCCAGGAAGTCGGAGAACAAGACGCATTCCGAAAAGCGATTAAGCCGGGCCGATGGCGGCTGGCTTGCCTCGGCTGTCTCGTTCAACAGAACCTCGGCCACTTTGGTGCCCGCATGGCGGCCCGTGAAGGGAACGCCTCCCAAGACGCCCACCCGTTCGCCTGAACGGGACAGGAGCTCGGTAACCGCCAGAGCCAAGACGACGGCGCGGCTTTCCTTCGAGGTTTTGGACAGCGACGAACGGAAGCGCATCGAGGGCGAGAGGTCGAGCCAGAGCCACACCGTGTGGGCGGCTTCCCATTCGCGTTCGCGCACGAAGAGGCGGTCTGAACTTGCAGAGCGCCGCCAGTCGATCGCCGACATGGAGTCGTTCGCGTCGAAATACCGAAACTGCCAGAACGTCTCGCCCGGGCCGGGGCGCCGCCGTCCATGGGTCCCGTGCGTCACCGTGTGTGCAACACGCTGCGCCTCGACCAGCAACGCAGGCATGCGCGCCGCAAGCCCATGGGCTTCGGCCTCTTCCGCCAGAAACGGTTGAAGCGTTGCGCGCGTGTTTGCCAAAGCGGGCCTACTTCAGCGGCTCGATGAGTCTTGACATCATATCGCTCATTTCGACTCCTTCGGCGCGTGCGGCGAAGGTGAGCGACATACGGTGTTTCAACACGGGCTCGGCAAGGTCGATGACATCGTCCACGGACGGCGCGAGCCGTCCGTCCATCATCGCCTTGGCACGGACAGCAAGCATCAGTGCTTGGCTGGCGCGAGGACCCGGGCCCCAGGCGATCATCTCATCCAGGGTCTGGTCGTTTCCGGTGCCGGGGCGGGCGGAACGGACGAGGTTGAGAATCGCATCCACCACCTGGTCGCCCACGGGCAACTGGCGCACTAGGCGCTGGGCCATCATCAGTTCCTCGGCGGAAAGAATGGTCTTGAGCTCGCGTTCCTCCGTGCCGGTCGTGGCGAACAACATGCGCCGCTCGGCCTCGGCATCGGGATAAGACACGTCGATCTGAAGAAGGAAGCGGTCGAGTTGCGCTTCGGGGAGGGGATAGGTTCCTTCCTGCTCCAGCGGGTTCTGGGTTGCAAGCACATGGAAGGGCAGCGGCACGTCATGGCGCACGCCCGCCATAGTCACATGATGCTCCTGCATAGCCTGCAGCAGAGCCGACTGCGTCTTGGGGCTCGCGCGGTTGATTTCGTCCGCCATAAGCAGCTGCGTAAAGATCGGGCCCTTGGCGAAGCGGAAGTTCCGGCGTCCGCCGGATTCCTCCTCCAAGACCTCCGAGCCAACAATGTCGGAAGGCATTAAGTCCGGCGTGAATTGAATGCGCTTGTTCTCAAGCCCGAGCACTGCACCCAGGGCCTCCACGAGGCTCGTCTTTGCAAGACCGGGGACACCGATCAGAAGGGCGTGACCGCCCGACAGCAGCGTCACCAAAGCAAGGTCTATGACGCGGTCCTGACCGAAGATGACGGACGCGGTCGCCTCGCGTACGTCCTGGATTTTGGCGCCGATCTCATCAAGGCGATCGACGAGTTGGGACTCTGATTGAATTGTGCTCATGACGTTCGTTTCGATGCTTCCGTTTTGGTCGATCCTGATGATGGAAAAACAATAGGGCCAAAGTCGTGGGAAAGCAGAACACTTTGGCCGGCAATTGGGTCACAATCCCTTGTTCACGCATCTCAAGTTCTTGTCTGTAAGAACAAGATCGTCTCTAGCGGATTATGACCATGCCTGACAAAAAGAACGAGGCACTCGTAGCATCTGCCAGTGATGGCGGCAAACAGCCGGAGCCTTCATTGCCAAAGCTTAATGATTGCGGCGATATCGGGCTTAAAATTGCTCGCGATGGCACCTGGTTTTACGAGGACTCGCCGATTGGCCGCAAACCCTTGGTGAAGCTCTTCTCCACGGTTCTGCGGCGCGAAGAGGACGGCTTCTATCTGGTCACTCCCGTGGAGAAAGTCCCCATCGAGGTCGAGGGCGAGCCGTTCATCGCGGTCGCGTTGACGTGCGAGGGGGAGGGGCGCGACCAGCGTCTGACCTTTACGACCAATGTGGACGATGAGGTGATGGCCGGACCGTCAAACGAAATTGGCTTCCGGACGGAGCCGGAGGGCGGGCTGGCGCCGTATGTGGAGGTGCGCGGCGGCTTGCGCGCCCAGCTCGCGCGTTCCGTCTACTACGAGTTAGCGGAGCTGACAGTCGACACGGAGCAAGGGACGGGCGTGTGGAGCGGTGGCATGTTCTTTCCATTTCCCATGGATGACTGAATTTCAGGACTACAACACTTCATGGACTCCTGAATTTCATGGAGACCCGGCGGGGACAATCGGGGCCTGAGGGGACGCCCGCTCTCGCCATGTCGGAGCCGCGCCGCTAAGCTCAGCGCCACAACGTCCGTCGAAACGAACCTTTCTTAACAAATCTGGGGAGACCGTCTGGCCCGATGTTGCGCATTGTCCTCGTCGACATCCTTCTGTTTTTGCTGCCTTTCCTGATCTATGCGGCCTACATGGTGTGGGTGAAGGGCGTAATGCCAAAGAATCTGATGGCCGGCGCGCCGATCCTTTGGCTGCTGATGGCGGGCTTTGTTTGCCTGTTTGTCGGCTTGATCATGTTGGTGAACTTCACCGGCGGCGACCGCGAGGGGACCTATCACCCCCCTGTCCTCGAAGACGGTGTCATAAAGCCCAGCAGCATCGATTGACCTTTCACGCGTCATGCCCGACGAACCCTCATGGCCGAGCAAGACAAGATAAACGACGAAGCGCCCAGGTCGCCGAAGAAGGCTTTGCCTTCGCTAAGCGAGGCTGACTGGCTGGGTGGACCTCGGACAGTGCAGGTCTTTGCCGCGCTCTCAGGCGATGCCGGCGAAACGCGTGCTGTTGGCGGCGCCGTACGCGATGCCCTGCTTGGGCGACCCGTAACGGATGTGGACTTCGCAACCACAATCCTTCCCGAGAAGGTCATGGCACGGGCACGGGCCGCTGGCTTGAAGGCCGTCCCCACAGGGCTTGAGCATGGCACGGTCACGCTGGTCGCGGATGGCACGCCATTCGAAGTGACCACGCTCAGGCGCGATGTTGAGACCTTCGGCCGCCACGCCACGGTCACGTTCACGAAGGACTGGGCGGAAGACGCAAAGCGTCGAGATTTGACGCTGAATGCGCTGTATGCGGGTCCGGACGGGACGCTCTTTGATCCGCTCGGCGGTTATCCAGACCTTCTCGCCGGAAAAGTGCGTTTCATTGGCGATGCGGACGCGCGCATCAAAGAGGACTATTTGCGCATCCTGCGCTTCTTTCGCTTTAACGCGTCATACGGCAAGGGCGCGTTCGACCCGGACGGCCTGTCTGCGTGCGTGCGCCAGCGGGCGGGGCTGCGCCAACTTTCAGCGGAGCGGATTGCGAGCGAGTTGAAGCGCCTGTTGGTGGCGCCGCGTGCCATTGAGGCCGTTTGGGTGATGTTCGACCATGGGCTGATTTGCGACATTCTGGGCAGTGTGCCGCGCCTTGTTCGCTTCGCTCGGATCATCGATATCGAGACCGCGCTTGAAACGCCTCTTAGCCGGGATCGAGGCGCTATTGTGCGGCTCGCGGCGCTCTCGGTCTTCGTCGCTGAGGATGCAAAACGGCTTGGCGCGCGCTTCCGACTTTCCAACGCGGAGCAGGCGATTCTCGCGCTTGGGGGAGCCCCTTTCTGCGAGGGGCTTCCGGACGAGCAAGCTGCCCGGCGGTTGCTCTACCAGCTTGGACCAGAGCGCTATGCCGCTCGCGTGCTGCTCGCTTGGGCAGAGGGGCGCCCGCCCGCCCGCAGTCCCGATTGGCAAGGCGCGGCGGCATTGCCTGCGCACTGGCGAGCGCCAAGCTTTCCCTTGCGCGGGCCGGATATCATGGCGCTTGGCGATTTTTCCGGGCCTGCGATCGGCGCGATGCTGCGAAAGGTCGAGCAGCACTGGATCGAGGGCGATTTTGCGGAGGACCGCGACGGCCTCCTGGCCCTGGCCAAGGCGTTTGCGGCGTCTTCGAAAGAGGGCCGCGGCAGATAAAAAAGCCGCGCCCGAAGGCGCGGCTTTCTGTATCTGGACGCATTACGTGCGACTCAAACAGGTGCGATTTGGCGACAAGACCAGGCTCTAGAAGCCCATGCCACCCATGCCACCCATGCCGCCCATGTCACCGCCAGGCATCGCAGGCGCGCCGCCGCCCTTCTTGGGCAACTCGGCGACCATAGCCTCGGTGGTGATGAGCAGGGCCGCCACGGATGCGGCATCCTGCAGCGCGGTGCGGACGACCTTGGCCGGGTCGATCACGCCAGCCTTAACCAGGTTGCCGTATTCGCCGGTCGCGGCGTTGTAGCCGAATGCGTACTCTTTCTTGTCGAGGATCTTGCCCACGACAACGGCACCGTCTTCGCCTGCATTCTCGGCGATCTGACGGAGCGGCGCCTGAAGGGCTCGGCGCACGATATTGACGCCGACCTTCTGGTCTTCATTGCCGGCACGAACAGAGTCGAGCGCATCGAGCGCACGCAGCAGCGCAACGCCGCCGCCTGGCACGACACCTTCTTCAACGGCCGCGCGGGTCGCGTTCAACGCATCGTCCACACGATCCTTCTTCTCCTTCACCTCCATCTCGGTGGCACCGCCGACTTTGATGACCGCAACGCCGCCGGCGAGCTTTGCCAAACGCTCTTGCAGCTTCTCGCGGTCGTAGTCCGAAGAGGTGTCCTCGATCTGCGCACGCATCTGTGCAACGCGCGCCTCTATATCCGCCTTCTTTCCCACGCCATCGACAACGGTCGTGTCATCTTTGGTTATCGTGATTTTCTTCGCCTGGCCGAGCATATCGAGGGTTACGTTCTCCAGCTTGATGCCGAGATCCTCAGAAATCACCTGGCCGCCGGTGAGTACAGCAATGTCCTGCAGCATGGCCTTGCGACGATCGCCGAAGCCCGGGGCCTTGACAGCCGCGACCTTCAAGCCGCCTCGCAGCTTGTTGACCACGAGCGTCGCAAGGGCCTCGCCCTCGACATCTTCGGCGATGATGAGCAGGGGCCGGCTCGACTGCACCACGGCTTCGAGCAGCGGCAGGATGGACTGGAGATTGGAGAGCTTTGCCTCGTTGATGAGGATGTAGGGGTTCTCCAGATCGACACGCATCTTGTCCGCATCGGTGATGAAGTAAGGTGAGAGATAGCCGCGATCGAACTGCATGCCCTCGACCACTTCGAGTTCGGTATCGAGGCTCTTGGCCTCCTCGACGGTTATGACGCCGTCATTGCCGACTTTCTGCATAGCCTCGGAGATAAAACGGCCGATCTCCGCATCGCCATTGGCCGAGATGGTACCGATCTGGGCGATCTCTTCGTTGGAAGTGACCTTCTTGGACTTTTCCCCCAGCTCTCCGATGACCTTCGAAACGGCGAGGTCGATACCGCGCTTCAAATCCATCGGGTTGGAACCGGCGGCAACGGATTTTGCGCCTTCCTTGACGATGGCTTGGGCGAGCACCGTGGCCGTGGTAGTACCGTCGCCAGCCTCGTCGGCCGTCTTGGAGGCAACCTCGCGCATCATTTGGGCGCCCATGTTCTCGAACTTGTCGTCAAGCTCGATGTCCTTAGCGACCGTCACACCGTCCTTGGTGATGCGCGGGGCGCCGAACGCCTTGTCGAGCACAACGTTGCGACCTTTCGGGCCGAGCGTGACCTTGACCGCGTTGGCCAAGATATCAATGCCCTTCATCATGCGCTCGCGCGCGTCCTGACCAAATTTCACATCTTTAGCAGACATGTATTTTAACTCCTTCGAACCTTACCCCCGTTGCACCCCGCATTTGCGGCAGCGCCCGGGTGGCGGTACAGACCTCATTTTGGAACAAACTTCGTTTGGTTACGCAGCCTTCTTCTTGGCTACAGTCGCTTCGAGCACGCCGAGAATGTCGCTCTCTTTCATGATGAGAACATCCTCGTTGTCGATCTTCACCTCGGTGCCGGACCATTTTCCGAACAGGACGCGATCGCCGGGCCGCACATCGAGCGGCTGCACCTGACCCTTTTCGTCGGCAGCGCCCGGGCCAACAGCGACGACTTCGCCCTGCTGCGGCTTCTCTTTCGCCGTGTCGGGAATGATAATGCCACCCAGGGTTCGTTCGTCCTCATCAGTCCGGCGTACCACGACGCGATCATGCAATGGACGAAACTTCATATTGCTTTCTCCTCAAAATACGTTGTCCAGATTGTCATGAATGAGGCGCGCCGCCATGCGAGGCGCACGCGCTGTAAGCGCTATGTAGAATGGTGGCTTAGCACTTTCAAGGTGGGAGTGCCAAAAAATTAGCACTCTATCTCAGTTGCTGCCAATGTGCTGATTTTGCTAAATAAATCGGCTGGACGACGTGACGAGCGGGTCGTAGCATTGAGAAGTCGAAGAACACCGGCAATCTCAAGGGGACGATGACCGATGGACCAAGCGTTCGTTCGCCAGATGGCGGGGTACTCGCTGACAACGGCCGAAATACTTTACCACCTTCCAGACTACCCTAAATTGCTCCAGAGCTATATCTGGCAGGAATACGATTTGGCGCCGCGCTTTCCCAAGCTTCTGGATTTCCTGGGGTTTTGGGATAGCAATCTGGAAGGTCCGCTCTACCGGGTGTGCGTCGCCCACAAGGAGCTGATCGCTCCAAAGGAATTCAGCTTCGTGGCCGGTGAACTGCAACTCCACTAGCGCGCAACTCCATTAGCGTGCATGTGCTCGGGCTCGCCTTCATTGCTGCGCCGTGGCAAGGTCGCGCTCGCCTTGAGGCAAGCCGCCTCGAGTGTCCATGGCTGATGCGGATGGGAAATGCGACATGTGGCGGTTCGTCAAAGGGTTTCTGTCCGGTGGCCTGATCGGCGTGGTTCTGGGCCTTGGCCTTGGCATCTTTCTGTTCCCGTATCTCTTCCCGCCGCCGGAGGCGATGGAGACGCTGAACAGGGATGAGGCCGGGCAGCTCGTTGCTAAAGGCACATTCATCCATGCCAACCCGAGCGACCCTATCCATTACGGCAAGGGCGCGGTGAGTGTCTTTCCGAGTACCGTCTTTCTCAACAAGGATTTCGAAGTGGGGCCGGGCCCGGACTTCCATGTCTATCTCGTGCCAAAGGCGGATATCCGCTCGTCCGACGATGTGAAGGAGACCATGTATGTGGACTTGGGCCGCTTGCGTGCCTTCAAGGGCAGTCAGAAATACGCGATTCCCCCAGGCGTCGACCTCAAGAAATTCCCCTCTGTCGTGATCTGGTGCCAGCAATTTGGCGTGCTAATCTCGCCTGCAGACCTCACCTTCGAGCAGGCGAGCTAGCATTTGGCCGTGGGCGCGGTCTACGACGAAGCCTCGCGCTTCTTTGAGAGAAATTCGGCCAGGAAGTCGTAGACGAGCCGGATGCGGCGGCTTGTGTAGAGTTCCCTGTGGGAGATAAGCCAAACGGGAAATGTCATCGGCTCCATGCCTGGAAAGACGCGCTCAACGTCCGGCGTTCTCGCCGCAATGTCTGAGGCCATGAGACACATGCCCAATCCGCGCCGGGTCATTTCCCACATGACGAGGCCGCAATCGGAGCCAAATCGAAAATTCTCCCTTGTGGGCTCAAGGCCGAGACGCCGGAGATAGCCGATCATCTCTTCATGGTCTCCGGAACTGACGATGCGATGCCCTTTCAGGTCCGTTGGAGATTTCGAGCGACCGTACTGTCTCAAATAGTCTTTCGAGGCAGAGACATAGCCGTCCGCTTCGACCACGAGTAGTGCGATGAGATCAGGCTGTTCGGGACGCACATGGCGGATGGCGATATCCGCCTCGCGGCGCTGCAAGTCACGAACATGATTGGAGGCGACAATCTCGATTTCCAACTGAGGTGCGATGCGATGGAGTTCCTCGACAGCCGGCGGGAGCAGGTAGGCAGCAAACACGTTCGTTGCCGTGATGCGGACCAAACCGTTGATGGTCTGACTTTGGCCGGAGGCAACAAGGGATATGCGGTGCGCGGCATCGCCCATGGCCCGCACGTGCTCCAGGAGTTCTATACCCGGCGGGGTGAGCTCCAAAGACCGGCCGATGCGCTCGAACAGAAGCACGCCCAACTCCGCTTCAAGGGCGGAGACCTGTCGCCCAAGGGTTGGCTGGGTTAGCCCCAGGACCCGTGCGCCTCCGGAAAACGAGCCTTGCTCCGCGGTTGCGAGAAACGCGCGGACTTGATTCCAGTCGAATGAGATGGCCTGCCAGTTCATGCAAATTTGCATATACGCTCTACGTATTTTGGCAATTCCCTTCTCAAGAACGCATAGTTATGTCTGACGTCGAAAGGAATTCGATTATGAAAAGCACAGCCCAATTTTGGGATGGCGTGTCGGTCAAATACGCGAAACAGCCGATCGCGAATATGGACGCCTACACGGCAACACTCGACCATACGCGGTCCTATTTGGCGGCGGGGGATCGTGTGTTGGAGGTCGGATGTGGAACCGGCACGACCGCGCTGCGGCTCTGCGGCAGCGTGCGGGAGTATGTGGGAAGCGATATCTCAAACGGCATGATCCGTATCGCCAGCGAGAAAGGCTTCGCCCAAGGCGCGCGAAACGTTGACTTCAAAACGGCCAGTATCGGCGACTTCACGCCAGACGATGGTGCTTTCGACGTTGTGCTTGGGTTCAATCTGCTCCACCTGCTGCCCAATTTGGATGAGGATGTCGCAACGATTGCCTCGCTCATTCGCCCAGGCGGACTCTTCATCTCGAAGACGTTTTGCGGCTTGGGACCCAAGGTACCGCTCAAATATATCCTGCTGAGACTGGCCTTGCCGGTGATGCAGTTTTTTGGGAAAGCGCCCTTTGTTCAGTTCCAGAAGGAAGCGGATTTAAAGGCCCGCCTGGCCGCCCAAGGTTTCGACATCGTCGAGACGCGGCATTTTACAACCGATGTGTCGGCGCCCTACATTGTCGCCCGGAAACGCGCCTGATCGGGGAGAAACTCAACGTTCGGCACCCACCTATCGCCGGCGGTGCTGGGTCGCGTGTCGTGCTTAGCGGCGCTTCTTCTTGCGCGAGATGTTGGGGCGGGGCGTCCGAGATGGCAGCTTGATCCTTTGTGCCGGCTGGCCTGAAACCCGGTCCCGCGCTGGCAGGCTGCCCCATCCATGCACCCGCTGGCGCCTTCCCCCCGGTCTTCAGAAACTCGGCATGGCTGATGAGGCCCGCGAGCTGATCGGGACGCTCCTTGCGCGCGCTCGTACGGTATCGCTCATAGGCCGTGCGGCTCAAGGCCGGGGCCCTCGACAAGCGGCGGTCCTTGTAGAAGCCCTTGGCGATCAGCAGAAGCGTGTAGACGGGGCTGCTGAAGAGGAACGTGCTGCCGAGGTCCAAATCCTCAGGCGCTGTATGCTGCCACACTTTGAGGTTTTCCTGAAGGCGGTCCGATAAGATCATCTCTTCGCGCGCCGCCTTCCAATAGTCAGTATCTTGACGATTATTGAGATGGTAGTGCAGCTGTACAAAATCGCGCACTTCCTCATACACTTGTCTGACATGGCGGTTATAAGCTGCGGCGAGTTCTGGTTCGAAGTCCTGCGTTGGCAAATAGTTCGTGAGCCAGCGCACACCCAGATCAGTCATAAAGATCGCCGTTGCCTCGAGCGGCTCGATGAACCCGCCCGAGAGCCCGAGCGCCACGCAATTCTTGAACCAAGCGTTGCGCACACGGCCCGTTCGCATGGGGATGATGCGCGGCTCACAGCCTTTTGCCTGATCCCCATAATAGGTGAGCAGCTCCTCCTTGGCGTCGTCGTCGGAGATGAACTTGCTGGAGAAAATATAGCCCGTGCCGACGCGTGTGGTGAGCGGGATGTTGAAGTTCCAACCCGCCGAAAAACCGGTTGCCAGCGTCGTCGGTGCGATGACGCTAGGATCCTTGTGGGGCATTTGCAAAACAGCGGCGCGGTCGTTCAACAGGTGATCGCCATAGGGCTCGAAGGGCTCTCCCAAGGCTTGCTGGAGGATCGAGCCACGAAACCCGGTGCAATCGATGACGAGGTCGACGGCGTGCTCACCCTGGCGGCGCAGCGATAGGGATTTCACGAACCCGCGCTCGTCGAGATTGACCTCGTCCACATCGTCGACGATGTGCTTCACCCCACGGCCGGTGGCGACGTCCTTGAGGAACCCCGCAAGCTTCGTGGCATCGAAATGATACGTGTATCCAACCTCACCACTGAAATCGGGCTCGGCCGGACGGCGGGGCGCAAGATTGCCGCGCACGATCTCGGCGACAGGCGAAAATGTGCGCATATAGGCGTTGCCTGCGTCCGGGGCGGCTCGTGCCGGGTCGAAGGTCACAAAATAATCGGCAAGCTGACGGCCATCGATCGCACCGGGCGCATTGAGGATGTTCAAAAACTCAATGGATTTACCGTTCTCGTCGTGGTTCCAGTTCACGAAATGCGCCGAGACCTTGAAGGTCGCATCCGTCAGCTTGAAGAACTCCGATTCCGATAGGCCAAGCTGGTTCAGCAGCACGACCATGCCAGGCAGGCTTGCTTCACCGACGCCAACAATCGGAATGGTCGGCGACTCGATCAGCGTTATCTCAAGCTTGTTCTTTGGATCTTTCGACTTGCAGAAGCGATTGATAAAGGCGGCCGCCAGCCAGCCCGCGGTGCCGCCGCCAACAATGGTGATACTGCGCAGCGGCTCGCCCATAATTTCTCCTGGCTGTACGCGTTGAGAGACTATTGCCGATTATCAGTGAGATGGAGAGACGCCGCAACGTGACACCATCTCACGCCTAGTGCTGCCGCAGCGTACCGAAGCCTTATAGGCAAATGACCGGGCTGCCTTCTCTCTTCAAAAAAATGGCCGGGGGTTTCCCGGCCATTGCATCACAACTCTGTTGGCTCTCGTCCGCTAACGTGCCGGGTGGGGCGCGTCATGGGTCGGGCCGAAATCGTAAGTGTAGATATGCGCGCCTTCCTTCTCCAGCACCGGCTTGAGATCTCCGAAGGCCGCCTTGTATTTGTAGTAGGGGATGCGCGGGAACAAATGATGGATGAGGTGATAGTTCTGGTAAAGGTAGAGCCAATTTACGAGCGGCTCGACAATCTTGCCACGGATCAAAAAGATGTTCGTGTCGCGATAGCGCTCATGAAGCTTGTGCGGCTTGTGGGTCAAATAGGCGAAGAAGTAGATGATGAGCGCGGAGGCAAGGATGTGCGGGAAGATCCACAGCATCAGAACCTCGCGCCAATAGCCCATCACTGACAGCGTGATGGCGAGCCCGTAATACAGCAGATGCATGAGCGCGATGTGGATGGCGAGCGGGCGCATGCCGGGGATGTGCGGATGGAAGGCAATGTGCTTCCAGAAGAACTGGTGATACCAGTGCACGATCGTCAAACAGCGCCAGGCCACCTTGAACGGATTCTTCACCGCAACCCAATGATCGGGGTCGAGCTCCGGATCGTTGGTATCGCGATGGTGGGCGAGATGCATGTAGCGGAACGCTTTGTACTCATGCAGCAGGATCGAGCCGCAGACAAAACCGATCAGGTGATTGAGCCAAAGATAACGTGAATTCTTGCCAGCGATGTTGCCGTGGCAGGCTTCGTGTAGCGGGGTTTGATCGGCATACAGAATGAACGTGTTGAGGATGAGCCCCAGCCAGAGGGGGATGATCCCCAATGTGCCCAGCGTACAGACAGTGGCGAAGGACGCAACAATGCCGATAGCCAAAAAGACAGTCGGCCATGCCACCATTCCTTGATAGGGCCGAATTTTCTGGAGTGCCTGACGGTCGGCCGGCACGTTTGGCTGGTCACGAGAGACTGCTGTGACCGCGGGTTCGGCGACAACGGACATGGGCTTTCAAAATTCCTTCGACGGTATGGTTCTATTGGCCTTGGTTTCTTCTAGACGATAAGCGCATCGCAGATGGCAAGTCTCTGCGTCAAGACAACAAAATAGGGTGACCGACGAGGATACTTGCGCCCGCACGTTGAACTCATCTGGAAATCTGTCAATTTTGGGGCGTGACGCGGCTCCATTCAACCCGCAATGGTTCCAGGTTGTGGCCACATTTGACGCAGTGGTAAATGGTGCCTCGATACAGAGGTTTAGCTGCATTTCTCAACGTGTGTAGTCGGCATACGCGGGATTGGGTGCCGCGGCGCTGTGGCGCGCATGCTACAACCCGCCGGACGCGATCCGGCGGGTTGCACCATGTTTCAAGCCAGTCGGTAAGCCGCAAGAATGCAGCTAGCGGCAAAAATGCTCATAGCCGTCATAGCCGACAAAGGTTCCGGTTCTTGGATTGAAACTCCGATATCGCGCGTAGCAGTAGTTGTACCATTCCTCGCTCCATGCCGCCGGTCGGTAGCCTGCACGCCGATAGGCGGGACGCGGTGGCGGGGCCACATAGACCTCGCGCGGGGTGAGCGCGCTGCCGATGACCGCGCCCACGCCAAGGCCGACAAGCCCGGCACCAAGCGCATTCCAATTATTGCCACCACGGCGGCCATAATAGTTGTTTTGAACGTGGCGGTTTCCGCCGCCCTTCCAGCCGTGACCATGACCGCGGCCCGCCTCTGCAGGTGCGGCGGTCATCAATGCGAAGACCGCAACAAGCGCGGCTATCAGTGCAAAATATCGTTTCTGACCCATTGTTTCCGTTCCTCAAGAACAGCGCCGTTGCGGGCGCCTTATAAAGGTTGAGATCACCCTCCCCCAAAGAGAGAGTTTGCCCCCGCTGTACGGCAAAGTATGGGCGGAGAAGATGAACCTGACCTGAACGTTTGTGAGCCGGCTAACACCTTCTTCGAGCATGAAAAAACCGCCGAGCCCGTTGGGGCCCGGCGGTTCTTAAATGTGCCTTCGAGGCTCTCGTCGAGAAGAGAGCCAGAAGCGGTGTTACTGTGCCATCTGTACGTCGGCGGCCTGCTTGCCACGACCACGGCGGTCGTCCTCGATCTCGAAGGAGACTTTGTCACCTTCGTTCAAGGGCGGAAGGCCGGCACGCTCGACGGCAGAGGCATGGACAAATACGTCCTTGCCGCCGTCTTCGGGCTCGATGAAGCCGAAGCCGCGCGTGTGGTTGAAGAATTTCACTGTGCCATTGACACGAGACATATGAGGAGTCCTTTCCCGTCGTAAGTTTCAAAATAACCGGTCGAGATGCATCTTCTCAAACGAGAAAAAGCCTAAAAAGTCGTCAGATGTCAGGAAAGGGTCGAGCTGTTCGCTGCTTATGTCTCTAACCGTCGTCTAAGTCCACGCCCAAACATTGGGCACCCGGCGCCCATAAAGATGGGCTATGCAGCGCAAATTGGCAACCCCTTTTAACACTTCGAGACCCGTTGCTGCCCAAGGCTTTCCGGGTCGTTAAGCGCACCTAAACGCCAGATGAACGGACCCCTCAGATTGGGTTCAGCCGTCATGCCCTAAACCCTTGATCACGACGCGCCGATCAGCGCTTCGGATGCCGAAGGAAGGGAGACGGATATGTGGAAAATCGTTGCAGTTCTTGCCCTTGCGGGCCTCGCGATCGTGACGGGCCAGATTGCCGACACCCAGACCGCCTTTCAGTTCGCCGACGGCGCCACCCCGCTGATGTATGCCGGTGTGCGGGGTTAGGGGGCTCAAGGCCACATCACCATCGGGGGCATGGACGACAAAATCGCCTCGACATTGCCACCGGTTTTTAGGCCGAACAGTGTACCCCGGTCATACAACAGATTGTATTCCACATAGCGGCCGCGGCGGATGAGCTGCTCGGTGCGATCCTCTTCGCTCCAGGGTTTTGCGATATTTTGGGCAACTAGCGCGGGGTAGCTGGCTACAAATGCCTTGCCGACTTGCTTCGTGAAGCCGAAGTCGGCCTCCCAATCGCCCGTATCCAGGTAGTCGTAGAAGATGCCGCCGATCCCGCGCGGTTCCTTGCGGTGGGCGAGGTAGAAATATTCATCGCACCATTCCTTGAAGCGCGTGTAGTCGGCGGATTTTTGGCCGGCGCACGCGGCCTTCATGGCGGCGTGGAAGGCTTGCGCATCCTTGTCTTCCTGGGTCCGTCTGCGATCCAGAACAGGGGTGAGATCGCCGCCGCCGCCGAACCAGCCCTTCGACGTCACGACCATGCGGGTGTTCATGTGCCCCGTGGGTGCGTTGGGGTTCACCGGGTGCGCGATGAAGGACATACCGGAGGCCCAAAAGCGCGGGTCGTCGCCCGCGCCAGGGATCTGCTTGGCGTATTCTTTCGGGAATTCACCAAAGACGGTCGAGGTGTGGCAGCCGACCTTCTCGAAGACTCGGCCTGACATCAGTGACATCACTCCGCCGCCGCCTTCGGCGCGGTCCCACGGCTTTCGCGTAAAGCGTCCAGCCTCCTTGCTCTCACAGCCAGGCGCGCCATCGGCGGCATCTTCCACGGCCTCCAGCACGCCAAGCATTCTGTCGCGCAGCTCCTCGAACCAGGCTTTCGCGCGGTCCTTGTTGGCCTCGAACACATCCTTCGAACTTGGCGTCGACCCCGGCGCGTCCATGATCCCCCGCTCAATGACGTTTTCGGTTTGCATCGATCGCCTACCTTACCGTTCCCGGTAGCTTGCGCTATTCTATAGTGGCCCGGGCAGTATTTTCCGGCCCTTGATCTTTGTCAGGGATCGGCTTCGCCAAAATGACCACTGTCGCCTCTAGACAACATCAGGCAGCAGTGACAGAAAGCCGCCATGAAACGCGTTGCACCGCAGCACAGAGCGGGGCAATAACAGAAATACGGCACGCTTGGTGCCGGATAAGAGAGCTGAGAGGCTGAGCTTTTGTTCTCTTCGGCTCCATAAATTATTGGGAGCGCTTGGCTTTATGGCCAATTCTGACAGTTCCACGGACAATTCCATTTTAGACGAAGGCTATCAGACGCGGCGCGATGTGATCTTGATCGGCGCCGCAGCATTCGCGGCCATCGGCGGGGCGGCCATATTGTGGCCGTTGCTCGATCAGATGAATCCGGACGCATCGACCTTATCGCTAGCTTCCATCGATGTGGATCTTGCCCCCATCGAAGAAGGCCAGGCGATCACGGTCATGTGGCGAGGCAAGCCAATCTTTATCCGTCATCGCACGGCGAAAGAAGTCGAGGAGGCGAAGGACATCAAGATCAATCAACTGATCGACCCGCTCGCTCGCAACGCCAACCTACCCGAAGATGCACAGGCCACGGATATCAACCGTGCGGCGGCCGACAAGGAGCCTTGGCTCGTGATGATCGGCATTTGCACGCATCTCGGCTGTATTCCAAAGGGCCAGGCCGTTGGTGATTACAAGGGTGAGTATGGCGGTTGGTTCTGCCCGTGCCACGGGTCGCAATACGACACGGCGGGCCGCGTTCGCGTCGGTCCGGCCCCGCAGAACATGTATATCCCGCCTTACGCCTTCACCTCTGACACCAAGATCAAGATCGGATAGGGCGGACCATGGCACATACTTCGACCTATAAACCGTCAACCGGCATTGAGAGGTGGCTCGATTCGCGCTTGCCGGTTCCACGGTTGATGCACGACCAGTTCATGGTCTTTCCGACACCGCGTAACCTGAACTATTTTTGGACGTTCGGTGCCATTCTGATGTTCATGCTGGCGATCCAGATCGTCACCGGCATCGTGCTGGCCATGCATTATCAGGCCACGACGGACGGCGCGTTCAATTCCATCGAGAAGATCATGCGTGACGTGAATTGGGGCTGGCTGCTGCGCTATGCGCATGCAGTGGGTGCGTCCATGTTCTTCCTTGCCGCTTTCGTGCATACGTTCCGCGGACTCTATTACGGCTCCTATAAGGCGCCGCGCGAGATCCTTTGGATTCTCGGTGTGCTGATCCTATTTCTGATGATCGCCACGGCTTTCATGGGCTACTCGCTCGTCTGGGGTCAGATGAGCTTCTGGGCGGTAACGGTCATCACCAATCTCTTCTCCTCGCTCGATTCCGTAATCCCGGGCCTTGGCACTCAGCTGGTGCAATGGATCTGGGGCGGGTTCTCGGTCGGTGAGCCGACGTTGAACAGGCTCTTTGCGCTTCACTACCTGTTCCCGTTCATTATCGCCGGGGTGGTGATCCTGCATATTTGGGCGCTGCATATCCCAGGGAGCAACAATCCCACGGGCGTCGATGTGAAGACGTCATCGGATACGCTGCCATTTCATCCCTACTACACGATCAAGGATGGGTTTGTGATCGTGATGTTCTGCCTCTTGTTCGGTGTGCTGCTGTTCTATGCGCCGAACTATCTTGGCCATTCGGACAATTACATTCCGGCCAATCCGCTGCAGACACCGCCGCATATCGTGCCCGAGTGGTACTTCCTGCCATTTTACGCGATCCTGCGAGCGATCCCGGACAAGCTGTTTGGCGTGATCGGGTTGATCGGGGCCATTGTCGTGCTGTTTTTCATCCCTTGGCTCGATACGTCCCGCATCCGCTCCGTGAGCTACCGGCCGATCTTCAAATGGTTCTTCTGGCTCTTTGTGATCTGCTGCTTGGCGCTCGGCTATCTGGGGTCCCAGGCACCGGACGGCTGGTATCTGTTCTTCGGGCGGATCTTCACGGTCTACTATTTTGCATTCTTCCTGATCATCATGCCGGTGGTGGGGCTTATCGAGAAGCCGAAGAAACTACCAGGCAGCATTACCCAGTCCGTACTTGGGTCTAAGGGCGCCGCGCGCGCGAATGCCACAAGTGGGGAGGCTGCGTAATGTGCAACGTCTCGAAACTCTTCGCCGCCGCGTTTACCGCATCGGCGGTCATGCTCCTGGGGCTTCCATGCGTGAGCCTTGCCGCCGATGACGGTCATGGGACTGCGATCGAAGCTCAGGACTGGTCCTTCGCACCGCCCTTTGGTCATTTCGACCGAGGGCAGCTTCAGCGCGGTTACAAGGTCTACAAATTCGTCTGCGCAAACTGCCATTCGATGAACCTATTGTCCTACCGCAATCTCGGCGAGCCGGGTGGCCCGGAGTTCTCCGAAGAGGCGGTGGAAGTGCTTGCAAGCCAAGCGCAAATCACCGATGGGCCCGACGATACAGGCAAGATGTTCCAGCGTCCGGCCAAGCCATCGGATCGCTTTCGTGCGCCCTATGCGAACGACCAGGCGGCTCGCGCAGCCAATGGCGGCGCACTGCCGCCGGATTTATCCGTGATGGCCAAGGCGCGGCCTGGCGGCCCCGACTACCTCCATGCGCTGTTGACCGGCTATGAAGAGCCGCCGTCGGACATGGAGATGACCAAGGGCATGCAATACAATAATGCCTTCCCAGGCCATCAGATCGCCATGCCCAACCCGTTGGCCGAAGGCGTCGTTGAGTACACGGATGGGACCGAACCCACGGTCGAGAACTACGCA
>Ga0316190_10000254_pt1 | contig 35894 bp, 39 predicted proteins | sample Eddworburrow2_MG_FD_204929 | JGI IMG/M metagenome (GOLD analysis project Ga0316190, IMG submission 204929) | Coastal sediment microbial communities from Maine, United States - Eddy worm burrow 2 | ecosystem: Environmental > Aquatic > Marine > Coastal > Sediment | place: USA: Maine | collected... | reverse complement strand
CGTATCTATAATCCATGCCGACCTCCCGATGTTTCGGCACAGCATCGCAGCTAAAGCTGACCGGCTAAAGCCGGTGGTTTAAACCTTCTGATGGAAAATTAACAGAAAGTTTCTTAAACAAAATACCAACTGAATTAGCATATTTTAAGCTGGCATCGAGCAAACATTTGGCTCTTCTACCTCTCTGCTCGAAAGAAGATCATCGCAACATCAAGAAATCCACACAGATGATGGCGTCTTCGGCAGAGATGAAATAATTCATGCCCTACTCGCCTTATTGATAAAACCAAGCTAATCTGGGTAGAAGACCAGCGGTGGCCAGCAATATATTCAACATGCTCACTGATTTTATAATTACATTAAAAACAATGACTTATACTTACAAAGCATATCATCTGAGCAATTAAACAACACATGCCTTTATCCACACCAGATGCTCATACTTACGCAGTTCTTGCAGTCATTGCCGCTGCGCTGTTTCTCTTTACCCGTGATCGCATCCCACTTGAGACATCTTCCCTGTTGGTTTTAATTGCACTGGTAGTCGGGTTTGAAGTGTTTCCCTATCAACGCAATGGTATTGAATTTCACCCCGAAGAACTTTTTCTTGGCTTTGGTCATGAGGCGCTGGTCATCATATGTTCACTGATGATCTTAAGCCGTGGATTGGAAACCACAGGCGCATTGCGCCCATTGGCAACATTTCTCTCCCGAATATGGATTGCCTCCCCCACAATCTCACTACTGCTTACACTATTCATCGCCGCAGTACTAAGCGGCTTTCTTAACAATACGCCTATTGTAGTGATGTTACTCCCACTGCTGATCAGCGCTTCACTGCGTAGCAAACAACCAGCCTCAGGCATCCTGATGCCCATGGGATTTGCCACATTGGTTGGCGGCATGGGCACCCCCATTGGCACATCAACCAATCTACTGGTTGTCGCCATTGCTGCTGACCTTGGGCTTAAGCAATTTGGGATGTTTGACTTTGTTATACCCGCTGCCATTGCGGCCAGCATCGCCATTCTCTACCTATGGCTCATAGCTCCTCATCTATTACCAGAACGCGACCCTTTGCTGGCAGATACCTCCCCACGTATTTTTGAAGCGTTGCTGCACATTGATGAAGAGAGTTTCGCCAATGGAAAAACGCTGACCGACATCTTGAAAAAAACCAACCGGGAAATGAAAGTTGAGGCCATCTATAGAGGTGAAGGATTAAGAGTTAGCCGGCTGCCAACAGCCATCATCCGCGAGGGTGATCGCCTGCTGGTATGTGACACCCCGGATAACCTCAAAAACTATGAGCACCTGCTCGGAGCAAAGCTTTACAATGTCTCAAATATTGAAACCCCCATTAGTGATGAAAACCCACTTTCAGCTGAGGGGCAGCAGCTTGCTGAAATAGTCATCACAGAGCATTCATCTCTCTACCACAAAACACTGAGGCACATTCGTTTTGCTGAACGTTATGGCCTGGTGATTTTAGGTTTAAATCGACCTGGCGGACACTCATTGCGCGACAAAGATGTCAGCGATGCAGAACTGCAATTGGGTGATGTACTGCTAGCACAGGGAGCTGCTGAAAACCTGAAACTACTTAAAAATCGCGGTGATGTTTTAGTACTTGATGCTACTGTAGATCTGCCTCACACAGACAAGGCCCCGTTGGCCCTATCAATCATGCTCATGGTTGTTGGCTTAGCCGCATTTGGCATCGCCCCTATCACGGTAACTGCCCTTGGCGGAATGGGATTAATGTTGGTAACAGGATGTTTAAGCTGGAATGATGCAGCTGACGCACTCAGCACCCCAGTTATTTTAATTGTGGCCGTTAGTCTGGCTCTTGGCCTCGCATTGACGCGAACAGGCGGTGCCGAACTTTTGGCTCACAGCTATGTATCGCTGGTTTCCGACTGGCCTCCTTCCCTGATATTAAGCGGTTTAATGCTATTAATGGCTATCCTGACCAACATTGTGTCAAACAATGCTGCTGCTGTTATCGGCACCCCCATTGCAGTGGGCATTGCACAAACACTTGGCTTCGCACCCGAAGCCTTTGTATTGGCCGTGCTATTTGGCGCCAACATGAGTTATGCCACCCCCATGTCGTATAAAACCAATATGCTGATTTTCAGTGCCGGCGGCTACAAATTCACGGACTTTGTGCGCGTTGGCGTACCGCTCATGCTCATTATGTGGGTAGCACTGTCGGTGATGCTGCCGTTGTTTTTTCCTTTGCAGCCTCAGTAATTTTCCTCTCCGTCTCTTTGTAAATCTTAAGCACTGCTACCAAATTCAGCCACAGCAGCAGATTGGAAGCAGCAAACAGAGTTCCCGCAAGCAGCAAAAACCAGTTGGGCTGCCATGTTGCTGTAACCATCAATAGCAGCATTACAAAATGCATCCAAAACTGGATATGAGCTCGGTCATCAGGCAACAACTTTCTAATATTTGGTATTAAGCGTCGACTGAGTTTATGTTCAGTAACCTTGATACTGAGATGCAACCAAGTAAGAAAAGGAAGAATCTTATACAACATACCATTGACTGCTGAAATCAAAAAACCGTGAATCACCAACACTCCCAACAATAGCGGATAGACTGGATTCTGATTTAGCGCAGGAAAAATCAATGCCGCAATCCAAATAAAAACAGCTGCCAGCAGACTCACCATGGCACAGCGCCAGAACCAGAGCGTTACCTCCGATGCTGATTTTCTCTTGCGTTTACAATGTAACCAAAGGGTGACAACAGCAAACAATACCAAGCCTGCCGCAACAACCAAACTACCTATCCAAGAGACCACCGGAAGATTAGAAACTGCACCCCCAGTCCAAGCAGCTAAACCTATCACAATAACGGGCGTTAAATATCGAATTACAATTGTGGGGTAAGCAGGTGTCAGCTGAAACATCGGCACCACAGCATAGGCAACTGTAATCAATAAAATAGCACCCCAACCCAGCAAGCCCCAAACCAGATGAGTATCAGTCAGATGTCGGGCAAGAGCTACGCCCTGAGCACTGTGTCCAATAGCCAGCCAACCACCCAGCCCCACTGTCACTATTAAAGAGACTAATGCTAAGCCAATACCAAACCCTGCATCACGCCGACTACTGCTTTTAAGCAGCCCCGAAATAACTGCCCCAATAAACAATGCAAAAGAGATAACAAGCAGCAACACAGCAGTATGCATGAGATGTGATATGCCCGTTATAAATCCTGCTGCCAATAACAACGTACCTGCAATCAGTGTGATATGCGTAACCGCACCTATCAACCCAACCTGTCGTGGTTGTCCACCAGTTAACACAGAGACAATCTGCAACAGTGCAGCTTGCATTACCATTGTCAGATAACCCAATACCAAAAGATGTGTATAAGCCAACATGCCTGATGACCAACGATTGGTAAACTGGTTGCCATCAAGAAACAACATCAGTAAAGCAGCGGCAACACCAAATAGTGGTGCCGTCATAAAAAAGCGCAGTGGCACAGAAAACGACGGCGTCTGCGACAGAATCAGTTGGGATTGTTTCATCTATTGAAAAGAGAACTCACGTGATACACCAAAAAACCACAACATACTTTTCATGCGGTCAAACATATCAGATTCAGGATCATCCAAATAGAGTAGATGCCATGATGACATCCCCATGATTAACCCATGCTCACCATTGGAACCATCCCACACATTAAAGGCGATAGGAACAATACGATCTTTTGCAAACTGCACATCATATTCACCCTTGGTTTTTAACGGACGAATCATAACCACACGCCAGCGACCATCTTTCCATTTTGCTGCAGAACGTACTTGATCTTCTGCAGGAGGCTGCGTTTTTTCGGGAAGCTGAATGCCCCACGCATTACGCTCTTCAATAGTAATGTTTGCGTTGGAGACTAAGTCTGTTCTCCAGACCCACAGATTAACCGGATTATGTTGATCCCCACGGAAGAGAGAAACATCTCTATCCATTTGCGCATTAATGGGAAATTGAACGGTAATAGCATCACGAAACACCCCCGGTTCCCTGGGTATCTCACCAAACACCTGTACATAATTACCTTTGAATTGCTTTACCTCTCTGTTTCTGTAATGCACATCATCCTGTACTGGATCATCCCATTCCAATAGCAACCCAATTTCATTATCGTTATAGAGCGCACGTACATTCACAACATCAACAGCATTGTTTATCCACAATGGTTCAATCGTGGTCTGACCCTGTATAACAACCTTGGTTGGTGGCAGTGATTGCCAAAGTGCAGCATCAGCATCAAGTGGTATCTCGTCTTTTACTAACGATGCTTTAAATATCTTCTCCTGATTAAAACCTGGCTGTGCCATAGAGGCAACATAGTTCGCCAAATGCCATTGATCTTCACCTTTTATACTATCGGCATACGAAGGCATAGCCGAACCGTTCATGCCTGCAACAAAACGATAAAGGATATCTTCCGCTGCACTGCCACCTTTGAACTTCCAACCGTAGGTTAAGTTAGGTGTGCGCACCGGATGATCCCAATCATTTTTTAAATTTGTTCGACCATCCCCTCGAAGCTTATTCCCATGACAGGTTTCACATTTATTTTTACGATAGAGTTCCTCCCCTTTTTTAATACTCTCAGGTGAAGATTGAACCTTTGGCGGCAATGAAATAACAGACTTGTAAGGATCTAGCTCAGCATCTTTAAAATCATCCGCATAGGTTTTTATATAGTAAACCAGTGCCCAGCGTAACTGCTCAGGCATCTCTTTCCAGCTTGGCATCTGGGTACCAGGAATACCACGGGTGATGGTTTGAAAAAGATCCTCATCTGTGGGTAGCGCACCAGTAGCTGTGGTTCGAAACTTAAACATCCCCAATGTAAAATCCCGTGGGCGTGGATCAAGAAGATCTGCCAACTGCCCATTACCATCACCACGCTCTCCATGGCAACGAGCACATCGCATCATATATTGGTGTTCACCTTCTGCGACCAGTCGCCGGGTTGGAGGGGGTTTTCCTGCGGAAGTTTCAGAAAAGGCAGTCGGTGGTGCACTAACAAATATGAATAATATTATAAGCAAAATCAGTTGAAACAGGCCAACTCGTGCTCTTTTAAGGTTAGATAGATTAGTAAGTTTCATTATTTTCTTTGTCAGGATAAGCCCGTAATGGACTGTAAAATAGATTATTAGCTAAATACAACGCCATCCATGATAGCTTGCATTCCATTGCCTACTTGCGCCCCATTAAACAGCAAAACTGATTTTAAGTTCCATGATAAATCACAACCATAAGCTTGCCATCCTACACTGACTATTGGCATACTGCATTTTCCAAATCAGAGGAACTTTCTGTTCAGCATTAGATCAAACCGACCGATGATTCGCCAAAAAGAGAAAAAATCCATTGTGTGGCTGCTGATAGCAGGCATGCTCCATTTGATGCTGATTGCGGCACCAAGTGGTATGGTGATGGCGAATTCCTCAGAAACAGTAGGCATGGCTGATCTTCAATCTGTAAACATGGAGATGTCACCCTGTCATAGCGACACATTACCTGCTGTAGATGAGCCAATTTCACAAACGAATTGTGATGACTGTGCAAACAGTGCTTGTACTGATAACTGCTCATACTGCGCTCAGATCAATCTTAGCCTCAACAGTTACAACCTTGAGCTACCGGCAAAGTCTGATCGATTAGCCAACTCCATCTTCTCTCCTCAACCTTTCGACCCTGGCCACATACCACAGCCACACCCTCCCAGACAAAACCACAGCTAGCTTTACCGGGCCTTTTTGCGCCCATTTAACGCAGAGATACCTGCCCACAGGTTGTGAGTCTGCTGAGCTGTTGGTTATAGAGGCTTTGCCATGTTTGAGATATTGCCGAACTTTCACCCTATTCTGGTGCATTTTACGGTTGCTCTGTTTTCTGTTGCGACAGCACTTTTTATGGTGCTGGTTATTGCCAAGAAAATACTGCCTGAAAAGATCAAAGAGCAGTGGTGGATCGTCGCTCATTGGAACCTATGGTTAGCTGCTGGCATTACTCTGGCCACCATACTTGCAGGCCATCATGCCTACAACACAGTGGCACATGATGCCCCATCACACGCGGCCATGACAGATCACCGTAACTGGGCTGCTGCAACCTTTATTTTGATTGCAGTTCTGGCTGGCTGGGCAACTCGCTTATATCGTCAAAAAGAGAGAGTGAGCTTGATATTTATTACTGCATTACTGATTACTCAGCTGGCACTACTCTCTACAGCATGGCGCGGTGGAGAACTGGTTTATCGTTATGGGTTGGGCGTACTTTCGCTTCCTGCCGCTGAAGTGGGCGACCATGATCATCATGCCAAAGAAAATGAGCATACTTTACCCAATGCACAAACCAGTGAAATCCCAACTGACCACCCTAACCACAACAATGCTCATTCAGATACAGCACCCCATGAACACTAACCAAATACTAAAGAGAATAATGATGTCTAGATTACTGATTGTACTTTTATTAACCTTTCTGGTTGCTGCATGCGATAATCAGAATGGATCATCTTCTGCCAATTCTACTGCAAGCACACCAATGCAAATGGCAGGCCACCAGATGACTCCCAGCCCGGCACAAAAGGTAGCCGTTAAAACACCACAGATCCCCTTTAAGTTTGGCCTTGGCGTTAAAAAATTCCGAGATATGTGTTCAAAATGTCATGGCGAATGGGGTGGCGGCACAGACCAAGGACCACCACTGATGCATCCCTTCTATAAGCCATCTCATCACGGTGATCCTGCTTTTTATAACGCTGCTTTGAAAGGTGTAAAGGCCCACCATTGGAAATTTGGTGATATGCCAAAAGCAGAAGGAGCAACATCTAAAGATGTCGCACAAATCATTGAATTTGTACGCTGGCTACAAAAAGAAAATGGCATTTACTAATTTGAGTTTAAATTACAAAGGATAATATCTTATGGCAAAACAAAAAAAGTCTGTAAAAAAAGGTAACACAACCAACAGGCCAACAAAGAAATTCAAGAAAGGATATTGGAACATGCTGCTTATTGGTGGAGCATTTGCACTGGTGATTGGTGCTATGGTGTGGGCACCAACAATGAAAAATGCTGGAGCCACAGAGGTCGTTGTCTACAAATCACCAACCTGTGGGTGTTGCAGTGAATGGATTGATCATCTCCGTGATGAAGGCTTTCACGTTATTGAGAAAAACAGTAACAATGTAGATCAGATAAAGCTTGAGCAAGGTGTAAAACGCAAGCATGCCTCCTGCCACACTGCCTTAGTGGAAGGGTATGTAGTTGAGGGCCATGTCCCAGCCAATGACATCAAGCGCATGCTGCAGGAGAAGCCAAAGATAACCGGACTGGCTGTTCCCGGCATGCCTATGGGATCACCTGGCATGGAAGGCAATTACAAAGATCCTTATGAAGTACTTGCCTTTATTAAAGATGGTAAAACGAAGGTCTTCAGCAGGCATTGATTTGTTATGGCACAAGAACTTGCAACCGCATCCAGGCAGTTAAACAGATCATTGCTTTTAGATCCTGAATCGCTGCAGCACGCTATCAAAATAATCTCAGCACTTTCTGGAGTGTATATCGCATGCCCTAATAAAAAAGGAGACCGGATTCAAGTCAGCTATAACGTAACAAAGATCAGATATCCAACATTGTTACAAGCACTCGAAACCGAACACCTTATAAAAAAGCTTAATTGGTGGGAGCGCACCAAACGTAACTGGTACAACCAGCAGGACATTGTGCTGCGCGACAATGCCAGAGCCAAACCATCTCCCTGCTGTAGCAATCCAACCAGCATTATGGCACAAAGCAGTAAACCAAAGAAAAGCAACAAGCATTAAAGTTATCATGCGAATACGAGTAAATTTGCTGGTTATTAACATGCTTATATTAACCGCTTGCGATGCAGTTGACCCTGAACAACGCCGAAAGGCACTGCACCTGCCACCCCCTGGATTTAAAGGGGTGGCAATAGAGGGTGAAAAGTTATTTCAACAGTACTGCGGCAACTGTCATGGTACTCAAGGAGAAGGCAGCAATCAGGGACCACCCTTGGTAAACAAGATTTACCGACCTGCCCACCATGCAGATCTGGCGTTTCATATAGCAGTAAGGGATGGGGTAAAACAGCACCATTGGCAATATGGCGACATGCAAAGTCAACCTTCTATCACTCCAGAAGATACGGCTCACATCATTGCTTTTGTACGTCAAAAACAACAGCTTTCAGGCATCAAATAAATGAGGATTTATATGAACAAAGCCCTACTGCTTTTTACACCTATGTTGCAGTTGCTACTTCTATGCATGGCAAACACCGCATGGGCAGATGAGAGTGAAAAGCGCTGGTACACATCCAATCAAGTCGCACAAGGCAAAGCGCTCTTTTCGGTCTATTGTGCAGAATGCCACGGCAAAAAGGCTGAAGCCACACCTGACTGGCGCAAATCTGATAAGGATGGAATCTACCCACCGCCGCCACTCAATGGCAGCGCCCACGCCTGGCATCATCCCTTAGCACATCTACGTCTTACCGTACGTTTTGGTGGTGCCAGATATGGTGGCAAAATGCCCTCCTTTGAGGACAAACTCTCCGCTGATCAGGTTGACAGCATCATTGCCTGGTTTCAATCCCTGTGGCCAGATGAAGCTTATAACCGCTGGCTTGACAGAGGTAAATCGCAAATACCGACAATCAAACCCGTGCAATAACTTCCACCTAAACAAGAGTGCTTTGATATGTTATTGTGAGTCATGTTTATGCTGACAAGCATTTAAATCAATCACAATAATATCCATTATGAAAAAGCTGAAGAACGAAAAAGAGCTGCTAAAAGAAGCCCTTCGCGTCGGCATGATCTATGCTGAGAAACGCGGAGCAGCAAAATTTGACCCCACCGATTCTCAACACTTAAAAATCGAATACATCTATAAATTATTGGTGCATGATAAACAGGTCCAGCCCCTGGCAAGAGGGGACGCAGACGAGCCGCAAATGCGCCACAAACTGGCTATCTGGATCTCCAAGCTTTTACCTGAAGACCATCCACTCAAAAAATAAGCACTATTGATTTTGCAGTAACTTCCAGCGTTCAAAGTCTGCTGGCCGGTCAAGATCCCATAGCGGCTCCAGCTCCTGCCAACACCAACCCAAGCCAGCTAGCCGTTCCCGTGTCAGCTTAAGCACCTGATTACCACCCCAGGGTATATTTTCAAACAATACAGTCTTATTCTGACGCAGCCCAAGCAGCACATAACCACCATCTTCTGCTGGCCCCACAACAGCATCACTGCCTTCCATTAACCATTGTAATGACTGGCATAGATGAGCACTGCTTAGCAAAGGACAATCTGCACCAATAAGCAAAACAGCCTTTGACTCATTCAGCGCAAATCCTGCTGCACTGTACATACGTTCACCAAGATCAGCTCCAGACTGCTCATATAGCGCCAAATGATATTGGCTTGCTAATTGTTGAAAAAAACTGTGGGTTGAATGAGGCGCACACCAAAGTTGAATAGGTGCCAAATTAGCTGCTGTGACAGATTTAACAGTTTGCTTCAACAAATGCTTGTAGAGATCTGCCGCACCCTCTTCACCCAAACTCGGAAGCAACCGGGTTTTGACATAACCAGGCTCTGGCGCTTTGGCAAAGATTAATATTCTGGCGTCAGGAAACTGCATAAACCAATAAGCCTACAAATACCATCGAGCCAGCTGCTTAGGGCTTATCCCCAATACAAAGGCCAAGCGCAACCACCACATTAATAGAATGGTACGAAAAATACCACGCGCTTCCCAACGACGACTGGAGGTTACAAGCCTTAACTGCAAACACAACGGTTTATCAACTTTTTTTAACCGCTTGCTAAGCACAATATCCTCCATCAGTGGAACATCAGGGAAACCACCCGCGCCCTCAAAAATGTCTCGCCTCACAAAGATGGCCTGATCACCTGTCGCAACAGCTGTCCAACGTGATCGCAGATTCATCATAAAGGCCACCATACGTAGCAAAGGATGTTGACCTGAAAGCCTGACATCAAATCGCCCCCAAACTGCACCACCAGAGGCAACCCCGTCAATAACAGCTTCACTGGCCCCAACTGGCAGCTCTGTATCAGCATGCAGAAACCATAAGATGGTTCCATTAGCCACTGCCGCACCTGCATTCATCTGCCCTGCCCGGCCCGGTGCCGAACTCAGTAGACAATCAACCAGTGGTTCAGCAGTTTGTGCAGTGGTATCACAACTGCCACCATCAACAACGATGATTTCATGGCCCACTTGGCGCAACGGCTGTAGTGACTCCAGCAACCGACCAACAACCTCAGCTTCATTGAGGCAGGGGATAATGATAGACAATTTGTTTTGCATTACTTATTCAGCGCACCACCACAACTGCTGCCCTGTCCCGCTGTACACCCATAACAGTGCTCAGCCACCTTTATAGTTGCTCCATTAAGTTCCTCTCCCACCAGTTCACTGATGTGGGTACGTGCACAACCTGCATGAGCCAGTGGCATATCCAGCATTTGATTAAAATCACAATCGAAGAGATACCCCTGCCAATCCACACTGATCTGATTAAGGCACATCACATTGTTTAGATTATTCTGATCAAAAGCACTTCGTAACAGATCCAAATACCCATCAAACTTACCTTGCGATTGCAAAAGACTTCCAAACCGCAAAATAGGCATATTGGTCAACGTATATAATCGATTGAAATGGATGCCGAACCGATCCAGTAACTCTGTTTTATAATCCGCTTCCAGAATCTCCTGTGGTGGTGGCAGATGTGGGCCAGAGGGGTTGTAGACCAGATTCAGCTCCAAGCCACTAGCAGGATCACCATACCCCAAAGCATTAAGCATTTTCAGTCCACGGATGCTTGATTCATAAGTCCCTTTTCCCCGTTGACTGTCCACATTCTCTTCCTGGTAACAAGGTAAAGAGGCAACAATCTCAACATGATTTGCCGCCAAAAACTCTGCTAAAGTCGCTTGCTCTGGCTCTTCTAAAACAGTCAGGTTGCAGCGGTCAATCACCCTCACATCCAGCCCTCGTGCCTGTTTCACCAAAAAACGAAAATGGGGATTCAACTCCGGTGCCCCACCCGTCAAATCAAGAGACGAAATAGGGAAGCTACGCATAAAATCGATCACCTGCTCCACTGTTTTCCGATCCATCGACTCGGTTCGATTGGGGCCAGCATCCACATGGCAATGTTGGCAACTCATATTACAGCGATACCCTAAATTAACCTGAATGGTCTCCAACTTGCGACGCTTAAGTACAGGAAAACTGGAAGGGAAAAGTAGATGGGAAGAATCAAGCATAATTTAAAGAAACCCGAAGAGAGAGAGCACGCATGTTAGTCATCAAACCTATTCATCGCAAGGAGAGCGGATAAGCCAATTCAGCCCCACTATATGAGGCACTTTTCAATTGTTACAAACCGACTGTCGCGCTAAAGTCATCAAAGAAGATATTCTCTTCTTCCACACCGAGCTCTTTCAGCATATTGATTACAGCATCCATCATCATTGGTGGGCCGCAGATGTAGTATTCACAATCTTCAGGTGCTGCATGATTTTTAAGATAGTTTTCAAAAAGAACCTGATGGATAAAGCCAATGTCACCCTTCCAGTCATCTTCCGGTTTGGGCTCTGACAGGGCCACATGCCAGCTGAAATTGTTACACACCTCTTGCAGCTGATTAAACTCTTCCATGTAAAACATCTCACTCAGACTGCGCGCGCCATACCAGTAACTGATCTTGCGTTTGGCGCACTCCTCTTTTTTTATCAGGTAGTTGATATGAGAACGCAACGGCGCCATACCGGAGCCACCACCGATGTAGATCATCTCTGCGTCAGTTGAGCTTGGAAAGAAATCACCAAAGGGGCCTGAAACTGTAATTTTGTCACCTGCTTTTAGGTTAAACAGGTATGAACTCATTTTGCCTGGTGGAATGCCTTTACTGGAAAGCGGAGGCAAGGTAATGCGGATATTTAATTTTATCTCCTTACCTTCACCGGGATAGCTGGCCATAGTGTAGGCACGTTTTACTGGCTCCTTGGTGGCTGATTCCAATGACCATAATCCCAGTTCATTCCACTCACTGCGATATTTTTTATCCACATCAATATCACTGTATTTGAGATGGTACGGCGGTGCCTCAAGCATCAGATAGCTGCCTGGTTCAAAATCAATCTCCCCTCCTGCCGGCAGTCGCAGAATCAACTCTTTGATGAACGTGGCAATGTTGTGATTGGAGACCACTTCAGCGGCCCATCGTTGCACCGGAAACATCCCCTCCGGCAGCTCCATCATTATGGGTTGGTGAACAGTCAGCTGGCAGGCAAGACGGTAGCCATCTGCCACATCTTTTTTATTGATTAACTCTTTTTCTGTGGGCAGGATAGCTCCGCCCCCTGATAACACTTTGACACGGCATAGACCGCAGATACCGGTGCCGCCACAGCCCGAAGGGAGAAAAATATTCTCTGACTCCAACGACTCCAACAACTTACCGCCACAGGCCGTATCAAAAGATTTTTCCGGGGCATTTTTGATCTTGATTGGCACCTGAACCGATGCGATCAACCAGGAACGCACAAACAGGATAACCACCACCAACACCAGAATGATGGCAGTAAAAAGCCCGATACCGATAAAGATCTCTTGCATCATACTAGTTGGCTACTCACAGCTTAATCCCGGAGAAGGACATAAAACCCAAGGACATGAGTCCGGCGGTAATAAAGGCAATGCCTAATCCTTTCAATCCATCAGGCACATCAGCATATTTCAGTTTTTCACGGATTGCCGCCATCATGATGATAGCCAGTGCCCAACCAACACCACTACCAATGCCGAAGACCATGCTTTCATTAAAATTATATTCACGCTCCACCATGAAGAGCGATGCACCAAGAATGGCACAATTAACGGTAATCAGCGGCAAGAAAATACCCAGTGCATGTTGCAAGGCTGGAAAGTAACGTTCCAGTACCATTTCCAAAATCTGCACCATTGCAGCAATAATGGCAATGTAGATCACCAACCCCAGGAAACTCAGATCAACATCCGGCAGGCCCGCCCATACCAATGCACCATCACGCAGTAGGTAGCGGTAGATTATGCTATTTATCGGCACAGAGATGGCCATCATCATAATGACAGCCATACCCAGGCCAATCGCTGTTTCAACCCGTTTGGATACCGCCAGGAAAGTGCACATACCCAGAAAGAACACCAGGATGATGTTCTCAACAAAGACAGCCTGAATAAAGATATTGAGATAGTGCATCATTGGTCTTTCTCTACCTGATGACTCTTCCAACTGCGCAATGCCCAGATGAGTAAACCGATAATGAAAAAGGCGCTGGGGGCCAACACCATCATGCTGTTTGGATAGTACCAACCACCTTCAAACACCGAGGGCATCAAAGTGTAGCCCAGTAATCTGCCAGTACCCAACAGCTCACGAACAGTTGCCACGATGATTAATACCATGCTGTAACCTATGCCATGGCCCAGGCCGTCCAGAAAACTCAACCCTGGTGGGTTGTGCATTGCAAAGGCTTCAGCCCGTCCCATGATAATGCAGTTGGTAACAATCAGGCCGACAAATACAGAGAGGGGCTTGCTCATCTCAAAGGCATAGGCCTTGATGAACTGATCCACCACGATAACCAAAGAGGCAATGATCGTCATCTGAACAATAATGCGAATGCTTGCCGGAATGTGGTGACGGATAATACTCACTGTAGTATTGGTAAGCGTGAGTACAGCAATCACTGCCGCACACATAATCAAGGTAGACTTAAGTGAAGTGGTTACCGCCAATACTGAGCATATACCCAGTATCTGAACAGTAATCGGATTGGAATCAAACAGCGGATTGATCAATGCAATCTTGCATTTATCGGTTGAAGTTGTTGATAGGCTACTCATAACCTCCCCTCACTGCTTCGCACCACATCCAGAAATGGGCCAAAACCATTTTCACCCAACCAGAACTTCAAGATATTCTCCACCCCCCGGTTGGTAAGGGTGGCACCCGACAGGGCATCTACCTGATGAAGGGAGCCAGGGTTACTATGATCCACACCCCCTTTTACTAACTCAATCTTCGGCTGCCAATATTCATCGAAGAGCACCTTGCCACTCCACTGCTTCAACCAGCGCGCGCTGTCTATCTCGCCACCTAATCCGGGGGTTTCTGCATGCTCATAAAAACGTATGCCAATCACCGTTTCAGTATCGCCTTGCAACGCAATAAAACCATACAGAGTCGACCATAACCCAGAGCCATAGATCGGCACGACTATCCTATTCACACGGCCGCTATCGTCACGCGTCAAATATACAGGTGCATAATCAGCACGCCGTTTAATCCTAACAATATCCTCATCTGGCAGAAGCGCAATGCTCTGTTTTGGATCTTTCGTTGCCTTGTGTTGATCATATTCCTCAGGGTGTTCCATCTCATAAAACTCTCCTGTCTCCAACTCCACCAGACGAGTCTCCAGCTGTTGCAACTGTTTCTCGATGGCTACTCCCTGCTGGTAAAGGCCGGCTACCTTTAAAATATTGAGATGCATATAGTGCTGGCGGTTGACCTCTTGAATCGGGCGCAGCAGGATGGTGCTAACAGTAACTACAGCAGAACAGACCAACGACACCACCAAGGCGGTCAATAAAACCTTGCGCTTAGGGACATTAGCTTGCATTGCGTTGCAACCTACGTCTGATATTGGCCCGCACCACAACATAATCAATCAGTGGCGCCGCCAGATTGGCAAACAGAATGGCCAGCATGGTGCCTTCTGGATAGGCGGGATTCACAACGCGTATCAGAATAGCCAACACCCCGATCAAAACCCCATAACCCCATTTGCCGCTATTCGTCATGGACGCTGAGACAGGGTCTGTCGCCATAAAGACCATACCAAACGCAAAGCCACCAGTGACAAAATGCCAATGGGCAGGCAGGGCTGCAATGGGGTTGGCATCACTGCCAAACAGATTAAACAGGGTGACAAGCCCAATCATCCCCAACAGCATGCCGAGCATAATGCGCCAGGAGGCAATGCGCGTATAAAGCAGGAAGACAGCGCCAATCAATATCGCCAGGGTTGAGGTTTCACCCATCGCACCCGGCAGGAAGCCAAGAAAGGCATCCAGCCAGCTGACACCGATGGATTCAATAGCCTCGCTGCTGCTGGCGATAGTATCGCCCACGGGAGAGGCCCCACTTACCCCATCCATTGCAGACGGGCTTGCAGCCATCGCCAGTGGCGTCGCTCCAGTATAGCCATCCACGGCAGTCCAAACGGCATCGCCTGATATCTGCGCAGGATAGGCAAAATAGAGAAAGGCGCGTCCAGCCAAGGCCGGGTTAAGAAAGTTTCGCCCTGTTCCGCCAAACACCTCCTTTGCCATCACCACACCGAAAGAGATGCCCAATGCCACCTGCCACAGAGGAATAGTCGGCGGCAGCGTCAAAGCAAACAAAATGGAGGTAACAAGAAAACCCTCGTTGATCTCCTTGCCACGCATGCTGGCAAACAGAATCTCCCAGAACCCACCAACAACAAGGGTCACGATATATACGGGCAGAAAATAGGCCGCACCATGGATAAGATTGTCCCAGATGCTTTGCGGATTATAGCTGCCAAGCAGCTGTATAAAGAGTCCTCGCCAACCTTCAATGCCCCCCTGCCCCAGCACGGCCAAAGCACTGTTGGCCTGTAGCCCGATGTTGTATACACCCATCACCGTAGCGGGCACTGCCGCCAGCCAGACAAAGATCATAATGCGCTTTAGATCCATGCCATCACGCACATGGGTACGACCACTATTTACCCGGCCGGGAGAGTAGAGAAACATCCAGGCAGCACGATAGAGCGCACCCCATTTCTGATGGGGACCACCCTTCTCAAACCTGGCAGCATGTCGTTGAAAGAAGTCTCGTAGCGCCATCTGCCTCAGCCTTCCTTCTCTATAAGATTGAGGCACTGCCGCAACAGCAAACCGTAGTCATACTTGCCGGGGCAAACATAGGTGCAGAGCGCCACATCCTCTTCATCCAACTCCAGACAACCCAATGCCTGGGCGGTATCAGTGTCACCCACAATCAACGCGCGCAACAGCTGGGTTGGCAATATATCCAGAGGCATCACATCTTCATAACTGCCGATAGGCACCATGGCACGATGCTCACCATGGGTTGTGGTGGAAAAGTTAAAACGCTTATCAGGCAAAAAGCTGGAGGTAAAAATATTTAAAATAGAAAACCTTTCTTTACCTGGCCGCAACCAGGGCAACAACTCTTTCTCACGTTTCTCCTGCAACACTGAGACCTGTAGGTGATAACGCCCCAAGTAGGCCAGTTTTTCACGGGCCTCATGACCACATAGCACAGAGCCGGAAACAATACGGTTTTCACCTGCTTTCAGCTCATCACAAACCAGATCATCTATTGCTGCACCCAAACGAACACGCAACAGGCGAGGCTGCTTTACTTGTGGGCCTGCCAGTGAAATCACACGTTCTACAAACAACTCTCCCGTAGTGAAGAGTTTGCCGATGGCAATCACATCCTGATAATTAATCGACCAGGCTGTTTTATCTTTGCTCACCGGGTCAAGCATATGAATATGCGTACCCGGCAGGCCTGCCGGATGGGGGCCGCTAAATTCCTGCACAATCAGGTGGTCTAAATCCGGGCAAGGAATAGCGCTATCCGTTGCTTTACAGAGGTACAACTTCTCTGCACCCAGACGCCCCAGTACCTCTGCACCATTACAAAAGTCCTGCCAGTGTTCATCTGTCACCACAACAGGATCAGCCGCCAGAGGATTGCTATCCATGGCATTGATAAAGATAGACCGGGGGGTGCCGTCTGCTGCCGGTACTTTGCTGAATGGACGAGTGCGGAATGCAGTCCACAGACCTGACTGAAGCAGGTTCTCCCTCACCTGCTGCTCGCTCAGGTGGGGCAGCTCTGCTGAGGAATAGGATGCAAAACGGACAGCGCTCTCATTATCATCTACCTGAATAACAACAGATAACAATGCACGCTTATCACCACGATGGATTGCCTCAACCACACCCGCTGCGGGCGCTGTGAAGCAAATGCCTGGGCTCTTCTTATCAGTAAACAGCACCCGCCCACGTTTAACGCGATCACCCTCTTGCACCAGGACATTGGGGCGCATGCCAATATAATCAGAACCCAGCAGAGCAACCTTCGTTACAGGCTTCTCCTCGATCACCTGTTGCGGAATGCCTGTAATGGGCAAATCCAGCCCCTTTTTAATGCGGATAGAAGCCAGCGGTATAGACTCCTCTAATTGGTATGATTTGTAGTGTCAGCGCAGCGCAGGTTATTGATCACTAAATACCCGCCCCACCTCCTTTATCCTCACCAAGGTTAACACCCTTAATAGTAGAGAGCACCCTCAAAAATTCAATCAAACGGATGAGAGCCAAGCCGCCTACCCGACCCCGCCTGCCACCTCTGGATACAATCCGTTTCTATTCACACTCTCACCGTAATTATGAGTATAATCAGCCCCATTGAACTAGCGAAGGTAAAACATCACCCGCTTTATTCATAAAATATTTCAGCGTACAATCAACACCCTAAGCACAACAGCAGAAAACAGAGTTCACCACGCCCTCGTAGCTCAGCTGGATAGAGCAATCGCCTCCTAAGCGATAGGTCGGACGTTCGAATCGTCTCGAGGGCGCCATCTTTCCAATAAGTTCACCTCCCCTATCCCACTCAAAATCCCTCTTGGCACGCCCCTGGCACAGAGGGGGGCTACTCTATAGCCGCCATCAAAAAGCACAGGCATATAAAAAAGACCCAAGAGGCATAACACCCCCCCCATTAAAACTGAAACTCTGATTGAGCAGCTTTAGGCCACAACTTTTGGTATTGCACCTAATTGAGACCTAGGAGGAGGTTAGGAATGGGCGCTTGCTTACTCTGTTAGGTATAGAAGTAGTAGGTATAGAAGAGGAGTCATGCACCCAATTTTATAGCGATTCTCATTCTCAGATGCTGAAATACATTCTTACACAACCCCTGATTTTGCAGAAACAATCCAAATATAGTATACAGTGTATACGCGCAACAACCATCCGCGTAGACTCACGGGATTAAACCAAGGATTTAACCCTAAAAATAATAATACAACCTACAAAAGGAATATGGCAGCCCATGCTAGAAGAAACAAGGGAAGCTCCAGATGTGGTTGAAAAGATCACATCTCATGATCTTGAGTTAATTCAAAAAGAGATAGGCCAGCTCATTGAAAAACAAGGTTCTATTTCAGCTGTACTAAATGCGGCGATAAATCTCCCTCTGTATGATGTCAAATATTTAGGCTCAATCTCTATTCCTGCAGCAAGGACGATTAGAGATCATACTCGCAAACACTATTCCGAACGCCTATTTATGGCCGCTTCGTTGGAATGGTTGAATGCTGCCCCCCCCTTAAAAACCCTTGACGACCTGCCTAATATACAAAAAACCTGCTCTCTTGATCACTTAAGTGAAAAAGTGTTTCTAAATGGTCTAAGGAACTCTTTAACAAGCATATTTCAGCAAAATGATAAGGTTAGAAATTGGGTTTTAAGAAGAGTTGCTTTGCTTGATTATAAGATTGAAAAGCACTCAAGAACGCATTCAATGGCATATTCAGATTTGCGAACAAATCTGGACATAGAGCAAAGAAAATACCATTACATTACTCCACTAATAGCCTTCAATAGGCATGCTGCTCCAGCACAAGCCAAACGACTAGAAGAACAGTTGGAGTCTCACATAAACACAGTGCTTAATGCAGCAGGCCAGGCAGTGTTATCAGCTTTTGGAAAAGACATAGAGGTAGAAGATAACTGCGTACCAAAAGTGAACATTATGTTTCCTATTCAAGTGCGCTCTGAGAATGAGGTCAATGCACTACTGTTTCATGATCAAATAACCTGCAGCAGGATGGAGGAGCTAAAGATAAATGATCAGAATGCTAGGCATATGTGGGGTAACTCAGCAGCACACTTTGGTAACATACTGCTTCTTGCATTTCAGTCGTATTCCAGCTCTCCAAATAGTGGCGATATTGACTTACCTGATTGCGCGTGCCCTGATGACTGCATTTGTCACGTAGATGGGGGAAAGCTAATAAATAATCTAGGTAAAAAGGTTGGGTTTTGGCTCCCTTTTGATAAAAATATACCTGGCGCACCTGATGCTTTTTGCAACAAGCATGGGGGCGTGGTTATTCGAAGTGACATCCAACCCCCTAATTCTTCAGACAGTCTACACAAAAAGTTGTGGTATGCGTATGTGAATAATAATAGTAAGGAGCCAGCCTTTATATCCATACCGTGTATAGTTCCAGACCCAGAAGATAAGATGCCAAATGATAAGCATGCTATAGCGGTTTTAAATATTGATATCACCCCAACAGATGAGAGCATTATTTATAGAGGGTATCACCAACAATGGCTAGAGGATGCGCGTGATATGGCAAAAGACTTTATTATCATGGCTTATCATAGTTATATGTTACTTAGCACTATAAACCCAGAAAAATATAAATTACGTGTTTATTCTAAAATCGATATTTGGGATAGCTATTTCAACCTTCCTTATAAGCAATCAAAACCAACCAGCCATTGATACAAATAATAAACAAGATTATTCATGGCTTTATATTAATAATATGCTTAAATTAAATTTGATAGGATAACTAATGGAAAATACAAACATGCAAGATGGTAATGAAGAATACGCATTAGACATCAGTGCGCTAGACGCAATTCTAGATAAAAGCGACACTATACTTAAGGTGCAAAATACAATTTTATTATCATTGATTAGCGAAAAGGTTCCAGCATGTGACTATGACCATGAGTATGAGAGTGAGTTAAATGAGATTGAAGAAGGAATAGATGAAATAGAAGAGCTGATATCTTGAGCTAGCTTCACCTAAACAAAAGCATTGCAGTACAATACTAATATGTACACCACGCCCACCCGCCACCAGCTAAAGCACTAGTGGAACACTCTACACATTGCGCCTTACCACACTGCCTCTTTATAACTCTCCCCAGCAATTTTATTGAAAATGAGTGCGCTTAATGAATAAAGAATTAGAACTAAAGTTTGACCCAAATACGATTGAGCATTTGGGTATATCTCTATACTCCCAGCTACCCAGTGTCTTATCAGAGCTAATTTCAAATTCATGGGATGCAGATGCGGATAATGTATCCATGGATTTTATTGAAACCGCGGCAGGAAAAGAAATTCACTACATTGATGATGGACATGGAATGAGTTTTAATGAGCTAAATGATAAGTATTTAATGATAGGAAGAAACAGACGACTCAGTGATAAAAGCCAGAAAACCCCCGGTGGCCGCAATGTGATTGGTAAGAAAGGATTAGGGAAGTTATCTGTATTTGGCATATGTGATGAAGTTGATGTTTTGACAATCAAGGATGGTATTAAAAACCAGTTTGTCATGAATATCAGTGAGATAAAGAACTCAAAAGAACACTCTTATAAACCAAATATATTAATCCGGGAAGAGCCTACAGACAAAAAAAATGGAACAGTTCTTAGACTAAAGAAGATACGAAGAAAAACAGGGTTTAAAATTGATAATTTAGCTCATGGCCTTTCCAAGAAGTTTCTGATTTTTGACAACCTGAACACATCACTAACCCACAATGGAAAAGATGAAATTGTAATAACCAACGAGATGAAGTTCGCTAAATTCAACATTGAATTCACATGGGACCTGCCCAGTAATAAATATAATGAAAGTTATGAGTGCTGGAAGGATGTAAAAGGCAAAATTATAACCCTCGAAACCCCTATTAAGGATACAGAAATGAAAGGTGTTTATCTGACCTCAAGGGGAAAGATTGTAAACACTGCTGGATTTTATGGTTTACGGGATACTGATCAGTTTCATAACTATGTTACCGGCTATTTGGAGGTTGATTTTATAGATGATCTTGAAGATGACCTTATTTCAACAGATAGACAATCATTAAACTGGGAGCATGATGTAACCAGGGATTTGCAAAAGTATTTGCAAATTGCAATAAAACGCATTGGCGCTGATTGGAAGAAAAAGCGCAGAGATAAAAAACAAGCTGCAGTAAAAGAAGAAACTGAGCTGGATATCGAAATATGGAAATCAGGCCTCCCCTCATTGGAGCAGGATTTGGCAGAACGAATTATTGACCCAGTGCTTGAAAACCCTGGAATAGGGGTAAATGAGACAAGCGAGATTATTGGGGGAGTAATTGGGAAGTTCAATAATGCATCATTCAAAGAGTATGCCCATCAAATTGCATCTACCATAAATCCAGAGGAGATGCCTAAATTCTTAAGATTAATGGATGAATGGAAAATGATAGAAGCCAAGCAGTTAAGTGACTTGGCTATTTCCAGAATTGAGGTTATAAAACAATTTGAAGAACACCTGGATAAAGATACTAAAGAAGTGCCTACTTTGCATAATTTTCTAAAGAAATTTTCCTGGCTTCTTGACCCAAGAATACTGGAATTTAAGGATGAAGTTACTTATTCAAAATTATTAAAAGATAGTTTCCCAGAGGAGAAATTAGATATAAAGGATAGGCGTATAGATTTTTTGTGCAGTAACGCCCTGGGTGGAATACTTTATATTATTGAAATAAAAAGAAGTAAATATCAAATTGATACCAAGGCGCTTGATCAGACATTTGAGTATGGAGCTTTCCTTCAGGATAAATATGCTTCATCAACTGCTTTCAGTAATGTTGTCTGTTACGTAATTGGAGGCAGTAAATCGAGCAACTCTCTGTTTAAAAGAAAAGAAAAAACTTACATGAAAACTGGTGAAGTGTATGTAAAAACATACAGAGAACTACTGGAACAGTCCAAAGAATTTCACCGGGAATTTATCGACGCATATAAAGATGGTAGCTGATACATATGCCCGATGCATTAAGCCCATCACAGCGCAGCTACTGCATGTCCCGCATCCGGGGCAAAAACACAAAACCGGAAGCATCACTTAGAAAAAGCCTATGGAGTAAAGGCTTAAGATACAGGCTAAATTATAAAGTCACTGGCAAACCTGATTTGGTTTTTCCTGGAAAGAGAGTGGCTATTTTTGTGGATGGCTGTTTCTGGCACCGCTGCCCTGTTCATTATATTCCACCAAAAAACCGTGCAGAGTTTTGGGAGAATAAAATACAGGCCAATGTTGAGCGGGACAAAAGAAACAACGATTTACTGGAGTCAGCTGGCTGGACAGTAGTTCGCCTTTGGGAGCATGAAATTAAGGAGGATATCGAAGCCTGTATTGTCCAAATTGAAGATGCTCTGAAGTAAAATCAGGCGGCTTTTATTTTTCTGCTTTTCTCAATCTGTTTGATTTTTTTAAATATCGCTTCCATAACGGGAGTGCACACACCATTTCCACATAGCTTTACTTTATCCCTTCTGTTTCCAATAGGGAGCGTATGTGCCTTGTGGCGGGCGCTGGATCCTGCTCCCATAGCCTTTATAAGCTCAGTGGGTTGAAGCATGCGAAGATAAGGTTTGCCTTTGCTCCAGGTTACAAGGCCAAAACGATCCACTGTTGTGATGGTTCTTAGTGGGACATCCAGTGACTGCCAACCCCCTGCATAGTCTGAGCTGTAGTAGACGATAAGAAATGGTACATTTTTACCCAGGGCAGCTATTGCTCTTTCAGCCCGCTCAAGTGTTGGTTGTGCTCGGCCTTTCTTATCCAAAGGGGTGCTTTTATAGCTGCCTTTTTTGTCCAGAATATCTCTGGCGCTTTTGAATGGCCTGTTGCCTGTCAGAAGATCCTCTTCTGTGATTGTTGAGCCATATTTATCACAGACCAGAAACATTCTTTTTCGGGATTGCGGGGCACCAAAATCCGCAGCGTTCAAATAGAGGTCACTTACGGTGTATTTCTGAACCTCAATGGTTTTCACCAGCTCGTTATGACGGCTCCAGTTTTTCATGCGCTTGACGTTTTCAACAATCAGCCAGTTTGGGTTCATTGCCTTAAGCCAGGGGATGATGCCTATGGCCGTTTCCCGGCTTTTTTCCAAAACAGGACGCGCACCACGAGCAAGCGAATGTGAAGTACATTCAGGTGATGTCAGAAGAATGTCTGGTTTGAACCTTTTGGCCAGTTTAGAAGGGTTTAGCTCTTCAATTGGTGAGCAAATAACCTCAGCATCAGGGAAATTTGCTTTGTAGGTCTCAGTGGCCAGATTCCAGGCATCAACGGCAAGTATTGGTGTGGCACCGGCCCTTACAGCTCCGCGCCCACCAAGACCACCACCACAGAAGAGGTCTACAAACTTCATATAATCTTTTCCAAAACTTGTTAACCCTGAAACACCAGGCTACCAAGTATTTAGCTTGATAGCAATAAAAGGTATTGAAATTATAAAGCAGTCAGGAGGGAAGGAATACCTAAATCGATCGCGGGCAACCCTGCTATTAACCCATTATCCCCCCCCACACATTAACCTTATAAGGCTACAATGCGCATAGATAAGAAGCCACTGTGCGTGTTGACTGCCTTTATTGCCTGGAAAAGCGCGCTATAGAATACCCAGGATCAGAGTAAGCGTTTTTCTAATATTGGACCGTAGGGTGCATGCAAAACACTATAAAAATGGGACGTAACTCTTTTTGATTAGATGGTAAAAGCCCCATGCATGAGGGGTGGCATCGTTTGCATAGAACAAATTAATTGCATAAAAATGTACAATGAGACAGCGGGTCTCATTAATACAACCGTTAGGCTTACAAACAGATATAGAGGGTAAAATGAAAATCATATATTCTGATACTAAGCAAATCGAGTGGGATGTAATCTATGGGGTCAGTCTCGATTAATCTATGGGGTCTAATCTATGGGGTCAGTCTCGATTGATTATTGAAAAGTGGGTGTTACTATTTTTGATTAGATGGTAAAAACCCCATGCATGAGAGGTGGCATCATTTGCAAAGAGAAAAGTAATTGCATAAAAATGTACAATGAGACAGCGGGTCTCGGTAATACAACTGTTAGGCTTACAAACAGATATAGAGGGTAAAATGAAAATCATATGTTCTGATACCAAACAAATCGAGTGGGATAATTTCGTAAAGAATGGTGGGTCGATAACGTTTACAATTACTTCAGAGGATATTTGTAGCAATCGTGAGTTTGAAACATCCCCTTCTATTAAGCCTAATCTAAAAACAGGTTTTGAGTTACCTCCAACAAGCCTCATTAACTCGCCAGAATTACAAACTCAAATCCAAGCGCATGGTTCAGAATGGGATAACATTTTATGTCATGTATACCTTGCTGGAGGAAATGTCATATATAAACAAATTTCAATAGGGAAATATGAGGCTACTTGTAATGCTTCAAAATCCAAATGATGTCCTCTTTGGGTAGAAGCAGTTGGGATCAGAGTAAATCTACTCCAACCCCACCCCTGCAGCACTCTAGCCTCGTAAAGCCCTAGTTGGATGCTTAATTTGGAGGGAGTCATAAACTTCTCCCACATTAGTGGACACCTTCTGATAACTCAGAAGGTATAGCAGTGCCAAGATATACACAAACCAGAAAGACATGAAAGTATTCAAATGAGTTTAAGATAAAGGCGGTTAAACTAAGCCAGCAAGAAGGGATACAAGTTAAACAGGTAGCCGAAGGTAAACTTTCCCCGAAACAATGGACACCATTTTTTCGGGGGAAGATCACATGGAGTATTTACGGTGTTGTGCAAATAATACATCTAAATAAGGAGTAGGTTATGAAATATATTGGAATATCATTGCTTTTATTATCATTAACGGGTTGTGGTTCATTTCTTAGTTTACCTGATACGCAGAGTGAAAGATTATCAGGGTACTCATATATACCGCTTGATCCTTTGCCTATTGATAAACGCTATGGCAGAGATTGTAAATTTAATTCATCACTTCAATTATTAAATGGCTCAACATATAGGCCTGTACTTAAGTCATTGCCTGATAATGCAATCCGTATGGCTGTGAGGCAAATTGATGGGTCTGGCAATCTTTCAATCGGACCTGCAAGTATCAGCGAAAAAAACAAACACTATCAAGTTGTGCTTGATTATATAAATGCAGACACGGCTAACATTTACTTCGATATAGAGATCAATAAGGAAAATAAAGATGGCAAAGAAACGCTATCAATTGTGAGGGTTGAAAGGATTCCTGGAAAGAATGATGAAGGATATGATCCCAATAAAAGTGGTAACGTCACCATTCCTGTATACGTTGGTGTTGGCTTAAGATTAACAGCAGAAATCAATGCAATTGAAGGTGGTGTTAATTTGTCAAGCCTCGGAGCTATTGCTGCAGGAGTGAAAGCAGGAAAAGCCACAGGAACACTTACAGTTCAAACTCTAGGTGTTACAGGTAAGCAAGTATCGATGGCACTGCCACTACCAAGTGAGTTAAATGAGAGCACGATACAAAATGCGATATTGTCTTTAGGGAACATCAAGGCAATGATGTACGATGATAAAAGCACAGTAATTTACCCTCGGGTAACTGGGCTTTATCTCCCAATTCGTAATCCAACAGAAGAATTAATTAATATGATTGTTTCAGAATTGGCAAAACAAAAGGTTCCTTGGTATAGCCCATGTGACAATCCACCTACACCAACGACATAATGCATAACAATCACTTAAACTCCGACTGTTTACCCTTCCGCTATGCTTCAGGGTAAGCAGCACTTTGGGCCAGAGTAAATTCACTCCGACCCCATCCCTGTTTAGAGATATAAGGTTCACGATAATACAGCTGTCAATATGTAACTAAGCTACCTATGGAGGGAACCACTTATGGACTCAGCACTTCAGTTCTTATTTGATATAATTCATTTTGATATGCAACAAATACAAAACTATAGAGAGGCGATTTTTAACATTGCGGTAGCAATTGTTGTAGCGTCATTTGGTATCTCCGCCTTCATCTATAGTAAAGACAGCATCCTTACACCTGTCAACAAATCATCAGCATTAATAGGCGCCAACATTATCCTGTTGTTAGTTTTGATAGCAGTTACGTATCTATACGATTTCAAAGGGCTAAACTTTAGTAGAGCAGCATTGGAGCTAAGGGAAGAAGCATTAACTTCGCATATCTTTGAAGGTAAGTCATTGACCATTGAATCACTATACCCACACCCACCCGCCAATTATGAACCTAAGATCGAATCATTACTTGAAAGAATACCGCTTTATCTAGCAATAATTGTTATATTTATTAAGGCAATAGTGGAGAGTATTCTTCTAAAGAAAATCTTAAGCAAAAGCGCCCAACAACCAAATCCAGCAGACACATAATGTGAACGGATTTGGCGGTACAATGGGTTAAAAACAAATAATTTATAATTTTTTTGTTAAAGGATACACTCTGTAAAACACAACACCAACATGGAGACAAAACAATGAATGAACATGGAAAAATTAGTTACATTGAATTCCCTGCAAGAGATATTGAGTTAAATAAAGAGTTTTTTACTGCTGTATTTGGGTGGTCGTTTAAAGATTATGGCCCAGAATATACTGTTGTAACGAATGCAGGTGTGAATGCAGGATTTTATAAATCAGAACAAAGTTCATCAGTAGATAATGGCAGTGTTCTAATTGTGATTTATTGTAGTGAATTAAAACAAGCACAGCAGAAAATCAAGCAAGCAGGTGGCGCAATAGTTAAACCCACTTTTTCATTCCCTGGAGGTTGTCGTTTTCACTTTACTGGTCTCAATGGCAATGAATACGCTGTTTGGTCAGAAAAAGATGCATAACATGTAAATCAAGCTGCATTTTGTTCGCTAGCACTCTCAAAATGACTGGTTATTTATGGCGTTATGAGTATATGAAGAACAACACTTGGAGTAGTTGTGGGTCAGAGCAAATTTACTCCGCCCCCATCACTGCAAGTCATCAATAGGAAATTGCACAGTGACAATAAATGGCTCATGCTTTTGTGATGCGGTGAAGTACAAAATTGAAGGGGAGTTGCGAGACGCGCGATCCTGCCACTGTTCAATGTGTCGAAAAGCTTTTAGCGCACAAGCTTCAGCATATGCTCTGGTTAATCCAGATGAATTCTCATGGGTAAGTGGCGAAAAGCTATTAACCAGTTACAAATCCAGTAATGGAGCGGGATTGCTTTTTTGTAGTATCTGCGGCTCAACACTTTGTGGTACATATAAAAGCAAGGTGCATGGAGTCACTTTAGGCTGCATAGATGGGAACCCTGAAATAAAGCTTGGAATGCATATTTTTGTTGGTTCTAAAGCATCATGGGAAACCATCCCCGAAGGAGTACCACAATATGATGAATGGCCGCCAAAAGATGCCTAAAAATGTATAACGAATCATCCGGGACTCATTTATACAGCTGTTAGACCACCAAAACGATACAGTCTTAATCCTATGTTACGTATACCTGATGCACCAAAATCCATACAGAAAGGAATCCCGCTAAAAAATGTACTTGGTTCGGAAGCAGTTAATTGCTTGGCGAATAATATTTCATATGTTTACCCAGAATTCCGAACAAAAGAATTTAAAAAGGCCGCACTAGACAATCTGGTGTCATTAGAGTTTATGGATAGAGGTGGGCATATTGCCAGAGCACTTCGAGGTTTTTTACCGGATAAATACGAAAAAGCAATCGAAATAATGTTGGCCTCACTTACTCCGCCAAATACCGAGACTGAAGGGCTTGGGCTGGCTGTGCTTTTTTATCACCCTCATGGCTGTTTTATTTCAGAATATGGCTTAGATGTAGCGCACAATGATGGCAATGATCCCTTTGAGATTTCTATGAAGGCACAGTATGAGCTGACTAAACGCAATACATCTGAATTTTCCTTGCGTCCATTTCTAATTCAAGATCAAAAGCGTACTCTATCCAAATTAATAAAGTGGACGTCTGATCCAGATCCTCATGTAAGGCGACTCTGTTCCGAGGGTACGCGATCCAGACTTCCATGGGCACCACGAATTCCAGCATTTTTAGAAAACCCTAAACCTGTATTACCTATACTAGAGGCGCTTAAAAACGATCAAAACCTTTATGTGCGACGTAGCGTTGCCAATAATTTAGGTGATATTGCAAAAGATCACCCCGAATTGGTGTATGAATTATTGGAACAATGGCTCAACAATGCCACCAAGGAGGTTAAATGGGTAATCCGACATGCGCTACGGTACCCTGCAAAAAAAGGAGACAAAAACGCACTACAGCTTAGGGTCGCTGCTAAACAGGGCGTAAGCCTTATATGAACTCAGCTAATATCCAGGATCAGATTAAACATAAGAAACTTCAATTTTGATCCCATTGGTTGTTGAATGGAACGCATGGTCTGTATGATTCTCTGGATGACTACCGTGCTTTCTTGATATCTTTATCTGCCCCTGGATTAGAAGTTGGAGATGTGTAGATTAGTTGCAACAGATAGTATTTACAGATTGAGCTGGCATATAGGCTAAAAAGGAGATTAACCATGCGCACTTTCGTACAGAAACCGAAGGCAACCCAACAGGTAGCGTCTACCAAGTCTACGAAGCCCAATCAGTCATTTTTTGGACAGCATCGTGAGGTACGCTCCGCCCTTCAATTACAGCGCACGATTGAAAATCAAACCACGCAGGAGTTGTCGGAAGACAGAACAGAGTGCCATGAATCGGCTTTGGCAAGCAGTGCATCCACTGGGCTTCCCTACGATTCCAGCCGAGTACCATTGCCCTCTAATACAGATAGCAACATACGACCGAAGCTGATGGTGAACACTCCCGGCGATGCTCATGAGCAAGAGGCAGATCGTGTCGCTGCCCAGGTGATGGAGATGAGCAGCTCTCAGCCAGCAGTGCAAGAGATGATGCAGGGAGTAGATGCAGAACCAATCCAGGCAAAGTTATCTCAACCACAAACAGAGGAAGGTAATGCTTTCGAGTCCAGTAATGGGTTAGAAACTCAGCTGAGCAGTAGTAGTGGGGGAGGAAACGCTTTACCCGATGGCGTGCGTACATTCATGGAGCCTCGCTTTGGAGCGGATTTTAGTCAGGTGCGTGTGCACGCTGATGAAGCTGCAGCAAGAAAGAGTTCGGCATTGAATGCTCGCGCTTTTACACGTGGCCCAGACATCTTCTTTAACCGTGGCCAATACGCACCTGAGGCATCTACTGGTCGACAACTGCTTGCCCATGAACTCACACATGTGGTTCAGCAGTCTCACCTCCCCTCCGGTGACAGTGTCGGGCTCCCGCTACAGTGTGAGTCGATGATCTCTGACAGGGAGCACTTCCTCTTCGCCGGTCAGGAAGGCGGCAGTGGGTTTGGGTTTTCTGACCTCGTGAGTGCCGTGCAGCGTCGCTACCGGTTGGATCGTTCTGCATCGTGGATGCTGGCTAGCTGGCTTAACCAACGGCATCAGATATTCCATAACCGTCGTGATCGTCGTTACGACTCGAACTTTCGGGTTGACATGCCACGCGCAGTGGCGTTCTTTGTTGTCGACTGGATTGAACCGTTCAATCCGTTCGTTAACAGCGCTGCTGGTGCAGGATCACAGTACCGCATCGAAAGCGCAGCGTTCGACCATGCCCAGGAGATTTGGGCTCGCCAGAATGTATTCGTAGGGTTCCGCCGTGGCCGTGGTATGGCCGACCCGGCACTGCAGCAGGTGCAGTTCCAAGCTGCAACCAATGCCGATCTAACGCCACGCCTTAACAGTCCCTCTGATCTCAATCTTCTTGCTCAGCGTCCCAGCGGCGCCCTGCCACCCGGCTTCTTTCACATCATGGTGACAGGGTCGACGACCGAATCGGCATCGGCATCGGGGAAGAGCGTGAGATCCAGCACACGCCAGCCCGTAGTCGATGCAAATCAGGGCGTCATCTTGTTTGCGGAGGTCTACGCACGGGAAGGCTATCAACAGCGAGTCGGGGCATCCAGCACAGAGCCTGAGCTGGGAGAGCTGCTGGCTCATGAGATTGGTCATTTCCTCTTCGGCCTCAGTCACGGCGACCTTGTCTTTGACCCGGCAACGGGGGGATTCAGGAATGTACAAAGGGGCGGCATCATGCAGCAAGGTCATACGGGGCTGACGCAGTCTCAAGAGCGGTTCAGCACCGAGAGTCGTCACGATATTGATGAGGCCTTCCGCACAGGTGGCGTCTTCCCGCGACCACAGACGCCGACATCACGGTAGGGCTAACCCGCCCCCACTATGCTCATGGTGTGCTTTAATTACATTAAACAACCTCTACTACAGCAGCCCGGTTAAGCGTAGCTAAACGAACGAAAGGAGAGCCATCATGCACACGTTCGTACAGAAACCGAAGACAACTCAGCAGACAACGCCAGCCAAGTCTACGATAACCACTCAGCCACATGTTGGGCAACACCGTAAGGTAGGTTCAATCCTCCACACAGGGCACATTGCAAAGCCACGAGTTCAGCGCCTGGTTGAGTCAGATGCGGAAGCAGATGAGTCTATTAAGACTAAACACACACCCGGACAATCCTCCGAGACAACTCCTAACTTGGCTGCTCATATCCAATCGCTGCACGGCGGCCAACCCATGCCTGCATCGACACGCACTTTTTTTGAGCCACGCTTTGGTTTTGATTTTAGTCAGGTGCGGGTTCATACGGATGAGCAAGCGAGAGAGACGGCACAAGCTCTCAATGCAGATGCTTTTACAGTGGACCAGGATATAGTCTTTGGAGCCGGGAGATATGCACCGGAGACACCCCAGGGCAAACGGCTGTTAGGACATGAGTTAACCCATGTGGTTCAGCAAAATGGAGACGCCCATACCAGTCACATTCAAGCCGATCCATTTTTGAACAGTCCCTCTGCAGCAATACAACGGTACGAATCAGATAGAGCCTCTGTCCGCAAACGAATGATTGCAAACAAAGAGTATAAACTCTACCTGAGAGAAATTTCGTATTCGAACCCTGATCCGCAATTCACCAATACAGTAAGGAAGAAGTGGTTACGAATATTGAATTGGCATCATGTTGGTTATATTACTGATACCGCGTACATTACCACCACTGATATGCAAAATAATACGCTACAAGACTTCACGCGCACGCTCAGAAACCTGATCGATAGAACATGGCAGAGAGGTGATGACCCCAAGTTTTTGGCAGGGAAACTGAATGAGCTTGACGATCAACTTAAAGCTGCAAAAAAACTTGTAAAAACCATGTCCAAGCCTTCAGGTTTCACAGGCAAATCCTGGGTTAAAAAATTCCATGCAAAACGAGACGGAAAGATTAATAGCTTTATGGATGCAGGATCTTGGACATACGTGCACAGCTGGGCTCGCTGGGCTGGATTCGGGGAAGAGGAAGTGTACCTTGATCTATAACCCACTTCTTACGAAAGAAGTGTTATGAATCACATGGTTTTACCAAGCCATCCTATTGGCATTTAAAAAGGACTCTATAACATGAAAACCAAGACTACAGATATTTCTACTATAAAGTATTTGCTGGCCGGGTTTCTGTTGTTTATTTGGTTGCTTGTCTTGTTCTACAACATAATAAATATTAAAGAAATTACTGCTTTTTCAACAGTTATTTTAGGGGCTGTTGTAGCACTACTGGTAATTCCATGGGAAAAGCTAACAAACTTAAAGGCCGGAGGTTTTGAGTTAAGCATCCAAAAAGGTTTTGAATCTGCCGTAGATGGATATATAGACAGCAACTCAGAGCATCTTTTGGAAGCTTTAGAGGTAAATAAAGAAAACCTGCCAATTATAAATAAATCAAGAATACTTTGGCTTGAAGATAGGCCAGCTAATATTTTAGGTGAACGAAGAATATTAAGAGCCTTGGGTATTGACATAGTTATGGGTGTTCCAAACTTTATCGACCCTTCTTCTATAAACAAACAAATAGAATCTGACACTGATTTTGACCTGATAATTTCAGATATTCAATGGAAGGATGAGAGTAATAACGCTACTTACGGCGGACTAAATTATGTAGTTGGTTTGCGTGATTCTTCTCAAGATATAAATCTTAAACATTTGCCAGTTATATTCTATACGGCATATACAGATGATCAGTTATCAATCATTAAGCAGCAAACCGAATTAAAATTTTATGAAGATATGTATTTCTCAAGTTCAATTGAGGATCTAGTAGAAAGGGTTATAAAAGTATTGATTGATTACAGATCAAGACCAATTAAAGTAGGTAGAAAAGGAGCTACTTGACATTAATCGCGACATAATCCAGCCAAACGGTATCAAACCCAAGCCCGACGGTATCAAAAAGCAACCCTCTATTTTGTTATCATAACCCCTGTAATTACGAATTTAATAATAGCCGACTAATAATAGCTGACAACTATGCAAATAGTTGAAGTAAGCATGATCGCATTGATATTCAGTCAGGCGAGATTATGCTTCAAGTCTAATAATTAAACAGGGCATATAAATTGATAAAAACCCATAAAAAACGTCTTCAGCAAGCATTAATTATCGCCCTTCTACCGATACTGCTTACACTGTCTGGCTGTGCATCTCTGGCATTGACCGCCTTGAGCATTGGTGCTTCAACAGGTTTAAATCATGGCCTCGGTGGCATTGCCTATAAAACATTTACCAAACCAATAAAGACAGTTAAAAATGCAAGCATTAAAGCACTCGGTAAGATGGGAGTTACAGTGGCATCAAAAGATGCCGCCAAAAACGGGGAAGAGACTATTCTAGCTAAAACAAAGAATCGCGATATTCAAATACTTTTAGAACCCATTAGCAAAAGGACTACTCGCGTAAGAGCTAGAGCAATAACAGATAACTATCTGATGGATCAGGCAACAGCAACAGAAATTCTTATCCAGACAGAACGTGTACTCAATGGTGCTTAAGCGGACATTACAATGACCAGAACTCACAACCATTATCTACATAAAGCAGCAAATTGCATACTTGCAGGCTATCTGACTATAGGTATAGCAGTAGCAGAAGATGCCAGCAGCATTGATACTGAAGTTAACGCTACTGACATTGAAGCCACCACCATTGAAACTGAGGTGCCAACCACCGATACCACGATAGCAATCAATCCGAATGTTGTAGAAAATATAAGTGGTAAATACAGATCATTTCTAACTGAAAACTCAGAATCCGTCATCACCGGGTTGCGAACAGGTAATGAGATTATATTGACTACAACAGGATCTGACGGAACGACAACAACAGCATTCACCCCACCGACCGGCAAGATGGGGTACGGCAATGTATCTCATGCTCTAAGCCTCGCAAAGGAGCAACTCGCACAGTATGGCATTACAGAACCTACAGCAAATGAATTACAAACCGCATTAATCGGCGGCGATATTACCACTCAATCTGGTGGCACGGTAAATGTTGATGGCGTCCTGACATTGCGCAGCGAAGGCATGGGATGGGGTGATATTGCACATGAATATGGCGTCAAATTAGGGCATGTAGGCAACTCTAGCAAAACACCCCCCGTAGACACTCCGATAGAAACCTCTGACTCCACCAACACAATTGATAGCAACGTAGATAGCCAAACAGAGATTTCCAACAAATCATACAAAGCACATGGCAAGAGCATCGTAACTGCTGCTGGCGGGGCTCCGACGCGCACTAAAAACATAAAAGTGGCAACAAAACAGGGGGTTCACAGCTACGGCCATGGCATTGTGACAGCCAATGGTGCACTGGCAACAGGAGGCAATGGCTTTGGTGGAAACATTAAAGCTTCATCCGGAAAAGCTAGCCATGCATATGGTTATGGCGTAACCACTGCTGCCGGAACATCTACTTCATCCAGCGGTATTAGCAGTGGAAAAGGTGGTGGCAGGCGACTGGCAAAAGGTCGTAACAAGTAGGGCTTGCATAAACTCCTCCTCAATGAACAGAGACCAAGATGACTAGTATCGCCTCTCTAATGGCTGGTGGCCGAGAGGCGCTGTTTAGGAGAAGAGGAACCCGTATAGGGTCACCCAGATTTCAAATGACGGATTAGTGATCAATCATATCCATACAGTAATACTAAAAACATCTTGCATGTATATTCTGTTTAATCACCAGATTAATTAATTCTTCTTACACTCATAGACAACCACCCTATTTCTGCCTTCATGCTTTGCCTGGTAAAGCGCCTGATCAGCACACTCTACAAGCGCAGAGCCACGAGCAGCATCTTCTGGATAGGTAGCAACACCGATACTTACAGTTAATTTTTTGAGTGGTTGTTTTTCTTCCCCAAGCACTTCCACCTCTTCAACCGATTTACAAATTCTTATTGCTGTATGCAATGCCTGCTGTTTATTTGTTTCTGGCAAAATAACGGCGAATTCTTCGCCGCCATATCGGCTAAGTACATCCATTGTGCGTGTAACATCCTTCATTACATGGGTAACTATTTTTATGGCTTCATTTCCCTGAAGATGTCCATTTGTATCGTTGTAGTTTTTAAAATAATCAATATCTATAATTAAAACAGAAAGTTCATGGTTATAGCGTTTTGCACGCAGCACTTCACTACTCAAATACTTAACAAAGTATCTATGATTATATAGCCCTGTCAGCCCATCGGTAATTGCAAGCTTTTTGGTTTGTTCAAACAACTGCATCTTTTCAATTGCAATAGCAGCCTGAGTACCAAGCAGAGTCAATATAGCCTCATCTCTTTGAGAAAAATCTCTTGTCACAAAATCGTCAACATAAAGTATTCCGATTGTTGTTCTTTCTGCAATTAAAGGTATGGCGATAAGTGAGCATATATCATCCGCTTTAACCTTAGCCGTATCTGCCAAATCAAACTTATCAACGTCCTTTATTACAGTGGGTGCATTCATATTTAATATATATTCTGTAAGCCCACCTTTTCGTATTGGCCATTGCTCTTCAGCCATAAAATCTTTTTTAAATCCATGCACAGCTACAATTTCCATAGTGTTTTCTTGACTATCATATAGGGCAATACTGCCAGCTGGTGTGTGAGTTAAGCGGGTGGCCCATTTTATAATGGTATGAAGCAGCTCATCTTCGCTCTCAGAGGAGGTAAGCATAATGCCGATTCTGTAGAGCGCCTCATGCTCATGAAGTCTGTGTAACGCCTCTTTTTCACTTTGTATTTTTTCATTGACAAGTTCAAAGAGAACTTTGGCACTTTCACCTTCAATAATTTCAAGCTCACCCAGCTTTCTGGTTTCATTCAGCTTTTGAGAGACGCTCTCGTTTCCCGAGGAATTTATAATGATGTTGGCATCAATTTCCGTTAATAACTTTTGAAAGTCATTGCTTGTTGGAATGCCCATTTTTTTTGCCAAAACTAAACCAGGAGCATTGCTATTTGTGTCAGCAACGCCTGTGACTTCAATATCTTTATAGTCATTTAATATCGGGAGAAGTGCTGTACCACCTGCACCTGCACCAATGATCATGATTTTAGGCATATTTTCTCCACACGTTAGTAATGAAGCCTGGCCTATACAAGTATAGAATAACACCACAGTATATGCGGTTTATTGTCGACCAAGACAACCTCTAACTAGTCCATTAAAAAATATAGCCCTATTGCGCTATCTGGATAATTAAAATTATCAGCGGTATTAGCACCATATTCATGTTTTTATTTTTGTGTAATTTGACACAGTTTCCACATAATGCAAATGCAATTGCTTTCGATGCATATGTCCTATAGTCTTTATCCTGATGAAAACGATCAGGAATAGAAGTGCAAAAGTTCCAAA